>TARA_R110000751_G_scaffold62790_12_pt1 | contig 87938 bp, 73 predicted proteins | sample TARA_R110000751 | Tara Oceans TARA_R110000751 (sample SAMEA4398001) | marine metagenome | biome: Polar Biome; feature: [MES] marine water layer (ENVO:01000295) within the mesopelagic zone...; material: water (ENVO:00002006), including particulate matter (ENVO:01000060) such... | reverse complement strand
GTCCGCCGGGCCGAGCCGGCCGCGCGTGGCCTGCTTCTGGAACACGAGCAGGGCGGTCGGGTGCATGACCAGTTCCAGCCAGACGATATGGATCGGCAGGTACAGTAACGGGTATCCGGCCAGCGGCAGCAGCGCGGCGGTCGCCACCAGCGGGCCGTGGATCATCAGGAGATAGGCAAAGCTCAGCTTCAGGTTGCTGAACACCTGCCGCCCCTCGGCGATGGCATTCACGATCGTCCGGAAATTGTCGTCGAGCAGGACAATGGCGGCAACTTCCCGGGCGCTCTGTGTACCGCGCTCGCCCATGGCGATGCCGATATCGGCGCCTTTCAGGGCGGGCACGTCGTTCACGCCGTCCCCCGTCACCGCGACGATGTGATCCTGCGCCTGCAGGGCCCGCACAAGATTCAGCTTCTGCGCCGGCATCGCGCGGGCGACGACATCGAACCCGGTCATGTCGGCGCCGCCTCCCTCCTCCAGATCCTGGCCCTGGATGATTTTCGGGTCCGCGCCGCCGATGCCGAGTTCCAGCGCAATCGCGCGGGCCGTGTCCGGGTGGTCGCCCGTGACCATGATGACGCGTATGCCCGCATCCTGCGCCTCCGTGACGGCGTCCCTGACGCCCGGACGCACCGGGTCCTCAAACGCCAGCAGGCCGCAGAACGCATAGCCCGAGCCGGGCTCCTCCCCCGACCAGTCCGCTGCCGTCGCCGCCGCGCAGGCGATGACCTTGTGCCCTTCCCCGGCCAGCGCGCGTGTCTTGTCCAGCCATGCCTCCCGGTCCGCCGGCGCCAGCGTGCACATGGCCAGGACGTTTTCCGGCGCCCCTTTCACCGCGATGTGCACGGTCCCGTCCGGTGTCTCGATCACGCCGGTTTCGCGCCGCCGGTCCTCGGTAAAGGGAAACACGGCAAGCCGCGCGCCGTCCGGCGCAGCGCCCTTCGCCAGGACAAGCAGGTCGATCGGGTCGCCGCTTTCCTGCCGCGCGGCCGTGGCCGCGGCCGACAGGACGTCACCGTCTGTGCGCCCGTCGGCGGCGAAGATGTGCTGCAGGTGAAGCCGGCCTTCTGTCAGCGTGCCCGTCTTGTCGGTGCAGATGCACGTGACCCGGCCGATATTCTCCACTGCAATCGACCGGCGGACCAGGGCGCGCTGTTTCGACAGGCGAAAGACGCCGACGCCGAGAAAGAAGGAAAACACGACAGGGAATTCTTCCGGGATCGCCGCGACGGCCAGCGTCACGCCGCTGACCGCGGCATCGACCCAGCCGAAGCCCTGCGCGAGCCGCACCCCGGCAAGGACCAGGCAGAGGATCACGGCGACGACGAGCAGGCCCGCAACCAGCTTGCCGATGGCCTGCTGCAGCGGGGTTCGCTGGCCGGTGCCGATCTGGGCCGTCCGGACAATCTGGCCGTACAGCGTCTCGGCCCCCGTGAAGACCACCTGCATGCGGGCCTCTCCGGTCAGCAGACGTGTTCCGGCCATCGCCCAGCATGTATCGTCGACCGCCATGTCGCTCGCGCCCGCAAGGGCGGCCGTGAACACAGCCTTGCGGACCGGCAGGGACTCGCCGGTCAGCGCCGAGGCATCGACCTGCAGGTTGTCGCCGCCGACCAGTACGCCATCTGCCGGAAACGGCGCATTGGCTTGCGTCAATACAAGGTCCCCGGGCACGAGGCTGCGTGCCGGGATATCGACTTCCGATCCTCCGCGCACGACGCGGACATGTTCGGCCAGCAGCTTGCTCAAGCCTTCCGCGGACGCCTTGGTGCGCCGGTGCAGGTAGGCATCCATGCACATGATCGGAATCAGCGCGGCGGCCAGGACCGCCGCTTCGGTATAATCCCCGAGCACGAAGAACAGGCTGGCCGTGCCGGCAAGGAACCAGATCATGGGATCGGTCAGCGCGTCCTTCAGGACATCCAGCCATCCCGACCGGTCGGTTTCGACGATGACGTTCTCACCAAAGCGTTCCAGCCGCTCGGCGGCGTCCTTTGCCGCCAAGCCGCGCTCGGAGCCGCCGGGCCCTGGCATTCGGGAGAGCGGTACAAATCGCCTCATAGGGCCCCTGACGGTTCTGGTTCCGGGTGGAAACCCCGCAACTTAGATCGCGCCGCAACCTGCGCCAAGGGATCATTCCGGGGTCCGGCCCGCCGCCCCTCGGCGCGGGGTGGCAGAGTGGCGCAGGGCGCATTGCGCTGCGCCTGATGCCCCCGCTGGCCGGAAGCTGGTATAGGACATGATTTCCCGCTGAGGATGGTGCGCATGACCCACAAGTTCGGACTGGTCCTCGCCGGCGGCGGCGCGCGGGGCATGGCCCATGCCGGGGTGCTGAGGGCGCTGAACCATCTCGGCTATTATCCGAGCGCGATTGCCGGCTATTCCATGGGCGCCGTGGTCGGCGCGGCCTATGCGCTCAACGACAACTGGTATGACGACCTCGTCGCCATGGACGTGTCGGGCTTCCCGGTCGTGCCGAAATTCGATGGCCCGGGCATCGTGTCGCGGCTGAGGAATCTCTACATCACCGGGCAGGAGCTGCGCGACATCTATTACGGCTGGGGCGCCGGCGAGGATACCGTCGCCTGGGGCCGCAGCGTCCTCGCGCAGCTGACCGGGGACAGGAATCTCGAGGAGGGCCGCGTGCCGGTCCATGTCGCCGCAACGGATATCCTGACCGGCCGCATGGTCATCAAGACAAGCGGCAACGCGGTCGATGCCGTCTATGCCAGCTCGGCGCTGGCGGGCATCCTGCCGCCGTTTGATGACGGCACCCATCTGCTCGTCGATGGTGGGTATGTCGGCATGTCGCCGGTCGACGTCCTCAGGCAGGCGGGCATTGACCGCGTGATCTCCGTTGACCCGAGCCAGGACAGGAGCAGCCCCAACCCGCGCAACGGGCTGGACGTGTTGCTGCGGTCGGTCGAGCTCACCCAGGACGCCCTGTCCAGCTTGCGCCATGAGAAAGCGGACCTTGTCCTCAAGCCGCATTTTGGCCGCTCTGTCGGCATGCTGGAATTCCAGTACAAGCGCGATTGCATCGCTGCTGGCATAAACGCCGTCAGGGCCGCGCAGCCATTCCTTGTCGACATACTGGGACATTCGAAAACGACCCGGTCGCGCCGTCACCGCCGCTGGTTCACCTGACAGGGGCCATCACGGCGCGGAAGCAGGCGGCGAAGGGGAGGGGCCACCCAACCTCCGCCAACACACCGCTCCCCCCCACGCCGCGCTCCCGGCGAAAGCCGGGACCTCAGGCCATAAAAGGCCGGACACGCCCCCGGCCCGGTCCATTCAAGCCAGCGCACTAAGGGAAAACCCCGAGGTACGATCCCGGATTTTGGGCGTAGACAGGTGCGGGTCGGACTGTGTCTGGCGGTAATTGAGGAAGACAGGTCATGACAGGTACAGACAAGCCACTGGTCCGCGAGGCGGTCGCGGTCTTTCAAACCGAAAAAGACATGCAGGCGGCGATCGACGACTTGCTGACCAATGGATTCAACCGCGCCGAAATCAGCCTGCTCGCGTCGACAGAGGCCGTCGAGGCCAAGCTCGGTCACAGTTACAGATCGGTGAAAGCGCTGGAAGACGATCCCGACGCCGCCACCATCGCCTATGCCAATATCGAGGGGCCGGGTGCTGCCGAAGGGGCGGTCATCGCCACGCTGGCCTATGTCGGCGCCGTGGCGGCGTTCGTTCCCATTGTCGCCGGTGGCGGCGCGCTCGCGGCGGCGCTCATCGCGCTGGGCGTCGGCGGCGGCAGCGGCGCCACGATCGGCGCGCTTCTGGCGCGGCTGATTGAAAAACACCATGCCGACTATATTGCCGACGAACTCGCGCATGGCGGCCTGGTCGTCTGGGTGCGCACCTGGAACAAGGCCGACGAAGCCACGGCCACCGGCATCCTCAAGGCCCATTCCGGCGCCGACGTCCATGTCCACGGCCTGCCGGATGTGGATGCCACAAGCTGAGGCCAAAGCCCCTCTCCCTCGGGCTTGCGATTGCCTGAGCAAGGGGTTAGGGCGAGGGGCCACAGCCGCAAGGTGCATCAAGCCCAGCGCAATGCCCCGTCCCGCGAGAGCGACCGTAAGGCTGCAATGCGCCTCTAGCTTACTCTCCTACAGTTTGTACTAGTTTTCTTCAGCACCTTCTACAGATGTTAAAAGTCCTCTGTACTCCAGGGCACGTCGAAACTTTGGTGAACTAAAAGAGACAGCTTCGTTGTCGCGTCGCAAAGCACTAGAGCTATTTAGTTCACAAAATCCGCCCACATGGACGCCTATAGCGAATGAGTTCGCCAACAACTTCCTTGGGCTACGGCTATTCATCAAGCTGCCATCCGTTGCGCCAGGCACGAAAATCAACGGCCCACCGGAACTTCCCCTTCTAGTATCGACTGAATGTCGAATCCAAGGAATTCCCTCCGGCGAAAACGATTCTCCCGCAGTCACTCCCGCCGCTATTTGCATCTTCAAATTGACCCTGGGCTTTGCAGATATACCGAAGCCCATGACATATAGCTGGTCGGTGGGGTCAATCTTGGGGTGCGCCGACAGTAAGCCAATTCCAGGTTCATCCGGAAACGTTTCGGAAACTGTCATTTTCGTGACGGCGTTTCGCTTGAGTTTAAATACAGCCCAGTCGTCGCCCGGTTGATCTGCCGGTTCTACCTCCCCAGGGTGATCTAGAACACATTCAGCGCATGCGATCGACTCGGTGTCGATAAAAAATCTGTGCTCAGGTATTGCATTATTCACCGGAGTACCCGGCACATTAATTTCCGGACGGAACCAAACCTGTATGTAACTAATCCTCTCCTTGAAGCGCTGAAGATCCAGCCCTTCATCCGCATCCAAAGGTTCGGCGAGGTGATCCGCGAAAACATGACCTGCTGAAACAACGTAGTCGCCCTCTACTCGAAAGGCGGTTCCTAGTGGCGTCGCTCCGGCTGCTGTTGTGTCAAACATAACAACTTGACCGATGATAGCTGAATCAAATGGTTGCCTAGAATCTCTGCTTGCATTGATACTGCAGAGGCCCTCGTTCCGAGAACCGACGGCAGCCTCATTCTTTGACTTCATTTCATTCAATTCGCCGATTGGGAACTCGCTCTCTGTCCCGCTTGTTGCACCGACGTCGATATATATTGCTTCTTGAAAAAGGGCCTTAAGCGCGACTATATCGTCGCCCGAAGATCGAGTGTCTATCAATGAGATCTTGAGTTCGCTCGCTTCCCAATCGACCGTATCGGAAAAACCATTCCTCAGATAAAGATCGTCACCAACGAATTTCTGCGCGACTACTCCATCCTTAAGAATTGCAACCTCAACTCCTTTAGGCAACACTTGATCATCAAACTTGAACGTCGTCTCGCGACCCGTTCGTGTTGGAAATATCAAGCTTTGGACCAATGTCGTTCTTTGTGCAAAGAACTCATCCGGTAACTCGACCAAATCTCTACTTCTTAAGTCAATCAAATCAGCAAAATATAACTCCTTCGCCCTGTGATACTCGGCAGAGCGTTCAGCTATTTCTTCTGACAATTTAGTTCGTTTGCGCTCAAGTTCGGCGACTTCTTTGGCAAGAAGCTCCCGGCGCCTACAGTTTCCTACAAATATGCAGTTCGACAAAATCTCCCTATTTTTGACCCGCTCATCGTCCAAGTCCTTACTTAGTTCGTCAATTTCCTCGTCATACCGTTCCAAGCGTACGACCTTAGCGCCGATCTTCTTGGCGTCTTCCTCTAGTGATTGATGCATGCTCATCAAATCTTCAAAATTTACACTTTCGATGCTTTTGCGATCGATGGCTCCCACAATTGTAAAATCGGGTATTGTTTCAATAGGCGTAGCACAAACAGAAATGAGGAGAAGCGACGAAGTTATAAGAATAATTCTTGAGCTGATGGAAAGCATTGTTCGGCCTACTTTCCTGAAGCGTTCTGTTTTTGAACGCCAATAACTTCAGTCATGACTTGTGTTCCAGTTTTGACTAGATCTGGAGATTTCTCCTTAAAGTTTTCCGAAAAAAGCTTCAATGCCAATACTGGATCTTCAGTTTCTGTAACCGCAGCGCTTAGCGACACAGTCGCGCCATCCTTGATCGTGAGTGCGTGCTTTGAAGAGTTCGATGAAAGGGCCTTTCCATCAAGATACTCACCTATCGCAACTTCCCTCCACAAAAATGGAAATGTAGCTTGAAGTTGTGGCGTTTCCGATTTCGTCGGCTGTTTTGATTCTTTGTCGAGACTGGAACCCGCTACCAATGTAACAGTGATCGAAATATCCTTGCGTCCCGAGCCAGCACTTTTTGCAGACGTGCCACCGTAGTGAAGATAATAAGGCTGCACCTCAACGTTCGGTCTTGTATGCGTTACACTTGCGAGAAATAGCATCCCCGGGTAGTCGGCCAAGTCGAAGACATCGAGTGCTTCTCTCTTGATTTGCCCGTTTGTTACTGCGGTTTCGCCCAGAGGATCGCCAAACTTGCCGTTTATCACAGCAAGGCAAGCAACATTATCTATACTTCTAACTTGGGCTGTGGCGGCAAAGGATCCAGTTCTGCCCTTCGCCGCTTCATCGAGCTTACTTGAGATGTATTCGACCGCAGTTTCTGAAATGATTGGAATCAACGCTGTAGCAAGGAGTGCAAATACTCCCTCATTTTTCGAATCAGTGCCGCCGAGTACATCTTCGCAACCGTCCGAAAATGTCAGTATGCGTGCTTGTTCTGAAAATGGTGCCTTCGTCACAGTGACGGACGTAGAGCCTGAATGGGCGCTGCTGTACCCATCTTGGCACCCCGCAACTATCGCGCTGAGCGCAAACGCGGCTATAGCAAGTGTTCGCTTTTTCATATCAATCCCCTGTCCTTAATTTTCACCTTATAGGGGATTTTCAGAGACTTGTACACGACATGCTGGCCCACCAAGCGTAGGGCTTATGGAGCGAAGCGACATTCAACAACAATTTACCCAACCCAGCCTTATCCAATCCCGCCTATACTCGCCCCCACCGCCCAGCGGACGCTGGGTGCGTTGCGCTACGCCTGATCCATCCGACTTGCAGGGGGCCGGTATGTGACATGATTTCCCGCCTATGATGGTGCGCATGACCCGCACGCTCGGACTGGTCCTCGCCGGCGGCGGCGCGCGGGTCATGGCCCATTCCGGCGCGGAGACACGCGGCGAAGGGTAGGGGCGCAAGGTACATCCGTCTCCCCCCTCTCCCCGCCCCAATCCGACCTAACTCCATCCCGCGCTATACTGCCCGCATGAACGCGACGGATGATTTCATTGCCCACGGGCTGGAGCAGGCGCGCTATGCGCTGCTGAACGTGCGCAACCTGACAGACATGGTGCGCGCGCCGCTCACCCTGCGGCGCGGCACGGCGCAGCGGGCAAGGGCGCGGCTGAAGCTGCTGGAAGTGATCGTGCGGCGGCTGGTCCTGCTGCTTGCGCTCTCGCTTCGCCTTGCGCCCGTCCGTCCCCGCGCGCCCGGTCCGGCCACCCCCTTGCCACACGGCGTCGAGGACGTGACGCACACCTACCCCGCCCTTGCCGCCCCCCGGCGGCTGCGTCTCGCCGGGCGCGCCGTCGATCCGTGCAGCGCGTCGCCCTTCGGGCTTTTTCCGTGCACTTTCCGGACTGGCCCCGTGCCGGCCGCGCCCGTCTTTGCCCGCATCATCGCGCTGCACCGCGTGCTGGTCGCGCCCGAGGCCCATGCCAGGCGCCTCGCCCGCACGCTGGACCGCCTCAAGCGCAAGGGCGAGCCGCGCCCGTCCTGCCTGCCGGTGACCGGGGCCTACCGCTTGCGCCCCGAACTCGGCCTCGTCGCCAGCGCCCTGCCGGGCCTCGTCAATGCCGGGCTGGAATCGTGGCCGGAATGGCGGAATGACACGTCGTAATCCACGCCCCTTTCCACGTTTTTTGCCGGACGCAGCCATGCGGGCCGGGCAGGGGCGCACCTGTTGCCTCTCTTCCGATGACCCCTGCGAAGGCAGGGGTCCATGGACTGAACTTTCCCCAAGCCCCTGAGGCGCGGTTGGTCCATGGATACCTGCCTGCGCAGGTATCTTCGGCGAAACTAACAATAGAAGGAGGAAACCCTACCGCCCCTCACGCCGCCAGGCTGCGAAGGGAAAAGCAATCGCACTGCGATTGCCCCGTAGCAGGCCCAAGCGCAAGCGCCGGGCTATCTGCCTTCTCGCCGCCAGCCGAGAATCAGGAAGATCACCAGCAGGCCTGCCGCGATCAGGCCCGGCAACAGGGGCTGGCTTTTCGACGAGCGCACGGCATAGGCCCCGCGTTCGCGCAGGCCCAGCCAGTTTGCCCCCGCCGCATTGCCGCGCGCGCTGACGCGGCGAATGTCCGGCAGGTTGGTGCCGGCCGCGTTGAGGCGGATCACGCCGCCGCCGGTCGCCTTGGCGAACGGTTCCATGATCTGCGTAGAGGATTGCAGGTCGGCATATTCCTTCGGGTTGGCCGGCCCGTTCAGCGCCACCGCCTCGAGGCCCCCGGCTTCGGCGCGGTAAAGGCCCAGCTGGTCGATCGGCGCTTCGGCGCTGAATATGCCGGGCGCCTTTTGCGTCCAGACCGGCTCGATGATCCGGCCCTCCGGCGTTTCCAGCTGCAGCGGCGGGGCCGTGTCGAGCAGGGTGCGCAGCTCCATTTTCGCCGTGTCGCCTTCGGCTGTGAGGCTGAGGCGGCGCTCTTCCAGTTCCGGCTCCTTCATCATCCAGTGGACGACCCGGCGGATCAGTTCAGAGAAGGGCCCGCCGCCATTATGGCCCCGCGCCCAGAGCCAGATCTGGTCGGACATCAGCATGCCCACCCGGCCCTTGTCGACGCGGTCGACAATCAGGAGCGGCTTGTCGTCCGGCCCGCTCATCAGCACGTCCCCGGCCTGCGCGGTCGCCTCGATAGAACGCATCCAGCCGCCCCATTTTTGCCCGTCCAGCGGCGCGGTCACGGCGTGGCGCTTGCCGGCTTCGGTCAGCTTGGGGATGAATTCGCCGGTCCGGATCGTGCCGGTCGGCGAGGCGGGCAGGACAGCAGCCAGCGGAGAGCGCGCCAGGCTGCCCGGCCCGGCAAACGGCTCGCCTGCCGCAATCAGCAGCGCGCCGCCATCGGTCACATAGCGCGCCATGTTGGCCAGGTAGGACTGGGTGATCACGCCGCGCCGCTCATACTGGTCAAAGATGATGAGGTCGAAATCCTTCAGCTTGTCGACGAACAATTCCTCGGTCGGGAAGGCGATCAGCGCCAGTTCTTCGGTCGGCGTGTAATCGGTCTTGTAGGGCGGGCGCAGGATGGTGAAGTGGACAAGGTCGACCGACGGGTCGGACTTCAAGAGGTCGCGCCACACCCGCCCGGCCTGGTTCGGCTTGCCGGTGACGAGCAGGACGCGCAAGCGGTCGCGCACCCCGGCCAGCGTCGCCGCCGTGCGGTTATTGGCCAGCGTCAGTTCTTCCCGGCCCGGCGGCACTTCCACCACGATGACATTCTCGCCGCGCCGCTCGATCTCGATGGGCAGTTTCGTATTCTCGCCCGCATTGACCTTGACGCGCTCGACCGGCCCGCCATTCAGCGAGACGCCCACCTCGATCTCGCCGCCGTCCGGGTCATCGACGCGCACGACAAGGTTCGCCGTTTCGCCGACAATCCCGAAATTCGGCGCATCGACAATCTGCACGCGCCGGTCGCCCCGGTCCGGATCGCCGACCACGAGTCCGTGCACGGGACCGATGGCGTTTTCCCGCGCCTCTCCTGCAGGAAAGTCATGCACCTGGCCGTCGGTCACGAGGATCGCCCCGGCAATCCGGTCGCGCGGCACATCCGCCATCAGGCCTTCCAGCGCGCCGTAAAGGTGGGTGCCGTCATCATGCGGATCGGATTCCAGCACCCGCACTTCCAGCGACGTGTCGGCCTCCAGTTTTGTCCTCAGCGCATTGAACGCGGTTTGGGCCGCGCTGGCGCGATCCCCGAACTGCATGCTTTCCGACCGGTCGAGAATGATCGCCGCCACCGAGGGCAGGGGCTCGCGCTCTTCTTCCACCAGCGACGGATTGGCAATCGCCGCCGCGAGGAGTGTCAGGCCCAGTCCGCGCGTCAGCGCCGCTTGCCCGCGCAGGAAGACATAAGCGATCCAGGCCAGCGCCGCGACAGCGACGACCAGCCAGAGCGCTGGCCAGCCAAGGAACGGATCAAACGCAAGACGGGTGGCATCAATCATTGCGGGCCACCTTCGGGCAATCTTTCCGGCAGGCGCGGATCGGCCTCGTCTTCATCGCCATTGCCCAGCCGTTCCAGCAGGGCCGGCAGGTGGACCTGGTCGTCCTTGTAATTCCCGGTCAGCACATACATCACGAGATTGACGCCAAAGCGCCGCGCCATTTCGCGCTGCGTCGGCCCGCCATCGACGGAATAGAGATCGCGCCCGCGATTATCCACCGCCCAGGCAGACGCCCAGTCCGCATCGCCGATGAACAGGCGCGAAACGCCATCGCCGCGCGGGGCATTCGGCCCGCCGGTCTTCTCGATCCACAGGCGGCGATTGGCGAAGCGGCCGGGGAAACCGTCGAGCAGGTAGAAGCTGCGCGCCAGCACATGATTGGTCGGCACCGGCTGCAGCGGCGGCGCATCCAGCCCTTCCAGGAGCGTCTCCAGCGGCGCGACATCGGTATCGGTCCCGACCGTTCCGCCCGCCCGCGTGTCGATCACGAGCGCGCCACCGGAGCGGAGATAGGCGTTCAGCTTTGCAATCGCGGTCGCTGACAATGGCGGTGCGCCTTCAGGAATGCTGAAATAGATCAGCGGGTAGAGTTCCAGCGCATCGGTCTCGAGGTTCAGCGCGTCCGGTTCAGCTGGCTCGACCGACGTGCGCAGGCTGAGCACGGAGGAGAGGCCCGACAGTCCCGCCCGGGTCCGCTCGTTGAGAGCACCATTGTCTGTCTCGACATAGCCGAACCGCATGGTCAGCGCGGCATCGATTTCCTTCTGTGTCGCGCGGCCCGGCCCGGCAATCGGCACAACCTGCGGCGTGGTCGAGACGCGGCGGTACGAGCCGTCCGGAATTTGCTGGTAGCGATAGGACTGGGCGTCAGCTTGCGGGGCAATGCTGAAACCGAGCGCGCAGATCAGCAGCAGCGCGGCGGCGCCTTTCGTCCGGCGGCCGAGACGCGGCAAATGCCCGGCCACGAGCAGCGCGATGAACAGGTCGAGCGCCAGCAGGATCGCGGCCAGCGACAGCAGCGGCCCGGCAAGGCGCAGCGACCGCGCTTCGGCATCGCCAAGCAGGCGCGCCGCCAGCGGCCATGTTTCGATCAGCGACGGGCGGGCCCCGGCGCCAGCGTTCAGCGCGCGCGTGCCGGACGGGCCCTGGTAGAGGCCGGGCGGGTGGGCTTCAGACGGTTTGATCGTGCCGAAATCGGCCGCCTTCAGCGGCGCGGCATTGGCCCCGGCGGCAGCAAGCCGGCCATAGCCGTCGAGCACCAGTTGCGGCGTGTAGGCGCCTTCCGCGTCGCTGACAGATTCGCCGCGCCCGGCGGCGATGGAGCGGCGCAGCATCTGCTCGAACGTGCCGGAATAGGGCAGGTCAGACCAGTCCGGCCCGGCGGTGATGTGGAACAGGATCAGCGTGCCGCTGCCGCGGGAATCGGCGGTGACCAGCGGGCTGCCATCGGCGAGCCGCGCCCAGGTCTTGCGGGCAAGGTCCGGCGCGGGCTTGGCCAGAACCTGCTGCTTGATGCGGACATCCGGCGGAATGGCGAGCCCGTCAAACGGCGAGTTTGCCGGGAAGGGCGCCATCGCCTGCGGCTCGTCCCAGGCCAGCGCGCCGCCAAGGGCGCGGGACAAGCGGCGCAGCGCAACCGGCAGCAGGTCATCGCCCTGTGCGGCAAGATGGGGCCCGGCAAAGCGGATCAGCGCGCCGCCCTCTTCGACCCATTCGGTCAGGCGTTTGGCGTCTTCCGGCAGGATCTGGCCAATGTCTGTCAGGATGATCGCATCCGGCGAGGTCGAGACCAGCGCTTCGATATTGCCTTCCGTGATCGAGGCGAAGGGCTCGAGCGCCTTGCGCACATAATGCATGTCCGAAAGCAGCGGTTGGGCGACGGCGCCGGCATCGACCAGTCCGACGCGCCGCGAGCGGTTTGATGAATCCCAGAGCCAGACCGTGCCTGCGCCCTGCCGGCCTGTCGCTGTGAACCGCGCGATCCGCGAGAGTGCTGCGGCTGGAATGGCAAAGCTCGCCACCGCTTCGCGCTCGCCGTCATTGAATACAGCTTCCGAGGTCGCAAGTGCAGAGCCGTCGAGCGTGAGGGCAGACACGAAGCTGCGCTCCTCGCCGCGCGGCTGGACGCGGCGGAGTGTGACGGAAACGGAATCAGTTTGCGATGCGATGCCGGTAATCGCCGCGGGCCCGGCAGGAGGGGCAGCATAGACAGAGAGCGGGGCGATGGATGACAGGGCAGCGGCAAAGGCGCGCCCGCCCTCGTCCTCGATTCCGTCACTGGCCCAGAAGATGCGCGCAGGTTTCAGGCCCGACGCTTTCAGGCGCTCCAGTGCTTCGGTCCGGTCGCTGCTCCAGGATTGGGGGCGCAGCGAGGACAGGCGTTTGGCCATGTCAGCCCGCGACAGCCGCATGGCCGGATCGGTATTCAGTGTCTGCGGCGCTGTCAGCAACAGGTGTGTCGCCGCGTCCCGACCGCCGGTGTCGAGCGTCGCGGTGGCCGCGTCGACCAGTTCGCTCCAGCGCGGCGCCGAGGGCCAGCCATTGTCGACCACGACAAGCAGAGCCCCGCCAGCATCGGGGGCTTCGTTGCGCGCGCCCGGCGCATAGACCGGTTGCGACAGGCCGATGATCGCGGCAGCGGCGGCCAGTGTGCGGATCAACCAGACCCACCAGGGCGTGCGCGCCGGGGTTTCCTCTTTCGGCTCGACGCCGTCGAGCAGGCGCAGCGAGGGAAGTTCCACATCCTTCGGCGCAGGCGGCGTTGCGCGCAGTACCCACCAGATGACCGGCAGGGACAGAAGTGCAAACAGCGCCAGCGGCGCGCCGAACAGGAACGGCCCGAGCACGGTCATCCGCGCGCCCCGAAACTTTCGACGGCCAGTTTCAGCCGGGCTGCGCCATGCAGGCTGGGCGTGCCGGTCGTATGGGAGACAAAGCGCCAGCCGATCTGGGTGGCGAGGGTGAGCAGGGCCTCGCGCTGTTCGGCGAACTTGCGCTGGTAATCTTCGCGCATTGTCTCGGCGCGACCGAGGATGCGGTCAGTATCAGCGCCGGGACGGTGGAGCTTCACGCGGCCGGAGAAAGGAAAAGCCTCTTCGATCGGCGCGGCGACGGCAAGCAGTACACCTTCCGGGCATTTCGCGGCGAGCGGCTTCAGGCGCGCCTGCCATTCCGGGATCGGATCATAGAAGTCGGATGCGATGACCAGCGTGGCGGACGTGCGCGGCGGCGGCGGGAAGGGGCGGCCCGCGCCATTGGAAATGTCCTCGGCGAGGCGGTCGACGGCGCGCTTGCCGAAGCTCGGCGTGCGGCCTGCGCCAAGCGCGCCGATACGTTCGCCATCCTTCGACATCATGATGCCGAGGGTCAGCATCAGCAGGCGCGCTTCGTGGGCCTTGGTGCGAATGTCGCCGTCGCCCTTCCAGTTGAAGCCGGGATGCGGGTCGCACCAGAACAGCACCGTGCGGGCGGTTTCGAGTTCCGTCTCGCGCACGAACAGCTCGTTGCCCTTGGCCGAGCGGCGCCAGTCAACGCGGTCGGCGGCATCTTCCTGCGCATAGCGGCGGTATTGCCAGAACTGTTCGCCCGTGCCTGCGCGGCGGCGTCCTGCGCTGCCGATATGGGCGGCTTCAGAGGCCTCGGCCTTGAAGTTCAGGTTCGGCAGCTGGCGCGCCAGCGCCTCAGCTTCCGCACGAAGGTCAGAGGAGGGGGTCATTTGTGAGGAGGCGACCGTTTTGGGCAGTGCGACGCTATCTTTTCAAGATCGTACAGCGCATCCCAATCTCCATCATCGAAGGCTTTCTGTGCTTGAGTGTCCAACTCTTCGAATTTTTCTACATAGTAGGATTGGTCATGTTCATTTGTCAGAACTATTTTGGAGGTGTCGTAGCTATCTCGAAACTTCCTAGGTTCACCTGTGATAGCACTCTCAAGTTCCACCACTCTGCTTTGGAATGCAAATGTCCATGATTTAGGCTTCGGTCGGAATGGATCTTCGGTGTGCCATTTCCATTCTTTTGCGACTTCAAATTTGTGGACAACAACGCTTACGGCTAAACAATCTAAAAGTTCTCTTTGCTCTTGAGCCTGCGCAAAGGAAGGGCCGAAGAGAATCGGCGCCATCAGAATGAAACTCAATCGCTTGAACAAAATTACGCCACCTTCCGCGCGAGGTCGTTGATCAGGTCGGTGAGGCTCGGGGCTTCGCCGGTCGGGTCATAGCGCATGGCCATGCGGTGGCCGAGGGCGGGTTCGGCGAGGGCTTCGACGTCTTCTATGCTCGGCGCGAGGCGTCCGCGCAGAAGGGCGCGCGACCGGGCGGCCAGCATCAGGGCCTGCCCGGCGCGTGGGGACGGGCCCCAGTCGACAAGGCGCTGCACGCGCGCATCAGACGTTTGTTCGGGGCGGGCTTCGCGGATCAGGTTCAGGATCGCGGCGACAATTTTCTCGCCCACCGGCATGCGGCGGACCAAAGCCTGGATCGACATCAGCTGCTCGGCGTCGAGCGCCGGGCGGACGGTCTGGTCGGCCCCGCCGGTCGTCTCGATCAGGATGCGGCGCTCGGTGTCGAGGTCCGGATAGGCGACATCGATCTTCAAGAGGAAACGGTCGAGCTGGGCTTCGGGCAGGGGATAGGTGCCTTCCTGCTCGATCGGGTTCTGGGTCGCCAGCACATGGAAGGGGGCGGGCAGGTCGTGGCGCACGCCCGCGACCGTGACATGGCGTTCCTGCATGGCTTGCAGGAGGGCGGACTGGGTGCGGGGGCTCGCGCGGTTGATCTCGTCGGCCATCAGCAGCTGCGTGAAGATCGGGCCCTTGAGGAAACGGAACGTGCGCTGGCCGCCCGCGCTTTCGTCGAGCACTTCGGAGCCAAGGATATCGGACGGCATCAGGTCCGGCGTGAACTGGATGCGCTGGTTGGCGAGGCCGAGCGCCGTGCCCATCGCTTCGACGAGGCGTGTCTTGGCGAGGCCCGGCGCGCCGATCAGCAGCGCATGACCGCCTGCGAGGACAGCCGCCAGTGCCAGTTCGACGACCCGCTCCTGACCGAAGACGGCCTTGCCGATTTCCGCCTTGACCTGGTGCAGGGTTTCGGTGGCTGCCTCGGCCTCGGCGACGATGTCATTCGTATCTACTGCAGTATCGGCCATATAAAGGGCGCCTCCGGCTTCACGTGTCTGGCAAACAAACCTATGTCTAAGGCTTCATCATGGCGGAGTAAGACGTGAAATCCAGTCCCGGCAACACATTGAGCCTCGAGGAGACGCTTAAGGCTATCCTGCCGGATGGCAAGCTGTCGGGTAAACTGCCGCCTGTGGAATCGTGGAATCCGGAACATTGCGGCGATATCGACATGGCGATCCGCGCTGACGGCAGCTGGTGGCACGAAGGCGGCCGCATGGGCCGCGAGCGCATGGTGAAGATGTTTTCCCGCATCCTGCGCAAGGATGAAGACGGCGAAACCTATCTCGTCACGCCGTATGAAAAAGTCGTGGTGCGCGTCGAGGATGCGCCCTTCATCGCCGTGCGTGTCGACCGGGCGGGCGAGCCGGGGCCGGAGCAGGCGCTGGCCTTCCTGACCAATGTCGGCGACGTGGCGGTGGCAGGGCCAGACCTGCCGATCCGCGTCGAGACGGATGCAGAAACCGGTGAGCCGTCACCCTATGTCCTGGTCCGGGGCCGGCTTGAGGCCAAGCTGGCGCGGCCCGTCTTCTATGAACTCGCCAACATGGCCGTTCCCAATCCGGATGGGTCGCCGACGCTCGGCGTCTGGAGCCAGGGCCAATTCTTTACCATTGGCCCGGCAGCCTGATCCAGATGGGCTACACAAATCTCGACGACTTCCTGACAAGAGCCGCTGCGCGGCTGGATCCGCCCGTCGGCGCGATGAGCCTGCAGGAGGGCGGCGACATGGATTTCCTGACGCCGGAAGAAGTGGCCATCATCCGGCCGGCCGCCGTGCTCATCGGGATCATTCCGCGGAAGACTGGCGCAACGACCCTGCTGACAGTCCGCCCGACAACGATGTCCACCCATGCCGGGCAGGTTGCGTTTCCGGGCGGCAAGGTCGATCCGATCGATGTCGATGAGGTCGCCGCTGCCTTGCGCGAAGCGGAAGAGGAAGTCGGCGTGGTGCCGGGCGACGTCGACGTCATCGGCAAGGGTTCGCCCTATGTCACGGGCACGCGTTTTCGCATCACGCCTGTCCTGGGCGTGCTGCCGGCTGACTTTGTCGCCGTGCCGGACCCGACCGAAGTCGCCGATGTATTCGAGACGCCGCTCGACTTCTTGATGAACACGGCCAACCACCAGACCGGGCATGCCGTCTACAAGGGCAAGGCGCGCCAGTATTACGAGATGCCCCACAATGGCTATCGTATCTGGGGCGTGACAGCAGGCATTATCCGGCGTCTGTACCAGACACTGTACGAGGGCTGAGCCCGCTCGTGGCGATTAGGGGTTTGGATTGGGCCCGGTGCGGCTTATCTAGGACTTAACCTGAATTGGAGGGACATTTTGGCAGGCAGGCTGGTCTTTGAGGCCTTTATCTTCTCGATCCCGTTCATCCTGTTCGGACTCTACCTGCTGGCGACCGCCAGCGTGGAACAGGAAGGTAAGCGCAAGTGGCCGGTCCAGATGCTGTTCCTGGCCGGGCTCGCGCTCGCCACGATTGCCTGGTTCATCCTGATTGTGATGGAAAAGAAGGAGCGCGACGTCTGCCATGAGCCGGCCCGGTTCGAGAATGGCGTGATCATTCCGGCGCGCGACTATCCGTGCGAGCAGAATGTGCGCGATGTTGGCGCGCCCCTGAAGGATGCGCCCGGCATCGTGCCGCAAGGCGCTGTCGGCCCGGCTGACGCGCGCGATGCATCCGAAATCCAGGCGCGCTTCCCGGAAACCGAGGCGGCAGACAGCCCCGATGACCCCGATTGAGCAGATTGCGCCGCCCTGGCTGACGCAGCGCGGGACGCAGGCTGTCATGGCGGCGCTCGAGACGGCGCGTCCGGGGGGCTCGCGATTCGTCGGTGGCTGTGTCCGGAATGTCTTTCGGGGAACCACGCATATTGATGACGATATCGACATCGCCAGCCAGCTGGAGCCGCCGGCGGTCATCGCGGCGCTCGAGGCCGCTGGCATACGCGCCCTGCCGACAGGGATCGAGCATGGCACGATCACCGCGATCTTTGACAGCCGCCCCTTCGAGATCACGACGCTGCGCCGCGATGTCGAGACTGACGGGCGCCGCGCTGTCGTGGCCTTTACCGAGGACTGGACCGAGGATGCCGCGCGCCGCGATTTTCGCCTGAACGCCCTCTATGCCGATCGCGAGGGCCATGTGTTCGAGCCGATCCCTCAGAGCCTGTCCGATGCCAGATCGGGCCGGGTTATCTTTATCGGCGATGGGGACGAGCGCCTGCGCGAGGATTATTTGCGCATCCTGCGCTTCTTCCGCTTCAATGCCTGGTATGGCGAGGCGATTGACGCGGCAGGGCTCGACGCCTGCGCCCGCCAGAGACCGGGCCTGCAGAAGATCGCAGCCGAGCGGATCTGGAAGGAACTGAAAAAGCTGCTCGGCGCGCCAGACCCGTCAATCGCCATGCTCGCCATGGAGGAATGCGGTGTTCTGGAAGAAATCCTGCCCGGCGCCCATGCCGACGGAATCGTTGCCCTCTGCGAGGCCGAGAAACAGGCGGGCCTGCGCCCCGATCCGATGCAGCGCGTGATGGCGATGCTGCCGCGCCGCGGCCGCGAAATGGACGCGGTTGCCGGGCGCCTCAGGCTGTCGAATGAGGAACATCGCCGCCTGCTGGCCTGGGCGAGCGCCGGGATGGACCATGTCCAGGGCCTCGCACCGCGTGACCTGCATGCCGCGATTTATGCTTACGGGGCCGAAGCCGTACAGGACCGGGCCGTGCTGGAAGCGGCCCAGTCGGAACGGATTGCCGGTCTCGGAGAGCGCCTGTCAGAGATCGCTGCCTGGCCCCGGCCAGACCTGCCGGTCGGCGGCGACGATGCACTGGCGCTCGGCCTGTCCGGCCCCGAGATTGGCGCGGCCCTGCGCGCCGCCGAATCAGCGTGGATCGACAGCGATTTCAAGCTGGACCGCGCGTCGCTCCTGATGCGGCTCAAATCGCCCGGTTGAGGCCCCAGAGGGTCGCGGTCAGGTAAGCGGCAAACAGCAGCCAGCCAAGATAAGGCAGCTGGATCAGCGCCGCGGTGCGGGAATGGCGGTCGAATTCGCGCAGCAAGGCGAAATCGAGAATCAGCAGGACGGTCATTACGCCGAAGGCGAGGCCTGCGTCTCCAAGCCCGAAAAAGGCGAGATTCCAGATCATGCCGCCGGCCAGCAACAAGAAGTAGAGGCCGAGGGCGCTGCTGGCTTCGCGGAAGCTGCCTGCTGCCTTCACGACCAGGAGCGCTCCGGCGACAACTGCAATGATCACGACAGGCCAGGCCAGAATGATGGCGATGCCGGATGGCGCCAGAGGCGGCTTTGCCAGTCCGGCATACCAGGTCGGCGACGCGCCATTTGCGACGAGGTATCCCAGAACGCTGGCAATGACCGCGCTGGCGACAACCAGGACGGCGCTCATCCACGGTATGGGATATTGGCGCACCAGCATGGACAATACTGTACCTGCATACAGGTGCATCGTCATTGCAGAACATTGAAATCAGGGATTTTTATTTCGGATATCCCGGAGCCGGTGCAGGCAGACTGTTACGGCCATTTCACCACCGGCGGCATGCTCGACAAGATGCTCGTCACGTTGCCGCCGGTCTTCAGGCCGAACGTGGTGCCGCGGTCATAAAGCAGGTTGAATTCGACATAGCGCCCGCGCTGGACCAGTTGCTCCTCGCGCTCAGCCTCGCTCCAGGCCTTTCGCATGCGGCGGTCCACGAGATTCGGGTAGATGTCGGCGAACTGACGGCCGACTTCCTGTGTGAAGGCGAAATCGCCCTCCCAGTCGCCCGTATTGAAACGGTCGTAGAAGATGCCACCCGTCCCGCGCGGCTCGTTGCGGTGCGGCAGGTGGAAATACGTGTCGCAATGATCGCGCATCTCAGCGAAGTCCGCGCCGGAATAGGAATCGCATGCCGCTTTCATCGCCGCATGGAAATCCACAGAATCTTCAAACGCCCGGTCGCGCTGGTAGGCGAGCAGGGGATTGAGGTCGCCGCCGCCGCCAAACCAGCTGTCGCTGGTCACCAGCATGCGCGTATTCATGTGGGCAGACGGCACGTGCGGATTGCGGGGATGGGCAATCAGGCTGATCCCGCTGGCCCAGAAGCGTCCATCGGACTTGTCCGCGCCGGGGATCTGCGCCGCGAACGCCTCGGAAAATGTACCGTGCACAAGGGAAAAATGAACGCCGACCTTCTCGAACACCTTGCCGCGCATCAGGCCCATCCGCCCGCCGCCAAGGTCTTCCGAACCGTCGCCACGGGTCCATTCGGTCAACTCGAACCGCCCGGCAGGGCCGGAATAGAGGGGCCTTTCGACGGCGTCTTCCAGTGCTTCGAAGCGGGCACAGATATCGTCTTGCAAGGATTTGAACCAAGCGCTGGCGCGCGCCTTGCGGGTGTCGAGATCAGGATTGGTCATGACGCATTTGATGCGCTGTCTGGCCGCCTGCGACAAGCGCGCTGTTGTCACAGGCCACAAGTCAGGATAACGCGCGTCGATAAGTGTTTTACCGGGGCCTCCCGTGTCGCCTTGCCGCAATGGGCAAGAAAAGGGGCCATGTGTAATACGGGGCCAAGAATCTGCCTTGAAGGACGGGTACAGCGTGACTGATCAAACTGCACATTCCCATGACGATGCCGTCGATGAAGATCGCCGCAATTTCATCCATATCGCCACGGGCGCTGTGGCGTTCGGCGGTCTGGCCGCTTTTGCCATCGCCGCTGTCGACCAGTGGAACCCGGCGGCCGATACGCGCGCCGCTTCGTCACTCGACGTTGATATCTCGAAAGTGCCGCTCGGCGGCGAGATTCGCGTCCTGATTGGCGGCAAGCCATTTTTCGTGCGTCACCGCACGCCAGCTGAAATTGCAGCGGCGGATGCGGTCAATGTCACGACCTTGCGCGATCCGGAGACCGATGATGAGCGCCTGCGCCCGATGGCGGACGGCAAGCTCAATCCGGCGATCCTGATCACGTCCGGTGCGTGTACCCACCTCGGCTGTGTGCCGGTGGGTCCAACGCAAGGCAATGTCGGCGCCTTTGGCGGCTGGTATTGCCCGTGCCACGGCTCGCAATATGATACGTCCGGCCGGATTCGCAGCGGCCCGGCGCCTACCAATCTCCCGATTCCGAACTACAAGTATGTGTCGGATACCGTGGTCAACATTTCCCTCTAAGGAAGGATATCTCTGATGAGCGGACATGAATCATCCTACACGCCCAATTCCGGCTTCGAGAAATGGCTCGACAAGCGCCTGCCACTCATCCGCTTTGCGAATGATACGGCCATCACGTTCCCGACGCCGAAGAACCTGAACTACTGGTACACGTTCGGTGCGATCCTCGCGATCTGCCTCGTGATCCAGATCCTGACCGGCATAATCCTTTCGATGCACTATGAAGCCAGCGTCGACGGCGCCTTTGCTTCGGTCGAACGCATCATGCGCGACGTGCCCTATGGCTGGCTCCTGCGTTACATTCACTCCAATGGCGCCTCGATGTTCTTCTTCGCGGTGTACATCCACATGTTCCGCGGCCTCTATTACGGCTCGTACAAGGCACCACGCGAAGTGTTGTGGATTCTCGGCTGTGTCATCTTCCTCCTGATGATCGCGACGGCCTTCCTCGGTTACATGCTGCCATGGGGCCAGATGTCCTATCACGGCGCCAACGTGATCACTTCGCTGTTCGGTGCCATCCCGCTGGTCGGCGAAAGCCTGCAGACATGGATCCTCGGCGGACCTTCGATCGGCAACCAGACGCTGCAGCGCTTCTTCTCGCTGCACTACCTGCTGCCATTCATGATCGCCGCTGTCGTCATCCTGCACATCTGGGCCCTGCACGTGCCGGGCAACAACAACCCGACCGGTGTTGAAGTCCAGGACGTTGAAAAGGACACTGTGCCGTTCCACCCTTATTACACGATCAAGGACGGCTTCGCGATCGCGCTGTTCCTGATCCTGTTCGCCGCCTTTGTGTTCTATGCACCGAACGCGCTGGGCCACGCAGACCAGGCCATCGAAGCCAACCCGCTCGTGACGCCGGCCCATATCGTGCCGGAATGGTATATGCTGCCCTTCTACGCGATCCTGCGCGCCATCACGTTCGATCTCGGACCGATCCCGGCAAAGCTGCTCGGCGTGATCTTCATGTTCGCCGCCATCGCCATCCTGTTTGTCCTGCCCTGGCTCGACACGTCGAAGGTCAAATCGATGCGCTACCGCCCGGTGGCCCGTCAATTCTTCTTCGGCTTTGTCGTTGTCTGCGTGTTGCTCGGCTGGTGCGGCGCAAAGGCGCCCGACGCTCCCGTCATACCGGCCCTGCAAGGCGAAAAGATACTCGTCGTGAATTATAGCGAGAACGGTCAGGAAGCGACCAGCGAGTACAAGGGCGAAGAAGCCTATGTCGATGCGAAACGCTTCATGGCCAGCCTGCCGGAAGGTGCCAGCCCATCGCTGGCTGCCGTTTCGCCGCCGACCTTCCAGTTCAGCCAGCTCTCGCTGATCCTGACGATCTGCTATTTTGGGTATTTCTTCATGTTGTTCTTCATCGGGCTGACCGAGAAGCCGAAGGAACTGCCGGAATCCATCCATAAATCCGTGCTCAAGCGCCACAAGGCGTCTTCAGCAACCGCCGTTCCGGCCGAATAGGGAGCCTCGAGGTAAATCCATGAAAGCGTTCCGCATTCTCGCCGCCGGTCTTGCCGGCCTCAGCCTCGCAGCCATCGCACATGCTGAAGGCGGCGCCGCCGCCCATCCGCATGCGCCGGAGGAGGGCTGGTCCTTCGAAGGCATTCTTGGCCAGTTCGACATGCCATCCGTCCAGCGCGGCTACCAGGTGTACCGTGAGGTCTGCTCGTCCTGTCACTCGATGAAACTGATGAGCTATCGCAATCTCGGCGAGCCGGGTGGCCCGTTCTTCGATTCGGAATACCCGAACGCAAACGAGAACCCGTTCGTGAAGGCGCTGGCCGCTGACGTCGAGATACAGAGCCCGACCCCGAACGATATCGGCGATTATGATTTCCGTCCGGCAACGCCGGCAGACCAGTTCCGTTCGCCCTATGCAAACGACAATGCGGCACGCGCCGCCAATAATGGCGCGGCGCCGCCAGACCTGTCGGTTATCGTGAAAGCCCGCCATGGCGGAGCCAGCTATGTCTACAGCCTCCTGTCAGGCTATCCGTCGGAAGATGCGATCAGTACGCGCGAAGTGAGCCCGGCTGTGGTGACAACGCCAGCGTCCGACAATGGTACGCCGGATGATCCGACTGACGACATTGCCGAAGCCTCGACACCTGCCGTCATGCAGACCGTCATCGACATGTCGAAAGTCCATATTCCGGGACACGACGCCGCCGAAGGCGACCATGGCGAAGCCGGCATCCTGATCCAGCCTGCCGGCCAGTACTACAATCCCTTCATGGCCGGTGACACGACCCCGCAATATGAAGGCGATCCTCGCAAATCGCCCGCTGGCGGTTTCCTTGCCATGGGCCCGCAACTGCCTCCGGGCCGCGTGACCTATACGGACGGCACCGAGTCGACGACCGAACAGATGTCTCACGATGTGGCCCAGTTCCTGGCCTGGGCCAGCGAGCCGAAGCAGACCAACCGCAAGTCGCTCGGCCTGCCGGTGATGATCTACCTTGGCATCCTGACGATCCTGCTCTGGTTCTCGTACAAGCGCATCTGGCGCAAGGTCGAGCACTAGGCCTACGGCCGCTGACGCGAATTGAAAGCCCCGCCCGGCACAAGTCGGCGCGGGGCCTTTTTCTTGGCGGGCCGTGCGCCCGGACCCGAAGATATTGAATTTCGTGGTTTTTTTCAGTACCCTTCTTCTCAAGCAGGGGGGAAGGGCTGCGGGATGGCTGAGGAACAACCAAAATCCGGGAAATGGTACGGCACGGCTGGCAAGTTTGTTCACGGAGGGGTCACGCTGGCGCTGGCCGTTACCAGTATTTACCTGGGTACGAAGGACACGTCGCCGAGTTCCCTCGCGTCGATCGCTTCGACTCTGGAATCGATCGCCGGGCATCTCGAAACGGGCGAGCAATTCAATACGTCGGAACTCGCCACTGTTGGCGAGATCGTGAAATATACATCTGCTATCGAAGGCGCCGTCGTAGAAAAAGCAGCTGGCAGTCCGCTGCCGGGTGTGGACGCCATCCTGATCAAGGATGGCCAGGTTAGTGTGCCGCTCATGCAGACTCAGTCGATGCAGCTCGGCAATGGAGACAGGGTAAGCGTCTCCTATATCACCAGCAATGGAAATGGCGTCTTCACGTTCATGGTGAATGGTACAAGGAAGAAGTATCTCATCGGCAGCAGGCTGTATGATTCGGAAGCCGAAGATTGTTTCATCGAATTTCTTGGAATGAATGCCACGAATGACGAAGCGGCAATCAGGCCGTTCTGCAATTGAACTCGACGCCACAAGAAGGGCTTGGCGAAGGTGGAACACGCTTGGCAGTGCGGCGCGTTTCCGCTGAGGACTGCGTCGAAGTCGAGGCCCTGACGCGCCGGATTTGGACGGGCCGTGTCAGCCCGGAATCCACGGTTTTCCGAGAAACACCCGAGACCGTGGCAGTTCAGCTCGCAAAGGGCGGCGGCGTGATACTTGAGGTGGATGGCGTGCCCATCGGGTCCGGACGGTTCGTCCGCGTGCCGGGACCGGGTGGACGAGGGACCTGGATCGAGATCAAGCGCATCGGCGTGTTGCCGGCCTTCCAGAAGCAGGGACTTGGTGCCGTTATCTTGCGGGCGCTCGAACAAATGGGCCGTGAGATCGGCGCTTCAGGGGCTCAGCTGGCTATCCGCACCGACCAGCCTCGCCTGATCGTGTTCTATGAAGGACTTGATTACCGGCCTGCAGATGATGTTGAGCTGACGACACTCAACCCGTTGTCGCCGCCGCCTTTCGGCATGCGCAAGATTTTCAGGACCTGACTCATGACGAAATGGACGCTCGGCATCATTGGCGGCTCCGGCCTCTACGAGATTGATGGCCTCGAGGACAAGCGCGAGGAACGCGTGCAGACGGTCTGGGGCGAACCCTCGGACGCGCTGGTGCGCGGGCACATCGGCCCTGTCGAGCTCGTCTTCCTGCCCCGCCATGGCAAGGGCCACCGCCTGACACCGACCGCCGTGCCCTACCGCGCCAATATCGCTGCGCTGAAGGCGGCCGGCGTCACCGACATTCTGTCGATATCCGCCTGCGGCAGCCTGAAGGAGCAATATGTGCCTGGCCAGTTCGTGGCGGTGGACCAGTTCATCGACCGGACCGTCGCGCGCGAGTCCACCTTCTTCGGCCCCGGCATGGTCGCGCATGTATCAATGGCCCGTCCTGTCTGCTCACGTCTCTCGTCGCTGGCCGCAGAGGCCGCCGAAGGCGTCGGTGCCGTGACGCACCGGGGCGGCACCTATCTCGCGATGGAAGGCCCGCAATTCTCCTCGCTGGCGGAATCGCGACTGTATCGCCAATGGGGCTGCGATGTCATCGGCATGACCGCCATGCCCGAAGCCAAGCTCGCCCGCGAAGCGGAGCTGCCTTACGCCACCCTCGCCATGGTCACGGACTATGATTGCTGGCGTGAAGAGGAAGAGGCCGTCAACGTCACGAATGTGCTCGAAATCATGGGCCAGAACAGCGCGCTGGCCCGTCAGGCCGTGGTGCGACTGGCTGACATGCTGGCGACCATACCCCGCACGCCCTCACCGAACGGCATCGATACCTGTCTCGATTATGCCCTGATCACCGCCCCGGCGGCGCGCGACCCGGCCATGCTGGCAAAGCTTGAGGTGATTGCAGGCCGGGCACTTGGCGGCTAAGCTTTGCCTTCAATTGGTTGGGGGCATGGCTGGTCAGGCCGTGCAGGACGATTGAAGGGGACCTCAGAATGAGCGAGTCGGATTTCTACACATTTTTCACAGGCGGCCTCGGTCTCCTGATCGCCGCGGCGCTCCTGATTGCCTGGCAATTCTGGCGCCTGCGCGACGATGAACGCGAAGGGGCCATATCGGCCCTCCAGGGCGTCAGCCACGAATTGCGCATCAACCTGCAGCGCATGGTCAATGAAGTCGCCCAGATCGCCGCGAATCACGAGGCGGGGCCGGACGCCTTGCTGCCGATCCGCCATCCCCAGCTCGACGGCGTCAATTCGACCATGATCCGGGCCAACCGGAATGCGATAGCCGTGCTGGGCGCCACCTATCAGGAACTCGAGGCCCGCAAGATGAGCCTTCGGGCGACACTGGCCCAGGGGCGCGATCCGGCAACATCGCTCGATGACGCCATGGACGCCGTGATCAACGGCATCGCCACGCTCTATATGTGGGAAGTGCATGATGGCGCCCGTCCGTCTGATGCCGGCGTCGTGCGCAGCTGGCATGTGCGCAGCTGGATGAAAGGCCATGGCTTCAGCCAGGGCGCCTTGCCCGGCATGTACCTGCGTGACGAAGTCGTCGAACGGCTCCGCACTTACGGGCTGAACCTGACGCCGCGACCGCTGACCCATACCGCTCATGAGTACTACAACATGCAGTATGACCGGCATGCCGACACGCGCGGACCGCTCGGCAAACGCAAGCTGCCCAAGGATGAGCCGGACGCGGATATCGAGGAAGACGACGATGAGGAACTGGCCGCTGCGAATGGCGATGCCGCGACCTCGGAAGCGGAATTGCACTAGGCGCCCGTCCGCCCAACCCGGAACACTCGACATGAAACACCTCGTCGCCGCCCTCGTCCTGTCACTGCCCATGGCCGCCTGCACCACTTCAGGCACAGTCCAGGCGCCACCGCCGGCTGCGGTTTCGTCCGAGGCGGAAGTCGTCGCCATCACCGCCCTTCTGGAACAGCAGGACGACGCCTGGAACCGCGGCGACATCGATGCCTTCATGAACGGCTACTGGCGCTCGCCCGAATTGCGTTTCGCATCGGGCGGCAATGTCACGCGCGGTTGGGACGAAACCAATGCGCGCTATCGCCGGGTCTATGCGACGCCGGACCTGATGGGGCGTCTCATCACGTCCGACTACGAGATCGTGATCCTGTCACCCGACGCGGCCATTGCGCATGGTGCCTGGTTGCTCGAACGCGCCAGTGACCGCCCCTCCGGTCTATACACGCTGGTCTTGCGCAAGATCGATGGCGAATGGCTGATCGTTTCGGACACGACCACGTCGGCGGGCTGATACCGATTCCGCGATTGGCAGGCCTTGCCATAAGGGGCAGAACCCGTGTCGGGAGACGCAGGGCCGCAACGGAGATTCAGGCATGGAACGTGCGACACTTGACTTTGACACGAGCAATTCCGCGCTCGAGCGCGAGATCGAACGCCCGTGGTTCCGCCATTTCATCATCATTCTGATCGTCATCAACGCCATCGTGCTCGGCGTCTTGACCTATCACGAGTCCCTGTCGAACGACCTTGTCCAGGCGCTGGAAGTCTTTGACCGGGCCGTCACCTGGGTGTTTGCGGTCGAGATTCTGCTGAAACTCTTCGTGTACCGGGTCCAGTTCTTCCGCTCTGGCTGGAACTGGTTCGACTTCGTGGTCATCGGCGTGTCGATGCTGCCCGGTGGCGCCGGATTCAGCGTCCTGCGCGCCATGCGCGTGCTCCGCGTCCTGCGTCTCCTGCACATCATCCCGATGATGAAGCGCATAACGGAAGCCTTGATGAAGGCGCTGCCCGGCATGGGGGCGATCTTTGCCGTCCTGGCGCTCGTCACCTATGTCGCGGCGGTCATGGCCACAAACATGTTCGGCGACACCGACGATCCGGACGTCGCGCTCCTGTTCGGCGACCTGCCGCGATCGGCCTATTCGCTGTTCCAGGTCATGACCATGGATGGCTGGCGCTTCGAAGTGGTCCAGAAAGTCATTGATGACGGCAATCCCTATGCCTGGATCTTCTTCATCTTCTTCATCTTCATCGCCAGCTTTGCCATCCTCAACCTGTTTATCGCCCTGGTCGTGGAAGCATTGGCGTCCGAACAGAAGGCCGTTCTGGACGAAGGGCTGGAGGAAATCGAGGGAGAGATCGACGAAGCAGAGGGCCAGCGCCGCGAGATGATGCAGCTCATGACGTCAATGCGCGCCGAGATTGCAGAACTGAAACAGATGGTTGCAGCCCGCGACACCTGAGCGGATATCTCCATGTGTCCATTTGCTTCACGCATATGTCAGCGGGACTCACTCACATCAGCCGGATAATCTGCTATAAGACCGCCAAATGAGCCTGTGGACACGACTGCTGGAAGGCGGAAAACGCCTGTTTGAACCCGATTCCTTACCCGAACCGGCGGCCGACGGCATCGAATGCGCGCCCGATCCCAATGATGTCGGTTTTACCGCAGCGGTTGTCGGACTCGGCGCGAAACTCGCAATGGCCGACGGCGCCGTGACCGATCAGGAAATCATGGTCTTCTCGCGCATTTTTCGCGCGGCGCCCGAAGATGCCGACAATGTCCGCCGGGTCTTCAATATCGCCCGCCAGACTGTGCGCGGCTATGAAAGCTATGCAAGGCGCATCGGCCGCAAGTACCGCAACCGCCCCTGCCTTCTGGAAGGGGTGCTCGATGGCCTCTTCGAGATCGCCGGTGCCGACGGTGTCATCACCGACGCCGAGATGCAGTTCCTGAAAAATGTCAGCCTGGCCTTCGGGTTCAGCGAGGGCACGTTCAGGCGTATCCGCGCCAGCCATCTCGGGCCGGAGCGTGACGATCCCTACCTGGTCCTCGGCGTGCCGCACGATGCCGAATTCAAGTCGATTCGCGCAGCCTATCGCCAGCTCATGGCCGACAACCATCCCGACCGCGTCGTGCAGATGGGCGCGCCCCGCGAATTCGAGAGTGCTGCCCACGCCAAGGCGGCGTCGATCACCTCGGCCTATGCCCAGATCCGCACCGAGCGCGGCCTTCTGGTGCGCCCGGACTAGACCGTTCACGCGATTGGCATGCCGCCCGCATCAACCGTGATTGACGCGCCGCCATGATGCCGCCATGTTGGTAAGCGATACAAGGAACTGACATGACCCAGAACGCTTCAGGCCTCTTCCATTTCAATCTCGCTGGCGCTGCACGCGGCGGGATCGCCCTTTTCATTCAGGTGATGATCGGAATGCTCCTTGTCGCAGCTGCAGGCATCTTTGCAGTGATGACGGCAATTGCCGGACTCATCCTGGCCGGTGCAGCCCTTGTGATGCGTTTCTCCGGTGGCCGGTCTGCCCCAGCTGTACGGCCCCATTCCGACGATGAGCCGATGACGCTCAATGCCCGCCGCACGCCCCGCGGCTGGACCGTGGAATAGGCCGGAAGCTCTTCACTGAGTACAAAATATCTGTCGTCTCGACCGCGAACCGGTTGGCTGAGCGCGAGACCCGGGCAGTGTGGTCCTAGCGGTCGAACAGTTTCGAGACGCTCTCTTCATTCGCGATGCGCCGGATGGCTTCGCCGAGCAGGGGGGCGATGGGCAGGATGCGAATGGATTTCGATTTCCGCGCGGATTCAGAGGGCTGGATCGTGTCGGTCATCACCAGTTCGTCGAGGACGGAATCCTCGATCCGCTTGACCGCTTCGCCCGACAATACGCCGTGCGTCACATAGGCAGACACCGATGTGGCGCCGTGTTCCTTCAGCGCGGCGGCCGCATTGGCCAGCGTTCCGCCGCTGTCGCACATGTCATCCAGCATGATGCACCGGGCGCCTTTGACGTCGCCAATAATGTTCATGACTTCCGACTTGCCCGCTTCTGGGCGGCGCTTGTCGACAATGGCAAGGTCGGCATCGATCCGCTTGGCAAGGGCGCGCGCGCGGACCACGCCGCCGACATCCGGCGAGACGACGATGATCTTGTCTCCGGTGAAGCGTTCCCTGATGTCATCGACCATGACCGGGCCGCCGAAAAGGTTGTCGGTCGGGATATCGAAAAAGCCCTGGATCTGGCCGGCATGGAGATCAACGGTCAGCACGCGGTCCGCCCCGGCGGAACAGATCAGGTTGGCCACGAGCTTGGCGGAGATTGGCGTGCGGCCATCGGTCTTGCGGTCCTGCCGGGCATAGCCGAAATAGGGGATCACAGCCGTGATGCGACGGGCTGAGGCGCGCTTCAGCGCGTCCATGCAGATAAGCAGCTGCATCAAATTGTCATTGGCCGGGTAGGAGGTCGACTGGATCACGAAAACGTCTTCGCCCCGGACATTCTCGTCGATGCGGACGAAGATTTCCTGGTCAGCGAAAGATTTGACTTCAGATCGTGTGAGGCGTGTGTCGAGATAGTCCGCAATGGCTTCCGACAATGGCCGGTTCGCGTTGCACGATAGAAGTTTCATGGTTCATGGCCCCTGACTGCCCGGCATCCGTGTCGCTTTTGTAACAAAGCCCCGCGAGTCGCAACCGCCAAACTTCGAGTTCCTGCAGTGCGGGCCGGATGAGGTGGCAGGCGCGTTGAATCGGCAACACTCGGCCCGGCGTTTCAGTCCTTCAGCAGGATCACGGAACCGTTTCGTCCATAGTCGGCTTCGCCGCGATGATTGCGGCGGCGATTGGAAAAATAGTCGTCTTCCATCGCGCACGTGTCGTGTCCCACATCGGTCACCGCGCCGATGCCGACCGCGTCCAGTCGCTGGCGAACAAAGCCCGGCAGGTCGAACTGGAACCGGTCGTCCTTGCCGGGCAGGAACAGCGCCTCGCTTCCAGGCGAGCCTGACACGAAGGCATCGCGGAATTCCGGACCGACCTCATAGCTCGCCTGTCCGATTGTCGGGCCGATTGCAGCGTGGATGCGGGAACGTTCGGCGCCGAGCTTCGTCATGGCTGTCACGGTTGCCTCCAGCACGCCGCCGAGCGCGCCCTTCCAGCCGGCATGCGCCGCACCGATCACGCCCGCTTCGGCGTCGGCGAACAGGACGGGCGTGCAGTCCGCCGTCAGGATGCAAAGGCCGATGCCGGGCCTGTCGGTGACCATCGCATCGGCCTGGGGCCGTTCGCTCCAGGGTGTCTCGACCGGAACGACGCTGGCGGAATGAACCTGGTAGCAGGACAATAAATGCTCTGCGCCAAGCGTGGCGGCGACAAGTGTCCGGTTGCGGGCAACCGCGTCCGGCTTGTCGCCAGAGCCGACGCCGACATTGAGACTGTCATACAAGCCTGTCGACACGCCGCCCTTGCGGCCGAAAAAGCCGTGACTGACGCCCTGCAAAGCATCAAGGCCCGGGCAGGAACTGAACGGTATTGCCATGTCCCTACCGGTGAAATGGGCGGCGTCTGCTGTCAAGGGCAGGCGGCGCGCCGCGTGTCAGTGATGATAGGCGCTTTCGCCATGGCTCGACGCATCGAGACCGGCTTCCTCGGCGTCGGCGCCCACGCGCAATGGGATGAATACCTTGATGGCAAACAGCAGGCCGACCGTGACGATCGCGGAATAGGCACCCACTGCGACGACCCCCAGCAATTGCACGCCGAACTGGCTGGCGATGGCTGTTCCGCCAAGGCCCGGGGCCATCGGGCCGACCGCCGCAAGGAACGGGATGGCCAGCGTGCCGAGTATGCCGCCGACGCCATGGACGGCAAACACGTCGAGGCTGTCGTCAATGTGCATCCGGTTGCGGATCAGCACGACCGCGCCGTAGCAGACAATCGCCGCCAGAAAGCCGATGACGATGGCGCCAACCGGCCCGACAGACCCGGCCGCCGGCGTGATCGTCGCAAGGCCGGCCACCATGCCGGTGGCAATGCCGACGAGGGTCGGCCGCTTGAAGCTGATCCATTCGATGCACATCCAGACCAGCGAAGCGGTCGCCGCCGACATATGCGTCACCAGCATGGCCCGCGCCGCGTCGCCATTGGCGCCAAGGGCTGAACCGGCATTGAAGCCGAACCAGCCAACCCAGAGCATCGAGGCGCCCAGCATCACGAAGGCCGGATTGTGCGGCGGGTGCATGTCTTTCGGGAAATGCTGGCGCTTGCCGAGTATCAGCACGAACACGAGAGCCGATATACCCGCCGTCGTGTGGACGACGACGCCGCCGGCAAAGTCGATCAGGCCGCGCGCCGCGAGCCAGCCGCCGCCCCAGACCCAGTGGGCAACCGGTGCGTAGCAGACGAGCATCCAGAGTGCCGAGAAGACCAGCACGGCAGCGAAATTTACGCGTTCGGCAAAGGCGCCCAGGATCAGGGCAGGGGTGATGATGGCGAACGTCATCTGGAACATCAGGAACAAGGCTTCAGGGATCGTCTGTCCGTCGAGCGGCGCGCTGGTGACGCCGGCTGCAAACATCTTGCTGAATCCGCCGAAGAGGCCGCCTGTGCCCGGCCCGAAGGCGAACGAATAGCCGACCGCCAGCCACAGGATGCTCATCAGGCAGGCAATCGCGAAGCACTGCATCAGGATGGACAGGAGGTTCTTGGTCTGCACGAGGCCGCCATAGAACAGTGCCAGTCCCGGCAAGGTCATGAACAGTACGAGCGCGGTCGATGTCAGGATCCACGCCGTGTCGCCCGTGTCGGCGAAGGCAGGGGCTGCGGCCAGCCCGGCAAGTGATACGAGCACGCCGATGCGCCTCATGGAATTCATGACCCGGGTCAATGCAGCCTCCCTTGGCATTTGTTGGCGCTTCGTTGCGCTCTGGCGCACTTCATTCGACAAATTGGCCGGGGGAACAACCGCAAACACAGCAGGCGGGCCGTTTTTTTGGCCCGTCAATTGTCGTTTTCTGCGTTCACGCGGCGCGCCGGGACCGGCAGGCTGCACACGTCCAGCACCTTTGGCGGGGTGTGAACGAATGCAGCAATGGCGGAATAATCACGCTTCGATGTCTTCAGCGCCTGCCAGTCCGCACCCTGCGTCGCCATCACCTCATAGGCGGGCCGGACGGCCTCTGGCAGGTCGGCGGCCAGGGTCATTGAAACGATTTCGTTGCCTGCCAGCCGCGCCGCTCGCGCTGCGAAAGCAGCCTCGGACGCCGTCTCGCCGTTCTCGAACAGGTCGGGATAATTTGCCTCATCCTCCGGATCGACGCGTTTCAGCCGGTGCACATTGTCCATGCCGTCGATCACGCGTCCGAAGACCGTATAATTGCGATCCAGGTAGCGCCGGGACGCGAGGGGAATGAAAAACTCGATCGCGCCCGTATCCGGCGCTTCATTGCGCGCCATGCCCAAGGCACCGGGACAGTTCAGCAGCCATTCCTGGTCGCCCTCCCGGCCCGCCGCAAACCCGTCGCGATGTCCGGCGGTTGCCGCGAACAGGTCGGCATTGCCGAGCGGCACGAAACCATCGGCTGCGACGGTGCGCTCCGCTTCGAGCGGCAATTCGGGCCAGCTGACCAGGCGCTGCTCGAACTCAAGCCCGGCCTGCGCCACATGGCCTTCGACGACGCGATAGAAAAACTCGCCTTCAAAGACGCCGGAGCGAACAGCTGTCCGGAACTGGGCGGCATGTTGCGGCGCAGCGTCCGGTGCGAGTTCGATAGCGACGGTCCCCGTCATGGTGTCGAGCAGGACGAGATTGTCCGGATTGACCGGACGCCAGGCACCCTCAGCACCCCCCTGCTGCCCCATTACCCCCACCATTGCCGCGACCAGCGCATACCTCCACCCCATGCCTGACACTCCCTTGCGTATGACACCTCTGGCGCGCTGGCAGCTTGCCTGCTAAGCGCCTGCGCCATGTACCAGATTACCGCCAAGGGCGCACGGGCGCCCATCGAAGCTGCATGGGACGCTCTCGCCTGGGCCGATCCGTCGCCCGCCGGGGCTGTCGATGCCAAGGAAGACGGACGCCTCGCCTGGCGCCTCGACGCGTTCACCGAGACGCTCGAAGACGCCGAATCGTGCGTTGAAATCATTCATGAAACCTCCCCGGAACTGACGGCGCGGATTGAGGCGCTCGAGGATCGCGACTGGGTGACCCTTTCGCTCGAAGGCCTTCCGCCCGTCGCCGCAGGTCCGTTCTTCGTGGCCGGCAGCCACGCCCTCGCCAAGATGGCCCCGGGCAAGATCGCGGTCCTGATCGAGGCCGGCCCCGCCTTCGGCACCGGCCATCACGGCACCACGCTCGGCTGTTTGCTGGCGCTGGACGAAGTGCGCCGCCGCCGAGCGATCGGCAAAGTGCTCGACCTTGGTACCGGCTCTGGCGTGCTGGCAATTGCTGCGATGAAAGCCGGTGCGCACAGTGCCATCGGCACGGATATCGACTTCGACAGCGTCCGTGTGGCCAACGAGAACGCCTCCAAGAACCATGTGACCGGTTTCACGGCCCTGCACGTGACCGGGGCCAACACGCCCCGCATCCGTCAGGGCGGCCCCTATGATACCGTGTTCGCGAATATCCTGATGAAGCCCCTGATTGGACTTGCCCCCACCATTGCGCCGCTGACGGCGCCTGGCGGGACGATCATCCTTTCAGGCCTGCTGCACCATCAGGCCGGGCCTGTTCGCAATGCATTTGCTTCGCGCGGGCTGAATTTCCAGCGCCGGATCAAGAAGGACGGCTGGTCGACCCTGGTCTTCCGGAAGCCGGAGACGGTTCAGGTGTAGGCGACACGGCGGGCCCAGCGTGCCGACCGGCGCGCGAGGATATACGGGCGTTGGCTGCATTCAGCCTGGAATTTTGCCGGCATTTGATGCGCCTGTGTGGCAGGCATCACGTTGCTGATGGTCATTTCAGCAACCGGGGCGGTCTCGATAAGCGTCTTCATGTCTCAGTTCCATATCTATGGTGCAGTGCACAATTTCGGGTGTGCCGTGCATATGGGCCGCAGAGGTAAACATTTTAGTATGGATATGCTGACGTATGCATACCAAAATGCATAGCACGGATGCGCCTTCCAAAGACCCCAAAGCGGCGTTAAGACTACAGTCATGAGACAGACATTTGATATCAAGGGTGGACCGCAAGACGGTCGGGCCCATTTGCCGCTCCTTCGCAAAGAGCTTGCCGCCATGAATCTCGACGGCCTCTACGTGCCGCACGATGATGAATACCAGAATGAATACCTGCCGGACGCCAATGAGCGCCTGGCCTGGGTCAGCGGGTTTACCGGCTCGTTCGGCAACGCGTTCGTGTTCACCGACCGCGCCGTCTTGTTCGCGGACGGCCGCTACACAATACAGGCGGCCGACCAGACGGATCCGGACCTGTTCGAAATACAGAAAATCCCTGAGCCCGGCGCGTTCGGATGGCTGCGCACGCAAGACATGTCAGGCAAGACAATCGGATATGATCCGAAACTGGTCAGCCCCAACGAGGTCGAGCTTCTGGAACAGGCTGCCGCAGCCTCCGGCGCCAATCTCGTCGCTGTGGCTGAGAACCCGATTGACCGTGCCTGGACCGACCGTCCGGACCAGCCTTCCGCACCTGTCGTGGCGCATGCGGTTGAGTATGCCGGCATGGACCATGCCGAGAAACGCGCCCGCATTGGCGACGCGCTGAAAGCCGACAAGGCGGACGCGGCGGTGATCACGTCTCCGGCTTCCATCGCCTGGGCCTTCAACATCCGTGGCGGCGATGTCAGCTGCACGCCACTACCGCTCGGTCGGGCGATTCTGCGCGCTGACGGATCCGCTGATCTCTTCATCGACGAAGCCAAGGTCAGCGATGACTTGCGCACCCATCTCGGCAATGGCGTGACCGTGCGTCCGTTGTCGCAGCTGGAAAGCGCGCTGGGCGACATGAGTGGCAAGACGGTCAGTGTTGATCCCGATATTGCATCGGCCTGGTTCTTCGACACGCTCGAAGCGGCGGGCGCGAAGGTCCTGCGCCAGCGCGATCCGGTTGCACTGCCGAAGGCGTGCAAGAATGCAGCAGAGCTTGCCGGCACCACCGCCGCGCATGCCCGCGATGGCGTGGCGCTCACCCGCTTCCTGCACTGGCTGGACACCGAAGCGCAGAGCGGCAAGGTCACCGAGATTGATGCCGTAATGAAGCTCGAAACCTTCCGCGAAGAGCTGAACGGCCTCCATGACCTCTCTTTCCCGACGATTTCCGGCGCGGGTCCGCACGGCGCGTTGCCGCATTATCGCGTCTCGACAGCGTCGAACCGGGTGCTCGAGCGCGGCTCGCTCTTCCTCGTTGATTCCGGCGGCCAGTATCTCGACGGCACCACCGATGTGACCCGTACGGTCCCCATCGGTGAGGCAAGCGACGAGATGCGGCGTCACTATACGCTGGTGCTGAAGGGGCATATCGCGCTGGCGGCCGTGCGCTTCCCGCATGGCACGACCGGCACGCACCTTGATGTGCTGGCCCGCCATGCGCTCTGGCAGGCCGGGCTCGATTACCAGCATGGCACCGGGCACGGCGTCGGCGTCTATCTCGGCGTACATGAAGGCCCGCACCGGATCGCCAAGCCATGGAACGCGGTGCCACTGGCACCAGGCATGATCGTGTCGAACGAGCCCGGCTATTACCGCGAAGGCCAGTACGGCATCCGCATTGAGAACCTGCAATATGTCACGCCGCCAGCCGCGATTCCGGGCGGCGAGATCGCCATGCTGGGATTCGAATGCCTGACTTTCGCGCCGCTCTCGCGCGACCTGATCGTGACGGACATGTTGTCCGGGGGCGAGCGCGCCTGGGTCGATGCCTATCATGCGCGTGTCTGGGACCTGTTGTCCGGCCAACTCGAAGGCGACGTGAAGTCCTGGTTGAAGGCGGCTTGCGTATCGCTCTGATCCCGGACTGAAAATTACACTTGTTCCTGTTTTGTTCCAATGCTATTGGAGCAGGCATGATCCTGTCCATTTCGATCCGTGATTTCGTTTTGATTGACCGCCTGGACATTGAGCCGGGCGCAGGCTTCACCGCGCTCACCGGCGAGACGGGGGCCGGCAAGTCGATCATTCTTGATGCGTTGTCGCTTGCCATGGGCGCGGCTGCGGACCGTGCCTTCATCCGGTCCGGCGCGGAACAAACCAGCGTTGCCGTGGAGTTCGGGCCGCCGGCACGTCACCCGGTTTGGGCGGCGTTGCAGGAACAGGGGATCGAGGCCTCGGTTGACGAGGCGTTGACGCTGAAGCGCGTGGTTCGCGCCAGCGGCCCGGCGCGGGCCTTCGTGAATGACCAGGCTGTCAGTGCGGCTTTCCTTGCGGAGATTGGCGAGCTGCTTATCGAAATACATGGCCAGCATTCCGCGTCGGCCCTGATGCGCCCCTCCATGCACCGGCGCTTGCTCGACCAGTTTGCGGGCAATGAAAAACTGTTGTCCGCCTGCGCTAAAGCGTTCGACGTCCTGCAGGTTTCACGCAATGCGCGCGCCTGTCTGGAAGCGGAACAAGCCGATGCTGTCGCGACCCGCGAATGGCTGGAGCAGGCAGTGGAAGAGCTTGAACGCCTGGCGCCCGTGACCGGTGAAGCCGCGGAACTCGCTTCGCAGCGCATGCGATTGATGCAGTCTGAACGGGTGACCGAATCCATTGGTGAAGCAGAAGCGGCGCTCGAAGGTGCCGACATCGATGCAGCCCTGTCCCGGGCGGCGCGTGCGATGGAGCGGATATGCCGCCTGCCTGGCTTTGACGGCTCGTCCGAAGCCTTGCCCGAAGCGGCGAGGCTTGCGGCCGAGGCCGTGGAACGTGCGCTGATTGAAACACGGGAAGCCGCATCGGCGGTGTTTGGCCTGGAACGGCTGATCCATCACGACACGGAAGCGCTTGAGTCGGCAGAAGCCCGCCTGTTCGCCTTGAGAGCGCTGGCACGCAAACACACGACCGATCCGGAAGCCCTGCCGGACCTGTTGCTGCGCTTGCGCGGACGACTTGATCTTGCCGAAGCGGGTGAAGATGCGCCGATCGCCGCGCGAAAAGCCGAAACGGCGGCCCAGGCGCGCTGGCACCAGGCGGCAGAGACCCTCACCTCAGCCCGAAAGGCGGCGGCGGGCCGGCTTGAAATGGCGATTGCCAAGGAACTTGCACCGTTGAAACTGGGCCGGGCGACGATCTCTATCTGCGTTGACGCCTTGGCAGAGGGAGATGGTGGCCCCCAGGGGGCTGATCGCGTCGAGTTTGAGGCCGAAACCAATCCGGGCGCAGGGTTCGGCCCCCTGCGAAAGATCGCGTCAGGTGGCGAACTTGCGCGCTTCTCGCTCGCACTTAAATGCGCGCTGGCTGAAGCCGGTTCGGCGCAAACCCTGATCTTCGACGAGGTCGACCAGGGGGTTGGCGGTTCGGTTGCGGCAGCCGTCGGCGAGCGTCTCGTGCGGCTCGCGAGTGCCAGGCAGGTCTTTGCGATCACTCACAGTCCCCAGGTTGCAGCCTCGGCGGCGGCGCAATGGCTTGTTGAAAAAGACCATGACCAAAAGTCTGGCGGGACGCGCATTCGCGGGTTAGATGACAGCGCACGGCAGGAAGAAATTGCCCGAATGCTGTCTGGCGCCGAAGTCACCGAAGAGGCTCGTGCCGCCGCAGGGAGGTTGCTGGAGGATGCATGAACAAGCCTGTGCCCGTCGAGACGCTGACGCCCATCGAGGCTGAGGCTGAACTTGCCCGGCTGGCAGAAGCTATCCGTGAAGCGGATGAGGCCTATTACCGCAATGATGCCCCTGAAATAACCGATGCGGAATATGACGCGCTTCGCCAGCGCAACATCGCCATTGAGGCGCGGTTCCCGGAGCTGAAGCGCGAAGACAGCCCGACAGAACGTGTCGGCGCGGGCCCGAGCGAGGGCTTTGCGAAGGTGACCCATGCAGCCCCCATGCTGTCGCTCGACAATGCCTTCACGCCCGAGGACGTCAGCGACTTCATTGGACGCATCCGTCGTTTCCTGGGCCTGGCTGAGACGGACGAAGTACAGATCACGGCTGAGCCCAAGATTGACGGGCTCTCCCTCAGCCTGACTTACGAAAAGGGAAAACTCGCCCGCGCCGCGACCCGGGGCGACGGGCAGGTGGGCGAGGATGTCACGGCGAATGCTCGCACCCTGGATGACATTCCCCACCGGCTCAGGGGAACGGGTTGGCCGGACAGCCTGGAGATACGCGGCGAGGTTTTCATGAGTCATGCCGATTTTGCCGCGCTGAATGCGCGCGAGACGGCGGCGGGCCGGAAAGTGTTTGCCAATCCTCGCAATGCCGCAGCCGGCAGCCTGCGCCAGCTCGACGTCGAGATCACCAAATCCCGTCCCCTGAAATTCTTTGCCTATGCCTGGGCCGCCGCCAGCGCACCGTTTGCCGAGACGCAGACAGGTGCAATAGCGCAGTTCGCAGACTGGGGATTCGAGGTGAACCCGCTGATGACCCGATCAGATTCTGTTGACGGCCTGATAGCGGCCTATCGGGATCTGGAATCGCGCCGCGCGAGCCTTGGCTATGATATTGACGGCGTCGTCTACAAGGTGGACCGGCTGGACTGGCAGCAGCGCCTCGGCTTTGTCAGCCGAGCACCGCGCTGGGCGATTGCCCACAAGTTTCCGGCCGAGAAGGCCACAACCAAGCTGGAAGGCATCGATATCCAGGTCGGACGTACAGGGTCGCTGACGCCCGTGGCGCGGCTGGCTCCGGTCACGGTGGGCGGCGTGGTCGTGTCGAATGCCACATTGCACAATGAGGACGAGATTGCCCGGCTCGGCGTCAAGATCGGCGATACGGTGGAAGTCCAGCGGGCCGGCGATGTCATCCCGCAGGTCCTGCGCGTGGTCACCGATGGCGGCGGCGCGCCGTTCGAGATGCCCGGCCATTGCCCGATCTGCGGGTCGGCGGCGGTGCGCGAGGTGGACGAGAAGGGCGAGGAAGATGTGCGCCGCAGGTGTACCGGGGGGTTGGTCTGTCCGGCGCAGGCGGTGGAACGCCTCCGGCATTTCGTTTCGCGCAAGGCGCTCGACATTGATGGCCTCGGGGCCAGGCAGGTCCAGCTTTTCTATGAAAAGGGTGTCGTGCACACGCCGCAGGACATTTTCCGGCTGGAAAAGCGGATTGCCGATGCCGGCCTGCCCCCACTCGCGGAATGGGACGGCTTTGGTCCTGCCTCGGCGGCGAAGCTGATTGCAGCGATCGATGCGCGGCGGAACGTGCCGTTCGCGCGGTTTCTCAATGGTCTCGGCATCCGCCACGTCGGGCAGACGACGTCGCAGCAATTTGCCCGGAACTTCCTGTCATGGGACCTGTTCTGGTCGACTGTAATGAAAGCCGCCGCTGAAGGGCCCGAGAGCGATGCCTATGCGCAACTCATCGGCATTGACGGGATCGGCGGCGCGGCGGTCGGGTCGTTGTGCAATTTCGTGGCGGAGCCGCACAATGACGAGATGATGTCGGCGCTGCTGTCGGAAATCACCGTGGTGGACGAGGTGGCGGCAGCCATCGACAGTCCCGTCGCCGGTAAGACCGTTGTTTTCACCGGCACGCTGGAAAAGATGACCCGCGACGAAGCCAAGGCACGGGCGAGCGCGCTGGGGGCGAAAGTCTCCGGCTCGATCTCAGCCCGGACGGACATTCTCGTCGCCGGGCCGGGGGCTGGGTCGAAACTGGCCAAGGCCGAGGCGTTGGGCGTGAGAACGCTGACCGAAGAGGAATGGCTGACCCTGATAGGGGAGGCGTAAGGCCTATTTGCCGCCCGGAATGATCTTCTGCAGCATGGTCCGGCGGACTTGCGGCGTTTCCGGATCGAGCCCCTGCTTGGTCAGCAGGCGGTAGCTCATGTTGTACCAGTCGCTGTTCGGGTAATTGTATCCAAGCGTCGCACCGGCTGCGAGCGCCTGATCGCGCAGGCCGAGAGTGAGATAGGATTCGACCAGCCGGTGCAGGGCCTCAGCCGTGTGTGAGGTCGTGTCATAGGTTGTCACGACCGTCCTGAAGCGGTTGACGGCCGCGAGAGTCTGGTTGGAGCGCAGGTACCAGCGCCCGATTTCCATTTCCTTGCCGGCCAGCTGGTCATTGACCATGTCGATTTTCAGTCCGGCATCGCGCGCATAGGCGCTTTCGGGAAAGCGGCGCGTCACATCCTGCAGGGCAGACAGGGCCAGTTCGGTCGTGCGCTGGTCGCGGCCAATATCGACGATCTGGTCGAAATAGCTCACGGCAATCAGATAATAGGCATAATCGGCTTCAGAACCGCCGGGGTGTAGGCTCAGATAAGCCCGGGCGCCCGAAATGGCCTCATCATAATCGTGGGCCTGGTATGACGCGTACGCCGTCATGACCATGGATTTGCGCGCCCACTCGGAATAGGGGTGCTGGCGCTCGACCTCGTTGAACAGGAGGATTGCGCGGGGATAGTTGCGCTTGTCCAGTTCCTGGGCTGCGGCATTGTACAATTGTTCGACCGGACGCTCGACATAAGCGAGCTCCTGCTTACGCTTGCTGGCGGACTGGCACCCGGAAACGGCAACAATACAGGCCAGGATCAAGAGGCTCGGGCGGAGTTTCAGAAGGGACATGCCGGTCGGGAACTTTCAGCTGTGAATGTCTTCAGCTTGATTAGCCTGAACCGGACAGGTTTTCCAAGGATCATTATCAGGCCGCCCATTAAGCAAGGGCAATGTGCAGGCCGGCCTCAGACGGCGGCGCGTGCAGGTTCGGGGCGCCGCGCCATTGCCTCTGCATCCGTTTCCCAGCACCAGGCTGAAGGCGTGGACAGCAATTTGCGCACCAGGGCGTTGTTGAGCGCATGCCCCGGCTGGACGGCATCATAGCTGCCGGCGATCGGTGCGCCTGCCAGCATGAGGTCGCCAACGGCATCAAGCATCTTGTGGCGCACAAACTCGTCTTCGGCTCGCAGGCCTTCGGGGTTCATCACGGCGCCGTCTTCAAGAACGACCGCATTGTCGAGCGAGCCGCCACGGGCGAGGCCAATCGCGCGCAGCATGTCCACATCGCGGGCGAAGCCATAGGTGCGGGCGAAAGCAAGGTCGCGGGCAAACATGCCGGGTGCCATGCGCAGTGCCATCTGCTGAATGCCGATGACGGAATCATCATACTCGATACGGGCCCGCAGGGTCAGAACAGTATCGTCGGATGGCGATAGCGTGGCGCGTTTCGGGCCATCGACAATTTCGACGCGCTCCAGAATCCGGATGCGGTGACGCGGCGCTGTCTGGGTTTTCAGGCCCGCCTGCAACAGCAGTTCGCAATAGACCGCCGACGAGCCGTCCATGATCGGGACTTCCGGACCGTCTATCTCGATGATCAGATTGTCCACACCCAGGCCGGCCAGGGCCGCCATCAGGTGTTCCACCACCGCGACCGAAACCCCCGCTTCGTTCGTCAATGTGGTGCCAAGACGCGTGTCGGAAACGGAATCGGCATGCGCCCTGATTTCGATATTTGTGCCATCAACATCCGTCCGGCGGAATACGACGCCGCTGCCGACAGGTGCAGGCTTCAGGACAAGCCGGGCTTTTTCGCCGCTATGAACACCAATGCCGGCACAGACTGCCGGCCGTTCAATTGTCTGCTGCATCTGCACGCCACTCAACACCGCATCGACCCTCCGCTACAGGCTGCAATCTGGATGTGGTTAAGCGCGAGTACAAAACACGGCTTGTTTCGGCGTGTTACAAAAAAGGACCGTAACTTGCGTTACGGCCCTGTTATATCAAGAATTAATTTGTAACGAACCCACGTTTCCGGGCTGTGCTTTCTGCCGAAAGATCAATGATTGGCAGACCGGCGAAGGAATGCCGGGATTTCGAGGTCGGCATCGTCAAACGGCGCGGCTTCCGGATGGTCGTCCGGCGACGAGATGATTTGTGCCGGGATGGCCGTTTCCGGGGCGTCATCGTTTTCGCCTTGCGGGTTGCGGCGCCAGCCGAAAAGGTGGGAAAAGCCCGATGCGCCCTGATCCGCACGCGCCTTGTCCGGGGCAGGGGCCTCTTTGCGCGAACCGAACACCGCATCTGCGGATACTTCGTCGCTGCCTTCGGCGCCTTCATAATGGTCAGCCGGCAGCGGCTGGCCCGAAAAATCGGACCGCGGATCGCTCTCTTCGGACCGCAGCGAGGGCGCATGACCCGTGATCACGAGAGGGCGGTCATCGTCGGATAGCGTCTCGGGCTGGACGACTTCTTCGGCAATCGGCTCGGCGATGGGTTGGCGCACGGTCTGCTGGACAGGCTGGGGGGCAGGCTCGACAGCCACGCCGGATTCAATGCCTGCGGCAACGACGGACACGCGAATCTTGCCCTCAAGTTCGCTGTCGAAGGCCGAACCGAGAATGATGTTGGCATTCGGGTCGATTTCGCGGCGGATCTCGTTCGCCGCCTCGTCCAGTTCGAACAGCGTCATGTCATAGCCGCCGGTAATGTTGATCAGCACGCCCCGGGCGCCCTTCAGGCTGACATCGTCGAGAAGGGGATTGTCGATCGCGGCGCGGGCAGCTTCCAGTGCGCGGCTTTCGCCCTCGGCTTCGCCCATGCCCATCATGGCCGTGCCCATGCCCCGCATGATCGAGCCGACATCGGCAAAGTCGAGATTGATAAGGCCCGGCATGACCATCAGGTCGGTAATGCCGCGCACGCCGGAATAAAGCACGTCATCGGCCATGCGGAAGGCTTCGGCAAAGGTTGTACGGTCGTTGGCAATCCGGAAAAGATTCTGGTTTGGCACGACGATCATCGTGTCGACATGTTCGCGGATCTCGAGCAGGCCCTGGTCGGCCAGCGACATGCGGCGGGCACCTTCGAAGCCGAAGGGCTTGGTCACGACCGCGACGGTGAGGATGCCCATTTCCTGCGCGGTGCGCGCAATGACAGGCGCGGCGCCGGTTCCCGTGCCGCCACCCATGCCGGCGGCGATGAAGACCATGTGGGCGCCTTCAAGATACATCTTGATCTCGTCGATCGATTCTTCGGCTGCTTTCGCACCGATATCCGGGCGGGCACCTGCGCCGAGGCCGGACGTGGTTTCAGGACCGAGCTGGATGCGCTGGTCGGTCTTGGAGCGAAACAGCGCCTGCGCGTCCGTATTGGCGACGATGAACTCGACACCCTGCAGGTTTGCCTCGATCATGTTGTCGACGGCATTGCCGCCTGCGCCGCCAACACCGAAGACGAGGATCCTGGGCTTGAGTTCATGTGTCATTCGCGTACCTCAATATACATTCTGGACCGGTTTGAGAGGCACCCTCACCCCTCACGGCTAAAAGACAGTTAAGTGAGGGCAAAAGGCGTCAGAAATTTTCTTTCAGCCAGTGGAATGCCTTGTTCACTGCGCCGCTCCCGGCTTCCGTTCCGTATTCTTTCAACGCAACGCCAGCCCGCGCGGCGTCCACAAACCCCAGTTCCGAATACAGTAGCAGACCCGATGCTGTCGAAAAAGCAGGCGTTCCCAGTGTTTCGCCGAGAAATTCAGCAATCGTTGGCCGGCCGAGGCGGACAGGTGCATTGAAAACCCGCGTGGCGACGTCGCGCACCCCTGCAAGCTGGCTGGCGCCGCCCGTGAGGACGATACGGCGCGGAAGTACGGAGCGTACACCGCTGCCATCAAGGCACTTTTGGACGAGTTCGAACGTTTCCTCGATACGCGGCGCGATAATGTCAGCGATCGCGCCCTTTTCCATTCGCATGCCATGCAAGCGGCCATCATCACCAAGGCGCGGGGCCTCGATACGTTCGGCAAGGCCGGGGCCTTCGAGGTTTGCCGTGCCATACACGGACTTCAGGCGCTCAGCCGCAGCGAAAGTCGTTCCGATACCTTGTGCTATGTCGCTTGTGACATGCGTGCCACCTGCCGGAACGAGTCCGAGCCAGGCCGGCGAACCGTTGAGATAGACGGATACGGCAGTGACGCCTGCCCCCATGTCGATACAGATGGCGCCATTCTCGATCTCGTCGTCGATCAGGGTGCCGGCACCGCTGGCGATCGAAGAGGGGACGAGGGCTGTGACACCCAGATGGGCCCGGCCAACGCATTCGACCAGATTCTTGATGATCGGACGCGGCGCCGTGACGACGGAGAGGAGAACACCGAGTTGTTCGGCATACATGCCAACGGGTTGGCGAACGCCTTCCTGCTGGTCGACGCGATAGGCGACGGGCCATGCCGCAAGAATGTCGACACCCTTGGCCGGAATTTTGGTCAGCGCGAGGGCTTGAAGCCGTTTGACCTCTTTTTGGGTAATCGCGTGCCCGCCTATTTCGATGGCGGCGGTGACCAATGTGCACGCCAGCTTCGGGCCGGTGATGCCAAGAATGACGTCACTGATCTGTTCACCCGCTTCGCGTTCGGCATCTTCCACGGCCAGTCGGATAGACCGTTCAAGGCCTTCCATGTCGGTGATCGCGCCGCCATTGAACCCGCGAGACTGCTGGCGGCCGCCGCCCAGTATCTTGAAGCGCCGTGGGCCAGACCCGTCATTGCGGCCGATCAGGCACGTGATCTTGGAGCAGCCGATATCCAGTGCGGCGACCGTGCCGGTGCTGCGAGACCCCTTGAGGGCGATACGCCGGGACTGGACATTTGCCATCAGGAACGGGCCGCTTCTGCGATTTTACGCGCGGTTCCGCCCTGGGCCGGGGACAGGTAGATGCGGCCCTTGTTGCGAAGGTCGATCATCGTGACGGGACGCTGCATCAGGGCTGTACGAGTCTGGAGCGTCGACAGCCGGGCAAGGGCGCCGTCCATGGCATCGTCTTCCGGCAGGCGAACGGTGGCGCCATTCACCAGCCGCACATCCCAGCGCCGATCGGCGATACGCGTGGCGATCGCGAGGCGGGCCGACACGTCCGGTGCCTTTTTCAGGGCGTTCACAAGCTGAGGGGCGGCTGTCGGTGCGCCCTGGCCGGCGAGGCGAACGAGGGCCTTGTAGTCACCGGCGCGTGCGTCCGGCATGATGCGACCGAGACCATCGACAACAGTCCATTCCTTGCCGTCATGCCAGAGGGCAACCGGCTCGGCGGCGTCGGCAATGATCACGATCTGGCCCGGCCACAGGCGATGGACGCGTACGTTCAGCACCTTGCGGGTCGCCTCGACGCGGCGGCGGATCAGCTGTGGGTCGGCCCGAAACATGTTTTCGCCAGGTTCGATCATGGCGGCAGCGCGAATGTCGTTGACCAGTGCAGGGTTCTGTTCGAGGCCGAGCACGGAGACATCGTTCACCGACACGCCGGCCATGCGGGCCGTGTCGTCGAGGAAGCCGCCGAAGCGGGTTTCGATCTGCGACAGGGATCCGCCCATCCACGCAGCGGTTGCGACAACAATCGCGACCAGCATGACGAGCCCGAACAGGATAGACGACACGCGGACTTCTTCGCCCGTCGATTCATCGACAATGGTGACGGGGCGGCGGCGCGAGCGGGAGGGGACAGACTGGTTCCGGTTTACCTTTGGCATGAGGCATCCTCGATCATCCAGGCGACAAGCGCTTCGAAGGACATGCCAACGAAAGCGGCCTGCTCGGGGACAAGCGAGGTGGGCGTCATGCCGGGCTGGGTATTTGTTTCCAGGATCACGAGGCGGTCTCTCTTGTCGTCATAGCGAAAGTCGGACCGCGTCGCGCCCCGGCATCCAAGCGCCTGATGTGCCCTGAGCGCTGCGGCCATCGCAGCTTCGGTCACGTGTGCAGGCAGGTTTGCCGGGATCACATGTTGCGATCCTCCTGCCTGATATTTCGCATCAAAATCGTAATAGTCCCTTAAGGTCGTGATCTCGGTAACAGCGAGGGCGCGGTCACCCAGCACCCCGACCGTCAACTCGCGCCCGGGAATGAACTCTTCGGCCATCAGGTTGTCGCCATAATGCCACCCGGCGCCGAGCAATTCCTGCGGCGGGCTGTTGGCGCCTTCGCGCACGATCACGACGCCAAAGCTCGACCCTTCGGCCACGGGCTTGATCACATAGGGGGGCTTGAGGGGGTGGCCCGCAGCGGCCTCCTGACGGGTTACCCGTTTGTCCTCGGCGACAGGCAGCCCGGCCTCGCGGTACACGGCCTTTGACTTCAGCTTGTCCATTGCCAGGGCGGAGGCAAGTACGCCGGAATGAGAATAGGGCAGGCCCATCACTTCCAGCAGGCCCTGCACGCAACCATCCTCGCCCCAGGGACCATGGAGGCCGTTGAGGACAACCTCTGGCGCAGCTTCGGCGAGCTGGATGGCGAGGTCACGGCCAGCGTCGATTTCGACCACATCATAGCCTGCTGTCCGCGCCGCCTCGGCCATTTGTCCGCCTGAGGACAGAGAGACCTCGCGTTCGGACGACCAGCCTCCGTAAATTACCGCTACGCGCTTCATCGCTGGTCCTTCTTGAATGTTGCGGTTGGGATTTCGACCGCCTGCCACCGTCTGTGCTGCACAAAAGCGGCATGAGTCAGGCGAAACCAGATCATGATGCCGCTCAAGTTACGAAAAAGTCACCAAACGGAGATTGTCATGAGAAGACTACACGTGTAGTCACTTCATCTCGATAGACGATGAAAGTAACGGGCGCCTCCGTTGTTTTCCAAAAAAATGAAAACCGTGAGGAAACGTTCGCATGAAAAACCGTGTCCCTGTGTGCGCGAGTCTGTTTTTTGCGCTTTCGGCCCAAAATGCATTCGGCGCCGATCTGGCGATTGCCACGAGTACATCGGACAAGACTGAATACAAGGCCGAGGATTTCGCGCAGTTCGCCCCGCGCACAGCCCTTGATATTGTCAGGCGCATTCCGGGCTTTTCCATCGACAGCGGCGACAGCGGATCGCGCGGCTTCGGCCAGGCCAGCGGCAATGTCCTGATCAATGGGCAGCGGGTTTCAGGCAAATCGAATGACGCTGAGTCCGTGCTGGGCCGCATCTCCACAGTGAATGTGAACAAGATTGAAGTGCTCGACGGCACGGCGCTCGGCATTCCCGGACTGTCCGGTCAGGTTGTGAATGTCACGACCAGGGATTCCGGCGGCGTTTCAGGCACATGGCAATGGAAAGTGCGCAGCCGGGAAAACCTTCGGCCCACTTACAATGATTTCGGCGTGACTCTTTCCGGCCAGAGAGGCGCGCTCAGCTGGGCGATTGAAGCGGAAAGCGATCCGGAGCGAGGCGCCAGCGCAGGGCCGGAACGCGTGACCGATGGTGCAGGCAACGTGACCGAAACGCGCAAGGAAGATTTCACACACGATGCGGAAGCGGCATCGATCGCCGGATCGCTCGCATGGAACCCGGCTGGCGGGTCCGTCGCCAACCTCAGCGCTAAGTTCGCGGCCTACCAGCCTGACGACAAGGAAGTCTCGAAATTTTTCCAGACGGCCGGCCCGATTGGGCGTCGGCTGTTCCAGGGATCCGAAGATGAAACCAATGCCGAGATCGGCGCGGACTATGAGTTTGGCTTGGGACCGGGACGCCTGAAGACAATAGCGCTTGTCCGGCGCGAGAACAGCCCGACGGTCGACCGCGTTCTTCGCGGGAATCTGGATGGTACGGATATTTCGGAATCAGTGTTCGAACAGACTGTTGAAGAGGGCGAATACATTCTTCGCAGCGAATACGCCTGGGTGCCGTCGGCAGGGCGGGACTGGCAGGTCTCCCTCGAAGGGGCCTTCAATTACCTGGATGCGGAATCGGCATTGTTCCGATCGACCGGTGGCGCCCCGCTCGTCGAATTTGCGTTGCCCAACGCCAATTCGCGCGTCGAAGAGCAACGCGGAGAAGTATCCGTCACGCATGGGCGGGTGCTCGCGCCAAACCTCAACCTGCAGGTCTCGCTGGGCGTGGAAATGTCAGAACTCTCCCAATCGGGCGATGCGGAGAATGTACGCACCTTCACCCGGCCCAAGGGGTTTGCCAGCCTGTCCTGGCAAGCTGATCCAACGCTTCAGCTCGTCACGCGGCTTGACCGGGAAGTGGGCCAGCTCGATTTCTTCGACTTTGTGTCGTCGGTGAACCTCAATCAGGGCAATGGCAGCCAGGGCAATTCCGAGATCGTCCCCGAGCAAGCCTGGAAGCTGAGTGTCACCGCCGAGAAGGACTTCAAGGATTGGGGCGCCGCTACGCTGACCGTGTTCGGATCGGATATCGAAGACATTGTGGACAGGATTCCGATCGGGCCCGGAGATGGCCCGGGCAATATCGACTCGGCCTGGCGTGTGGGGGCTGATCTGGATGCGACGCTCAAGCTTGCGAAGCTGGGCATGTCCGGAACGGAGCTGACATTCGGAGGTGAATGGCGCGATTCCCGTGTCGAGGATCCCGTGACCGGCATCGAACGCCCGATCAATGGCAGTGACGTCTATTACCTCAATGCAGAGCTGCGCCGTGACATTCCGCAGACGGACTGGGCCGTCGGCGTGTTTCTGGAATCATACAATGCAAACCCCGAGTACAAGCTCAATGAGCGCCTTCATTCAGGCAATCAGCCGCCCTTCTCCTATGCCTATGTCGAGCACAAGGACCTGCTGGGCATGACGGGAACATTCGTGGTGGGCAATATCCTCGATCAGCATGACTGGCTGCGCAGGGACATTTACGATCCCAATCGTCTCGGCCCGATCGTGCGGTCAGAATCCCGCACCCGCCATTTCGGGCCGATCTTCACGTTCGAGCTGCACGGTACTTTCTAGCACGCGTCAGGCAGGAGGCTGGAGCCGGCCAATGCGGCGTACTTCCCATCGCAGCTGGATTCCGCTGTGATCGAAGACGCGTGCGCGGACGAGTTCGCCGAGCGCTTCAAGGTCAGCCGCCGTTGCCTCACCGGTATTGATCAGGAAATTACAGTGCTTTTCCGAAACCTGTGCGCCACCCACGCGCAAGCCGCGGCATCCGGCGGCATCAATCACCTTCCAGGCCGAGCGTTGACCGGGTGTCCCGGGCGGGTCCGGATTGGCAAAGGTCGAGCCGGAGGTTTTGTCGCGAATGGGCTGGGTCTCGGCTCGCCGCGCCTGGAGGGTGTCAATGTCGGTAAGGATGTCGGCGGGCGTATCGGTTCCCGTGCCTTGCAGGACAAGGCGCGTGACGATGAAATCATCCGGCAGGTCCGTGTGGCGATAGGAAAAATGCGCTTCGGGCAAGTCGCCGGGCATTCCTTCGCCCTTGAAAGTGGCGCGCTCGCCCAACCGGGTCACGCCTTCGAGCCTGAGCAGCACGTCCTTCAATTCGGATCCATAGCACCCCGCATTGGTACGCGTTGCGCCACCGACCGAGCCGGGAATGCCGGACAGGAATTCGAGGCCCCGTATGCCGGCGCTTGCTGCAGCCTTGGCGACCGAGAGGTCGAGCGCACCCGCGCGCGCGGCGACAGTCCGGTCATCCCGCGCGTCGATCTCGCCCCAATATTTCCCCATCAGCCTGACCACGACGCCCGCAATCCCGCCATCGCGTATGATGAGGTTCGAGCCGACGCCCAGCACGGTCACCGGAACGGCCGGATCGAGCGCCTGGAGAAAGTCTGCGAGATCATCTTCGTCCGCCGGCAGGAACAGCCAGTCTGCCGGTCCACCCACCCGAAACCAGGTGTAGGGCGCAAGGCTCGCATTCTGCAGGAGTTTGCCCCGAACGGGGGGGAGGGAAAGGTCAGGTTTCACGCCGCTGGGGTCGCCGGACTTTCGGTCCGTGTCAAGCGGCGTGAAGAGAAATCGCCTACGCGCCCGGTCGCCGCGCAGCCTCGGGCAGGGCGGCGAGTGTCTGTGCCTGGTCGACCCATTTGTCGCGCTGGATACGGCCCTTGAAATGCATCAGCTTGTCGTCGACCCAATCGATATCCTGCGGACTCCATTCGGCGACTTGCCAGAAATAGAACACGCCGATCTCGTGCAGCAATTCGCAAAGCATCGGCCCGACACCGTTGATCCGTTCAAGTTCGTCAGGGTCGCCGAACGCCGCTTCGACGAGCAGGTTCGCTTCGTCGTCTTCGCGGCGCGCAGTGTTGATGGGGTCGACGTCGCGGGGAGGTGGGGGTGCCGGCGCCGCAGCGGGTGGGGGTGCGGCGCGGCGCTCCGGAACAGGCGCGCGCGCAATCGTCGTGGTCCGTGTTACCGGCGCGCGCTCCGCACGGGCTGTGCTGGCCTCCGGACGGGCGCGCAGCGTGTGGTGAATCGCGGCGAGGCCGTACTCAATGGCGTTGAGGCGGTTCTCCATCGCCTCAAGATCGAGACGTCCTTCAATCGACTGGACGGCGGCCAGGACCGGCGACATGTCGACAGGAGTCTGTGTCAGGAAGGCTTCCTGCAGGCTCGCAATGCGTCGCTCGACGGGGGCAAGGTCGGGCGCGCCCGGCAGGCTGGTGCGCATGGCCGCCAGCGATTCTTCGAGCGCGGCGAGCCGGTCATAAAGCGGTGTCATGTTCGGTTCAGGGACAGTGAAGCTCGCAATCGCGTGCTCAACGCTGACCAGCCGCTGGTAGATCGAGCCGAGGTCCGGCATCTCAATGCCGGAAATGCCCGAGGCGACGCCGGTAATTTCGGACGACAGCTTGTCGAAGTCACGCTTCTGCGATGCTTCAAGCCGGTCTCCGAGAAGCGCAATGCGGCTCTCGAATTCCGCCAGGCGCGCCTGGACCGGGCCGAGGTCGGTCTGCGGCCTGTCGAGGCCGGCAATGGTGAGGTCAAGACGGGCGAGCCCGCTGTGAAGGGGGCCGAGATCGACTTCGGGCACCTTGATTGCGGCGAGCAATTCTTCAATCTTCCCGAACCGGCCCTCCAGTGGCGACAGGTCTGTATTGTTGAGTCCGGTTACCGTGCCCGCCACTGCCGACAAGCTGCTGTCCAGGTCGGACAGGCGTCCATCGAGTCGGGACAGGCGTTCGTCGAGGCCTGAAAGGCTGGTTTCCACTGCGTCGAGCTTGCCCTGTACCGGGCTGAGATCGGTTTCCGGCATGGTGAGCCCGGAAATGGCGCTTTCGACCGCGGACAGCCGCTGGGTCACCGGCTCCATGTCCGGCATGCGGAGTGATCGCACCGCCGATGAAATCAGCGCCATGCCGGCCTCATAGTCTTCCCGGGCGGCGGGTTCAGGCCGCGCGCTGAGCGCTTCCAGCTTTTCCGAAAGCCGCTCATACGACGCGGTCACGTCTTCCTGACGGTTTTTCAGCCACCAATAGGCCAGCACGGCGCCAAGCACGGCGGCCAGCAGCAGAAGAGGGAAGATCTGAGTAAGAAGAAACCACATGATATAAGCTCGCTAGGTCAAAAGAGCCCGAATGCCCTGTCGGGGTCAATCGGATGCACGGACGACGCGAATTTCGATCCGCCGATTATGCGCTCGTCCTTCCGCAGTACTATTGTCGTCAATCGGCTTTCGGGCCCCGAAACCTTCGGCCAGCAGACGCTCTGCCGGAACGCCGCGCGCAATCAAGGCGTCGCGTACAGCTTCGGCACGGGCGTCACCCAGCAATTCATTGGCATTCGCGCTGCCCATACTGTCGGTATGGCCTTCAATCCGCAGCGTGCCGGGGCAGGTGGTTGCGGCATCGGCCACTGACTGGAGCAGGGCCGAGCTGCTGGGGTCGATGGCAGCACTCGATGGGGCGAACTGTATGTGGGTCGTGCCGAGGAGGTCGGCGAGTGATGTTTCGCATGTGACGACCGCTTCGTTCGGCAGGATGTCGATATTGCCTAACCGCCCGACGGGCAGGGGGCTGGCGATCACCTCCTGCAATGCGGCGACACCCGATTGCGGCAATTCACAGCGCAGCGAGAATTCGTCGTTCAGGAATGTCGCGACGCCGCGGTCGCAGCTGCCGACCGCCCGGACCCCTTTGAGCGCTACCTCGGCATAAGCCGGATCGTTTGCAACATGGGTCACTGTCAGGGAATCCGCGACACCTGCAATGCGGGGCGGATTGATGAGGCCTTCGGCGGCAGCCACGAGTGAGCTGCGTGTTGCCTCGTTCGGGACGTTGCCGTTGAGGTTGAGCGCACCGTCGGCCAGACGGAACGTCCATTCCGGCTTGCGCGTAATGGTGCCTGGAAGCACAGGTGCGCCGAACCTTTCGAACACGCGGGTGACAGGCGCGGCGGAACCCAGCCAGGTCGGCGCCTGCGACACGCGCATCAGGGCGACAATTTGTTCGCCTTCCATCCGGGTCGGCGGCTGGCCTTCAAGCCAGACCCATTGGCCGGATACCACCGGCCGCGCCCAGTCGGCGCCATTGGCCGCCAGCGTCTGTTCGGCGGACCGGATGGCAGTTTGTTCGATCACATGCTTCGCAAACGGGCCCATGCCGATCCAGAACAGGACCAGCAAGCCGAATAGCGGAACGAAGCCATACGGCATGAAAGGTAAATGGCGCTCTGACCGGCGACGGACGCGGGTCGTCACAGTGCTTTCTTCCGAATAGCTGAGATTGGTCATTATCCGCTGTCCCGGCGCATTCTGCGCCCGCGCATGTAACAGGCGTGGTCCAGGCGGTGCAAGCCAACTGTCCTGATACGGGAATCTCTCTCGGTCAGCCGAAAGGGAGGGCGGACCATACGCGCAAAAGCAGCCAGATAGCGCCGGCCAGCCCTGCGCCCGCCGCGACCAGTACAAAACCATCCCGCGCCGTCAGGCCCAGGCCGAACAGCAGCACGGTCAGCCCCGGCAAGACGGGTCCGAACGGGAACAGGCCCAGCGGGAAAGTCAAAAGCGCAGCGGCGACGCAGACCATGGCTGCCAGCGCGATGAAAGGGGAGCCGGACAGGAAGGCGAGTCGCGGCTTCAGCACCCGGTCGACGGGCCGTACATATTTGCGCGCCTGCTCCACGCCCGCCACCAGGGCGGAGCGAGGAAAGGATACGTCCAGTACGCGCCGGGGCACCCAGGGAAATTTCCGGCCAATCACGATCTGTCCGGCGATCAGCAATGTGATCAGCGCAACGAGCCAGCTGGTGCCCGGAATGATCGTCAGCGGCGTGACCGCGATGAAGCCGAGCAGGAGCAGGATGGGGCCATAGGACCGGCGCCCGACGGCGTTCAGCAAGTCGCGCACGGTGACCTCATCGCCCGACGTGCAGTCCGTCAGGCTCGCCAGGAGCGATTCGAGATTGTTTACCGTTGCCATGCCCGCTTCCTAACGCGATCCAAATTGTCTGCACACCTGAATCGCGTGAGGTACAGTTAGGTTCCCTAGGCTACCTTGCGCTTGGCCTTGCGGGCCTCGAGCTTGTTCACCGCATGGAGATAGGCCTTGGCGCTGGCGACCAGTGTGTCGGGGTCCGACGAGCGACCTGTTGCCATGATGCCTTCACCGTTCAGGCGAACCGAAACGGTCGCTTGGGCGTCAGTACCGCCGGTCACGGCGTGGACCTGATAAAGATCCAGCTTTGCATCATGCGGCACGATCTGGCGGATGGCGTTGAAGACCGCATCGACAGGGCCATTGCCGCGGGCGATGGCATACTTTTCATCACCTTCTATGGTCAGGTCGATCTCGGCTGTTTGCGGGCCGTCGGTGCCGCAGACGACGCGCAGGCGTTTGAACACGATACGCTCGCCTTCTGCCGCCAGCTGGTCGTCGACCAGCACGGCGATGTCATCGTCAAAGACATGCTTCTTCTTGTCGGCGAGGGTCTTGAAGCGCTTGAAGGCATCGTTCAGCGCATCGCCTTCGAGGAAATAGCCCATGCTCTCCAGCTTGTCGCGGAAGGCGTGACGGCCTGAATGCTTGCCCATGACCAGCGAGGTCTTCGCGACGCCGACATCTTCCGGCTTCATGATCTCATAGGTTTCGGCATTTTTCAGCATGCCGTCCTGGTGGATGCCGCTCTCGTGCGCGAAGGCGTTCTTGCCGACGATCGCCTTGTTGTACTGGACCGGGAAACCGGTGATGCGGCTGACCATGGCTGAGGCGCGCGACAGGTAGGCCGGATTGATGCCGGTGGAGAAGGGCAGGCTGTCCTCGCGAACCTTCATCGCCATGACGACTTCTTCGAGTGCCGCATTGCCCGCCCGTTCGCCGAGTCCGTTAATGGCGCATTCAATCTGGCGGGCACCATTGGCGACGGCCGAGATCGAGTTGGCGACGGCGAGGCCGAGGTCATTGTGGCAATGGGCCGACCAGATCACCTTGTCGGAGTTTGCAACATTCTCGATCAGGCGGCGGAACAGCGCGCCATACTCGTCCGGATGGGAATAGCCGACCGTATCGGGCACGTTGATTGTCGTGGCGCCCGACGCAATGGCAAGATCGATACACTTGCACAGGAAGTCGAAATCGGTGCGCGTCGCGTCCTCGGCGCTCCATTCGACATCGTCGGTATGGTTGCGCGCCTGGGCGACCGAGCGGCCGACGGCTTCGAGCACCGCGTTCGCGCCCATTTTCAGCTTGTGCTTCATGTGCACGGGGCTGGTCGAGATGAAGGTGTGGATGCGCGGTCGCGCCGCCTGCTTTACGGCTTCGGCGCAGCGTTCGATGTCCGACGGGGTGGAGCGGGCGAGACCGCAGATGATGGCGCTTTTGGACTGTGCGGCGATGGCGCTGACAGCGGCGAAGTCACCGTCGGAGGCGGCAGGGAAGCCGGCCTCGATCACGTCGACGCCCATGTCTTCCATCAGGCTCGCGAGTTCGAGCTTTTCGATATGCGTCATGGATGCGCCGGGCGATTGCTCGCCGTCACGCAAGGTTGTGTCAAAGATGCGGATATGAGGATTGGAAGTCATGATTTGCGGCTCTGCTTGAATGTGTATGGGGGCTGAAGCATTCCCCTGGCCGCGCGACTGCCGGTTCTAGGCAGACGGCTCCGGCCAGGGGCCGGTAAGCAGGAGGCGAAGAGGCAAATTCTTCCACATGGAGCTTTTATTCATCTTGTTTCGCCCCCGTGTCAACCGGCGGGTCGCTGATCAGGGGAACAGATTGCCCTTTGGGTGCCATGCGCGTCCGGGCGTAGAGTGCGACCGCGGCATAGATAGCGGCTGCGGTGATGGCGGCCAGAATGGCGACGCCAGGATTGCCCTTGAGCGCCGCAAACAGGCTCTGGCCAGCGAAGGCGATCAGCGCGAGCTTGGGCAGGATGCCAACCGCCATGCCGAGGGCAAAATTGCGGTATTTCGCGGTGCTGACGCCGAATGCCATGTTGACCATGATGAACGGCCCGGTCGGCACATTGCGTACAAGCGCGCTGGTGGCGAAGGCGTTGCGGCCGACAAAGGCGGCAAGCTTGTTGGCCGTGGCACCGGCATAGCGGCGGAAAGCCTGCTCGCCGGCCATGCGCCCGACCCAGAAAGTGAGCGAGCCCGAGAACATATTGGCGATCCAGGCATAAGCAAAGCCAAGCCAGGGGCCGAACAGGGCGACGGCTGCAGCAATCAGGGCGAATTGCGGGACGCCGAGAAAGGCGCCGACGCAGAAGACCAGGATCAGGGCGGGCAATCCCCATGGACTGCCGGCAACGGTTTCCATCCAGCTATTGAGCGTGTCTGCCCGTGGGAGAAGGCCGAGCTTTCCCATGATGAAGATGACAAGCACGGCGCCCAGCAGACCGGCGCCGAGGATCAGCGTCCGGCGGGCTGGCTGGCTGGCGGTCTTGTCGGTCTGGCTCATGATCGCATCGCATGCGGCCAGTGCGGCCTTGCGTCAAGCGGTCTGTTGCAACGCTTGTGTTACACGGACGCTCCGGCTGCAGCAGCGGCGGCGCTCGCCCAGGCCCACTGGAAGTTATAACCGCCAAGCCAGCCCGTCACATCGACGCATTCGCCGATGAAATGGAGTCCGGGAAGGTGGCGGCTCTCCATGGTTTTGGACGACAGGCCCGACGTGTCTATCCCACCAGCCGTGACTTCTGCCGTGCGCCAGCCCTCGGTGCCGGCAGGGCGCACGACCCATGCCGCGAGGGTGGCGGCGAGGGCGTCGAGCGTGGTGTGGGACGTGTCGGCGAGGCGGGTGGCGGGGGGGTGGTTCGTCCGTTTGAGGACCAGTTCTGCCAGCCGTTTGGCGAAGAGGCTTTCGAGCGCGGCCCCCAGCGTTTGCGTCGGCCGGTCGCGCTTGGCGGCTTTCAAAGTTTCGCCGATGTCGATGCCCGGCAGCAGCCTCAGTGTCACGGGCTCGCCGGGAGACCAGTAGGACGAGACCTGCAGGACCGCAGGGCCCGACAGGCCGCGATGGGTGAACAGGAGGGCTTCATCGAAGGCGGCCCTGTCCGTGCTGGCGCGCACGTCGCAGGCGACGCCGGAAATTGAGGCGAAGTCCTCATGGTCGGCGCCGGTGAACACGAACGGCACCAGCGCAGCGCGGGTGGGGATGATGTCATGGCCGAACTGGCGGGCCAGGTCATAGGCGAGGCTGGTGGCGCCCATCTTGGGAATGGAGAGGCCGCCGGTGGCAACCACGAGCTTCGGCGCGGTGAATGCGCCGGCGGAGGTTTCAACGGTGAACAGGCCGTCGGCGTGGGCGACGGTCTTTATCTCCGTGCCGAGGCGCAGTTCGCCGCCGCCGGCTTCGAGCTCGCCCAGCAGCATCTGGATGATCGCGCCGGATTTCTGGTCGCAGAAGAGTTGGCCGAGCGTCTTCTCGTGCCAGGTAATGCCGTGGCGCGTCAGCAGCGCGAGAAAATCGTCCGGCGTGTAGCGGGCGAGGGCGGATTTGGCGAAATGCGGGTTTTCCGAAATGAACCGGTCCGGCGCGGTGTGGATATTGGTGAAATTGCATCGCCCGCCGCCGGAAATCCGCACTTTCTCGGCAGGCTTTGCCGCGTGGTCGATGACGAGGATTCTGAGGCCCGCCTGTCCCATGCGGCTGGCGCAGAAAAGACCGGCCGCGCCCGCGCCGAGCACGATGGCGTCATGATGGGAGGAATGGGTCGCGTCAGGCATGGCAGGCCTATGCAGCAGGCGGGCCCGGGGACGCAAGCGCGATCCGCCGCAAGGCAACGGGGCGATGTCTCCCACACAGCCGGGACAGAAAAAAAGCGCCCTCCAGATGGAGAGCGCCTTTCGTATTCTGCGCTTCGCTCCCATCGGAGCGTCGCTGCCCGTGTTATGCGGTCACGGACTGGCGCTGTTCGGCATGTTTGCCTTCGCAGATTTCCTCGACGATCTTGGCGTTGAAGTCTCCGAGGTCATCCGGCGAACGTGACGTGACGAGACCGGAGTCCACGACAACGGACTGGTCGAGCACGCGAGCGCCTGCATTCTTGAGGTCCTGTTGGATGGCCTTGTAGCCGGTCACTTCACGGCCATTGACGAGATTGGCCGAGATCAGCACTTGCGGACCGTGGCAGATCGAGAAAACGGGCTTCTTCTGCGCGAAGAAGGCGGACGCGAAATCCTTGGCTTTCTGGTTGGTGCGCAGGGCGTCCGGGCTGAACAGGCCGCCGGGAATGAGCAGGGCGTCGAAGTCTTCCGCCTTCGCATCGTCCAGTGTCATGTCGACCTTGAACGTGTCACCGTGTTCGCGGTGCTTGTTGGCCTGGATCGTGCCGTGATTGATCGAAACGATCACCGTCTCGCCGCCAGCGTTTTCGATGGCTTCCTTGGGCGAGGTCAGCTCGACCTGTTCGAAGCCGTCAGTGGCGAGGATGGCGAGTTTTCGTCCTTGAGCGCGTTGAGTCATGATTATGTCTCCTTGCTTAGTGTTCTGGCGCGTCGGCAGGCCGCTCAGGCCCGCGCCGCTTCAGGAATAGTCCTGTGCCTAAACAATGCGTGGGACCTGAAATCGTTGCAGGCAAATGCAGCTGCGCCCGGCATCCGGGATGCCGGGCGCACGTGTTTGCAGGGGGCAGGCCTATTTCGTCTGGCCGCCATCGACGGGCAGGACGGCGCCGGTGACGAAGCTGGCGAGCGGGCTGAGCAGGTAGGCGGCGGCCGAGCCGATTTCGTCCGGCCGGCCGAAGCGCTGGAGGGGCACTTCGCGCCGGATCCATTTCTTCCACGCGGCGCCGCGCTCGCCTTCGGACCGGGTTTCCCAGTCGCCGCCGGGGAAGATGATATTGCCCGGTGCGATGGCATTGACGCGCACGCCCGATGGCCCGGCGACACGCGCGAGTTCCTTGGCGAGATGGTTCATCGCCGCCTTGGAGGTGCCATAGGTCAATGGCGTGCCAAGCGCGCCGAGCCCGGCGATCGACGTGATCATCAGGACCGAGCCTTCGCCGCGCGGCGTCATCTTGCGCAGGGCCGAGCGGGCGAGCTTGAAGGCGGAGTCGAGGTTCTGGCTGATGCCGCCATCCCAGGTCTCGTCATCCACTTCAAAACCGGGCGGGCAGGGGTGCAGGCCGACATTGGCCACCGCGCCCCAGAGCGGGCCGAAGTCTGTTTCGATGGCATCGACCATGGAGTCGATGGTCTTGCTGTCGCGCAAGTCCCCGGCGCGGGCCCACACCTTGTCTTCGCCATAGAGGCCCGCCAGGCGCGCTCGCTGTTCTTCCAGCGCGTCGGCGCCACGTGCTGCGATGGCAACTTTCGCGCCTTCGGCCATGCAGGCCTCGACAATGCCAAGACCGATACCGCGGCTGGCGCCGGCGACGAAAATCACCTTGTCCTTCAGATTGAGATCCATACCGTTTATTCTCCCTGTTGTTTTGTGCTGGTTTTCTTAGGCGTTTCAGGCTCTGCGGCAAAGGGCGGCTTCCGGCTGATCACGAATGCGGCGCCCAGCGCCAGTAACCCGAGGCTGACACCCATGGCCCAGGGCCTGTTCCAGAAGACGTAGGTCGTCCCGGCGGCGGCCAGTGCCATGCCCGCAAGCGCGGCGGACTTGCTGCGCATGCTCATGCGGCCGGTCTCGGCATAGGTGCGGATGGGCCCGCCGAGGCCGGGACGGGCATAGATCCAGTCGGCCCATTGCGGGTTGGACTTGGCGAAAGCGAGCGCGGCAACAATCCAGAAGATCGTCGTCGGCCAGATGGGCAAGACGATGCCGATCGCGCCCAGCGCGAATGCAATCATGCCAAGGATGCGCCAGGCCCACATGCGTGCCTACATCGGATGCCGCGCGTGGACTGGCAAGGCTGGTATCCGCGATGTCACCGCCGCCGCGCCATGACGAAAACGCGATATTCCTTTGAATTGACCCAATCACGCCCTGTTGGTGCCGCGTCCAACCGGTGTATGGATATCAACAGAAAATATAGGAGAGGTTCATGTCGCAGTTCATCACGGGCACGCGGGGCAAGTATCGGATCGTCATCGCGGCCATCCTTTTCGGGCTCGTCGCGGCGTGTGGCGGCGGCGACAAGGACAAGACGTCCGAAGATGTCGGGGTCGCTGGTGAAGTTGTCCAGCGGGCGCCCAAGGACCAGGTCGCGGCCCGCCAGCGTGAACAACGGCGCCAGAAGGCGCGTGACGCGCAGGAGCAGGAATTCTCCTATTTCCGCTATCGCATCGACATGAGCGGCGAACAGCCGCTGGCCTGCCTCGTCTTCTCTGCCGCGCTCGACCCGAAGACCGACTATTCGCCCTATGTCGATTTTCGCCCGGCCTTCCGTCCGGCGCTGAGCGTCGAGGGCCGCGAGCTTTGCATTGGCGGCCTGACATTCGGCACCAGCCGCACCGCGACGATCCTGTCCGGCCTGCCGGCTGCTGACGGGCGCACGCTGAAGCGCGAAGAAACCGTGCCGATCGATTTTGCCGACCGCCCGCCTTATGTCGGCTTCAAGGGCGCCGGCGTGATCCTGCCGCGCGAGGATGCTGACGGCCTGCCAATCGAGACGGTGAATGTCGACAAGGTGAATATCAGCGTGTCGCGCGTGAATGACCGCGCACTGGCATTCAAGAGCATCACCGAAGGTGAAACCACGGCGCAGGGCCGTTATTCCTATTCCTGGGGCAATGACAATCCGAGCGATGTCGAGGACATCATCTGGTCCGGCACGATGGATATTGCCGCCGAACAGAATGCGCCGATCGTGTCGGTCTTCCCGCTGCAGGACGTGATCGCGACAATGGAGCCCGGCGCCTATTATGTGCGCATCACGGACGCTGCGAAACTCAATCCGCAGGAAGGCCCGCCTGCTTCGTCGAGCCGCTGGATCATGCTGACCGACCTGGCGATTACCGCCTATGAAGGCGAGAACGGGCTCGATATCACGCTGCGTTCGCTGCAGGACGGAAAGCCCGTGCCGGACACGACGGTCCAGCTCGTGGCCATGAGCAATGAAATCCTCGCCGAGACGCGGACCAATGAGCAGGGCCGGGTCGCGTTCGACAAGCCTCTCACCAATGGTGCCGGCAACATGGCGCCGAAAATGGTGCTGGCCTTCAGTGCCAAGGGCGAACTCGCTGCGCTGGACCTGACGCGCGCGCCGGTTGACCTGTCAGAGCATGCTGTCGGCGGCCGGCGGACGCCGGGCATTGTCGATGCCTATGTCTATACAGACCGGGGCATCTATCGTCCCGGCGAGTCGGTGAAGATATCGGCGCTGTTGCGCGACCGCGCCGGGCGGCAGGTGGACGACCGAACGGGCAATCTGGTGATCTATCGCCCCAACGGCCTGGTGGCGAACAAGATCCGGTTCGACGATCCCGACTCTGGCGCCGTATTGAATAGTTTCGATCTGCCCAAGGGCGCCTCGCGCGGCCAGTGGCGCGCCACCATTGAAATCGACGGCCTGCCCGAGGCATCCGGAGCGGTCCGGTTCGCCGTTGAAGACTTCGTGCCGCAGCGCATTGCCGTGGACCTGAAGGCGGACGACAAGACGGCCATGAAACTGGGCGGCACGCGGGAAATCGCGGTCGCGTCGCGCTTCCTCTATGGCGCGCCCGGCGCGGGCCTGACGGTCAAGGCCGAAGCGCGGCTTGAGCCACAGCCCAACCCGTTCCCGGCCTTTGACGGCTTTTCCTTCGGTCGGCATGACGCGACCTTCGAGGAACGTATCATCGAGCTGCCCGACCAGACCACCGACGGGGCGGGGGCGGCCATCGTCCGTCTCGCGCCGGGCAATGCCGGCAGCAATGCCGGTCGCCCCTTGCGCATCAATGCCGTGATCAGCGTGCTGGAGCCCGGCGGACGTGCCGTGACGGACAGTGTGCGCTTACCCTACCGGCCCGAGAATCTTTATGTCGGTCTCAAGCCCGGCTTCGACGAATCCGTGGAAGAGGGCGGGGATTCGGTGTTCGAAGTGGTTGCGGTGAATGCCGACGGCGCTGCCGTGGCGCAGCGCCTCGCCTGGAAGATGCTGGCCATCGACTATCATTATGACTGGTACCGGGATGGCGAGGAATGGCGCTGGCGCCGGTCGCGCACCGTCACCAAGGTGAATGAAGGCGTCGTCTCCACTACGACGGGCGGGACCGCCGAGATCAAGGTGAGCGGCCTCGAATGGGGCAGCCATGAACTCGTGGTCGAAGCCGAAGGCGTCAATGTCGGCGCCGCCGCCAGTGACGACTTCTATGTCGGCTGGGGTGGCCGCGTGTCCGACGATGGCGTCGAAGCGCCTGACCGCGTTCGCGTGATGGGCCCTGAAAAGTCGCCGACCCCAGGCCAGGCGGCGGAGATTACCATCGTCCCGCCCTATGACGGGCAGGCGCAGATCGTCGTCGCAACCGACCGGGTGCTTTCGGTCCAGAATCTCAATGTGACGGCAGGTGGCACACGCGTCAGCCTGCCGGTGACGGACGCCTGGGGCGAAGGCGCCTATGTCATGGTCAATGTCTACACGGAACGTGACCCTGTCCTGCAGGCCAAGCCGCGCCGCGCCGTCGGCGTCGCGCACGTGCCGGTCAACATGGATTCGCGCACGTTTTCCCTGACCATCGATGCGCCGAAGGTTGCGCGTCCGCGCGGCGAACAGGTGATCGAAGTCGATTTCGGGGGCGGCCCGCGTGAGCCGGTCTTCCTGACACTTGCCGCTGTCGATGAAGGCATCCTTCAGCTGACCAAGTTCAAGAGCCCGGACCCGGTTGCCTATTATTACGGCCAGAAGGCGCTCGGCATCGAACAATATGACGATTATGGGCGGCTGCTCGATCCGAACATGGGCCTGCCGGCCGAAGTGCGCACCGGTGGTGACCAGCTCGGCGGCGAAGGCCTGACAGTTGTTCCCACCAAGTCGGTGGCGCTGTTCTCCGGCCTCGTCGAGGTCGGACGCTCGGGCAAGGCGAAGGTTCGCTTCACCCTGCCTGACTTCAATGGCGAATTGCGCCTGATGGCGGTCGCCTGGTCGAAGACCGGGCTTGGCGAGGCTGAAGGCAAGATGACGGTTCGCGATGCAGCGCCGTCCGACCTGATCCTGCCGCGCTTCATGGCACCGGGCGACGAAGCCTTCCTGACGGCCAGTATCGACAATATCGAATTGCCGGCGGGTGAGTTCACGGCGGAGATTTCCGCGGCGGGAACAATCGAGGTGGCCGAGAGTCGCCTGACCCGGACCCTGCAAACCGGCCAGCGGTCGGATGCGCCGGTGCGCGTCGAGGCTAAAAATGAAGGCATCTCGCAGGTGCGCATGGCTGTGACGGGCCCGAAAAATTTCGCGGTCCAGCACATATACGATATCCAGACGCGCTCGCCCTATTTGCCGGAAACCCGCTCGACGAGCATGCTGATGCAGCCGGGCCAGCAATATTCGGTCGATCCGAAACTGCTGGCCGGCTATGTGCCCGGTTCGGTCGACGTGACCGTGGGCTTTTCCAGCATCCCGGTCGATCCGGCGACACTGTATGCTTCACTCGACCGTTACCCCTATGGCTGTACCGAGCAGACGGTCAGCCGGGCCATGCCGCTGCTCTATTCCGAACAGCTGGTGGCGATGGGCGCCCGCGGCGCGCGCGACAATGTGCGTGACCGTGTGCAGACGGCGGTCAACACGATCCTGAACCGTCAGGGCTCGGAAGGGGCGTTCGGCCTGTGGCGTGAAGGGGACGGCTATGCCTCGCCCTGGCTTGGCGCCTATTCGACCGACTTCATCTACCGGGCGAAGGCGGCCGGCTATTCGGTGCCCGACGAGGCGCTCGACCGGGCCTATGGCGCCCTGCGGGCGGTTTCGACCGGCGACCAGTGGCGCGTCTATGGCTATGACACGGACGTCTATGAAGGCCAGTATTCCAACGATACGGCCGAGCAGATGATGTTCCGTTCGTCGGCCTATGCCCTCTATGTGCTGGCCAAGGCCGGCGAGGCGGACATTTCCCGCCTGCGCTACCTGCATGACCGGGAACTGCCGAACATCGACAGCCCGCTGGCCCGGGCGCATATCGGTGCGGGCCTCGCCTATATGGGCGACCGGGCGCGGGCGAATTCGGCCTTCGAATCGGCCGAGAAAGCCCTCGGTTACAAGAATAGCGGCGACTATTACCAGACGCCGCTGCGTGATGTAGCGGGCGTCATGGCGCTGGCAAGTGAAGCCGACATGGCCCCGCTTGTTGCACGCCTCGCCGAACGGCTCGGCAAGGATATGCCGGATGCGGAGGAGCTGACGACGCAGGAGAAGGCATTCATCCTGCTCGCCGTCAACGACTTCAACAATGGTGAGCATGCGTTCCGCCTCATCGTCGAAGGCCTCGGCCGCGGCAATGACAATGACCGCCAATACCTCATCTCCGAGGCCCAGGTTGCCTCGGGCGTGACGTTCAAGCTCGAAGGCAAGGCGCCGATGTTCCGTACGGTGCTGGTGACCGGCGCGCCGGAAAAAGCGCCGCCGGCGGCCTCGTCCAAGCTCAAGACCGACAAGACGTTCTTCACGATGACGGGCGGCAAGGCGGACCTGTCCAGGGTCAACCAGGGCGACCAGCTGGTGGTGCGTGTGTCGGTGACGCCGCTTGAGCGCCGTCTGAACCCGGTCATCATCGCCGATCTCCTGCCAGCCGGTTTCGAGATCGAGACGGTGCTGCGTCCGGCAGACGGCCGCCGCAAGGACGAGTCGTCGGGCGCGTTCGCCTTTGTCGGCGAGATCGGCAATGCCCAGTCGCAACAGGCGCAGGATGATCGCTTCGTCGCCGCTGTCGATGTCTATGGCGAGCCGGTAACGCTGGCTTATGTCGTGCGGGCCGTGACGCCGGGAGCGTTCGCGATGCCGGGCGTGGTGGCCGAAGACATGTATCGTCCCGCTGTCTATGCCCGCTCGAGCGCGGGCCGGGTGACCATCGTCGGCGCACCGGGATCGACGGCGGGAGGCAAGTAGGCTGATGGGGCCAGCCGGGCGTCTCCTTGCCGGTCTTGCCCTGCTTGTCGGCGCAGCCTTTGCGCTGGACGCGGCCCTGCCGCCGCCGCTCGAACGGGCCGGCGCCATTTCGGCCATGGTCACCGACCGGGCGGGCAAGCCGTTGCGGGCCTTCCCGACCGATGACGGTCGCTGGCGCTTCCATGGCGATCTCGACAAGATCGACCCGGAATTCATCGACGCGCTGATCCGGGTCGAGGACAAGCGGTTCCGCAAGCACAATGGCACTGACTGGCTGGGCATGGTGCGGGCGGCGGTCGATTCGGCCCTGTCGGGCCGGGTCGTGTCCGGCGGCTCGACGATCACGATGCAGACGGCGCGCATGCTGGAACCGCGCGACCGCAATGTCGGCTCGAAACTGATCGAGATCGTCCGGGCGCACCAGATCGAGCGGCGCCTGACGAAAGACGAAATTCTCGCGCTCTACCTCACGCTCACGCCCTATGGCGGCAACCTTGAAGGCGTGCGCGCCGCGAGCTGGAGCTATTTCGGCCACGAAGCGGACCGGCTGTCGGATGACGAGATTGCGCTGCTGATCGCGCTGCCGCAATCGCCGGAAGCCCGCCGCCCCGACCGGCGTCCGGAGAATGCAGCCCGGGCGCGCGACTGGGTGGCGCAGAAACTGGCCAATTACGGCGTGTTCTCGGAGGACGATGTGGCGGACGTGGCCGCCTCCGGCGTGCCGGGCCGCCGCCGGGATTTCCCGGACCGGGCCTGGCACGGCACAGCCAAGGCACTGGCCAGCGGGCCCCGCGGCGATGTGCGGACAACGCTCGACTCGGGCCTGCAGGCGGAAGTCGAGCGGATCGCATTGACCCAGGCAAAGGCCGCAGGCGCCGACGTCCAGGTCTCGGCGCTGGTCGTGTCCATTCCGACGCGGGCGGTGCGGGCCATCGCGGGTTCGGCCTCGCGCGACCGGCCGGGCGGCTGGCTGGACCTGACGGCGCAGGCGCGCTCGCCGGGCTCGACGCTGAAGCCCTTCATCTATGCCATGGCGTTCGACGATGGCACCGCCGCGCCGGACACGCTGATCTCCGACCTGCCGAAACGCTTTGCCGCCTACCAGCCGGAAAATTTCGACCGCATGTTCCGGGGCGATGTGCGGGTCTCGGACGCGCTGCAGCACTCGCTCAACGTGCCCGCCGTGATGATGCTGGACAAGGTCGGGCCCGAGCGTTTCGTCGCGCAGCTGGCGCTTGCCGGAGCAAGTCCCCGCATCGCCGGTTCGGCCAGTCATGAGGCAGGCCTCGCCATCGCGCTGGGCGGGGCGGGGCTGACCGCGCGCGAACTGGCCGTGCTGTATGCCGCGCTCGGCGACAAGGGCGTGGCCAAGCCGCTGGTCTGGCGCGCCGATGAGGAAGACGCGGCCTATGCGCGTCCCGGCCGCCGTCTGATGGGCGAGGCCAGCGCCGACGAGATTATCCGCATCCTGCAAAACGGTCCGACGCCCGCAGGCCGCGTCCCGGGCCGTCTGACCGAAAATGCGCCGCAGATCGCGTTCAAGACCGGCACGTCCTATGGCTATCGCGATGCCTGGGCGGCCGGTGTGGCTGGCGACCTCGCGATCATTGTCTGGGTCGGCCGCGCCGATGGCGGGCCGCGCCCGGGCGTGACCGGCGGTGACGCCGCGCTGCCGATCCTGTTCGAGATTGCCGACCGGGCGGCACACCATATGCGTGACACGGGCGAGGCGCGCGGGCGGCTGACATCCGAACGGCGGCTGCAATCGCGCGGCGCGATGCACGATTTTGCAGCGGCCGCCCCGCCGCAAATCCTGTTCCCGCCGAGCGAGGCCGAACTCTGGGCCGGCAAGGTCGACGGTGCCCCCGCACGCGGATTCGTGCTGGCCGGGCGCGGGGAAGGGCAACTGTCCTGGTATATCGACGGCGCACCCTGCGCGATTGACGGTGCCGGCGCGCCGGTCTGGTCGCCCACCCGCGAGGGATTTTACACGGTAACTGCAGTGGATGCTGCAGGCCGGGCCAGCCGCGTGCGTGTGCGCGTGCTCACCGGGCCTGCCTGAAAACACGCCATTGCCGCAATTTCGACACGCCATAACAACACGCGATCAACACAAATCTGTTAACTCTGCGATTGCTGCCTTTCCGACGGCAGCGACTGTCCCATATGTGGCTGTGGACGGCGCGTCAGGCCGTCATTGATCAGTTGAGTGAGTTTGTCATGCGCGCCCGTTCTGCCCCCCTTGTCGCCATAGTCGCCGGTATTGCCGCCGTCGGCCTCGCCTTCATTTCCAGCGCGGACGAGCAGGACACGCCGACCAACGAGGTGCCCAAGCGCTTGTCTTCAGCCGTGTTTGCCGGCGGGTGTTTCTGGTGCGTTGAAGCCGATTTCGACAAGGTCGAGGGCGTCATCGATACCGTATCGGGCTATACAGGCGGCCGGATCGCGAACCCGACCTACAAGCAGGTCAGCCACGAGAATACCGGCCACTATGAAGCCGTGAAGATCACCTATGATCCGGACGTCGTGTCATACGACTATCTCGTCACCTACTTCCTGCATCATGTCGATCCGACCGATGCCGATGGCCAGTTCTGCGACAAGGGCGAGAGCTATCGCACCGCCATATTTGTGGCGACCCCGGACGAACGTGCAATCGCGGAGGCCGATATCGCTGCCGTGGACGCCTCAGGCGTCTTGCCTGCGCCCGTCGTGACAAAGGTGATCGGCGCCGAAACCTTCTGGCCTGCCGAGGACTACCACCAGGACTATTACAAGAAGAACCCGCTCAAATACCGCTACTATCGCGCGTCCTGCGGACGTGACGCCCGGGTGAAAGACCTCTGGGGCGATAGCGCCGCGGCTCATTGATCCTTTGGTGCCGGGCAGGGGGGCGACGGGAATTCCGATTGTCCCGCATGCCGCTTTTCCCACGCATCATCGTGCAGGTCCGGCGCGAAACCTGACGCCAGGTACAGATGGAAGCGCCGTGTGATCGGGCAGCCATTGCTGCGTGTGCCCAGCGGGATCGCAATCTCTCCCACCGAGTCGAACGTGTTGAAGTCGCTGCGCAGCATCGGGCGCATTTCGGCGTGCAGCGAGACGACGAGCACTTTTTCGTCGAGCGGGGGAACGAGCGGCACGGATTCCGAAAAGCTCTTCGGCACGCCATAGCGCCGCCATGACAGCAGGGGCACGGACCGGTCGCGGGCATAATAGTCGAGGCCGTGCCAGACTTCACGCTCGTCTACCAGCACGGATGTCGCGCCCAGCTCTGCCGCTTTCCGGAACACGTCTGTCGCTGCAATGTCCCAGCCGCGTGTGCGCTTCTGCGCGTTGTCGAAACCGAGTTCGGTCGACATGTGCGCGGGCAGAAGCGTAACCGTGACGAAGAAGGCGGCCAGCACGGCGTGGGCGGTGAAGCTGGTCCAAAGCAGGCCAGCCGGGCGATAGGCCTGGAAGTGGCCATAGGCAATCATGCTTCCGGCAATGGCGGCACCGATCAGCACACGCAGCCAGAGATCCAGGTCCGGCGCCAGCAGCAGCGCCACGAAGGTTAGCCCGGCAATCCAGAACCACAGGCTGCGATTCGGCTGAGCCCGGATCAGCCAGGCAGCGACGAGCACGCTCGCCGCGGGCCAGGCCGTCACCGCCCAGTTCGCATTGGCGCGTGAGATGACGGCCTGAACCAGGATGATCACGAGGACAGGAATCACGAAGCAGAGCAGCCAGCGGTCGCGCCCCATCAGGCCCGCGTCCGACCGCCGCATCACGAACAGGCCGAAGACCAGAGAGATCAGGCTGATCGGGCCGAACACGCCCATCTGGTCGACCAGGAAGTCCAGCGCATGTTCCGGGTGGAAGAGGTCTCCGCCGAGATTGGCATTATCGACCGTGTGGCTGACGGTCTTGAAGTCATTGGCCGCGTTCCAGGCCAGATGCGGCGCAAAGATCACGGCGGCCACCAGCATCGTCGCCAGCCCCTGCCACGAGACCAGCGCCTTGCGCGTATCCCTGTCCAGCACCAGCGTCAGACCGATCCCGATCAGGAAGTACAGCATCGCGTATTTTGACAGGAAGCCTGCGCCAACCGCGACGCCAAGGCCCACAGCACTTGCCCAGCGGCCCTCGCCGCTGCGCAGGCGCCAGAACGCATAGAGACCTGCGCACCAGAACGGCATCAGCACGCCGTCGGTCGAGATCACGGCGGATGACAGGATCACAGCCGGCATCAGCGCATAGCCGAACGCGGCGAACATGCCGGTGCGGGCATCATACATCGCGCGGCCGAGCAGGAAGAGGAATACGGCGCCGGTCGTATGCAGGAACGGCGCGGCCAGGCGCACGGCCCATTCCCCATTGCCGAACACGCTCGTCACCGCGTGGATCACCCAGGCGATCATCGGCGGTTTGGAATAATAGCCCCAGTCGAGTGTCTCGCCCCAGCGCCAGTACTGCGCCTCGTCGGCATAGAGGTTCAGCGGCGAAGCTATGAGAAACCCGATTCGCAGCAGCAGGAGCAGGCCAAGGCCAAACAGCGTCGCGCGCAGATACGCCGATTCCGATTCGTGTCTCATGCCTGCCATGTCGTCTCACCTTGATACGTTCTGTGCTTATGCAGCGCACGCTCCGTCGAATACAGCCCTCTTTTCAGGCAAGGCCTGCCCCCTGCGGGCCCAAAGCGTGGCTTTTTTGCATCGCAGCAAATCGAATGACAGGATTCACAAGGTGCTGCGTTGAACTGTTAAAAACTTGTCACTAATCCGTCACCCAGCGGGAGTAAGCGACCGCAAGCCGATCTTGGTCAGGTTTTAAGGTCGGGGCACATTTGCATCAGGGGAAGATCATGATGAATTGGAATACTTTCGGTCGCGGCATGGCGGTTTCCGCCATCGCGCTCAGCGTCGCGGGCATCGCCTCCGCACAGGTCACAACGTCCAGCATTCGCGGACAGGTTTCCGATGCTGACGGCGCCGCAGTTGCTGATGCAACTGTTGTTATCACTCACGTGCCTTCCGGCACCGTTTCTGCGGCCGTCTCCGGCTCGAACGGCACATTCTCCGCGCGCGGCCTGCGCGTCGGCGGTCCCTACACCGTTGAAGTGACCGGCGCCGACTTCACGCCTGTCACCGTCACAGACATCTATATCGCACTCGACCAGACTTACCCGTTGAACCTCACCGTTTCCGGCGCGCGTACGCTGGATACCGTTGTCGTCACCGGCAGCCAGCTCCAGTCCGGCTTCTCCAGCCAGGGGCTCACGACCTCGCTCGGCCTTGAGGCCCTCAACGAAGTGGTCACGATCGACCGCGACATTACCGACGCAGCCGAACTCGACCCGTTCGCCAGCGTCAACGTCCAGTCGGGCGGCGCCAAGGAACTGACGATTGCCGGCGCAAACAACCGTTTCAACTCGCTCACCATTGACGGCGTTGCACTGAACGACCGCTTCGGCCTGAACGCCAACGGCTACCCGACCCAGCGTTCGCCGATCTCGTTCGACGCGATCCAGTCCCTGTCGGTCGAAACCGCGCCTTTCGATACCGAATATAACGGCTTCACGGGCGGCACGATCAACGCCGTGACCAAGTCGGGCACCAATGAATTCCACGGCTCGGCCTTCTACTTCAAGACCGACGACTCGATGGCCGGCAGCAAGATCGGCGACCGGAAAGTGGATCGCTCGTTCGAAGAAAAAACCTATGGCGGCACGTTCGGCGGCCCGATCATCAAGGACAAGCTGTTCTTCTTCGTCTCCTACGACAAGTATGAAGAAGCCGCTGCCCTGAACCGCGGCCCGACGGGCTCGGGTGCCGTCAATATCGAAGATGTGACGCCGGAAGACATCGCTGAAATCAGCGATATCATGTCGACTGTCTACGGCTTCGATACCGGCGATTTCGCCGGCGGCGTGCCACCGGTCGAAGACGAGAAAATCCTCGGCAGCATCGACTGGAACATCACCAACGACCATCGCGCGAAATTCACCTACATCAAGACTGAAGGCGCGAGCATCAATGAGCAGAACGGCAACAACTTCCTCCAGGGTGCTGACCTCGCTTACCCGTCGTCCTGGTACAACAACTCGGAAAAAGTGGAATCCTATATCGGGCACCTCTATTCCGACTGGACGGCAAACTTCTCGACAGAGGTCAAGATTGCCAAGACGACCCAGGCTACGGGTCAGGACAGCCTGAACGGCGCTGAATTCTTCCTCGGATCGGTCGAAACGTCGACAGGTACGGTTATTGCGTTCGGCCCAGACCGTTTCCGCCACGGCAACGAACTCGACCAGGAGTTCATGCAGTACAAGCTGAAAGCAGAATACCTGCTTGGAGATCATACGCTGAAAGCGGGCTTCGAGCGGGAAGAAGTCGACGTCGACAACCTCTTCGCCCAGAACTCCGAAGGCACCTATGCTTTCCGTACGATCGACGACCTGCGTAACCAGCTGGCCTATCGGGTCTCCTATGCCAACGCGATCACGAATGACGAGAACGACCTGCGCGCCATCTGGGGTTACAACTACAATTCTGTTTATGTGCAAGACACGTGGGACATCCGCGACGACCTCAGCCTGCTTTTCGGCCTTCGTTATGACACCTACGAGTCCAAAGGCGAGATTCGCGAGAACCAGAACTTCATCGATCGTTACGGCTTCTCCAACACCAACGATCTTGAAGGCCTGGATGTCATCCTGCCGCGCTTCTCGTTCAAATGGGATGCTAGTGATGACGTCACCGTTCGCGGCGGTATCGGCCGGTTCTCCGGTGGATCGCCAAGCGTGTGGGTGTCCAACAGCTATTCCAATGATGGTGTGATCAACGGCGAGGTCTTCGAGGGCTCTTCGAGCGGGCCATCGATCATTGCTGTCCCGACTACGCCAGATCCTGACTCGGGCAATTACATCCCAGCGAACCTTCTGGACCAGCTGGCCAACACATCACCTGATGGTTCTGTCAACGCGCTCGACAACACGTTCGATATCCCGTCGACCTGGAAAGCCAATCTCGGCGTTGCCGTGAACGCACCGGGTAACTGGCTCGTCACTGCGGACGTTCTCTACAACAAGCTCGAGAACGCGCCTTACTGGTATGACGCGACTTGCGGCGACCCAGTGTCGGCATCGCCAGACGGTCGTCCGGTTTACGCATGTTCGGATGGTCGCTCACCGAACCCGCCACAAGCCATCCTCGTCGGCAGTGTCGACAAGGGCAACTCGCTCTTGTGGGCCGTTTCGGCCAGCAATGACTGGGAAACAGCGATTGGTGATATCGATCTGTTCACCAGCTACACCCACGCAGATGTCAACGATATCGGCATGGGCACGTCATCGACTGCCACGTCGAACTATTCCGACACGGCACGCTTCAGCTACCAGAACCCACGGACCGGTACCTCGAACTTCGAAGTCGAGCACCAGTTCAAGATGCGCCTGAACTGGGAGAAGGAATTCTTCCGCGACTACGCCACCAAGGCATCGCTGTTTGCGACCCGTCGTTCGGGCCAGCCCTACAGCTACACGTTCAATACAACGGGTAGTGACGATGTGTTCGGTATCAATGAAAGCAGCGCCGATGATGCCGGTGCGACCTTCTACGTGCCAACCGGCTTTAACGATCCGCTCTTCTCGGCTCAGTCGTTCGGCGGCGATGTCGGCATGCAGCAGGATTTCTTCACCTATATCGCGACGTCGGAGCTCAACCAGTACAAAGGCAAGGTTGCGCCGCGTAACGGTGACAATTCCCGCTGGTCGACGATCGTTGACCTTCGTCTCCAGCAGGAATTGCCAGGCGCGATGAAGAACCATCGCACCTTCCTGTTCCTTGACATTGAGAACCTCGGTAACCTGCTCGACAGCAATGCCGGTCGAATCGAGCGGACCCGGTACGAGTACAAGCGTCTGGTTGCCGATGCGGCGATCATCGACGGCCAGTACGCTTACGGTGTTGGACGTGACGGCACGCCGGGCACGTCCGACGATACCGGCTTCAGCACATCGAAGAATTCCGAAATTCTCAACCAGTCGCTCTGGCAGGTTCAGATCGGTGTGAAATACGAATTCTAGATCGTCCGCGATCCGGAATGCAGATTGGGGAAGGGCGGTTCGCGATGCGGGCCGCCCTTTTCCTTGTTTGAAACCTGTGGCAAGGCCCTGCGACGATGACTGATGCTGCCCGTTTCCTCCCGCCCGAATGGGCGCCGCAGTCCGCCCTCTGGTGCGGCTGGCCCCGGCTTGCCGACGAGTGGGGCGGCGATTTCGACGGGGCCCGCAGCGATATCGCCGCCTTTGTTCGCGCCGCAGCGGCCTTCGTGCCGGTCAAACTGGCCGCGGGATCCGACGAGGCGGCGCAATCGGCGCGGGCGGCGGTGGGCGACCTGGCTGAGATCGTCGAGGTGCCGACCGGCGACATCTGGCTGCGCGATACTGGCCCAATCATCACCCAGGGAGAAGGCGGCCATCAGGCCGAGACGTTCCGCTTCAATGGCTGGGGCGGCAAATACCTGATGCCGGGCGATTCCGAGACGGCAGCTGCCGTCGCCGGTATCGAGGGCATCCGTGTGCGCGCCCATGACATCGTTCTCGAAGGCGGCGCGATTGACGTTGACGGGGAAGGGCGGCTGCTGACGACACGGCAATGCCTGCTCAATCCGAACCGCAATGGCGACTGGACCGAGTCCGATGCCGAAGCGGCCCTCGCAAAGGCCTTCGGCGTCAGCGAAGTGATCTGGCTGGGTGACGGCCTGCTGAACGATCATACCGATGGCCATGTCGACAATATCGCGCGCTTCATCGCGCCCGGTCATGTCCTGTGCCAGCACCCGACAGGGCCCGGTGACCCGAACGCCGAGATCCTGCTCGCCATCGAGGACAGCCTGCGCTCGGCTGGCCTGATGGTGACGACCATCTCATCTCCCGGCCATGTTCATTTCGGGGATGGCCAGCCTGTCCCGGCCAGCCACATGAATTTCACCATCACCAACGGCGCAGTCCTCGTGCCGACCTATGACGAACGTTTCAGCCTCGTCGCGCTTGCCGAACTCGGCCCGCTGTTTCCCGGCCGGAAAATCATTGGCCTGCCGGCATTGAACATTCTGCGCGGCGGCGGCAGTTTCCATTGCATGACCCGCGAGATACCTGCCTGATCCGGTACGCAACCGGACGCACCACCCCCTTGCCACCCCTCTGCCACACCTTTCGGACCCCCGCCCATGACCCGCTCGATCACCCTTGCCGCCATCCAGTTCTCGCCGGGCGACGACGTCCAGGCGAACATCGACCGCGTCGCCGGATTCGTTGAAGAAGCTGCAGGATTGGGCGCCGATGTCGTGCTGCCGCCGGAACTCTTCTGCGGATACTATTTCTGCAAGACCCAGGAAGAGGAGCATTTCGCCCGCGCCCTGCCTTGGGAAACCCACCCGGCAGTCGTCCAACTTGCTGAAATCGCAAGGAAATTCGGCGTCGTCATTCCCGTTTCGATCTACGAGAAGGACGGTCCGGCCTATTACAATTCGCTCGTCATGCTCGACGCGGACGGCGCCGCGCTCGGCGTCTACCGCAAGAGCCACATCCCCGACGGTCCCGGATACCAGGAAAAATTCTATTTCCGCCCGGGCAATACCGGCTTTCGCGTCTGGGACACGAAGAAGGGAAAAATCGGCGTCGGCATCTGCTGGGACCAATGGTTCCCGGAAGCCGCGCGCGCCATGGCCCTGATGGGCGCCGACGTGCTGCTCTACCCAACGGCCATCGGGGCCGAGCCGCAGGATTCCGGTCTCGATACCGCAGCGCGCTGGCGCCGAGCCATGCTCGGCCATGCGGTGTCGAATGTCATCCCGGTCTGCGCGGCCAACCGCGTGGGTGACGAGGACGGGCAAGTTTTCTACGGTACGAGTTTCATTGCCGACCAGACCGGTGAAGTGGTTACGGACCTGGCGCGCGAGGAAGAAGGCGTGATTCTCGCAACCTTCGATCTCGACATGATTGACCTCGAACGGGCGGCCTGGGGTTTCTTCCGCGACCGGCGACCGGACCTGTACGGGTCGCTGCTCTAGTCCTGCTTCACGCGGCGGGCCGCATCGAACCAGTCGGTCATGACGCCGCCCGGCACGCGGGTCAGGTCACGATACCAGTCAGGCAGTTTGTTCACGGCGTCGGCCGTGTCGCCCCAGCGGCGCAGGTTCGCGCCAGCGGCCTCGTGAAAGGCTTCGCGCATGCGCGCCTCGTCCATGGGCTGGAAGTGCGACATGCTCTGTGCATTGGCGATGGTCTTCTGCGCCTTGAGCGTCATTTCTAGCATCGAAGCGGTGAGGGAGAGCGATGCGCGCCAAGGCGCCAGCCAGAGGTCCATCATGATGAAATTCCTTGTTCCTGAACAGGATCGTAGGCCTTTATTGTGCGGTGCACAACAATTCTCATGCCAAACTTGCCGGGCTGCCCCTTTTTCGCCGCGAGCGAATGCACATAGTCTCCTGCCATGACCGATTTTCTGTTCACCAATTTCGTTCCCTCGCCGGCGCGCGGCCGTGTCCTGGTCTTCGATTCGGGCGTTGGCGGCCTGACCGTTGCCGAGGAAATCCGGGCGCTCGGGCCGGCCCTGGGCGTGCACTATGCAGCCGATAGCGACTTCTTTCCTTACGGTGACAAGTCCGATGAGGCCTTGAGAGAGCGTCTCCCGCGCGTTGCCAAGATGCTGTGCGACCATGTCAGGCCGGATGTCTTCGTCATCGCCTGCAATACGGCCAGCACGCTGGCGCTGGCTGAAATTCGTGACGTGCTCGATATTCCGGTTGTCGGAACGGTCCCGGCGATCAAGCCGGCAGCAGCTTTCAGCCAGACGGGCACGATTGGCCTGCTGGCAACGCCCGGCACCATTCGCCGGGCCTATACGGCGCGGCTGATCAATGAATTTGCCAGCGGGCACCGCGTCATCATGCATGGCAGTATCGAACTCGTGCGGCTGGCCGAGGCCCATGCGCGCGGTGAAGACGTGCCAATCGAGGCCATCGCGGCGGCGCAGGCTCCGCTGTTCGAGGCGCCCGGCGGCGACCAGATCGACACGGTCGTGCTGGCCTGTACGCACTTTCCGCTGGTGCGCGGGCAATTGATCGCCAGCGCACCGCACGGGGTGAGTTATGTCGATTCCGGTGCCGCGATTGCCCGGCAGACGATTCGCGTGCTGCCGCATGAAACCGAGGCGCGGGGCGTCGGTGGGTCAGCCTACCTGACCAGCCCGCCCGAGGAGTCGCCGGATCTGGCGCTGGTCCTCAGGCGTTACGGTTTCCCGGATGCTCACTTGGTGGCTTTGGACCCGATCGCGATGACTTCCGCGCCGATGGCATTGTAGAGGCTCGGCCACGGTGCATCGTGCACGATTGCAACTTCGGTCTCGCCAAATCCGTTGAACCGGCTGGACATTGCCCGGCCATAGGCACCGATATTACCGAATTCGAGATAGTCACCCTCGGTCAGGCCGGCAGGCAGCCAGACCTTGTCAGGGAACTTGTCGGTCGAATCGCAGGTCGGTCCGTAGACCGTGTATTCGGCCATGCCACGCAGCTTGCGCCCGTCACCCGTGATGGCGCGCATCGGGAATTGCCAGCGCTCGTGCACCGCATCGTAGAGGGCGCCATAGGAACCGTCATTGATGTAGATCGAGCCGGGCTTGGCGAGTTCAACGCGTACCAGGAGGCTTTCGGCCTCGGCAACAAGCGCACGGCCGGGTTCGCACCAGAGGTCGGCGTTTTCGAGCACGAACATGTTCTCGAACGAGGTTTCAACCATGGCTGCATAGGCTTCCAGCGATGGCGGGGGCGCATCAGCATAGATCGACGGGAATCCGCCGCCGACGTCCACGATATCGACGGTGACACCGGCCGAGATGATGATGCGCGAGACATCGGCCATGGCCGTGGCCCAGGCCGAAGGCTTCATTGCCTGGCTGCCGACGTGGAAGGACACGCCCAGTTCATCGGCATAGCGGCGCGCTTCGCGCAGGATGTCTGCAGCGTCGTCTTCGTTCGCACCGAATTTGCCGGTCAGCGGCAGGGTTGCGCCGTCATTCGACACGCCGATACGCACGAGGATGGTGAGGTCCCGGGCATAGCCGGTTTCTTCGAGGATCTTTTGCAGTTCGGCCTGCGTGTCGGTCACGAAGATGCGAACGCCGTACTGGTGGTAGGCGCGGGCAATCGCCCGGCGGTTCTTCACAGGGTGAAGGAAGGCCATGCGGGCGCCGGGGAACCGGTTGTAGATCAGTTCGATCTCGTTTTCCGAGGCCACGTCGAAGCTGTTGATGCCGGCTGCCCAGAGGGCATCGAGCACGTGCACGCCGGGATTCGCCTTGACGGCATAGAAGGGCTGGGCCGGGAAGCTTTCCCGGAACCATTTCGCAGCCGCCGTCACCCGGTCCGGGCGGAAGCAGTAAACAGGAACATCGGGCTCTTGCGAACGCACGATATTATAGGGGGTAGCATAGGAGTGCATGACACCTAACCTCCAAAGGGCTTTTAACCAGCTTCGGGCGTTAGTGCAGGGGGCCCCCAGTTTAAGGGTTGGCCCAGATGTCCGCCACATCCGTATTCGGGGTGTCAGATATGCGAACTTATTCGGGAGCGCAAGCGAAAAAATGAGTCCCCCGAAATCGATGTCACAGAAACGTCACGTAACTTCGACATGATTGTCACGCCCACAGGGTATCCCGACCTTCGAAACCCGATCCCGGGAATGATTCTACAGGAGCAAATCTCATGAAATCTGGCATGACTTTCGGAGCAATCAGTCTGATGGCCTTGGCGATGGTCGCCTGTGGCAAGACAGACCTGTCCACGCTTGAGGCATCGGATGCCGCGCCTGACCGGCCGGAAATGTCCGGTTCGACCCAGAAGATCAAGATTGTCGGGTCTTCGACGGTTTCGCCTTTCGCCACCACGGTGGCCGAACGGTTCGGAGCGACGTCCGGCTTTCCGACGCCGATCGTTGAAACCACCGGCACGGGCGGCGGCTTCAAGGCCTTTTGCCAGGGTGTCGGCCCCGACCAGCCGTCGATCTCGAATGCCTCGCGTCCGATCAAGGCCAGCGAAACCGCGCTCTGCGCAGGCAATGGCGTAACTGAAATCACTGCGGTCGAGATCGGCTATGACGGCATCGTCGTGGCAAATTCCAAGGAAGGCCCGGATTTCGATATCTCGAAAACGGAGCTCTACCTAGCCCTGGCCCAGGACGTGCCGGACGGCGCGGGCGGCTTCCAGCCCAACCCGTACAAATCCTGGCATGACGTAAGCGACACCCTGCCGGACGAGCCGATCATGGTGTTCGGCCCGCCGCCGACGTCCGGGACGCGCGATGCCTTTGTCGAACTGGGCATGGAACATGGCGCTGAGGCGCTGCCTGCACTGGCCGCGCTGAAAGCGAGCGATAGCGATGCCTTCAAGACCCGCGCCCATACGATCCGCACCGATGGCGCCTGGATCGATTTCGGCGAGAATGACACGGCCATCATCCAGTCCCTGGTAAAGACGCCGGCGGCCATTGGTGTGCTGGGTTACTCCTTCCTCGAGCAGAATGGAGACAGGGTCAAAGGGGCCGATCTCGCGGGCGTGCCGGCGACCTTCGAAAATATCAATTCAGGTGAATACGGCCTGTCGCGCGTAATGTTCATGTATGTGAAGGACCAGAACCTGAATCTGGTGCCCGGACTGATCGACTATGTCGAAGCCTTCACGGACGACAATGCATTCGGTCCGGATGGATATCTCGTCGAGAAGGGCCTGATTCCGCTCAGCGATGCGGATCGCGCAGCCCAGCGCGCGATCGTTGAAGGTCTCAAGACTGGCGCTGCCGACTAGGCCGACACGCCAACTAAAATCTGACCGGCTGCTTTTCAGGCAGCCGGTTTTTTTTGTGGCTAGAGCACGTCGATCGGCGGCTTCTTGCGGCGGCGAAGGCGAATCTTCTGCCAGAACCGGCGGCGCGCCGGGGCAGGGAGAGGCTGGAGGTTCTCGATGAAGGCTTCGGCGCAGGATTTCCAGCTATAGGTCTCGGCATAGGCGCGGCAGGTTTCGCGGCTGAGCGTCAGGCAGTCTCGCGCGCCCTGGGCCAGGTCGCCCCCGACGGGCGTGATCGTCCCGGCGCCGGAGCCGGGAATCACGTCGCGCGGCCCCGTCGCGTCGAAGGCGGCGACCGGGATTCCGGAGGCCATGGCTTCCAGTACGACGAGGCCGAACGTGTCGGTGAGGCTCGGGAACACAAACACATCGGCGCTGGCATAGATGGCTGCCAGCTCCTCGCCGAACTTGCCCCCCATGAATGTCACGTTCGGATAGTTGCGCTTCAGTTCTTCCAGCTGCGGCCCGTCGCCGACGATGACTTTCGAGCCCGGCAGGTCGAGTTCGGCAAAGGCCTCAATATTCTTTTCCACCGCGACACGTCCGACATTCAGGAATATCGGGCGCGGCAGTCCTTTGAAGGGATCATTCTCGGCGCCTTCTGCAATGCGTTTGGACGGATCGAACGTCTCAGTATCGACACCGCGCGTCCAGGCGACAAGATTGATGAAATTGCGGGCCCTCAGTTCCTCGACCATTGACGGGGTCGGCACCATGACCTTGCCGGAATATTTGTGGAACCAGTGCACGAACGAATAGCCGACCGAAATCGGGACGGGCAGGCGGGCCGACACATATTCCGGGAAACGGGTATGGTAGGCGGTCGAGAAGGGGTGCTTGACGATCAGGCACATGGTGCGACCAGCCATGCCGAGCGTGCCCTCTGTGGCGATATGGATCGCGTCAGGTTCGAACTCGTGGAAGCGTTCCTCGATCTTCCTGCGGGCAAACAGGGCCAACTTGATCTCGGGATAGGTCGGCAGGGGCACCGTGCGAAAGCCGTCGCCCGGATGCACGATTTCCCAGATATGGCCCATCGCCTCGGATTCAGCGATCACCCGCTTCATCGTGCGGACGACGCCGTTGACCTGGGGGTCCCAGGCGTCGGTAATCAGCAGAATGCGCATCGGGTCTCCTTGAGGCCGCCGTACGGTCGGCGGCAATGTGGCGGGGTTGGTCCTATGCGTAAAGAGGCGGAACAACTGCAATCTTGCTCGCGTTTGTCTCTATGTCCCGATATGACTGTGCCCGTAAACACCAAATAACCGGCAGGCTTTTGCTCTGTCTCGCGGACGCCCCTCAAACTTTTACCTCTGGAAGCCCATATGCCTGATTCGCTGCCCACCGCCTCCCTCGATTGGGATGATCTCGACGCCCATAAGTTCGACGACGAGGAGGCCCTGCTCGAAGGCTTGCTGAAAGAGACCCCTCTGGACGATGGTGCACGCCAGGCTGCGGTGCGCCGCGGGCGCGAACTTGTCGAGATTGCCCGCAGCCGGGGCGGCAAGAAAGGCATGATGGAGAGTTTCCTGGAGGAGTTCGGCCTGTCGAATTCCGAAGGACTGGCGCTGATGTGCCTGGCCGAGGCGCTGCTCAGGGTGCCGGACGCCGAGACGCGTGACGACCTGATCGCCGAAAAGATCCGTTCGGGCGACTGGGCCTCCCATCTCGGCCAGTCCGAAAGCTGGCTGGTCAATGCATCGACATGGGGCCTGATGCTGACTGGCCGGGTGATCGGTGTGCCGAAATCGCTGGAGAAAGGACCGGGGGCGTTCGTCTCCGGCCTGATCCGTGAAAGCGGCGAACCGGTGATCCGGGCCGCCATGATGCAGGCCATGCGCATCATGGGCGAACAGTTCGTCCTTGGCCGGACCGTCAAGGAGGCCCTGAAGCGCGGCAAGCGCATGGTCAAGTCGGGCGAAGCGGCCCATTTCAGTTTCGACATGCTGGGAGAGGGTGCGCGTACGGCTGAAGACGCCGCGCGCTATCTGAAAGCCTACGAACTCGCGATCGAGGCGGTTGCCGCCGTCAAGGAAGTCGGCACGGCGCCGGAAAAGGCGAGTGGCGTATCGGTCAAGCTGTCGGCCCTGCACCCGCGCTTCGAAGCCGTGAACGAGGCCCGCGTCATGGCGGAGCTTTATCCGCGCCTGCTCGGCCTGTGCGAACAGGCAGCGGGAGCGAACATTCACCTCTGCCTTGATGCGGAAGAAGCCGACCGGCTGGTGCTCAGCCTGAAACTGTTCGACCGCCTTGCGCATGAACCGTCGCTCAAGGAATGGACGGGCCTCGGCCTTGCGATCCAGGCTTATCAGAAGCGCACCATGTCAGTGATCGAGAAGCTGACGCGCCTCGCCGACGAAACCGGGCAGCGTTTCATGGTCCGCCTCGTCAAGGGTGCGTATTGGGACAGCGAAATCAAGCATGCCCAGATCGAGGGCTATCCGAACTTCCCGGTCTTCACGACCAAGCCCGGCACCGACCTCCACTTCCTGGCCTGCGCCAAGATGATGCTGGAGGCATCGCCGAAACTCTATCCGCAGTTTGCGACGCACAATGCCCACACGCTGGCGGCGGTCGACCTGCTGGCTGAGACGGCCGGCGTTACCGAGTACGAATTCCAGCGCCTGCATGGCATGGGAGAGGCGCTGTATGATGCCGCCGAAGCCGGGCGCCGCGTACGCGTCTATGCACCGGTTGGTGCGCACAAGGACCTGTTGCCCTATCTGGTTCGCCGCCTGCTCGAGAATGGCGCCAATGCGAGCTTCGTGCATTCTTTCCTTGATCCGGACGTTCCGGTCGAGGACGTCGTCGACGATCCGATCACGCGGGTTGAGATCGGCCCGCGCCGGCATCCGGGCATTCCGACGCCGCCGCGCCTTTACGGTCCGGAGCGGCGCAATTCGACCGGCCTGGACCTGAGCCAGAAAGCGGTGCGCCAGGCAATGGCCTCGGCGCTGAAAACCTTCCGCGACAGTCCGGCCATCGCGGCAGGTGCGATTGTCTCGGGCAAGCCCGATATCGGTGGCGGCGACATGATCCGTGTGCCGTTCGACACGGACCATATCCTGGGCGCCTGCAAGGAAGCGAGTGCCGACGCCATAGACAAGGCGCTGGGTGCAGCCGTCGCATTCCAGCCTTCATGGGATAAGCTGGGCGGATCGAAGCGCGCGGAACACCTGCGCGCCATGGCCGACGCGATGGAAGACAACGCCCCCCGCCTGATCGCGCTCATGGCGCGCGAAGCGGGCAAGACGCTGATTGATGGCGTGGCCGAGGTGCGCGAGGCGGTCGATTTCTGCCGCTATTATGCGGCGCAGGCCGAGCAGGAGTTCGAGGGCGCGGTGCGCCTGCCGGGGCCGACGGGCGAGACCAATCACTTGTCGCTGCACGGGCGCGGCGTATTCTGCTGCATCAGCCCCTGGAATTTCCCGCTGGCCATTTTTACCGGACAGCTCGCGGCGGCGCTCGCGGCCGGGAACACGGTCGTGGCCAAGCCGGCAGAGCAGACGCCGTTGGTCGCCTTCGAGGCGGTTCGCCTGTTCCAGAAGGCCGGGCTGCCGGTTGACGCGCTTCACTTGCTGCCGGGCAGGGGTGAGACCGTGGGCGCAGCGTTGACGGCTGACTTGCGTGTTTCGGGGGTCTGCTTCACGGGCGGCACATCGACGGCGCGCCTCATCAACCGGGCGATCGCCAGCCGTGACGGCGCAATCATTCCGCTGATCGCCGAGACGGGCGGCCTGAACGGCCTGTTCGTTGATACGACCGCGCTGAGGGAACAGGTGATCGATGACATGATCGCATCGGCCTTCGGCTCTGCGGGCCAGCGATGCTCAGCCCTTCGGATTGCCTTCATTCCGAAGTCGACTTCCAAGAGCCTGATCGAGGGCCTGATTGGGGCGATGAACGAGCTGAAGCTGGGCGACCCGGCCGAGGCCGATACCGATATGGGGCCGGTGATTGACGCCGATTCGCGCCAATTGCTCGAAGCGCACCTCGACAAGATGCGCAAGGAGGCAAACGTCCTGCACCAGGTCGATGCAGGGAAGATTGGCCAGGAGGGGTTCGGCTTCGGACCGGCTTTGGTCGAACTGTCATCGATGGACCAGATCCAGGAAGAGAATTTCGGACCGATCCTGCATATCCTTCGCTACGACCCTGACAATGTGAAGACGCTCGGCGCTGCGCTGAAAGCGAAAGGCTACGGCCTGACCCTGGGCGTGCATTCGCGTCTGGAGCGCTTCCATGCGACTGTGGAATCGGTCTGCCCCGTCGGAAATACCTATGTGAACCGCTCGATGACCGGCGCCGTGGTCGGCGTGCAGCCGTTTGGCGGGGAAGGCCTGTCGGGCACCGGGCCCAAGGCGGGCGGGCCGCATTATCTCCATCGTTTCGCCAATGAGCGTGTGGTAACGGTCAATATCACGGCGCAGGGCGGAGATGCCGAACTGCTGAGCCTGTAAAGGGAGACGATCCGATGTTCAGACATGCCTGTTGCGCCGCGCTGGGAGTGCTTTTGATTGCGTCCTGCGGGAAGGCGCCTGAAACACCGGATACGGAGGTCGCTCAGGGTGGCGGCGTTCCGGTCGGGGAGTCGAAGCTGGCAGCTGCTCCCGAGGCCGTCGCGGACGTGCCGCAGCACCTGGAAGTGACCAAGGATTATTTCGTTGGCTCAGCCAGCATCGATGATTCCCTGTTCGAGATTGCACCTGACATTGCCGCCATGCTGGTCGAGGATGCGCGCGCCCGACTGGAGGACATGGACGCCGATGCGCTGGCCTACAAGGAAGCGGATCCCGACTATTTCATTCCCTACAGCCTGTCGATCCAGTGGACGCTGGAAGCGGCGGCGGGCGACCTGATCAGCCTTGAAGGCTTCACGGCGGCCTATTCCGGCGGAGCGCACGGAAACTATGGAACCGATGCGCGCATCTACAATCTCCAGAACGGGAAGCAGCTGTCCCTGAGCGACCTGCTGACGGATCCGTCGGGTGCGATGGCGGAAAGCCTGCCCTTCGTTCTTTCCGACATTGCGCAGCAGCGGTCCGAGAAAGTCGGCGGCGGGGCGTCCGCTGAAACGTTCCGCGCGGAAACAGCTGACGCCCTGTCAGCCGACAGTATCCTGCGCGGCGAGCTTGGCCTGGTCGCGTCGACAGAAGCCGGCACGTTTGGCGGCTTTATCGTCCACTTCGCGCCCTATGAAATCGGCTCCTATGCCGAAGGCGCCTACAAGTCTGTCGTGCCGCAGTCGGTTTTCCGGGATTTCCTGAAACCTGAATACGCTGCACTGTTCGCGGGCGGACCGACCGCCGAGGACTAATCCGCGCCTAGCGAAGCGCCTCATGATCGATGCGCAGAAGGCGAAAGCGCGACTCCGTGTCCGATTCCACATCGACCAGGCCCGGCCAGTTCTCACCCGCTACAAGAGCAGCATAAATCGGCGCGACCGACCGGTCGAGATCGACCTTGATGCGGCATACGGCGACATAATCGAATGGCGCGAGCGCCGCGCGGCGCTGGTCAGGATCGGTCAGGATAAACGTCTTGGCGACCTTGCTGATGCTGGGCGCCGCACGATGGAAGGGCAGCGATGCGACCGGATGGCGCCGCCCCGATGCCTCGGTGTGCTCGGCAAGCCTGAAAGACAGGCCTGACGGGGCCATGATGATGCCGGGCGGGGCAGCGTCGAGGACAGAAAGGTCGGCATCGATGCAGGCGTCGCCTTCCATGAATGTGATCGGGTCCAGCTGCGTTTCCGTGCGCTTGATCAGGCCTATAATGGCGACGCTCACCAGCAGCGGCGCGATGACGGGGATCAATCTAGTGCGCAGGGACCCAACGCGCGCATAGGCCTGAATGACCGCCGGCAGAAACAAGGGTGCCAGCGCTGCGGCAAACCGGAAATTGCGGCCTTGTAACAGCGTCAGGCCCAGCGCGGCCACCGCCATCACGAAGACGAGCATGCTGCCAGCCGTCTTCGGACGGGCCCATAGCCATGTGGCCAGGAGAATGCCGATGAAGGCGACAGGCGCAAAGATGACGGGAACCAGTCCGCCTTCCGCATAATGCTCCAGAATATTGTGCTCCTGGAAAATGCGGGAGAACCAATATTCCTTTGCGACCGGATCAATCATGTAGAGCGGGCCATGATGACAGAGCGGGAAAGCCACCCAGAGCAGGACCAGCAGCAGGGCGCCCGGCACGGCCAGACTGGCAAGACGGGCCGCCGCGTGTGCGAACGCATCCAGTCGCCACAGGAGAGGCGCCAGGGCGATCACAAGTCCGCCAGCGGACAGTGCCAGGATCCACGGCGCCGAGAGCGCGTCGCACTGGACCTGACCGACCGCAGTTGAGCCGATCAGCATGAGGCTCAGTGGAAGGGTTATGATGCAGAGCGTGAGACCGGTTGCGGTCAGGCGCCTCACATGGCTGGCTTCACCCGTCCAGGCCGCGACCAGGCCGAGCCCGACAATGGCAATCGCGACAAAGGGCGTGCATTCCAAGCCAATCGCGACGGACAGGAAACTGGCCAGGCCGATCAGGACGCCTGCATGACGGTGCGGCGAGACCAGTCCGAGGCACAGGACGAGCATCAGGACGAGCTGGACATTGTGGTGATCGATCCGGCCGGGATGGAATTCTGCAATGGCGAGAAACGCGCAGAGCGCGGCGATCCCAATCGAAAGTGCATTCAATCCGGATGGCGTCAGGCGCTGCATGATCCGGACAGCAAGGACGGCGTAGACACCAAACCACAATACCGGAACGATCAGGCGGGACAGGCCGAAGGCGGTTTCAGTGCCTGTGAACGGGGTGAGGACCCAGGTCACGAGCACGTAGGGCGCGTCCACCAGCCGTGACCAGGGTGAGTAATATGGTTCCGGCATGGCGAGGAAAGGCCAGGTCGGATCATGCCACTGGCCGTCGCGCAGGAGATCCATGATCTGGAGCTTGCGGGCAATGTCATCGACATCAGCGGCAAAGCTGGCGCCCGGGGCGCCGTCGAGCAGGAACACGCAGGCGCCAACGAAAATGAAGATCGCGAACAGCTGCCAGAAGGGCGTTGCCGGACTGGCGCTGGATTCGGACGGCGTGGGCATGAGAGTCTTTCAGGACGTGGCCCTGAACTTTCCGACAAACCCTTTAAGCAAGGCCTAAATATCGGCGACTTGCGTTTAGCGCAGGTCCGCGCACGGGACGAATGCGAAGTCCCGCGCGTCTGATCCGTCAGCCAGCGAGATGCGGGCGGCGAGGCCCTGGTCCGTCTTCCGATAGGCGACGACTTGGGGATAGTCATGTTCCGGGTTGGCAAATTCGATCGAGGTCTCGGTCCGTGCGCGTTCCGTGAAAGACGAGGGGCCTGCGCCAGCGGGATAGGCGTTGAACACGGCGGGCGGGCCGGGTTCGATACGGGTCTGTTCGAAGAATGTGACGGCATCGTCTTGCAGGGACACAGCATAGCCGAAAAGAAATCCGTGCTCGGGTTGCGACCAGACTTCGCGGTAGCTGCCATCTTCGCTTTCCCAGCAACCCGTCAGCCAACCGAGGGAGTGTGCCTCACCGGCTGGCGATGGCGTTGAGGCGCAGCCTGCCAGAAGGAGGATGAGGGCGAGCCGCTTCATGGCTTCACCAGTGTGCAGCCGAGGCCGGGCTCGAAGCGGGCCTTGGCATCGACAAGGCCGCCGAGGACACTGGCGCGGGTGACGGCGCCATCATCGGCAATCCTGACGGCGCTGATATCGGTCGTGAAGTCATCCATGCAACTGTCCATCGGGCGTTCGGCGACATGCAGGCAGGAGCAGACCTGCTTGGCGCCATAGGCAGTCGCGATGCGGGCAAAGGCGACCTGGTCCTTCAGCCAGACCTGCCAGCCGACACCGATAAGGACAAGCATCACACCGAACGTGATGAGAAGGACTTTGACGACTTTCATGTGATGCCCCTAAGCTGGGTCAAAGGTTAGGGGAGAAGCATTGTCGTGGGCAACCATTTCTTGAATTTCGCAGCGCTCAGGATGAGCCTTCTGGGCTTTGTATTCATTGCCGCGCTGCCCGCCGCCGCGCAGGAACTCGTGCCCTTGCCGCCGCAGCCGGCGGAACTGGCCTGGCCGACCAATGGCTGGGAGACCGGGGAGATGGACGCGGGCGTGGCGGCCATTGTGACGCCCCTGATCGACACGGCGATTGCCGGCGAGAAGAATGAACTGATGGGCGAGACACGGGCGGTCGTGATCATCCACGAGGGCAAGCTGGTGGCCGAGGCCTATCGCGACGGGTTCGGGCCGGACACGAAGCAGATTTCGTGGAGCATGGCGAAATCAGTGACCTCGGCGCTGGTCGGGCGGGCGGTGGCGCTTGGCCTGATTGAGGGTATCGACGCCGCGATGCCGACGCCGTTCGATGCGGGCGATCCGCGGGCGGAGATTACCTGGCGCCAGTGGCTGACCATGACGGACGGGCTCGATTATACAGAGATCGGCGCGACGAGCATGGCGGATAATGACGTTATCCAGATGATGTTCGGCAAGGGGCGGTTCGATGTGCTGGACTATGTGAAGAGCGATTTGCCGCTGATCCATGAGCCCGGCACGCACTGGAATTATTCAACGGCGACGTTTCACTTGATTGGGCGTGCGGTTCAGGGCTTGCTTCAGGATATCCCAATGCCTGAATTCGCTACCGATCAAGGTTTGCAACTCGACCGCTCCTTCCTGCAAGAAATCCTCTTACGGCCTATCGGCATGGATGCCCTCGTGGAATTTGACGCGGCGGGCACCTATCTCGGCGGCTCTCTCGTATGGGCGAGCCCGCGCGATTTTGCGAAATTCGGCTATCTCTATTTGAGGGATGGCGTGTGGGATGGCGAACGGCTGTTGCCGGAGGGCTGGGTGGATTTTTCCCGCTCCCATCCGGAGGGCCCGAAGGAAAACGTCTATGGCGCGGGCTTCTGGCTGACGACGGACGGGGAAGACCCGGTGCCGTCCTACCAGCGCCGGGATGCGCCGCCCTGGGACAGTTTTGCCGCCGAGGGCCATGAGGGACAGACCATCTTCATCGTGCCGTCGCGCGATCTCGTGATTGTCCGGCTCGGCCTGATGTCCAATGAGGGCGAGAACTGGCCGGACCTGTTTCGCTGGAACCAGGCGATTGCGGGCGCCTTTCCGGAGGTTGGCGCGGGGGCGGTCGTGGAGTAGCGCCTGCGGCGCCTTGAGGGGGCGCTTGGGGGGAGGTTCGGGTGTGGCGAGGGTGAGGTCGGGGTCAGGTGTCCGGGATCACGCCAAACGCCCGCTCTTCCCGGCGAAAGCCGGGATCCAGTGCCTCAAGTCCGGCCTGTGTGGCCCTGGGTCCCGGCTTTCGCCGGGAAGAGCGGACAAGGGGGAAAAGCGGGTCGTCACCCGAGAGGACCCGCCCCAGCCGGTCCGAGACCGGCGCACGGAAAGTGCCCGGATGCGGCCCGGACAGGTCGTCCGACAGCCGGATGACCACGACGCGGCCATTCCACATGACGCCCCAGAGCATTTCGGAGCCCGGTCCGCCGTTTTCGCGGAACCATGCCTTCAGGCGCTGGATGCGCCAGAAGATGAGCGGCCAGAGGGGCAGCATGTACCAGGCCAGGCCCGGCAGGGGCGAGAAGAGGCTGAAGGGTGGCATCAAGGCGCATTATACACCGGGTGGCATGGGGTGTGGATAAGTTGGTGAGGTGGCGCGCCTCCCTCTCCCTTGGGAGAGGGACCGAGGGTGAGGGGGGAATGTCCCTGCCGTCTGAGCTGCCGGGGCGTG
>TARA_R110000751_G_scaffold130691_2_pt1 | contig 88351 bp, 87 predicted proteins | sample TARA_R110000751 | Tara Oceans TARA_R110000751 (sample SAMEA4398001) | marine metagenome | biome: Polar Biome; feature: [MES] marine water layer (ENVO:01000295) within the mesopelagic zone...; material: water (ENVO:00002006), including particulate matter (ENVO:01000060) such... | reverse complement strand
GGCGAATTGCGGGAAAGACCAAGTCATGATCCTCACCTGTCCCTCTTGTGAGACCCAGTATTTCGCCGATGACTCAACAATCGGTGAAAGTGGGCGAACTGTTAAGTGCGCAACCTGCGGACATAGCTGGTTTGTGCGCCCGGAAGGCGTGGCCGGGCACGAGCATGCTGCAGCGCCTGCAGCGCATGAAGTGTACAGGGAGCGGGTGCGCGAACAGCGCCGTCGCAAGAGCCGGTTTGCCGCGCTTGTCTCATGGATTGTCACCGCAGCCGTTTTCTTCACGCTGGGACTGGCGGCGATCATTTTCCGCAATGATGTTGTGAAATTCTGGCCGGAATCGGCGAGCGCCTACAAACGGGTTGGCTTTTCAGTGAACCGTTACGGCCTTGAATTCGAGAATATCGAGCGCAGCCGCACCTTTAACGACACGATTCCCGTCGTCACCGTGTCAGGCAAGGCAGTCAATGTCGCCCGCAGCACCGTCGACACGCCCGCTGTCCGCGTCAGCCTGATGGATGAACGCGGCAAGGAAGTGGCGCTAAAATTCGGTTCAATTACCCCGTCCGAACTGGATGCAGGACAGACCGGCACGTTCAAGATCGTGCTGGAACAGGCGCCGATGGAAAGTTTCGAGATCGAACTGTCTTTCGTCGCCAAGGCAGACGTACCGCCCGCGCCGGAACCCGAAGTCGGGGCCGAACCTGAAACAGACGATACTGCGCCGGACACGGCCGATCCCGACACCGAGAGCCCTGCTGAATGAGCGACATGCCGAAAATTGAAGTCCTCGTCCCGGAAGACGAGCTGATGCGGCGCATCGAGGCATTGGCCGACACGCTGGCGCCGCGCCTGCAGGGCGACTGGTCGGCGGTTTCCATCCTGATCGGGGCAACGCCGTTTACGTCCGACCTGATGAAGGCCCTTGCGCGGCGCGACATCCATCCAGTGCTGGATGTCATCTGGCTCGAAAGCTATCGCGATGCGCGCGAAAGTTCTGGCCGCGTCGTGGTGCGCGCCGATCTCGGGCGCTCTGTTGAAGGGCGCGGCGTGCTGCTGCTGGATGATGTGTTCGACACAGGGCGCACGCTGGCCTTTGCGAAAAACCACCTCCTGTCCAAAGGCGCACGCGAGGTCGTCACCTGCGCCCTGACACAGAAGCCCTGGGCCCCGCGCGGCGACGACGGTGTTGACTTCTGCGCCTTCGATTCACCTGGCCGATACCTTGTCGGCTACGGCATGGACGATGCGGGCAAGTATCGCGGCCTGCCCTATATCGGCGCGTTGGACTAGGTCAGCGCGAACCAGATGCAGGCGCCTGCGGTGACCAGCTTCACGATCAGCGTGACCAGCGTTCCGACCAATCGGCCGAAACTGGATCCGGAGGAACCGCCAAGGCCGACAGCGTGAAGGATACGGGCGACGAGGAAACTGCCACCGAGCGCATGGATCAGCACGACTGGCGCTGACAGCGCCGCGAGCCCGGCAATGCCGATCAGAACAATCGGAATGTCTTCAACGGCATTTCCCTGCACGCGGATGGCACGTTGCATGGCCTCGTTGGCGCCGTCGCCAAACATCACCTTTTCCTTCGAGCGGACGCGGCCGACGTTCATCTTCAAGGCAAGCATCAGCAGGCCGAAAAGGCCGAAATAGAGTGTTGCAGCGGCAAAAGCTGTCATGGTCAGTCCTCCCAGTTTCGGAAAGACTTAGCGCAATTCAGCTGATCTGCACGGGTTTTCTAACAGGCCCCGACATTCTCGGCGCTTGCCCATGGTTCTCTGGGGGCCTTGCGCTCGCCCTTTTGCAGAAGCTCGACAGAAATACCGTCCGGTGAGCGGACAAAAGCCATGTAGCCGTCGCGGGGCGGACGGCTAATCGTGACGCCCTGCGCAGCCAGGCGTTCGACCGCTGCATAGATATCGTCGACCATGTAGGCGAGGTGACCGAAATTTCGCCCGCCGGTATACTCTTCCGGGTCCCAATTATGGGTGAGTTCGATCATCGGGATGTTCAATTGGGTGGGATTGGCATTTTCGGGCACGCCGCCGCACCGTTTCACATCTGCGGGAGACGCCAGGAAGACCAGCGTGAAGCGGCCTTGCTCATGGTCGACGCGGCGCACCTGTTCCAGCCCGAGCCCGTCGCAATAGAATTTCAGCGAGGCGTCGATATCGGTGACACGCACCATGCTGTGAAGAAATTCGATACTCATGAGAGACCTCCATTGAGGTCGCGCAGGACCTGTTTCAGGTTGGGCGGCATCAGGGCGTAATAGCGCCGCATCGCAACCGCGAGCAGCAGAATCATGAAGCCCATGATGGCCAGAAAGACGGAAAATGTGTGGATCAGCGTGCCTGTCTCAAACACCGGCGAGGCCCCTGATGCCCGCCAGAGGGCCGTCCAGACCATGTTGAAAGCCGCGACAAAGGGCGCGACCAGAACAGAAACGATTGTCGCGCATGCGAAGAAATAGGTCGCCGAGCGTGGGCCTTCGCTGCGCAGGTAAAGGTCTGTGAACTCGGCATCGCGGACATCGGCGGGAATTTCGCCGGTTTCCTTGCGCGCCGCGAGAACTTCAGGTGCAAAATCCCGTGTTGCCTTCCAGCGCCAGGCGAGGTGTCCGCCCCAGGCGAAAAGGGCAACGAAAAGCAGGGTCATCGGCAACATGGAAAAACGGGCAGGTCCGGATTTGCGGCGTATGGCCGACTGCCCCGGCAGCCGGTTCAGGCAGCATGGGCGCGTTCATAGGTCAGCATGGCACGCTTTCGCGCCACACCCCAATGATAGTTATGGAGCCGACCGTCCGCTGCAAGGGCCCGATGGCAGGGAATGAACCAGCTGATCGGGTTTGCGCCGACTGCCGCCCCCACAGCGCGCGCGGCTTTCGGGCTGCCGGCCACCTTGGCCAACTGACCATAGGTTTTCGTTGTGCCTGTCGGGATTTCAAGAAGGGCGCGCCAGACCTGACGGCGGAACGGCGTGCCATAGAGCGCCACCGGCATCGGCTCGCCGGACTCAAACACCTTGCGCGCAAAGCGCTCGGCTTCGGCATCGTCGTGGCGAATATTGGCGCCAGGATAGCGGGCCGCGAGATCAGCGAATGCCTGTGCCTCGCCCACGCCCTGATGTTCAAACCCTGTCCGCTTGGGCGCGCCTTCATCGATGAAGCCGAGCGCCACGAGGCCGCGCGGGCCAATCAGCCACGCGCCGAGGCCAAAGGGCGTCGGTGCCTTGCCGAGAATGAGGTCTGCCCCTGCCCCACCCGTCTTTGCCTCGCCCGGTGTCAGCCCCTCATGGGCAATGAACAGGTCATGCAGGCGGCCGGGGCCCGACAGGCCGGTTTCGAGCGCCGCGTCCAGAACACTCGCGCCATCGCGCAGCAGCTCGCCCGCTTCGCCATGGGCCAGCGCGGCCTGGAACTGTTTCGGGCTGACACCTGCCCAGCGCGTGAATTCACGCTGGAAGTGACTGGGCGACAGGTTCATCGCCGCCGCCACACTGGCCAGGTCCGGCCAGTCGCGCCACGTGTCGCCAAGGTGGTCAAGGGCATGCGCCATCCGGTCATAGGCCCGGGCGCGTTCATCAAGGGGAGCAATCATTAGTGTCATGTGAGGGAGTTTGCCTGCTGGGGCAGGCCCGTTCCACCCGTTTCTTGCGGCCAGCTCAGCTGAACATATCTTTTAGGTGCAAGGCCTGTGCAGGCGGGAGTCTGTCGCTACAAGAGGTGCGGACAAGATCGAAACAGGGAGACACGAATGTCACAGGGATTTTCCACGCGCGCCATCCACGCAGGTAGCGCCCCGGATCCGGTAACCGGATCACGCGCCCAGCCGATCCACCAGACGACCAGCTTTGTGTTCCGCGACGCCCAGCATGCGGCCAACCTGTTCGCGCTGCAGGAATTCGGCAACATCTATACCCGCCTCGGCAACCCGACCACGGGCGCGCTGGAAGACCGGATCGCCAACCTCGAGGGCGGCACGATGGGCGTGGCCGCCGCATCGGGCCATGGCGCGCAATTGCTGGCCTTCCATGTGCTGATGGAACCGGGCGCCAATATTGTTGCCGCGCGCCAACTTTACGGTGGATCGATCAACCAGCTTTCCCACGCGTTCAAGAAGTTCGGCTGGGAGGTCAAATTTGTCGACATTGACGATGTTGCGGGCTTTGCAGCCGCCGTCGACGACAAGACACGCGTGATCTTTACAGAGAGCCTCGCCAATCCGGGCGGCCTGGTGACGGATATCGCCGCCATCGCCAAGATCGCGGCCAGGCATGGCATTCCCTACATGGTCGACAATACGATGGCGTCGCCATACCTCTGCCGCCCGCTGGAGCATGGCGCGAATATCGTGGTGGAAAGCCTGACCAAGTTCATTGGCGGCCACGGCAACTCGATCGGCGGCATGGTCGTCGATGGGGGCAATTTCGACTGGATGGCCAACAAGGACAAGTTCCCGACCATGGCGAGCCCGCAATCGTACTATAACGACATGGTGTTTGGTGAAGCCTTCGGTGCGCTGCCGCTCGGGCCCGACGGATCGAACGTGAACATTGCCTTCGCCATTGCAGCCCGCGCCTTCTCGCTGCGCGACCTTGGCCCGACGATCTCGCCGATGAACTCGTTCCTGATCATGACCGGGTGCGAAACACTGCCTTTGCGCATGGAACGCCATTGCGCCAATGCGCTGAAAGTGGCCGAGCATTTGAGCGGCCACGACAAGGTGAGCTGGGTACGCTATGCGGGCCTGAAGGGTGACAAGCATTATGATCGCGCGAAAACCTACCTGCCCAAGGGCGCAGGCGCGGTGTTCACATTCGGCCTGAAAGGCGGACACGAAGCCGGCGTGAAACTGGTCGAGGGCGTGAAACTGTTCAGCCACCTCGCCAATATCGGCGATACGCGCTCGCTGATCATCCATCCTGCATCAACCACGCACAGTCAGCTGACCGATGCACAGAAAACTGCGGCCGGCGCAGCGCCCGATACCGTTCGCCTGTCGGTCGGCATCGAGGATGCTGCAGATATCATTGCAGATCTAGACCAGGCATTGGCGGCGCTCTGATCGCGCGAAAATTTCCTTCCCTGTTTGCCTGAACGCCTGCAATGTAGGCGCTTGGCCAACAGGGGAGGGTTCAGACCCATGGCAGATGCCCGCAGCATAATCCTGCACGAATATCCGACGTCTCCCTTCGCGGAGAAGGTGCGCCTGGCGCTGAAGCTGAAGAACCTCGCCTATTCGCGCGTGGAAATTCCGGTGATCATGCCCCGGCCGGACCTGATGCCGATGACCGGCGGGTATCGCCGCACGCCTGTGATGCAGATCGGCGCCGATATCTATTGCGATACGGCGATCATCCTGCGTGAGCTGGAAGTCCGCTACTCTACCGCGCCCCTGCGCCTTCCGGGGCATGAAGGCCTCGCTCAAATGGTCGCTGGATGGACGGACTCGCGCTGGTTCCAGTCTTCCGTTGCCGTGATCTTCGGCGAGCGGGCGGACAGCGTGCCCGAAGCCTTCAAGAAAGATCGCGAAGAATTGTCTGGCCGCCCGTTCGATACAGATGGCATGAAGCGCGTCGCGCCGATGATGCGCGACCAGTGGCGCGCCCGGCTGATGCTGCTGGAAGAGCGTCTTCAGGCTGGCAAGGGCGCGGGTGCCGGTATCTACCTGATTGGGGCAAAGCCGGGACTGGTCGATATCCACGCCTACATGAATGTCTGGTTTATGATGACCACTGTTCCGGATTTCGCGAATGAATGCCTGGAATTGGCGCCCCTGACGCGCGGTTGGTATGACCGCCTGACGGAGGCGGAAGGCCAAGAGCCCGAAACCATCACATCTGCGCAGGCGCTGGCCATCGGCAAGGCGGCCGCGCCGCGTCTGGTTTCGGCGACGACGCTGAACGAAGCGCAGGGCTTTTCACCGGGCGATAATGTAGCGGTCGCACCGGATGATTATGGCCAGGTCTGGGTCGAAGGCGAGCTTGTGCACGCTGACGCCCAGCGGCTGATCCTGCAACGCACCTCGCCAGAGGCCGAAACCATCCACGTACATTTCCCGCGCGCCGGATTCCTCGTCCGCCGGGCCTGACAAGGCTTGCGCCCGTGCGCCCCGGATATAGGCTGGCAAAAAAGCCAGTCGTGGGAGGACGGAAAATGAAGCGTATGATGATAGCGGGCCTGTTGGTATTGGGCGCATGCCAGTCAACACAGGCCGAAGAATTGGCGGCGGACGGCGCGGCCAGCGAAAGCTGGTATCCGTCAAAATATGGCGCGGATGACCGGCTGGGCGCCCTCAACAATCTCAGCGCGGAAAAAACCGCCGCTGCGGCCAAACTCGTGACGACCGGTAAAACCTATTCGCTGGGCATGGTGACCGGCCGCGACACACCCGCTTATGGCCCACGCGAATATGACGTGACCGTGCTGCAGCTCTCTGACGGGTCCGGCACGCCGCTTGGCGAGAACAAGGCCACCGGCAATGATGATATTGTTGATGCATGGGTTGGGATTGGCAGCCAGATCGATGGTCTCGGTCACATGGGCATCGACCACCTGTATTATAATGGCGTGCCGGTGGCCGACTTCGTCACAACATCCGGCCTGACGCAGTTTGGCACGCACCTGCTGCCCCCCATCGCGACACGCGGCGTGCTGCTGGACATGACCAAGGCATTCGGCGACCCGGTTGCGCCGGGAACGGCTTTCAATACAGCCGAGATTGAGGCCGCTGCTGCGCGCGCAGGCGTGACCATCGAGTCCGGTGACGTGGTGCTGTTCTATACAGGCACGATGAAGTCGCAAGCCGGGGCAAAAGAGCTCAGCCCGGCAGAACCCGGCATTGGCGTGGAAGGCATCCAGCACCTGGCAGATCGTGGTGTTGTCGCCATCGGGTCTGATACATGGGCGGTCGAAGTGATCCCGTTCGAGAACGAGGCGCGCCCGTTTGACGGGCACCTGACAATGCTGGCCAAGAATGGCGTCTATATTCTTGAGAACATGGTGACCGAGGAACTCGCGGCTGATGGTGTGACGGAATTCTTCTTCACGCTGGGCGCGCCCCGTCTTGAAGGCACCGTGCAGGCGATCATCAACCCGGTTGGTATCCGCTAGGTTTTTCACCAACATTCGGTCCAACGAAAAACGCCGCCCTCTTTTGGGGGCGGCGTTTGTTTGTTGGCGGAAAGCCGCGTTCGGCTAGAACTTCACGCTGGCCTTGCCGTACACGAAGCGGCCGGAGCTGCCGTACGGGATGTAACCGGAGAATGGCGTATTGCCTGTGCCGTTCTGACCGATTGGCGCTGGATCGCCATACTCGTCGAACACGTTGTCGGCACCAATCGAAAGGGTGATGCGCTCGTTCCAGGTGTAACGTCCCTCGATGTCGAGAAGCGTGTTTGGATCGATCGTGTAGTCGTTGGCAGGGTTCGAGCTAGGCACCAGCACTTCGCCGTAGCGGATGGCACGAACAGTTGCACCGAATGGACCACGTTCCCAGCCCAGCGAGGCCGTGAACTTGTCCTTGGGCGTACCTTCTTCAAAGGTCAGCACATTGACGCGGCCAAACAGGACCGGGTTCGACGGCAAGGCCGTCAGCTGAGGAATGGCCGGCACTGCGGTGACGTCTGTCTTGTTGAAGTTGGCACCGAAGGTCGCATCGAACTTGCCCATATCCGTTTCCGGGAAAGCATAGTTTGCCACGATGTCGACACCTGTTGTTTCCGTATCCACACCGTTGAGGAAGAAGCGGCCACCGCCCGAACCCAGGAAGCCCTGACCTTCGAGATAGTCACGAACGTCCTGCGATGTCAGGTTTTCCGACAACACGATCCGATCGTTCACATCGATGCGATAGGCATCGACCGTCACGTTGAGCGGACCATTCCGGAAGACAGCACCGATCGAGTAGTTGACCGAGTTCTCGGCATCGAGGTCCTGGGCACCAAGAGCCACGGCAGCCGGATCGGTGACCGGGAATGTGGTGATGTCGAATGGCACACCATTGATGAAGTTCGTCGACGTTGTCGCAAAGTACTGCTGCTGCAGGGACGGCGCACGGAAGCCGTTCTGGAGCGAGCCGCGCAGGGCAAAATTGTCGTTGAAATCATAGCGGGCGGCCAGCTTGCCGGTAACCGTTTCGCCGAAGTCCGAATAAGATTCGACGCGGACGGCACCCGACACGAGCAACGCGTCGGTGACGTTTGCTTCGAGGTCGAGATAGGCACCAACAGCGGTGCGGTCTTCGTCAACTTCGTTGGCCGGACGGAAGCCAGGGAACACCTGCGCACCCGAAGATGTCGGGCTGCCGTTCAGGAGAACGCCGCCATTGCGGTAGCTGTCCGGTTCGCCAGCGTTGATCTCGTACATTTCCTGACGGGCTTCGAGACCCCAGGCGACGTTGAGATCGGAGGCAAGACCGTCAACCGCAAAGCCTTTGACGGCCGAGAGGTTGGCAACAACCTGGCTATATTTGAAACCACCGGCATCAAACGATGTCTTGGAGGCTGGGCCGATCGAACGGTTGAGCGTGTTCTCGATCGTGAACTGCATCTCGTTCGAACCGTAGACGAGGGACGTATCCATGTCCCATCCGCCCATGTCGAACCGGGCACCACCAGCCAGCGACGCATCGGTTGTCTCAGGCGAGATCAGGGGCAGGAAGCCGTTCGGGTAGATTTCGACGACGTTACGGGCATCCAGAGCGCGACGGTAGAAGCCGGCCGATGTCGTGTCGCGATCCTGGTAGCTGACCCAGCCATACAGCTCGACACCATTTTTAAGATTGTAGCCTGCATTGCCGAACAGCGTGATCTGTTCGAGTTCAGGCTCGCCGGTCCATGCGTTGTAACGGTTAATCATAGCTTCGCGCGGATCAGCGCCGCCACCCACGAGGTCGGGATAGTTCGGACGCACATCAAAGCCGGAACGTTCCGAATGTTGCTGGTCCTTGTACTCTGCCGACACAGTCAGGTGACCATCCTGTCCAAGCTGGAAGCCTTTCCAGCCCGCAAGGGTGACGACGTGTCCGTCAGAGCGTTCGCGGGAAATTTCGCCGCTGGCCGGAACAGTCACACCGGCAGGCGGCGTGCCAACAGGCACAGTGTATTCGGTTTCGCGCCAGCCATAGCTGACTTCTGCCGCACCACCTTCGGAGGCTTCGCGCAGGTTCACGTTGATCACGCCAGCGATGGCATCAGAACCATATTGGGCCGAAGCACCGTCACGCAGCACTTCAATGCCGGAGACTGCAAAGGTCGGGATCGTGTTGAGGTCGACAGCCGACGTGCCGCGACCGATTGAACCGTTCACGTTGACCAGCGAAGCCATGTGGCGGCGCTTGCCATTGACCAGAACCAGTGTCTGGTCAGGACCAAGACCGCGCAGAGAGGCCGGGCGGACAGAGTCCGTACCGTCATTGAGGGCCGGGCGCGGAAAATTGAATGATGGGAGCTGGACCGACAGGGCCTGGTTCAGTTCGCCGATACCGATCTTCTCGAGCGTAGCCGCAGACACCACGTCAACGGCGACAGCGGTGTCGAGGGCCGACCGGTTGGCAACGCGCGTACCCAGAGTAACGACAGTCTCAAGCGTGCGGTCGGTTTCCGGGGTGGCCTCTTCCTGAGCGAAGGCGGGCGTAGCGATGGATGCGATGGCCACAGCAGCTGTGGCAGCTCGCAGGACAGTTTTGAACTGCACGGTGAGTATCCTCCTATGGAATGTGATGGGCGCCCGACGCTGGGTGTCCAATCTTGAATAACCGCCTTTGGGCATTCAAAATCAAAACAAAGAGTGGACATCGGTGGAAAAATCACAAGTAGGCGACACTTTTTGTCCCGCTCATGTGATAATTATGACACTGCAGTATAGGTAATGCGAAAGGTCACATCATGCACAGACGACTTTGCCTCATCACGGGCGCATCAGCCGGCATCGGCGCCGAGTTCGCCCGTCAGTATGCGGCGCTTGGCTGGGACCTGGCCCTGACAGCACGCCGGGCCGACCGGCTGGAATCGCTCAAGACCGAGCTTGAGACCGCGCATGGCATTAGCGTCATTCCGATTATTCAGGACCTGGCCCGGGCCAACGCCGTCGACAAGATCCTGGCGGAAGTGGCAGAGCAAGGCCGTCATGCAGATGCGCTGGTGAACAATGCCGGCTATGGCCTTCCCGGCACATTCTTCAACACAGCCTGGAAAGACCAGGCGACTTTCATACGTGTACTGTATACCGCCCCGATTGAGCTGGCGCACAAGGTTTTGCCCGGAATGCAGGAGCGTGGATATGGCCGCATCATCAATGTTGCTTCACTGGCGGGTTACGCCGCCGGCAGCGCGGGCCACACGCTGTACGCCAGCGTCAAGTCTGGCCTGATCAAATTCTCCGAAAGCCTGAATGCCGAATGCGCCGCGACCAACCTGGATGATGTCCACTGCACCGCGCTCTGCCCCGGCTTCACCTGGAGCGAGTTCCATGATGTGAATGGCACGCGCGAGGACACAGACAAGATGCCGAAATGGATGTGGATGGAGGCCGCTCCTGTTGTAAAAGCGGGCATAGATGCAGTGAACAAGGGCCAGCCGGTCGTCGTGCCCGGAATGGCGAACAAGGTGCTGGCCAGCCTGACCCGCGTCCTGCCCGAACCACTGGGACGCGCGCTGGTCCGCGCCCAGTCGAAGAGCTACCGGCGGACGGACGCCTAACGCGGCCTGCGTTGTTGCACCGCACAATCTTTTCATGACTCTTTGGTCACGCGCACTATACTAAAAGAAACGACCAGAGATCGCGGAGGAAACCATGGACGGCACTGCAGGCGAAACACTCGAAACATCCCCAGTCCTGACAGGGCTCGTATCCACCATGGCCGACGCCATATCGGCGCTGGAAACCTATGTTGCGGCGGCCACCGAGGCCGCAGGCGCACAGTTAAAAACCCCTGAAGGTCGCCCCGATCGCAAGGCGCTGGAACGCGAACAGCACATGGCGCACGGCCTGTCCTGGGTCGCGACCTATCTGGAAGCCCTGCGCCAGACAGCCGAATGGGCCGGGCGCCTCGAAACGGAGGGCAAGTTCGGCGAGATCGAAGCGTTGCTTTCGCAAATCCTGTTCAGCGAATATTTTGCCCAGCTGGTTGGCGGCGTGCCGATGAACCAGGGCGAGACAATCCGCCCGCATGAACTAGGCCTGTTGGCGGAAGTCGACGCGCTATTTGCCAATCCTGCGGTCAACCGCCTGATTACCGAGGGCAAGACGACCGCGTCGATGGCCGCTGCCGCACGCTTGCTGCCTGACTCCCTGTCGCGCAACACGGTTGAGGAAACCGGGCTCGACGAAACCATGAGCATGGTGCGCGAACAGTTCGCGAAATTCTCCAACGACAAGATCAAGCCGCATGCCCATGGCTGGCATATGCGCAATGACTACATCCCGATGGATGTGGTCAGTGAAATGGCTGAGCTTGGCGTGTTCGGCCTGACCATCCCAGAGGAATTCGGCGGTTTCGGCATGGGCAAGATTGCCATGTGCGTCGTCTCTGAAGAACTTTCGCGCGGCTACATCGGCACCGGGTCGTTGGGCACGCGCAGCGAGATCGCGGCCGAACTGATCCTGATTGGCGGCACGGACGATCAGAAGCAGACATGGTTGCCAAAGATTGCCAGCGGCGAAATCCTGCCAACAGCCGTGTTCACCGAACCGAATACCGGTTCCGATCTTGGCAGCCTGCGCACACGCGCGGTGAAGACAGATGATGGCAGCGAATATTCCATCACCGGCAACAAGACATGGATCACGCACCCGGTTCGGGCGGATGTCATGACTGTCTTGGCTCGCACAGATCCGGCGACGAACAATTTCTCCGGCCTGTCCATGTTCCTGGCAGAGAAACCACGCGGTGATGATGCGAACCCTTTCCCCGCCAACGGCATGACCGGCGGCGAAATTGAAGTCATCGGCTATCGCGGCATGAAGGAATACGAGATCGGCTTTGATGATTTCCGCGTGAAATCTGAAAACCTGCTCGGCGGTGTCGAAGGCCAGGGCTTCAAGCAATTGATGGCCACCTTTGAGAGCGCCCGCATCCAGACCGCCGCACGCGGCATCGGGGTGGCCCAGAATGCGTTCGAGATCGGCCTGCAATATGCGCTGGACCGCAACCAGTTCGGTCACCCGATCTTCAGCTTCCCGCGCGTCTCGAACAAGCTGGTCGTGATGGCCGCCGAACTGATCGCCGTGCGCCAGCTGACCTATTTCTCGGCCCGGCAGAAGGATGCCGACAAACGCTGCGATCTTGAAGCCGGCATGGCAAAACTGCTCGCCGCACGCGTGGCATGGGCAGCGGCCGATAATGCGTTGCAGATCCACGGCGGCAACGGCTTCGCCGTTGAGTATCCGATCAGCCGCCTGCTGGCGGACGCCCGCATCCTCAACATCTTCGAGGGTGCCGGCGAGGTGCAGGCGATGGTCATCGCCCGCCGCCTGTTGGAAGGTGGGAACTAGGCCGGACCAAATAATTTGCAGGCAAGCGTGAACCTGTTCGCGTCCCGACCGTAATGCCCCTCGCCCGGTATGTCGCCGGCGCGAGGAGGCACGCTATGGCGAAGATGCAATCACCCGATCCCGAATTCGAAAAGCGCGACTTGCGCACAGGGGAGCCTGTATGGCTCGCGGAGGGCCCGCCTTCCCTTGCCGTGCGCAAGACGCCCCGCCACTCCCAATATGATGTGATTATTGCCGGTTCTGGCATCAGCGGCGCCCTCACAGCTTGGCACGTTTGCGACGGCAATCGCCGCGTCTTGCTGATTGACCGCAGGCCGCCCGTGACGGGCTCCACTCCCGCCAGCACGGCGATGATCCAGTACGAAATCGACACCCCCCTGCACAAATTGGCAAACATGATCGGTCAAAAGCAGGCCAGAAAGGCGTGGCAGCGTTCGGCAAAGGCTGTCAGCCGTCTGGGCCAGATCGTCAGGGACGAAAACATCGCCTGCGGTTTTACGGAAAAGCCGGCGCTGTATCTCGCCGGAGACAAATTCGGCTTTCGCGCCCTGCAAACCGAGCAGGCATCCCGCGAAGCGGCAGGTCTGCTATCCCGCTTCATACCCGCTCAGGAACTACGCGACACATATGGCATGGATCGCACTGGCGCCCTGCTCAGCGAGCCTTCCGCTTCAGCCGATCCGGCACAACTGACCGCAGGGCTGCTCCGCCGCGCCATGGACAAGGGGCTGGAAATTGTCTCGCCGCTGGAAGTCTGTGACTTCGTAGCGACCAGCACGCAGGCGGCGCTGACCCTGTCGAATGACCAGATCATCACCTGTGGCCACGCTGTCTTCTGCACAGGGTACGAATTCCTCAAGGCGCTGGAAAGCCGCGAACACCGGATCATATCAACCTGGGCGATAGCCGCGCGCCCTCGCAGCAAACTGCCAGACTGGCTTGACGACCACATCGTATGGGAGGGGTCTGACCCCTATCTCTATTTGCGCACGCACACGGATGGCCATGTCGTGATTGGCGGCGAAGATGAGCCCTTCGAGACGGGTCACATGAACGAGAAGAAATTGCGGCGGAAGGCCGCCACGCTGGTGGAAAAATTCGAAAAGCTGACGGGCGTGTCGCTCTATCCGCCATCCCACCGATGGGCCGCCGCATTCGGAGAATCGACCACCGGCCTGCCCTTCCTCGGCCCCGTACCCGGCCACACCAATATTCACGCCCTCATGGGCTTTGGCGGCAATGGCATTACGTTCAGCGTCATCGGCGCTGAAATCGTCGCAGCTGCAATCAATGGCAAAGTAGACCCGGACGCGTCGATCTTCGCCTTTCCAGACGATACCCACACGCCCTGAAAGCTAGCGGATCATGCCGCCGAGCGGCTCGATATCGGCGGGTTCGTGCTGGATGATGACTTTCGCACCCAGCCGTTCGGCGCGCGCCTCGAACGCCTCCATCGAGGCAAGCGTTTCAGGCTCGTCGAAATTGAAGCGCGGCACACGTTTCAGTTCGCGGCTTTCGGCGCGGTGATAGAGGTCGCCCGTCAGCAGGATGGGGCCGCTTTCCGGCATCATCAGCTGCAGCGACGCATGACCTGGCGTGTGGCCGGGTGTCTGGAAGATCACGACAGAGCCATCACCGAACACGTCGTGTTCGTCTTCAATCACTTGCTGTTCCATCGGGCTGAACATCGCGAACGTGGGCGCCAGGCTTGGGTCGTAAGGCGCTGACCCGTCTGGCGGGAACATCGCATCGCGTTCTTTCTCGTTCACCAGCCAGGTGGAACCCTGAACCTGGTCAGCCTGACCGCTATGATCAAAATGGCTGTGTGAAATCGCGACATAGTCGATATCCGACGGCAGGATGTCATGCTCGGCCAGCTGGTCCGTAATCGATTTTTCCATCGAGACCGTGAACACGCCTTGGGTATTCTCACCATTACCCACCAGCATGCCCGGCAAGCCGAGATCCCACAGCAACATGCCTTTGGGGTGATGGACGAGGAAACAGCTATCGGTGAATGTGTCGGACTGGCCGGCATAATCACCGGCAGACGAGAAGATATCGAGATCGGAAATCTTGATCGTTCCGCAGTCAAGCACGGCGACGTGCAGCGGCTTTTCGGCCGTCTCCGCTTCGACTTCGGCAGGTGCGACGCTCGGCGCGGGCGCCTCGGTCTTCGGCGTACAGGCCGACAGCAGGGCAGCCGTCGAAACCGCGAGCATCAAGTGTGTCAGTCGCATGATATTCCCCTTGGCGTGAACTCTTGGGGGCCAGCCTAGTTCGAATCGATGTCCATAGAAAGCGTTCGTCCGTCTTGCCCGGCAACGCGGAAGAAACAACTGTCCCTCCCGGTATGGCAGGCCCCGCCTGTCTGGTTGACCCGCAGCAATACGACGTCCTGGTCGCAATCGACCCGCACTTCGACAACCGCCTGCGTATGGCCGGACGTTTCGCCCTTCACCCACAAGGCGCCGCGCGAGCGTGACCAATAGGTTGCTCGCCTCGTCGCCAGCGTGGCTGCGAGCGCATCGGCATTCATCCACGCGAGCATCAGCACCTCGCCGCTCGTCGCATCCTGTGCAATGGCCGCGACCAGTCCGTCAGTGTTGAATTTCGGGCGCAGTTCAAGCGTTTCGTCCTGCGCCGCGCCGGTCAGGGGGGAAGAATAGTCGGTCATGAAATCCTCCATAGTTCAGGTGGGCCAAGCGCGCCAGTGGAACCGCCACGTCCCTTGTGCGCTAGGAAAGGCACACAGAGGGGAAATTGGACATGAACTGGATTACGGCAGGCCCGCAGCCACTTTTGATGGTGGTCATCACGGCGGCGGCCATGTACGCCGCGCTGATCGTCATGACACGCATCGCGGGCGTTCGCAGCTTTTCCAAGATGAGCGGCTTTGATTTCGCGGTCACGGTCTCGATCGGCTCGGTCCTCGCCTCGGTCATCCTGACGCCAGACCCACCCCTCGCACAAGGCGTCATGGCCCTCGCCGTTTTGTTTGCGCTGCAAATGGGCGTCGCCACCCTGCGCGTACATTCTGATCTGTTTGAAGGCAGCACCAATAACAAGCCGCGCCTGATCATGGCCAATGGAGAGATGCTGCGCGACCAGATGGCCAAGGCAAAGATTACCGAGAGCGATCTGCGCGGGAAGCTTCGCGAAGCCAATGTGTTGGACTTCAGTCAGGTGGATGCAGCGGTGGCGGAAACAACGGGCGATATATCGGTCCTGCATCGCGAACGGGGCGACACACCCCTTGCGGCCAGCCTGCTGGAAGGGGTCATCGATGCTCACCGCTACCAGCCCCATCCGATCCAGACCTGATCTTGGCTGCCCTTTCGTGTGAAACGCGTCTAGACTGGCAAAAAACCACGGAGGACTCGTTACATGGCGGCATTTACGCAAATTCTGGAGACGCAGCAGGACGGCGTTCTGACCCTGACACTGAATCGGCCCGAGCGCCTGAACGCGTGGACCCCGGTCATTCAGGCGGAACTGGAAACCGCGATTCGCGCGGCCAGCGACAATCCAGACGTGCGCTGCATCATCATTACCGGCGCGGGCCGTGGCTTCTGCGCTGGGGCCGATATGAACCACCTTCAGGACATACAGGATGATACCGGCGGTGCGGCTCAAACCGCGACAGCAAGTGTCCAGCGCCCTGCGCCAGCAGGTCTCGAGAAAGTCTATGATGGCCGGTTCGGCTATCTCTATGCCTGCCCCAAGCCCATCATCGCGGCCATCAATGGCCCGTGCGCCGGGATTGGCCTCGTGTTCGCGCTTTTCGCCGACCTGCGCTTCACCACTGATGACGCAAAGTTCACCACCGCCTTTGCCCAACGGGGCCTAATTGCCGAGCACGGGATTGGTTGGCTATTGCCTCGGCTCGTAGGCGAGGCCAACGCGTTGGACCTCCTCTTCACCGCGCGCGTGTTCAAGGGCGATGAGGCGGCGGATCTCGGGCTGGTAAACAAGTCACTGCCTGCTGGCGAGCTGATGCCGCACGTGCAGGAACTGGCGACATTCCTGTCGACACAGGTGTCGCCGCGCTCTGTGGCAGTCATGAAACGACAAGTCCGAGCGGCCTATTTCCAGTCCTATACCGAAAGCCTTGCAGACGCCGATGTTGCAATGGCGGAAAGCTTCACAACATTCGACTTCAAGGAAGGCGTGGCCAGTTTCGTTGAACGCCGCGCCCCGGCCTTTCAGGGCAAGTAGACAGGAAACGCAGACCCCATGACACGCCGCATTGATATCGTCGAAGTTGGCCCGCGCGACGGATTGCAGAACGACCCCGCAGACCTGAGCGTCGACCAGAAGCTGGAATTCATTTCACGCCTTGAAAAGGCGGGTGTGCAGCGGATGGAGTCCGGCAGCTTTGTCAATCCGAAAGCGGTGCCGAAAATGGCCGATTCCGCCGCCGTTTTCGCGGGGCTAGACCGCTCACGCCCGACACGGCATATCGCGCTGGCCCTCAACGAAAAGGGGGTGCGCCGGGCGATCGACGCTGGTGCCGACGAGATCAATTTCGTGCTGGTGGCTGGCGAGGGCTTTGGTAAGCGCAATCAGGGCATGAGCCCGCAGGACAGTGCCGACATGTTGGCCCAGTGCGCCCCGCTCATCCTTGAAGCAGGTATCCCGCTATCGGCGACCATTTCTGTCGCCTTTGGCGATCCCTATGACGGCGACGTGGACATTGCCGTTGTTGGCAACCTTGCGGCACAGGCCCAGCGGTCTGGCGTCAACGAGCTTGCCTTGGGTGACACGATCGGCGTAGCAACGCCGTGGGACGTTCGCGCGCGTATCGAGCGCGTCCGCATCGAAGCGCCCGACGTGTTCCTGCGTATGCACTTCCACGACACGCGCGGCGCGGCGCTGGCCAATGTCGCGGCAGCCATTGATGCCGGCGTGGATGTGATCGACGCAAGTTGCGGTGGCATTGGCGGTTGCCCGTTCGCACCGGCAGCCACTGGCAATGTCGCCACCGAAGACGTGGTCTACATGCTGGAACGAGCCGGATTCGAGACAGGGCTCGACCTCGGCAAGCTGATCGAAACGGCCCATTGGCTGGAGAAAGTTCTCCAGCATCCTGTCTCGTCTTCACTCAGCCGTGCCGGGATGTTCCCACCCGCGAAAGCACCAGCCTAGTCGGCGGCGAGGCGCGCCATTTCGTCTTCCGACAATTCGGAATTGTCATAGACATTCTGCACATCGTCGAGTTCGTCGAGCACATCGAGCAATTTCATCAGTGTGTCGGCTGCGTCGCCATCGACCGGAATATTGTTCTGCGGCTTCCAGATCAGTTTGGTCGACTTCGCCTCTATCTCGTCGCCGAAATGCTGGGTCAGCGCATCAGCGACCGTCTGCAGGTCTTCACGCGCCGTGTAGATGAAGTGCGATTCCTCATTGGATTCGACATCTGAGGCACCTGCCATGATGGCCGCTTCCATTACTTCGTCTTCCGTGCCGACGCTGACATCATATTCAATCTCGCCAACCTGGTCGAAGCTGAAGGAAACCGAACCGGTTTCGCCGAGATTGCCGCCATTCTTCGAAAATGCGGTGCGCACATCTGTCGCCGTGCGGTTCTTGTTGTCAGTCGATGCCTCAACGATGATACCAACACCGCCGGGCCCAAAGCCTTCATAGCGAATGTCGACATAGTCTTCGCCGCCGCCGCCCTGGCCCTTGTCGATGGCGCGCTGGATATTGTCCTTCGGAACTGACTGGCCTTTGGCATTCTGGATGGCCAGGCGCAGACGCGGATTACCGTCGGGGTCCGGGCCGCCCATTTTGGATGCGATAGTAATCTCTTTTGACAGACGCGCGAACCGTACGGCGCGCTTCTTGTCCTGCGCACCTTTGCGATGCTGGATATTTGCCCATTTACTATGGCCGGCCATGAAAACCTCTTTGGGGTCGGAAACGTGAAGCGTGGCCTTTAGCGCAGGATGGCCAGACTTCCAAGCGCCCCGGCGGCAGGCCTTGCCGAACCATGGTAAATCCTGACTATTCAGAAAAACTCTTGGGAGGAGACCACGATGCGCGCCTGCATGATTCCACTGACCGCCATTTTCCTGTCCGCCTGCGTCAGCCAGGCACCCGTTTCGGACACATTCGTTCCTGAAACCCCTCCCATTCCCGTCGCGCCGCCACCACCCGCTGCCGGCGTAGCCACAGATGCCACCCGCGCCGCGAACGCCGCACTGGCCGCACGCCTCTCGCTGGACGAAACAAGTGACGTGGAAGACGCCAGCCGCGGCCGGATTGCATTCATTGATGCGCCCGCCATCCTCAATGCCGAGGGCGGTGTGGTCTGGTCGATCCCGCAATTTGATTTCCTTAAAGGCGATGCGCCTGATACGGTGAACCCCTCGCTGTGGCGCCAGTCACGCCTGGCCGCCGAACATGGCCTGTTCGAAGTCGGCCCCGGCATCTGGCAGGTGCGTGGCTATGACCTCTCCGTGATGAGTATCATCGAAGGCAAGACCGGCTGGATCATCGTCGATCCGCTGACAAGCGTTGAAACGGCCGCCGCCTCGCTGAAACTGGTCAATGACACGCTGGGCGAGCGCCCCGTCACGGGTCTTCTCTACACGCACAGCCACGCCGACCATTTTGGCGGCGCACGCGGCGTGATCAGCGAAGACGACGCAGCCAAGCGCGGTGTGCCAATTCTTGCTCCCATCGGCTTTCTTGAACATGCCGTCAGCGAAAACCTGATCGCGGGCAACCAGATGAGCCGTCGCTCCACCTTCATGTTCGGCAACACGATTGCGCGCAGCCCCACGGCGCATGTCGGCTCCGGTCTCGGCCCCGGCCTGCCGCAGGGCACGATCAGCCTGATTGCACCAACGGAAGAGATTTCCGGGCGGGGCACCCAGCGCGTGGTCGATGGCGTCACGATCGAGTTCATTGATGCAGCGGGAACAGAGGCCCCGGCCGAGTTCATGTTCTACCTGCCCGAACGCCGCGCCCTGTGCACGGCTGAAGTCGTCACCGCCACGTTCCACAATCTGCTGACCCCGCGCGGCGCCAAAGTGCGCGACGCCCTCGGCTGGACGCGCGCCATCGACTATGTGCTGGAAACCTATGGCGACAAATCCGACTACGTTTTTGCGTCGCACCACTGGCCGACATGGGGACAGGAAAATGTCGAGAGCCTGCTGACCCAGCAGCGCGACATCTACCGCTATGTCCACGACCAGACGCTTCGCAACGCGAATGGCGGGGCGACCATGTTTGAAGCGGCTGAGGCGGTTGAAGAGCCCGCATTCGAAAGCGACGCAAGTGCCTTCAATACGCGCGGCTATTACGGCACGCTGAATCATAATTCCAAGGCCGTGTACCAGTACTATTTTGGCTGGTGGGGCGGCGTCCCTGCTGACTATAACGCGCTTCCGCATGTCGTGACGGCCTCCCGATATGTTGAGGCGATGGGCGGTGCAGACGCCACGCTGGCGCTTGGCGCCAAGGCATTCGACGCGGGCGATTTCCGCTGGGCGGCTGAAGTGTTCAACCATGTGGTTTTCGCCGACCCAGAGAATGAAGCGGGCCGCAAATGGCTTGCGGCCACCTATGAGCAACTCGGCTTCCAGGCCGAGAGCGGAGCATGGCGCAGCTATTACCTTGTCGGCGCGAACGAGCTGCGCAACGGCATCCCGAACATTGGTAACCCGCAGCTCGGCAATCCGGAATTCCTGCGCGCCGTCGACTCGATGGACCTGATGGATTCCCTCGCCGCACGCTTCAACCCGGCAAAGATGACCGGCGATCCGTTCAACGTGAACCTCGTCTTCCCTGACCGGGATGAAACCGTCACGCTGCAGATTGGAAAATCGGTCATGGTGCCGCGCGCCGGGGCAAGCGATCCGGCTACGGTCACGCTCACTGTCGACCGGTCTGTATTTGACCTTGTCCTGCTTGGAAAGACGACACTGCCCGAGCAACTCGGCGCTGGGGTAGCAGAGGTCGCGGGCGACCCAGCAGCCCTGAACGCCTTTTTCGGCACGCTCGACCAGCCTGAGTTCTGGTTCCCGGTGGTGACGCCCTGATCACGGTCAGGCTGTACAATGACATTCACATGATGATCGGAAACCGATGATGGACGACACAAGAACCAAATGGGAGATCGTCACAGGGCGCTCCCTGCTCGGCCTCTATTTCCTGGTGCCTGGCATCATGAAGTTCCTTGCGCCCGACATGCATGTCGCCCTGATGGAGCATCATGGGCTGGCCTTTGCCCCACCACTCATGTGGTTCGCTGCTGTGGTAAATGTCGCAGGCGGCCTCGCCCTCATCAGTGGGCGGCACGTTCGGCTCGTGGCGTTCGGTTTCGTGATCTACATTCTTCTGGTGAATGCGCTGTTGCATGATTTCTGGAATTTCACCGGCATCGACGGCGGCCACGAAATGCAGAACTTCATCAAGAATCTCGGCATCCTCGCGGGGCTTCTGGTCCTGGCGGGTGCCAGCAGATCACGTGCAATATCCCTGACGAACTGGTGGAAATCCGACCGCGCAGCGTGATGCCAACGGCATCGGTCAGGCAAACGTATCGGCCAGATCTCCTTGAGTGAATTGATCCTGCGCGCTGCGAATGCGCCGAACCAAGCGTCTCAAGATCAACGCCGCTGCAGCGCCGCTCAGAGATGCCAAACACGTCGTGGAAACAGACAAAATCAGATAGTTTGAAGTCAGATTCGAAACAGTGGATAGAATGGTGAATCCAAGCCATGCACTCCACCACCAGCTGGCGAGGCTCGATGTATTGAGCGAGCCCGTTTCCGCGATCGTTCCGTGATGAATTTCTGACATAGCATTTGCTGGCATCACAAAATTTGCGAAAGGGACAAAGTACCAGAACACCGTGCTGCCCGGTGACATATCAGGTACCGCGCTACGAACTGTGTAAAGATTTGCCATCGCCCGGAATGTGAAACGTCCGACCCCAAATGCACAAACGACGAACAGAATGCGCTCGGCAACATAGAAAAGAAAGAATGATACCGAGGCGAGCAGAAGTGGCCAATCGTCCTCCGTGGCCATCTCGATGGCATTCGCGTCCATCATCCGCGAATCAAAGAAAGTGTAGAGAAGTGAGGTCGCTAGCAACGCGCTGACGATCGCATAGATAATCAGTGCCACCGACAAGAAGTCAGCAAACTTTCCAACGGGTCGGCACCCTTTTTCGTAAGCGTACTCGCTGGGTCGGGCCAGCCGCTTGGGCATATAGCCCTCACCAATCGTACCTTCCATCGTCCCTCATCCCATGCCGCTTCCGCGCCCAGCTTTCAATCAGGGGCCTCAGATATACAACCTGCATTATAGGTTGGGCACCTGTTCGCTCAGCCGTCCACCCATCCTGATCGGCTCCACACGCAGTGCCAACCCCGTTGCGTCGTCTGTCTCGACATAGGTGCCGCACAAGGTGCCGTCGCCTAGGGCGGGCTGATAGCGCTCGCCGGGAAGCTGTGTGATGAAGCGGTTCAGCGAGTTCTGCTTCTGCATGCCGATGACGCTGTCATAGTCGCCGCACATGCCCGCATCTGTCTGATAGGCGGTGCCGTTCTCAAGGATCATCGTGTCGGCGGTCGGCACATGGGTGTGGCTGCCTACAACAAGGCTGGCGCGCCCGTCGCAATGATGGCCCATGGCCATCTTCTCGCTCGTCGCCTCGCAATGCATATCCACGATCAGGGCATCGGCTACCGCGCCAAGCGGCATGGAGTCCAGCGCCACATCAACTGCGGAAAACGGGTCGGGCAGGCTCTGGCGCATGAAGACATTGCCTTGCACCTGAACCACGCCAACGCGTCGCCCATCCGGCAAGGCATAAAGGTGTGCGCCCTTGCCCGGCGCATTGGCAGCTGGTGGATAGTTCAGCGGGCGCAGCAGGCGCGGCTCGCGCTGGATATAGGTCAACGCCTCGCGCTGGTCCCACGCATGATCGCCCAGTGTCAGGCAATCGGCGCCGGCGCCAAAGAATTCGTTCGCGATGGCTTCGGTCAGGCCGAACCCGCCGGCGGAATTCTCGGCGTTCACCACGACAAAATCGAGCCGCAGGCGGGCCTTCAGACCCGGCAGGTGCTCCAACACGGCAGCCCTGCCCGGCTTGCCGACGACATCTCCAAAGAATGCGAGTTTCATACGGGAAAGCCTATGCCCTGCCCTGCGCGCAAAGAAAAGCGCGCGCCTCCACATGGAAACGCGCGCTGATCGTCAGGTCGAGGCCGGAACTATTCGTTCTTGGCGCTGAAACCAAGGGCCGTCTTCGTCAGGGCCGATGGGTCTTCCATTTCGACAAAGTCGGCAATCCGCAGCGGGGCTGCAGGGGCCAGCGAAAGTGTCAGCGTTTTTGGATCGGTCAGGAAGCTGGACAAGGCCGTCGCGGCTTCCGATATCACTTCAGGGTCAATACCCGTGCCCGCTGCCATCATGGGTGCCATGGCCATCATGCCAGCCGCCTGGCTACGAATCTGTTGCGGATCCTGGCCCGATTGCGCCGCATAGGCGTTGAACGCCCGGTCCACAAAACCATCATCGTCAAATGACAGCTGGAAATTGTGCACCAGCAACTTCTGCAGGGCATCCTGCATCATCGCGCCCGGATCAGCGGGCGCATCCTCTTCCATGGCCTGGGCCTGCGCGGCGGCGAGGGCGCTGGCGCCTTCGTACTTGCCGGAGAAGTCGAGCCGGAAGCCGTCCTGCAGTTTCCAGAAATTCTTGCCCTTGGCGATTGTCACCATGTCCTTGTCAGGATCGTAGGTCTGCTCGCCCTGGCCGCTGAGTTCCAGCTTTTGGTAGCCGAGAAGCGCCAGCTGCGAGCCGAGTTTCTCACCGAGTTCGCCTTCACCTGTGCCCAGGGTCATCTTGAACGGGTCGGTCACAACCTTGACGGCCCGGCCCTTCTTGTCGCGTGAGACCTTGGAATTGAGCTTCGGCATGTCGAACGCCGCGCCGGACACATCGACCTTGAGGTCATTGATCGCAACCGAATCGTATCCAGGGTTCGCAGGATCGTTCTGCAGCATTTCGAACAGGCCAGCTGCAGATCCCTTTCCGGAATCCTCACCCATGTCGGCAAACATGCCAAAATCGACCCCGCGAATGTCCACGCCGCCGAGGCGCGCCATCACGTCAGTATCTTCAGCAGGGTCAGTCATGTCCAGGCTCAGACCCTTCAGGGCCATCTGCGCCATTTTTTCGTCTTTCAGACCCAGCACGCTGACGGAAGAAATCAGAAATGAGCCTTTTTCGCCCGCTTCCTCGTCGATCTGGAAGTTGACGTCCTTCATCGACCAGAGGTCAAAGGCGAGTGCCTTGCCTTCGGGCATGTCCAGCGCTTCGCCCTTGCCGAACAGGCTGGCGATCCATGCGGCCGTTTCCGGCGATGGATTGACCAGCTCCATTGACTTGATCTTGCTCGCGCCGTGGCTCTCGTCAGGATTCTTCGGAACGAAGCTGACATCCGACAGGACAACGCGGGAGAAATTCGGTTTGCCGTCGATCATGCCAAGGCCTTCGAATTCCATCGTGGCGGCCTTCAGGTCGGCGCCTTTCAGGTGAAGTTCACCATCGTCATCATCCAGGCTGAGGCCTTCGACACTGTCATCTTCCGAGGAGAGAAGTGTCACGTCCTTGAAGACGGCCTTGGCACCTTTCACATCGCTGGTTGCGAAGCTGACGCGGCCGGAACCCGACTGAGTCAACGAAAATGCACTCAGAACGTCTTTGGCGGACGCTGCATCTCCTTTGCGGAGTTTGACTCCCGGCAATTTGCCTTGTGACTGCTCGACAACAGCCTGGCCTGCGCCATTCTCGTCCTTGTTTTTGTCACCGCATGCCGTAAGCAAAGCGAGGGCGGCAACGCCTGTCAGCAGATATTTCATCTTTGGTCCCTTTATTGAATCACTGCGAGCAGGTGTCCCCGACGCGTCTCTTGAGAGTTTAATACATGGCATACAACAATGGCCAGACCATGACACTGAAGGCGCCGAATGGTTCGCGCGTTGTGGTACGATTTGAAGTAAATTCCAAGGCTAGGCGCCTGATTCTTCGCCTCGACGAGCGCCGCCGCGAGGCTGTGGCGGTCGCGCCAAGCAATCGCCAGATCAAGGATGCCGCAGCATTTGCTGCAGAACGCGTCGAATGGATCTCGACCCGGCTGCAGCATCTGCCGGAAATCGTTCGCTTCGAAGAGGCCGAAATCATCCGGTTCCGGGGCGAACCCTGCCAGCTGACGGCCAATGGTGACACGCGGCTGCCCAAGATGTGGCCCGGAGACCCGCTGCTGCTCAGCGCGCCGGGCGATCCCGAAGCACTGCCCATGCGCGTCACCCGCTACCTGAAAAAGCAGGCCAAGGCCGACCTGACCCGCTCCGTCAACCGCCACGTTGAAACGTTAGGCGTTGAATATAAAGCGATTTCTGTGAAAGATACCCGGTCTCGCTGGGGCTCGTGCACGGCCGACGGCCAGCTGTCTTTCTCATGGCGCCTGATCATGGCGCCCCCGAAAGTGCTCGATTATGTTGCCGCCCATGAATGCGCCCACCTGCTGGAAATGAACCATTCGCCGAAATTCTGGGCGCATGTCTCCAGGTGTGTGCCGGATTGGAAGCGCCAACGCGCCTGGTTGCGTGCCCACGGCGCAGGACTTCAATCGGCTGGGGAATAATCCGGGCCCTGAGGGTCCAGGGCCGATACGTCCTTAAGCTGACAAAAAAATAATTGTTGGCCTCTCAACAATTATTTTCATGAGCAAATCACAATCCATATTTGAGACTTTGTTCAGGCACTCTGCCCTGAATCTAAATAATGGATTCCAATAGCGTGAGTTTGAGGGGCCTCAACCGGCCTGCGCCGACGCGAGTTCCTTCTCGGACTCAGTTGACCGGGCGGGACCAAAACTGATCAGGATGACGCCTTCGCCGCCCTTCGGTTCGCGGTTGGGTCCAAGGAACGTCACCGTTCCATCAGGCCGCACTTCTGCAATCAGGTCCGATTTCGGCCGGTCTTCGCGAAAATCAGCCAGATCATACTCATCGGTCAGCTTGGTCTTGCCAAAGGTCCAGCCGCGGTAATGGTCTCGGATCAGGCTGTCATAGCCCCGCCCGCGCCGGATCAGCGTTCGACCCCGTGTGCCCATACCGATGGCGCGCGGATCTTCGTCTTCGGTATCCTGCGCCGACAGTTGGTAAACCTTGTGACGACCCAGTTCCGGCGCAAAATGGCCTGACACCAGCGCGTTATAGGGTTCGTTCGCCGACAGGCCGATAACCTGATCAAAGGCCGAATGGTCGAGGCGCACTTCTGCGTCTTCTGACAGCACTTCCCCGAAGAACGTATTGAGGCCGGCTTCGCGCGCAGGCCGCAGGCGCCGCCAGTTATTGTCTGCCAGTATCGGCTCAACGCCGACATTCTTGAGCACTTTTGCCAGATCGGTGCTCCAGGGGTTCACGCCCACCAGCAACACGCCGGGCTTTTCCTTGCGCGCGAGGCCAAGGCGCCGCGCCAGCGGCCCGATCGTGAAGCCATGCAGCACGACCGTCACGAACACCATGGCAAAGGCAAGCGGCGTGATCTGCTCAGCGCCAGAGAAGTAGAATTTGCTGTCACCGCGCCGGCCAAGGTCTTCCAGCAGGGTGGCAAACAGGCTGGACACTGCCACCGCCACGATCCCGCGCGGCGCAATCCAGCCGAGCAACAGCGCTTCGTTGCGCTTCAGCGTACCATAGGTCGCAATCCAGACCGACAGCGGCCGCACGATAAACAGCATCGCCGCCAGAAAGGCCAGCGTGCGCCAGGTCAGCGCGTCCGCAATGACAGCGGGCTTCAGGTTCGCCGTCAGGATCACGAACACGCCCGACACGAGCAGAACGGCAATGTCTTCCTTGAATTTCCTGAGTTCCGCGATGCCGGCGAGCCGGGAATTCGCCAGCGTCATGCCATAGGCGGTCACGGCGACGAGCCCGATTTCCTTCTCGATCTGCTCGGCCAGCGCGTAGCAGAGGATGATCGAGGCAAAGATGATCGGTGCTTTCAGGTATTCGGGCGTCCAGCCCGCGCGGAACGCCCGCACCATGGCCCAGCCAAACGCGATGCCCAGCGCCACGCCCAGGCCGGCGGCCATCACGATCATCGCGCCCTTGCCCAGAATGGACTCGCCGGTCGCGGCAACGCGGATGATCTCGAACGATGCCACGGCGAACAGTGCGCCCACCGGATCGTTGACGATGCCTTCCCATTTCAGGAACTGGCCCGCCTTGCCGCCCAGCTTTGACTGGCGCAGCAGCGGCATGATCACGGTCGGCCCGGTCACCACCATGACGCCAGCAAACACAATGGAACTCGACCAGTCGAGCCCGGCCGCATAGCGCGCCGCAAGCGCGCCAAAGAACCATGCCAGCGGGCCGCCAATAAACACCATGCGCCGCACAGCGGCGCCCGCATCTCGCAGATTCTCGAACTTCAGGACAAGGCCACCCTCGAACAGGATCACGGCCACAGCCAGCGACACGATCGGCCTTAGCAGGTCATTCCCGCCGCCATTGAACACGCCTTCAGGGTCCAGCAGGGGCTCACCAAAGGCCACAGCCCACAGCGGCCCGGCGGCAAGGCCAGCCAGCGCCATCAGCACGATTGCTGGCGCCTGCAGGCGCCAGGCAAGCCATTGTGCACCGATTCCAAGCGCCCCGATCAACGCGCACGCGAAGATCAGCTCGCTGGAGCCAGCACCCGCAAGGGCAAAGTCCATGTGGTTCATGTGCGCCCCATCAGCTTACCAGCCCCGTTGTCCCCCGCCTGCATTACGCAGGCTGAGCATTGATGTCATCGGCAAAGTCGAACCCGATCTCCCGGGTGCCGTAATCGCCGACCTCGTAACGCTCTATATTCTCTTGGAACCAATTGATCACATGTGAAAACACATGCGCATAGAAAGGTTCCGGGTCCTGGTCCCTCAATGGCAGGCGGAATTCGAACTCGGCACCATCCTCGATCTGGATAATAAACACCTCGCCAACCTTCCGGCACTCCATGCTGACCCGCAGCCAGTCCGCCTGCTTAGACACGCGCACAGCCAGCCCGAATGAGATAGGCACGAGTTGCCTAAACCCCCGTGGCGGCAGGGAAAACGCCTGATCTCCATGCGGCTTGGGCTCGAATTGCCCCGTCGGAGGCACAAGGTAAACGCATATGCCATCCGCGGCGCCGATATAGTCACACAGCCCGGCGCGCATCTCCTCGGCCAGTGACCGAATGCGATTGTAGTTCTCGGCAGCAAGCGCCTGGTATGTTTCAACCGTGGCAATCAGTTCTTCGAAACGCGACAATGGGCAGGGTCTCCGGGTAGGGGCAGGTCAGACATGTACGAAAGACTAGGCCGATAAGGGCCGTCCTTCAAACTTTATGGTTGCTGCCATCGGGCAGTGATCGGACGCTTTGGGCGCCATCCAGCCGATTCCGGGGAATCTGGGACCCGTGTAGCGGGCCGCGTGGTAGGGCGATCCGGCCCGTATGATCCGCGTTGCCGGCGCCGGGTTTTGCGCTGCAAGACGCGGCGACAGCAGGATATGGTCAAGTGCGCCGTAGGTATCATCCTCCGGATAGTGATGCGTCCAGCGATCAAATGCATCCGGAATCGCGCGACAGGCGAGATCAACGGCGAAACCATCGTCCAGCAACGGCCCCAGACCACTATTGCCTACCGCGACGCCGTCGACTTCGCGGTAATCGTTGAAGTCCCCCAGCACCACCCAGTCCTCGTCGGCAGGGTTTGTAAAGCGCAGCCTGATCAACTGGCGCACGGCGGCGGCTTCAGCCAGGCGGACATTCCGGGTCTTCTTGCGGCCCCCATGCATCGATTTGAAATGGCAAACGAACAGGGTCAGCACGCGTCCGTCCTTCATCACATCGACTTCCAGGCAATCGCGCCGGAAGGCGTAGTCATTCACTGAATTGCCCCTTGGCGGCGCCACGCCCAGCGCGCCAAATGTGCGGCGCGCATGGCTGCGCTGGTACACAACCGGCAATCGCGACAGCAGGGCCACATCAATGCCGCGGGAATCATTGCCCTCATGCAGCACGCGTTCGGTGAATGGCTGGCCGGCCCAGCGGGCAATATAGCGCGTATCGAACGCCGTCAGCGCTACCAGATTCTCGACTTCTTGCAGCGCACAGACGTCCGCCTCTGTGGCGGCCAGGGCCTGCGCGGTCAGCGTCCGGTCGTCCTCTGACAACACATCGAAAACGGAATCGACCTGTTCGGCGACCAGCGCATTGTCGACATCCGTCAGGCGCTGGCGCGCGTTTGCAATGCCGGCCTTGCGAAAATCGCAGCGCATCATCAGGTTTTCGCAATTGAAAGTGGCTAAGCGCAATTCAGGCATGACGCGGACATTCGCCCGCGCCCGCCTGCTGCGTCAATGCGAAGGCAGCGATAGACTGCCTATTCGGCCGTTTCAGCCTTGGCCGGTGCGCGGTCGTCGACCAGTCGGTACCAGTAGAGTTGCAGGCCGCAATACGCAAACACGATGCCCAGATTGGTCGATGCCAGGGTGCCATAGCCCTGTCCGCGCGTCGGCTCGATGATCAGTTCGACAAAGGTAGCAAAGCCCAGCGCCATAACGGCAGCCGTGCCCGAACGGCGCAGGCCAATGGTCAGCGCAATCCACACGGTCAGCGATGCAAACGCCACCATGCGGAAGATGTGGTCTTCAATCCCCACGACACCGCCAGCATTGTAAGCCGTTGCCTTCAACGCGACGAAGATCGCAATCAGGCCCGTCAGGCCGGTTGCGACCATCTTCAGGTTGCCACCTACCCAGTACTTGCGCACCGGGTTCATTTCCTTGGCCAGATCAGTCATCAGCATCACCTCTTGATTAGAGATTGAACACTGTCTCAGACACCAATTGCGCGAGCATTAAGTAATCGTGTTGGATTTCACGCGGCCGTTCGTGACTTGGAAACAAATCGCGAGGCGCTCAGCGCCCGTTCCAGCGTCGAGGGATCCGGCTGCAAGGCGAGCGGGATCGAGGTGCGGCCCATCTCGATGGCAATGCCAGGCTGCAGCCCTTCGGCATAGGCGCCAAGAACCGACCGGATAACGTCCAGGAATCGCGCGTCTTCCTCCACGATCTGGCCAAACCGGGCTGCGACTGGCCCGACAAGGCCATACGCCAGAAAAACGCCAAGGAATGTACCCAGCAGCGCCGACCCAATCATCGCGCCCAGAACTTCTGGCGACTGATTGATCGACCCCATCGTGCGGATGATGCCCAAAACCGCTGCCACAATCCCCAGCGCAGGCAGGGCATCTGCCAGCGTATGCAGGGCGGCAACCGCCTTCATGCGCTGGTCCAGGTAAACCGCGATCGACTGGTCCATCTTCGCTTCGGCCCGTGCCGGATCAGACAGGTCCAGCGCCATCAGGCGGAAAGCGTCGCAAACCATGGCGCGTGACGCATCATCCGCCAGAATGCGTGGCGCGGCTTTGAAGATGGCTGACTTGGCCGGGTCTTCGATGTCGGATTCAATCGAGACAAAGCCGCCTTGGCGCGCCTTGCGCATCAATGTCCCCAGCAGGACCAGCAATTCCTGATAATCCGCGCTGCCCCATTTGGCGCCGCGGAACGCTGTCGTGAACCCTCCAAGGGCCTCGCGGGCCACGCTGAGTGAATTGCCGATCAGTACAGTTCCGATTGCGGCGCCGCCGATCAGCGCCAGCTCGAATGGCAGGGCGTGCATCGCTGCGCGTCCCCCGGTCAGCACAAGGCCGCCGAACACGAGAACAAACACGAGAACGAGGCCGACCAGCTGCGCCAAACCAATACCTTTCAAGGCAATACCCAACGGTACACTGCACAGAAGGGTCTTAACCCTGCGTTTCTTTCCCTGCCTCGGCATGACAGCTTCATCTGCGCCCGGCAGTTGTTTGGTCGCGCGCCATTCCCTAGAAAAATGGGAAAGGGCCATCGGGGGGTGGTTCACAGGAGGTCACACATTCATGCGCACTATCCTCACCGCACTCGCACTCGGCATGGTCGCCGTACCAGCATTCGGCCAGCAATATGCGTCCAGTGACGGCTATCGCGTCTGCGCGGGCCCACAAACCCAACAGGGCCAGAATGCCGTACGCCAGACGTGCGGTGACATGCCAGCGGCAACGCTCGGCTCGGCCTCTTTCGCCTCGCTCGATGAACTGGAAGCGGCCCGCCGCCAAAGCGCCGCCTACACGCAGACAGTCAACACCTATGCCGCCTGCGTATCGGACTTCATCGACGCCCAGCGCCGGCCCGGCGCCTCGGCCGAGAGCCTCGCGCCTGACCAGGCGGCCTGCGCCCATTCCTGGGCCGAGGAACAGGCCACCGAAGCCGTGCGCGCCTTTGGCCGGGCCTGCGTGGACTTCTCGAACCGGTCGATGACCGATGCAAGTCTCACCCCCTGGTCCGGCGCGTGTTATCCCGCATTACCCGGCGATAAGGGCTAGTCCGTCGACTGGACATTTCTGAAGCTCCAGCCGAATAGTCTCGGCATGAGCCAGCCAGCCGATTCCCCGCAAGACATGCCGCGACCCGACCGTCGCGGCGCTTTCTTTCTGCTGTTCTTTGCGCTGATGGCCATTGGCGCAGGCAACACGATGCTAATTGCCGCCGTGCTGCCGCCCATGACACGCGAGCTCAACCTGCCAGACTGGATGGCCGGGTCGATCTTCGCCCTGTCAGCCTTCTGGTGGTCGGTCACATCGCCCTTCTGGGGCAAGAGATCGAACCGCTGGGGACGCCGCCCCGTCGCCGCGATGGGCCTCGCTGGCTACGGCCTCTCGATGACGCTGCTGCTGATCTTCGGCTGGCTCAGCCTCAATCACATCATCACGGGCACGGTCCTGATCTTCCTCTGCCTTGCCGCGTCGCGCTCGATGTTCGGTCTGCTTGGCTCCGGCGCCAATCCGGCCGCACAGGCTTATGTTGCAGACCGCACAAGCCCTGCGGAACGCCAGTCCCAGATTGCCTTTATCACATCCGGCTTCAGCGTCGGCACCGTGATTGGCCCGGCTGTCGCTGCTGCCCTTGTTGCCACGGCCGGCCTGCTCAGCCCGCTGGCCGTCACCGCCGTCATCGCCTTCACCATGTCAGCCCTGATCTGGTTCCGCCTGCCCGAGCAGCGCGATCCCGTTACCGACGCCACACAGTACGATGACGAAACCGGCTCACATGGTCTCTGGCGCTCCGGCCCGGTCTTGCCATTCCTTGTGTTCGCCGTGTGCCTGTCGCTGACAACCGGCATCCTGACCCAGGTGTTCGTGTTCACGGTGATGGACCGAATGGGCGTGTCCGGCCGTGAAGCCGCCCAGTTCACGGGGCCCGCCTTCACCGTCGGCGCGCTGGCCGTGCTGCTGGCCCAGCTCGTGCTGATCCCGCGCCTCAACATGCGCAACAAGACACTGATGATGGTCGGCTGCGTGCCGCTCTTCCTCGGCGCGATCATTCTCGTCTTCGCGCGCGACTATGCCAGCCTGATCCTGGCCCAGTTCTGCATCGGTCTCGGACAGGGTCTCGCTCGCCCCGGCTTTTCCAGCGGCGCGTCGCTGGCTGTCTCACCCCAGCTTCAGGGCAATGTCGCCGGGCTGGTGATATCGGCCAATGGCATGGGCTTCATCATCACGCCTTTCTTCGGCCTGTTCCTGTACGAATACGTGAACCCCCACCTGCCCTTCGTCATCTGCGCGGGCCTGCTGGTGTTCATGATCCTGTTTGCCCGCTTTGGCCTGAAGGATGGCGTCGGCGAATATGCCGACTGATCAACTCGGCCCATCGCTCGCCGAGGACACACCCACACCACCACTCGCATTGAGCAGCGTCAGCATCTCCTTGGTCGGATAGCCATCGGCCACCAGCCCGCGAGACTTCTGGAAGCCCTGCAGCGCCAGCTTGGTCTGGCGGCCCGGTATGCCGTCCACCGGCCCGGCGCTGAAACCACGCGCATTCAGGCCCGCCTGCAGCGCCTTGATGTCCGCCACCGACAGGGGCCGCAAATGCGTCGGCCACGGCGTGACCGGCCCGCGTTCGCCCATGATGGCATTGCCCGCCATGCCCACGGCAAAGGCATAGGAGTCCGCATTGTTGTAGGTCTTGAACACCTTGAAATTGTTGAACAGCAGGTATTTCGGGCCTTCGGCGCCCGCCGGCAGCCACAGCTGCGAGAAATCGGCCCCGCCCGTTTCGAACGCGCCGCCTGCGATCGGCACCAATCCGGCCGCGCGCCATGTATCCATGCGGCGTTCATTGCCATCGGCCAGGCCGAAATCGAAGCCTGCCGGAACGGCCACCTCAATGCCCCAGGGCTGGCCCATCGCATAGCCCGATTTCCGCAGGTAATTGGCCGCCGAGGCGAGCGCATCGCCTTCATTCTTCCAGACATCCTTATGCCCGTCGCCATCGAAATCCTCGGCATAGGCGAGATAGCTTGACGGCATGAACTGGGTCTGGCCCATCGCGCCGGCCCATCCAGCCAGCAGGTCGTCGCGCTCGGCATCGCCGCGCTCGACCATTTTCATCACCGCGAACAACTCCGTCTCGGCAAACGTGCGCCGCCGGCCCTCGACCGCCATATTTGCCAGCACATTGGCTGCATCGAAATTGCCAATGACCGCGCCATAGCTGGTTTCCATGCCCCAGATCGACACCAAGACTTGCCGGTCGACGCCATAGCGGGCCTCAAGATCGTCATACATGCCCGGCTCGAGAGCCATGCGCTCGCGGCCATTGGTAATCCGGCTCTCGCCCAAAGGCACTTTGAGGTAATCCCAGATCGGCTTGGCGAATTCGGCCTGATCGCTGATGCCGGTGCTCGCCACCTGCATGTCGGATCCCAGCCAGAGCGGAATCGGCTCGATCCCCGACAGCAGTGACTCGACCAGTGCCCGGTCATGCCCGGCCTCAAGCGCCCGATTGGAAAAATCAGCCCGCCAGACATCCATCGCGGCATGGCCAGTAGCTGCATACTTGATCGCGCCTGTCTGGGGTGCCGTGACAGGCGGATTACCAGTCACAGGCGGCTTTGCGGGCTGTGGCCCGGCTGCACAGGAGGCCAACAGGGCTGACAGGCCCGCTGCCACAAGCAATTGCGTTCGGGCTATGCCGGTCTGTATCATGTTGTTTCTCCGCTGGAATGTCGCTGTATCACAGCGTGCGTCCTTGACTCTGCTACCCGGATTCATTACTCGCACCGCTTTCCAATTCCTTATGATCGTCAGGCTAGGCCCATGAAAGTCCGCTCGTCACTCAAGTCCCTCAAAGCGCGTCACCGCGATTGCAAGATCGTTCGCCGCAAGGGCCGCGTCTACGTGATAAATAAAACCAATCCGCGGTTTAAAGCGCGTCAGGCCTGAGCCGAAGATGAACAGGTAATGAGGCGGTAAAATGACCGCGTCGATTGCACTGTTCGATCTAGGCCGCGTCGTGCTCGATTGGGAGCCATCGCGCCTCTACGACAAAATTTTCGATGATGCAGAAAAGCGGGATTATTTCCTGAATTCTGTCTGCACGATGGAATGGCATACACGCCATGACGCGGGCGCCAGCTTTGCCGACAATGCCGACGCCCTGATCGCCCGACACCCCGAATTTGAAGCCGAGATCCGGGCGTGGGGCACACGCTGGATGGAAATGTTCAGCGGCTATATCCCCGGCACGGCTGAACTGATCGAACGCCTGCATGCGGGCGGCGTGCCGCTCTACGCCCTGTCGAACATGCCATCAGACCCCTGGGCGGCAATGGTCGACCATTTCAAAACCCTCCAGCGCTTCCGTCACGTCGTCGTTTCCGGCGATATCAGGATGGTGAAGCCAGACCCTGCAATATACCGTCACGCGCTGGGCGCGATCGGCAATCCGGCCCCTGACACAGTCCTCTTCATCGATGACAGCCTGCCCAATATCGCGGCGGCTGATGCGCTCGGATTCCATACCCATCACTTCACCGGGGCGGCCGGACTTGAAGCCGCGCTGATCGAACACCGCCTCATCTGATGCAAACTTGATGTTGCCGCCGCGCCCATCCCGTACATATTAATCACCATGTTCAAAGCGCTCCTCCTCGCAGCCTTCATCCTTGCCGGACCCGCCGCCGCCGGGCCGTCAGATGAAATGTTCGACAAACTGTACAATGCGCCCAGCGAAAGCGAAGCCAATGACGCCGCACAGGACATCTGGGCCTCGTGGATGGAATCGGGTTCGCCCACCGTCGACGTGATCATGCAGCGCGCCGTCGATGCCCAGATCGTGGGTGACTATGAAACCGCGCGGTCCTTCTATGACCGCGCCATCATGATCGAACCGGAATATGCCGAGGCCTGGAACCGCCGCGCGACGCTGTTCCTGAATGACGAAAATTTTCCCGAAGCCCTGCGTGACCTGAATGAAGCCCTACGGCTGGAACCGCGCCATTTTGGTGCCTGGGCCGGGCTTGGCATCATGATGGAATCCATGGGCGCCGAAGCCGAGGCGCTGGACGCCTATCGTCAGGCCCTCGAAATCTACCCCTTCATGACGCAGGCAATACAGGCGGAAAAACGCCTCTCCAAAGTGGCCGAGGGCCAGGGACTTTGAACCGCATGATCAGTTTTGCCTTCCTTGCCCTTTCAGCCGTCGGGGCGGGCGCGTGTGTCTCCAGCGCCGCCTACACATCCCGCGTCCAGCAGGCCAACCCCATATCGACCGGCCAGATGCTCACCGTGAATGGCCACGGGGTGAACGTGCTAACCGCCGGGACTGATGGACCACCCGTCCTGATGATCCACGGTGCCAGCGCCAATTCCCGCGAGTTCAGCTGGACACTCGCCCCGCGGCTGGACAGCGAATACCGCGTCCTGATGGCCGACAGGCCCGGCCACGGCTATTCGGAACGCTTTGAAGGGGCTGACGCCCTCGGCGCGCAGGCGGCGCAAATGGCTGGCGTGCTTGACCAGATGGCACCCGGACAGAAGGCAGTGATTGTCGGCCATTCCTTCGGTGGCGCGGTCGCCTTGCGCCTTGCGCTTGACCGGCCGGACCTGGTTGAGGGCCTGGTGCTCAGCGCCCCAGTCTCGCATGACTGGGGCGGCGGCGGACAGGCCTGGTACAATGGCCTTTCGGCGTCGCCCGTTATCGGCCCCGTCTTCACCCAGCTCGTTCCGACTGTCGGACCGGCGCAGGTCAAGGCTGGAATCAACGGTGTGTTCGATCCCGCCCCCGTGCCGGAAAACTATTTTGAGAACTCGGCCATCGGCCTGCTCTTCCGGCCTCCCAATTTCCGCGCCAACGCGAAAGACGTTCGGGCTCTGGAAGCGGAACTTGCGGCCCAGTCGACACGGTATCCCGAACTTAAAATGCCGATTGTCGTGTTCTCCGGCAGCAAGGACACGGTGATCAAACCGAAACTTCATGTTGGCGAACTGAAGAAACAGGTGCCGGTCGAACTGGTGATTCTGCCGGATGAAGGCCACATGCCGCACCATGCGCATGGCGACGATGTCGCGAACGCCATTCGGCGTCTGGCCATGAACGGCAAGTCTCGCTAAGAGGCTCGGCCTGCCACCGACAAATAGATTCGAGGATCACCTTCATGGAAGACGCTGCCGCCACGCACCTGACCGAGACCACCAAGGAAAAGCTCCGCCAGACCGTCGCCAAGATCGAGCGTCTGGAAGAAGAAAAAAAGGAAGTCGCCGAGCAGATCAAGGAAATTTATGCCGAGGCAAAAGCGTTCGGCTTTGACGTCAAGGCGCTGCGCCAGGTCATCCGCGTCCGCAAGGTTGAGAAAGCCGACCGTGAAGAGCAGGAAATGATGCTCGAGCTGTACCTGATGGCCACTGGCGACGCCTGACCCGATTGGCCTTTGGGCCAGACTGTCCTAATATTCCCGGTATGTCCCGTGATGTCGACGAGCGTAAGAAACGTGCCGCCCTGCGCAAGTTGCGCAAGGCCGCCGCGCTCGCTGAACAGGGCCTCGGCCCCGAACTCTCAGATTGGGAACGCCAGTTCCTTGAGGAGGTCGAGGAGCGCATCGAAACCTTTGGCTCGGCGTTTGCGGATCCTGAAAAAGGCGCCGACGGCGAAGCCCTCTCCAGTCTTCAGCAGATCAAGCTGAAAGAAATCGACAAGAAGGCTCGCGGCAAGGCCAAGTCCGGCTTCAAGTCCAAGTCGCGTCCGGCCTACACGCCTCGCGTGCGCAACATCGATGCCGAGGAAGACGGGACCCCGCCAGAGGCCGAAGCGGCACCACCACCCCCTTCGCCCCCATCTGCCCCACGTCTTGTCACCGCTACCCCACCGCCACCCCACACCAAGCCCCCCACGCCAACACCCTCTCCGCGCCCCCGCTTCCAGGTGATAGAGGGCGGCAAATCCAAGGACCGCACCTGAACGTATGCTCCGGAAAGGAGACACGGCCATGAACACGCAAACAGGCAAGACAGTCGTCATCACCGGGGCATCCACAGGCATAGGCGCCGCGACCGCCCGGTATCTCAGCCAGCAGGGCTGGTGCGTCTTCGCCGGGGTCCGCAAACAGGCCGACGGCGACAGGTTGAAGGACGGCGCTGAAGGCGACCTGCGCCCCATCATCCTTGACGTCACCAATTCACAAAGCATTGAAACAGCAGTGAAAACTGTCTCGGATTCGCTCGGCAGCGCCCGGCTGGCCGGTCTCGTCAACAATGCCGGAATCGCCAAGATGGGCCCGCTGGCGATCCAGCCGCTCGATGATTTCGAAGCGCATTTTGCCGTCAACGTGTTTGGCATGCTGCGCGTCACTCAGGCCTTCGTGCCCCTGCTCGGCGCGGACCCGTCCCGCACCGGCAAACCCGGACGCATCATCAACATTACCAGTGTTGGCGGCAAAATCGCTGCGCCTTTCCTCGGCGCCTACACGGCCACCAAACATGCCAATGAAAGCATGACCGATACCCTGCGCCGCGAACTCCTGATCTACGGCATCGACGCGATTGCGGTTGGTCCAGGCTCAGTAAAAACCCCCATCTGGGACAAGGCCGAAGCCGCCAATGACGACAATCCCTATGCCAAAAGCGACTGGGCCGAACCGCTGGCAACATTCGAACAGGTCATGCTCGGTGGCGGCCGCACAGGCCTCGAACCCGAAGAAATCGGCAAGGTCGTCCAGTCCGCCCTCGAAAGCCCGAGCCCAAAGGCACGCTACGCGCCTGTCCCCAACAAACTGACCAATTTCACCATCCCGACCCGCCTGCCCAAACGCTGGCTCGACAAGATCTTCGCAAAGCGTTTCGGCCTGCACCGGAAGGCCTGATAACCACCACCTCCAATTCTTTCTGAGCAGCCTTGACGTCCCCGGCGGAAGCCAAGCGCAAGGTGGGCGAAAATCAGGAGGATACAGTCATGGCAGATCTCAGCGGCAAGGTCGCAATCATCACAGGCGCCGCCAGCGGCATAGGCCTTGCGGGCGTCGAAGTCTTCGTCGCTGCAGGTGCAAAAGTCATCGCGGGCGACGTGCAGGACGAAAAGGGCAAGGCCCTCGAAACGCGTTTCGGCGCCGATAAAGTCCGTTTCACACATTGCGATGTCACCGACATGGGCGATCTTGAAGCCCTGATGCAATCGGCCGTAGACGCCTTTGGCGGTCTCGACATTCTCTGGAACAATGCTGGCCATGGCGGCACGTCGACGGGTGTCGAGGATCTTGACCTTGAAGGCTACGACCTCACCATGAACCTCCTGCTGAAGCAGGTTTTCGCGGGCACGAAATTTGCCATTCCCCACATGAAGGCACGCGGCAAGGGATCGGTGATCAACACCTCATCCATCAGCGCCGTCTGCGCTGGTTATGCGCCGATCACCTATTCCGTGGCCAAGAAGGGCGTCGCCCACTTTTCAAAGCTGGCAGCCGCCGAACTCGCCAAACATCAGATCCGCGTCAATGCAATCCTTCCCGGATTCATTGCCACGTCCATCTTCGGCGCCTCGCTGGGCCTGCCGCGTGAACAGGCCGACCAGATGGCCGAAATGCTGTCGCAGGCGGGTGGAAAGATGCAGCCGATCGGCCGTGTCGGGCGCGGCAATGACATCGCAGAAATGGCGGCCTTCCTGGCGTCAGACGCGGCAGGCTTCATTACAGGTGGCGAATTCCTGGTTGATGGCGGCATGACGGTCGGCCCACCACACAGCTGGAATGAAGACGCCGCCAGCCCGCTTCTCGATGCCCTCGGCATTGATCCGGAACAGGCAGAACAAATGCGTCTCGCAATGGCGTCCGGGACTCAGTCCTGAACCATCGCGTCCAGTCCGGGCATCGCCTCCACGGCCTGCAACAGGTCCGCGAGGGTGGATGCACGGAACACACGGCGCCCGCGTTCGTCAGCCAGAGCATATCCCCTGGTCGTTTTGGTCAGGGGAAACCGGCGCCAGTGAGCCCGCGTCCGGAAGATCCAGACCTCTTCGGGTGTCTCGCCTGCTGTTGCCCATCCGGTCCACATGTGTTCGATCGGCAAGCGCCGCCAAAGGCGGTCAATCTCGTCGATTTCCGAAGCGGTGAAACAGTCCATGCCGGCTAGTCCAAATTCATCTGCAGCGCGCGAGGATAACCGCCCGCAAGGCGTACGCAACCTCGAAGGTGCGCTTTGGATGGCGGCGTCCGGCGTCGTGTTCACGGCCTTTCTCACCCTCTCCAAACTCCAGTCTGCCCATTACGATCCCGGCTTTCTCGCCTTCTGGCGCGCGGCCATTGCGCTGATGATCACGCTCCCGATCATTTTCCAGCAAGGGCTCGGCATCCTGCGGGTCCAACAGCCCGGCATGATCTTCGTGCGCAGCGCCTTCGGCACCCTTGGTTTCATCCTCAGCTTCTATGCCGTGTCGGACGCTGTCGGCCTGCCACTATCGGCCTTCAACGCCATCAGTTTCTCTCGCGCCATGTTCATCACTGTGATCGCCGCGCTCGTCCTGCGCGAAACCGTCGGATGGCACCGCTGGGGCGCCACGCTCGCCGGCTTTGTCGGCGTGCTGGTGATGACCCAGCCGCAATCAGGCGTCAGCCTTGGCACGTTGCTCGCGCTTGGCGCGGCATTCTGCATGGCTGGCGCGATCACGCTGGTGAAAGTGCTGTCGCGCCTCCATCGCCCGATGACACTGCTGATCTGGGCCAATCTCCTGTCCTCGGTCCTGCTGCTGCCGCTGGCGATCTGGAAATGGCCCGCCATTTCGCCGTCGCTGCAGGACTGGGGCCTGATTGGAATCATGGGTCTTTGCGGGGCCGTCGGGCAATATCTCTACATTCGCGGCATGAGCATCGGGGACGCATCTTTCCTGTCGCCCATAGACTATCTGCGCCTGCCCATGGCGGCCCTGGTGGATTGGCTATTGTTCAACCTTCTACCCGGTCCGTGGACCTGGGTCGGCACCGCCATCATCATTTCCGCCACGTTCTACATCACGTTCCGGGAACATCGGCTGAGAGACAAGGCCGTTGCGCCGCCCTTGTGAGAAATGGCGATTTCGTTCATTCTTCACGAAAATCAGGGAGGCTGCGATGGCCAAGGTACTCGTTACGGGCGCAACCGGATTCATTGCCGGGCATGTGATCCTTCAATTGCTAGACGCCGGACATGAAGTGCGCGGCACCGCACGCTCAGCCAGCAGCGCTGCCAAGCTCAACGAAACACTGAGCAAATACGCCGGCAAGCCGATCGCCATCGAACTCTTCGTCGCCAATCTCGAACGTGACGAAGGATGGGCCGAAGCCGTCGCCGGCATGGACTATGTCCAGCACGTTGCATCGCCTTTCCCGAGCGGCGTTCCGAAAGACCCGGAAGACCTGATCCGCCCTGCTCGCGACGGGGCCCTGCGTGTGCTCAAAGCCGCAAAAGCTGCAGGCGTGAAACGTGTCGTGATGACATCCTCGATGGCCGCCATTGCCTATGGCTGGGGAGAAAACCGTCCAGCCGTGCTGACCGAGGAACACTGGTCAAATCCTGACAACCTGAAAGACAATACCGCCTATACCCGCTCCAAGACGATCGCCGAGCGCGCCGCATGGGATTATGTGGAAAGTGAAGGCAGGGGCCTTGAACTCGCCGTCATCAACCCGGCAGCGGTTCTGGGGCCAGTGATGAGCGGCGACCTGTCGGCCTCACTCGAAATGCTGACCATACCGCTTTCAGGCAAGGTGCCGGCCGTTCCCCGCGTCGGCTTCGGCATCGTCGATGTACGTGATGTCGCCGCCGCGCAGGTCGCGGCCATGACCATCCCTGAGGCAGCGGGCGAACGCTTCCTCGTCTCTCAGCCCTTCATGTGGTTCAGCGATGTAACGGATGTCCTGCGCGAGGCTTTTCCGGCCTACGCCAGGAAAATTCCCAAAGGCACGATGCCGGACTTCATGCTGAAACTGGTCGCGATTTTCAACCCGACCCTCAAGCAGGTCGTTCCCGAACTTGGCCGCCAGCGCCAGATATCCAATGAGAAAGCCAGACGCGTTCTCGGCTGGCAGCCGCACACGGCAAAGGAAGCCATTCTTGATGGCGCCCAAAGCTTGATCGACGCAGGCGTGGTCTGACGCGGATTAACGCTCAGAAATCGTAGGCAATTCCCTTGCGTTCCCAATCTCCGTAGCGGGTCGGTTCGATCGTGCGCGGACCACCTCTTTCATCTTCCGGCAGACGTGCGGCGTCGTCATCCGCAGCGGCGCGGCGGGCGTCCGCTTCCTCCAGCGCGCGGCGGGCTTCGGGGGTTAATGTCTTGCGCCGGTCCGCCTCATCCAGACTGCTCTCCGGGGTGGGTGATTCCTTATCCATGTGGCAACAGACTCCTCAATTCATTAACGCTCACCATATACCTAGCAGAACTGTTCGACCAAAGGCCGCGCTGCCGTCATAGTGGAGTATAGACCCAATGGGGACCGCGAAAACCTTCATACTGCTTGCCATGCTGACCGGCCTGTTCATGGCCATCGGCTATCTCATCGGCGGCGTGCCCGGCATGGCTATCGCGTTTGCCGTCGCTGCGGTCATGAACCTGTTTTCCTACTGGAATGCCGACAAGATCGTCCTGAAGATGCAGGGCGCGCGTGAACTCACGCCGGAAACCACCACGCCGATGCTGCGCACGTTCGCCAATGACGTTGCCTCGCTGGCTGAACGCGCAGGACTTCCCACACCGAAAATCTATATAATTGAAACACCGCAGCCCAACGCCTTCGCCACCGGTCGCAATCCGTCCCACGCAGCTGTTGCTGCCACCACGGGCCTGCTCGGCATGCTAACCCGCGAGGAAGTCGCGGGCGTGATGGCCCACGAACTGGCGCACGTGCAACACCGCGACACCCTGACCATGACCATCACGGCGACCATTGCCGGTGCCATCGGCATGCTAGCCAATTTCGCCCTTTTCTTTGGCCGCGAGCGCGCCGGCCTTGTCGGGTCGCTTGCCATCATGATCATCGCGCCGATTGCCGCCGGTCTCGTTCAGATGGCGATCAGCCGGTCGCGTGAATATGTCGCTGATGCCCGCGGGGCGGAAATCTGCGGAAACCCGCTCTGGCTCGCCTCGGCGCTTGAAAAGATCGAGCGGGGCGCTCGCGCCTCCGTCAACGTACAGGCCGAACGCAATCCCGCCATGGCGCACATGTACATATCGAATCCGCTGAATGGCCAGGGCGCCGACAACCTGTTCTCGACCCACCCTTCCACCACCAACCGGGTCGCCGCCCTGCGCCGCATGGCTGGCGAACAGATGAGCGCAGCCGGTGACACGACCGGTCCTGCCATACGCGCAGCCGGTCCGTGGGGTTGATCACGTGAGCGGGTCCGCCATACGCCGCGCAGCAGCCGACCTGCTGACCCTGACAATCGACAGCCGTCGCACACTCGACGACGCGATGGAGACAAGCCAGGTTTTCAACTCGCTTGAAGGGTCTGATCGTGGTTTCGCGCGGGCCATTGCCAGCACGGCATTGCGCAATCTGGGCCACATTGACGCCGCACTCACCCCACTCCTCTCACGCCCCCTCCCCGCCGTTACCGCACCCATACGCGCCCTGCTCCGCACCGGTGTCACACAGCTCTGGCTGATGAATACATCGCCACACGCGGCTGTTGGCGAAACCGTCGAAGCGGCCAAGGCGTGGCCGGAAGCACGCTCCGGCGGCGCCTTCCTAAATGCCGTGCTGCGCCGGGCAGACCGCGAACGCCCTGATTTTACGGCCATGCCACCTCAAGGCGTCTGGCCCGAATGGCTGCAGGCGGCCTTCACCGAAACACTCGGCGTCGAAGCGGCGGATGCTCTGGCGAAAGCCCAGCTTGCCGAACCAATCCTCTACCTCACGCCGAAATCCGACGCCGCAAGGGTTGCTGCCGAAACCGGGGGTGAAACTGTCCCCGGCGGCGCAGTGCGCGTTCCAAGCGGTTCCGTCGAAGACATGGACGGTTTTGCAGCGGGTGACTGGTGGGTCCAGGATGTCGCCGCCATGATCCCGGCGCGCCTGCTCAACCCGCAAGCCGGTGAGACGATCATAGACCTGTGCGCCGCGCCCGGCGGCAAGACACTCCAGCTCGCCGCATCTGGCGCAAATGTGACGGCGATTGACCGCTCTGCCGCTCGCCTTCGGCTGCTACAGGAAAACCTTGGCCGCACAGGCCTTTCGGCCACTGTCATTGCCGCCAATGCGGATGAGTGGCGGCCTGATGAACCCGCCCTGAAAATCCTGCTGGATGCGCCCTGCTCCGCGCTCGGAACACTACGCCGCCACCCTGAGGGCGCCTGGATCAAACGTGATGCCGATGTGGCCCGCTTTCCGGCTGCGCAGGCCCGTCTGCTCGATTCTGCGCTCGACATGCTGCAACCGGGTGGAACGCTCATCTATTGCGTCTGTACCCCGCTGCCTGCTGAAGGCGTTGACATTATCGACGCTGCGGTCGCCCGCAGCCACGTCCAGCGCGTTCCTGTTCTTCCGCAGGATGTGCCGGGCTTCGAGCACAGCATCACGGAAAAGGGCGATGTGCTGACTCTTCCGGGCGCAGTTGGCGATCACGACACGTTTTACATTTCACGGCTCACAAAGACCTGAAACGACGCGACAGGCCAGATGGAATGGGGCATCCGGTCATTAATCTGTGTTAATCATGGCAAGGGTGCGAGCGCCGCAGACTGCGACAAAGGCCGGCCCGCCATTGAAAAGACAACAAGTTCCCCGAAATAACCAGTGTAGGTTCATCTGTCATTCAGCTGAAATGGCGCAAACATGCGCTTATTCAATGTGCAAGGAGCACTGATATGTCTGCAATTATTTCCTCCCGCTCCGTTCCTGGCAAAGTCATGGCCGGTGCGCTCGCTGCGCTTACACTTGCCCTGGCAGGCTGCGCGAACAATCCCGGCGTCGGCACGACGAGCACACAGTCCGTTGGCCAGGCGTCAACAGTCTATCAGGGCACTGTCACGTCCGTCCGCGCTGTGACCATCAAACCTGACCGTTCGCTCATTGGTACAGCCACAGGCGCCGTTCTTGGCGGCCTCGCAGGTTCCGAACTCGGCGGCGGCGACAAGGCCCAGACGGCTGGCGCCATTGGTGGCGCTGTGATCGGTGGCGTTGCCGGTAATGCGGCTGGCAAAGGCCTCGGAACCAAGCAGGGCTATGCCTACATCGTTCGCTTCAGCAATGGCGACGTGAAGGAAATCATCCAGGGCGCCGACATTTACATCACGCCCGGTACGCAGGTGGACATCATTGCCGGCGCTGACGGCTTCAAATTGGTGCCTCGCGGCGGATACTGATCTCTCGCGCCCGTTTACGGGCTGAGGGTGAAATAGTTATCATCGGACAGCCGGCTGCCTTGTGCGGTCGGCTGTTCCATTTTAGGGAGAGGTGATGACAAATAAGGTTCTCATTTCCCCTTCGATTCTATCAGCGGACTTTGCGAGCCTCGGTGACGAAATCCGCGCCATCGACGCATCGGGCGCGGACATGATTCATATCGACGTGATGGACGGCCATTTCGTGCCAAATCTCACATTTGGCCCTCCGGTTATCGAGAAATTGCGCCCCCACACGAAGAAACCCTTCGATGTTCACCTGATGATCGCCCCGGTCGATACGTTCATTTCAGCATTTGCGAAAGCTGGCGCAGACATCCTGACCGTTCATCCCGAAGCCGGTCCACATATCCACCGCACGTTGCAGGCGATCAGAGCCGCCGGCATGCGCCCCGGTGTGGCGCTCAATCCCGGTACACCTGCTTCAATCGTTGAGCCGCTTCTCGACAATGTCGATTTGTTACTGGTCATGTCAGTGAACCCAGGGTTTGGCGGACAAAGTTTCATCGAAAGTCAGTTGCGCAAGGTCGAGCAGCTTCGGCACATGATCGACCAGTCTGGACGCGATATCATTCTCGAAATCGATGGGGGATTGAATCCGGAAACCGCCCCTCGCGCAATCGCTGCGGGCGTGACTGCGATTGTTGCCGGTTCCGCCGTTTTCAAGGGTGGACCTTCCGCCTATGGTGAAAACATCCGGGCGCTCAGGCCGAGCGTTCACGTATAGTAGGTTACAGGATGGTCCGTGCCTTGGGTGGTGGAGACAGCGAATTCCGGGCTGACCGTACGCGTTCCAGCGCTGATGACGCCGCCCTGTGGCGCCGTTTTCGCGGCATTGCGGGCGAAGATGCCCGAATCGGTGCCCGGCAACGCCTGAAACTGACCGGCACCGCGCTCGAAGAATTCACCCACCACCTGCCAGACATTATTCCGCCCGACACATGGCGCGGCGAAGCCCTGATGCGCGATGTGTGGCGTATCGGCATGGAGCGCCTGACACTGGAGCACGCGCAGCCTCCCTGGTCAGTTCCCTTGCCATCACGTCACTTCGCCGACCGGCTGCATCGTTTCGACTGGTTTCCGGACCTCGTTTCGCAGGGCCCCGGGGGGATAAAGCGGGCAAATGCCTTTATCGATTCCTGGATCGATATGTATGGCACGTTCAATGGCTTTGCCTGGCGCGCCGAACCAACGGCTAACCGCATCTGGAACTGGATGCGCTGCTCCAGACACGTCTTCAACACCGAGAACGGTTCGACAAGAATGGAGTGCCTTGTAAGGCAAATGCGATTCCTGGCGGAAGCGCTGGACCAGACGACCGACCCAAAGACGCGCTGGATCGGCTCATGCGTCATGGTCGCCCGGTCCGTCTGCCTGGACGGGGCCCACAGGCTGGATGAGGCGTTGGCGCGTCTTGATGGTGAATGTACGGCTCAGATCCTTCCTGATGGAGGCCATGTCAGCCGAAGTCCATCCCGCCTGCTTTACGCACTCCTGAATTTGCTGACACTGCGCGAAGCGCTGCAGGAAGCAGATCATCATGTTCCAGACTATTTCGACAAGTGGATCCCGCGAATGGGCGCCATGCTGGCCTTCTTCCAGACGGAAGATGGCGCACTGAACCCATTCAACGATGGCGACGAAGGCCGTCCGGAAGCCATAGAAGCGGCCCTTGGACGCATGAACGCGCCACCGCGCCGTTTTACGTTTGCGCCCAAGTCAGGCTTCCAGAAGCTCCAGAAAGGGCCTGTGCGCCTAGTCCTGGATTGCGGGGAAGCCCCGCCGCCGCCTTTTGGTGATTTTGCCCATGCGGGCGCCCTTGGTTTCGAATTGTCCGATGGTCCAGCGCGGCTTGTGACATCATGCGGCTATAGCGCCGAAGTGAATGTCGACTGGCAGGCGGCAGTGCGCCGAACCGGTGCCCATTCCACGCTTGTCCTGGCGGGGCGCGATTCATCCAATTTCGTGACGAATGACGAATCCCGGCTGATGGCCGCCACCGGTCCTGAAGGCATCTCTGCCAAGCGCCTCGAGGAATCTGAGGAAATCTGGCTTGATGCCCAGCATGGCGGTTACAAGGCAGCGTGTGGTTTGCTGCACAGGCGGCGCCTGTTCATGTCAGGCGACGGTACCCGTCTTACGGGCGAGGATTCTCTGGTGCGCCCGATTTCCCAACCTCGCTCGGACGATACCAAGTTCATCAATTTTGAAATCCGCTTCCACCTGCATCCAACTGTGACAGCAATGATGTCACGCGACGCCATCCGCCTGATTTGTGACAATGGGTCTGTGTGGCGCTTCAAGACCAGTCATGAAGGCACTCGGCTCGAACGTACTGTGTATCTCGCACGGGGAATCGTGGAACAACCGGAACAAATCGTCATGGCAGGCTATGCGGACCCTAACAGCGACGGTAACGAGCCCCCGAACTGTATCCGGTGGGCCTTCCTGAAGGAGGCGGGCGCATGACTCCGCAACGGTCTGCACGTCGTTCAATGATCCTGACGCTGGGGTTTGATGCCGCAATGGCCGCCATCGCGATGATCGCGGCATCCATTCTCGTCTGGTCATCGGATGCGGTCACCGGCTCCTTCTCGCTTGGCTCGGTTGTGCTCAGTACCTGTTTCTTCGTACTGGCCGTCGTTCTGGGATTGATAATCCGCGGCGTCCAGAAGCAGGTCTGGCGGCATATGGGATGGCCCGACGCGGTGATGATTGTGCAGGCCATTGGCCTGTCAGGCCTGATCTACCTGCCTGTGATGTTGTTGTTGAACGGCAGGCTTGTCGCGCCCTGGGCGACATTCCTTGTCGCTGGCCTGTTGTGGACGATCCTTTTGTTTGCTGGGCGCATGATCGCCTTGTCACGTTCAACTCACATGCCGCTGCAGATTTTCAGCCCGGTGTCACGTTCCGGACAACCGGTCCTACTGGTCGGCGATGCCGAAAATTGCGTGACGGTGTTGCGACGCCTTCAGTCGTCCCCCCAACGCGGCAATATACTCGTGCTCGGGGTCGTCGAGATGCGCGGCGCTGACCCCGGCCGCGCCATCCGCGGCGTTCCCATCATGGGCTGCCTGGACGACCTTGGAAACGTGATCGACGTCTTGCGCATTCGTTATGGCCAGACGCCGTGGCTCGCTGTGACAGGTGCAGCCCGGTCGCGCGAAGGCATGCTGCAGGTTCTCGACATTGCCTCCACGCATGGCGCGGAAATCATGGCGCTCGGCGGAGATGAAGCGGCGCAAATACTCGAACCCGTTCGCCCCGCTGACCTTCTGGCCCGTCCGGAACGCCAGCTCGACATCGAACCGGTCCGCAATATCATCGAGAATGCCAGTGTGCTCGTCACAGGCGGGGGTGGCACAATCGGCGCTGAGCTGAGTCGGCAAGTCGCAGCGCTCAATCCGTCCAATCTGACAATCATCGACGAGTCGGAATTCAATCTTTACAGTATCGACATGAACCTCGGTACGCTTGCCCCAACGGTTCAGGTGTCATCGCGCCTCGGGGATGTGCGGGACGTCGCGCGGTTGACCGATGTTTTCCAGCGCGCCCAGCCCGACCTCGTGATCCACGCCGCCGCCTTGAAGCACGTCCCGCTGATGGAACACAATCTGTGCGAAGCGATCCTGACCAATGTTGGAGGCGCTGTGAACGCGGCCCGCGCAGCCGTTGCGGTGGGGGCACGCCGGTTCGTTTTCATCTCGACCGACAAGGCGGTCGATCCAGACAACGTAATGGGCGCAACCAAGCGTCTCGCCGAAATCGCCGTCAGCCGGATCGCAGGCGAATCCCGCATGTCCGCCTCAATGGTTCGCTTCGGCAACGTCCTGGGCTCGTCCGGTTCCGTTGTTCCGCTTTTCGAGCGACAGATCGCCGCTGGCGGCCCTGTGACGCTCACCCACCCCGGCGTCACGCGTTACTTCATGACGGTCGAAGAGGCTTCGTCGCTCGTGCTCCAGGCCTCAGCGCTGCAGGCCCTTGAAAGCGCTGCCGACCTGTTCGTCCTGGATATGGGCGAGCCTATCCGCATCCTTCAACTCGCCGAAACCATGATTCGCCTGAAGGGTTTGGTACCCGGCGAAGACATCCAGATCGTGACCACGGGCCTGCGCGACGGGGAAAAAATGCATGAAGCGCTGACTTACGGACACGAACAGGTCAGTCCGACCACCGTCGAAGGCATCAGCCGCGTCGCTTCCACCAACGGCCATGGCGAATTGTTCGACAAGCAACTCGCAGCGCTTCTGGAAGCAGCCAGCCGCCGCGACAGATCGGAGGCACTGAGATTGCTGGGCGTGCTCGTTCCTGAATATGGGGCCAATCGTGCCTTCAAGGGCCGACGCCACAGCGCTTGACGCTCCAGCCCTTCGTGCTACGCCGCGCGGTAATTCAGTCAGCCGCCAGAGGAAGCCCCCATGACCGACGCCGCCACCAGCGGAGCTCCCGTTCGCATTCGCCGCGCCCTTCTGTCTGTTTCCGACAAGACGGGTCTTGTCGATCAGGCTCGAAAGCTTGTTGCGATGGGTGTGGAGCTTATTTCCACGGGCGGAACCTCAAAATTGCTGAAAGAGGCGGGTCTGGCGGTCAAGGATGTCGCTGACCTGACAGGCTTTCCGGAAATGATGGATGGCCGCGTCAAGACACTTCATCCGGCTGTTCATGGCGGACTACTCTACCTGCGCGACAATCCCAGCCATGTGAAAGATGCCGAAGCCCACGGCATCGGCGCCATCGATCTGATCTACGTCAACCTCTACCCCTTCGAGGCAACCGTTGCATCCGGGGCAGATTTCGAGACCTGTATCGAGAATATCGACATCGGCGGCCCGGCCATGCTGCGCGCTGCAGCCAAGAACGGCGCCTTCGTCGCTGTCTGCACGGATGGTGGGGACGTCGATTCGGTCATTACCGAGATGGAAACTGCCGAAGGCTCGGTGCCTGTTTCGCTCTGCCGCAAGCTTGCGGCGAAAACCTATGCCCGCACCGCCGCGTATGACGCGGCCATTTCCGGCTGGTACGCGCGGCAACTGGACGAGACCGCACCGGACTGGGCGGCCATTGGCGGACGCTTGCAGGAAGCATTGCGCTATGGCGAAAACCCGCACCAGAAAGCCGCCTTCTACGTCACTGGCGAACAGCGCCCCGGCGTCGCAACGGCGAAACAGCTCCAGGGCAAGGCCCTCTCCTACAACAACATAAATGATACAGATGCAGCCTATGAACTGATTGGTGAACTCGGTGCCGAAACGCCTGCTGTCGCTATCATCAAACACGCCAACCCCTGCGGCGTCGCCCAGGGCCAGACCATCATCGAGGCCTATCGCGCAGCTCTTGCATGTGACTCCACCTCGGCTTTTGGCGGCATCGTCGCATTGAATCGCCCTCTTGATGGCGCGACCGCCGAAGAAATCAGCAACGTGTTTACAGAGGTCGTTATCGCTCCCGGCGCAGATGCTGATGCTGAAGCGATCTTCGCCAGGAAAAAGAACCTCCGCCTCCTGATCACAGAAGGCCTGCCGGATCCTTCTGCTGCCGGTCATTTCGTCAAGACCGTAGCCGGAGGCTTCCTGCTTCAGGACCGGGACTTTGGCCGCATCACGCGCGCTGACCTGAAAGTCGTCACCCGTCGTACGCCGACAGAGGAACAACTCGACGATCTGCTGTTTGCCTGGCGCGTGGCCAAGCACGTCAAATCAAACACGATCGTGTATGCCAGAGACGGTGCAACTGTCGGCATCGGCGCAGGACAGATGAGCCGAATTGATTCAGCCCGAATCGCGGCCCGCAAGGCCGAAGACGCTGCCGAAGCCGCCGGTTGGGACGTGCCGAAAACCAAAGGCTGCGTCGCCGCTTCAGACGCGTTCTTCCCCTTCCCGGACGGCCTGCTTCAGGCTGCGTCAGCAGGGGCTACAGCGGTTATCCAGCCCGGCGGATCCATCCGCGACGACGAAGTAATCGCCGCCGCAGATGATGCCGGTCTAGCCATGGTTTTCACGGGAATGCGCCACTTCCGGCACTGATCACCCTCAGATCGAGACGACGATCTTGCCAAAGTGCTTTTGCGACGCCTGATGCGCGAAGGCCTCGGCGATTTTGTCGAGCGGGAAGGTCTGGTCGAGGACCGGCTTGATGTTGTTTGCCTCGATCGCGGCAATCATGTCTTCCTGATGGGCCGCCGATCCCACGGTGATACCTGACAACGTGATGTTCATCGAGAAAAGCGCTGCTGTCGGCACTTCACCCGACACGCCGGTCAGGACACCAATCAGTGAGATGTGACCCCCCATCCGGGAGGCTGCGATGGACTGGGCAAGCGTGCCAGGACCACCAATTTCGACCACTTCGTCGACACCGCGTCCACCCGTCAGCTCCTTCGCCTTCTTTCCCCAATCCGGCGTGTCCTTGTAATTGATCAGGTGATCAGCGCCGAGTTCCTTCAGGCGCTTGAGCTTTTCATCAGACGATGATGTCGCAATGACACGCGCTCCGGCCGCCTTGGCGAATTGCAGCGCAAAGATCGACACGCCGCCCGTACCCTGAGTCAGCACCCAGTCACCCGGTTTGATCTTCGCTTCCACCATCAGGGCGCGCCACGCCGTTAGTGCGGCGCAGGGAAGTGTCGACGCTTCTTCGAAGGAATACCCCTCCGGCATGCGCGTGAATGCCGTCTCCGGTGCCGCGACCAGCTCTGCGGCGAACCCATCTGCGCCATCACCGGGAACACTGGCAAAGCCCGACATTTGCGGTCCGCCTGAATGCCAATTCGGGAAGAACAGGCTCAGCACCTTGTCGCCCGGCTTGAACCGGCTGGCGCCTTCACCCACCGAAACGACTTCGCAGGCACCATCCGACATCGGAATCCGCCCATCAGGTGTCGGGATACCGCCCATCACGACGACAAAATCATGATAGTTCAGGCTGTTCGCCTTCACCCGAACCAGAATCTCGCCGCGGCCGGGTTTTGGATCGGGGCGATCCTCGATGACGAGGTTTCCGGGACCACCGGGCTTTTTGACAGCTGCTACTTTCATGGGGCGCTTCCTCTTCGCTTTGGCGTGAAGGTGGGTTGGCGACGCTAGGGAAGTCAAGCAGATCAGTCGGGTGACGTGGCCAGATCTACCGAATAGCAAAACCGGCCTGCCTCAGTGCGGGGTGCAGCCGAATTGATATAGTCGACGCCCTGGCCGTAATACCGCATGCCGGTGTCGCCGCGACTGGGCCGTTCGAACACAGCGCATACCTGCGCGACACGGTCATCGCCTGGGACAATTTCGAATGCCTCTCCTGAAATCGGATCGTCGCGCCAAACAGCGTTGCGGCAACCCGATGCCAGACGCGCGTCAGACCCTGCGTCCGCAATGGCTGTTCGCACCAACGTCATATCGCCCGGCAGCGCACCGACACCGCGATTGTAACAATTAAGAGCCATCGCCGTTTCGGCCAGCGCCTGCATGCGAAGACCGTCCGCCTGCTCCTGCCGCGCCTTTGTCGGTCCGCCAATGACGACGAGGCCTGCAATAATGCTCGCAACGACCACGATGACCAGCGCACCCGCCAGCCAGTCTCCGGGTTCACGCGGGGTCCACATTATTCTTGTCCCCCTTTTCCGCATCACTGATGAAATAGGTGAAAATCGCGCCGGCAATGATCGCCACCACGAACGACTTGAGCACGAAGCGCGTCGTGAGATCGCCGGCGAGGAAATTGTAAACAAGTGAAATGCCGTCCCCGACAAGCGTGCACCCGGCGATGACCAGGCTGAGATAAGTCAACCATTTCCGGATCCGCGACCGTTGCAATTGTGGGTTCCTCTGCCTGGCGCCGCGCAGAATGTAACCGAGCCAGAGGAATATCGGCGTCGCAACAAGAAGGCCGGAAATACCGCTGCGCGCCTGTGTTTCAAGGCGGAATATACGATAGTCGCTTTCAGTGGCCTTGTCTGGGAAGCCATACTCGATAAGCGCAAACAGGAGCGAGCCGAGGCTGAACGACACGATTCCAAGCAGAATGAAAAACAGCAGGTAGAAAAAGGCTTCGCGTGCGGACAGGTAGGGTTGCGGGCGCGGAACGGCGACGGGAAAGTCGACATCTGAATAGGTCTCAAGCGCCGAGTCCACTTCGGCGCGGCGCCATCCCGCCTTGGTCAGGGCTTCGATGATTGCAGCGCGTGATTGCCCGCGCTCCAGACTGTCCTTGACGAATTCCACGAGTGTCTTGTCGGCCATTGCGTCCCCACACTATTGGTTCGGACGCGAACATAGCCTGTTCGGGGCCATCTCGCCAGAAATTCAGATATCCGCGCGTTTGAGCATCCGTTCGAAACCGTCCCAGAATTCGGCGCGCCGCTCATCGGTTTCCATCAGGATTTCGTGTCGAGCGCCTTCTACAGTGACATGCTCACAGTCTGGCAGGCGGGCGCACACGGCGGCGTGCGATGCATTGTCGACCAGCATTTCTTCCCCCGCCGACGCAACAAAAACAGGGATGCTTACCTTGTTCAGGGCTTTCACCTTGCCAAAGGTCGCCACGATGTTCAGCGACGCGCCGAGCCAGCCCCAGGTGACGGGGCCCAGCTCCAGTTCCGGTGCGGCATCACACAGGTCGCGCTGCATCTGCCAGCGGCGCTCGTCATGCGTCACGATATTTGTCTGGAACGTTTCGGCTGGCCCCGGCTGTTGTGCATAGTCATCGGACCTGCCCGTCACGCGCATGGCCCAGACCAGATAGTTCATGCCGAAGAATTTCGACTTCAGCCCCCACATCGGCGCGCAGAAAGCCGCAGCGTCCACTTTCACCAGGCCGCGTGCAATGGCCGCCAGTGCGATGGCGCCGCCCATGGAATGGGCCAGCGACACATAGGGTCGCGGCAACCGGTCATCGAGTTTTTCCAAGCCCTTCGCAAGCGCGCCCATGAAGGTTTCGAACCGGTCGATATGGCCTTTTTTCGTGTCGTCCAGCAGACGCTCTGAAAGCCCCTGTCCCGGCCAATCGATAATCACCACGGCAAAGCCCATGGCCTGAAGCTCACGGCCAACCTCGAAATACTTTTCGATGAACTCAGTACGTCCCGGGCACACAATCACCGTGCCGCGCGGATTTTCATACGTCAGAGCCGGCGCGATGCAGGCCCTCAGGGCGCGTCCTTCACTCCCCTTGAACCATACGATCTCCGCCCCGTCTGGCGCAGGGTTACCCGGCACGATGACAAAGTCGGCGCGCTGGCTGGTTTCTTTGGGGGGGGTCTTGTCTGTCATCGCAAAAAAGCCGCCCTCAGGTTTCCCCGGGGCGGCCCCTTCTGGATTGGAAAGCCGTCGCGGTCTACGAGAACTTCTTCATCAGGTTCTGAAGCTGCATGGCGACAGACATATCGCCCTCAACCTTCAGTTTGCCCTGCATGAATGCCATGGTCGGGTCCATCTGGCCGCCGGAAATCTTCTGGAAGTCATCCCAGTCAACCTTGATGGTCGCATCGGCGTCGCCGTCAGAATTGTCGACTTTGCCTGCAACGCCATCAATGAAAAGCTTGCCGACGCTTCCGAAGTCAAATTTGACTTTTTTTGTGAAATCGCCGCCTGGCTCGACAGCGGATGAAGCCTTGGATGTGAGTTCTGCGAGATCCATAACGGGTCCTCCTTGGAATGGGTCCTGTGGGGATAAAGCAGACCAGAGGCCCCGAAGGCAAGAAAAAGCTGAATCATGTTCCGCAACGTAAGCGGATTCTCACTTCTCAACGATCGGTTGGAAACCGCCGAAGATCATGCGTTTGCCATCGAACAAGTGAGATCCCATCAGTCCGGTCTCCTCGAATTCAATCATGGCGGCCTCGTTCCCGGTATCGAGCACCTCTTTGGAGGGCCAGACGATCCAGGAAAAAACGACAGCTTCGTCTTGCTGCAACTTCACGGCCATCGGGAAACTGGTCAGCTTCCCATCCGGCACGTCATCGCCCCAGGCTTCGACAACGCTGAGCGCGCCATGCTTCTTGAACACCAATGCTGCTGCTTCGGCCATCTCGCGATAGGCATCCTTGTTCGCCGTCGGCACGGCAATCACAAATCCCATGATATAAGTCATTCCGGTCTTCCTCTCTCAGACATCAAACGCAGCTTGCAGGCCCGCCACATCACATCCACGATCCGCGAATCGGGTATCACCGACACATAATATTCAGCCGCCGCCTCCGCTTCGCGGTCATACTAGAGAATGGGCGTAATTTTTGAGGGTGTGATCATGTTCCTTTCCTCTAGCTAGTCCGGCATCGCCGCCAGGAAGTCCTCAGTCATGCGCGTCGCCCGGGTTGGCCGGTCGCACACGTACAGGTTCCAGTGGCAGGCTTTTCGCCAGTTCCTCCAGCTGGTCAGTTGCCTTGCCCCAGCCGTCATGGAAGCCCATGGCCTGATGCCCCTTCATGTCCGCTTCATTCCAGTGACGCGCAACTGCACGGTACCGCGTCGTCCCGTCGCCGAGATCCTTGAACGTGATGATCGAGGTCATGAACGGCTTTTCGCCCGGCACCCAGTCACCGACAAAAGCATCGGTGCCGACGATCCGCCTGCCCGGCACCACTTCCACATATTGCCCCCGCACATGGTTCACTTCGCCGTCAGGCCCTTCCATGCGGTGATAGCTCGCCCCGCCCGGTCGCAAGTCCAGCTTCGCCTCGGTTACGTTCCACGGTTTCGGGCAGAACCACTGGCAGACCAGCTCCGGATCGGTATAGCAGCGATAAAGTGCCTCTGCCGGCGCGGCAATGATCCGCTCAAGGACCAGGTCAAACGCATGTAGCGTTTCTGTTGCGGTGGGCTCAGTCATTGTTTCCTCCTCAAGAAACGGTTGCAGGCAAGTTGAACAGCATCCTCACATACCGGATCAGGTGATCGGCAGTGTCGCGCGCGGCGCGGGGGTCACCGGCAGCCTTGGCCAGGATGAAAGCGCCCTGCAGCACGGCCTGTGTGTGCAGCGCGAGGCTCTGCGCCGTCCAGTCGCCTGTCAAGCCATGGCGCTTGCGCGCCGCGTCAATGTCATCGACCAGCGTCGCTGCGTGGCCCCAGATGGAATCGTGGCAGGCGTCACGCAGCGCTGGCAGTGTGTCATAGGATTCCTGCACCATCGTGCCGACAAGGCAGGTGAACTCACAGATCGGCCCGTCCAGCATGTCGCGCCGGTATTCAAGGTAGCCAAGAAGTCGGTCCAGAGGGTCTTCCTCAGCCATATAGGGCGCACCGCCGAACAACTCGTTGGCGTGCAGCTTCCACGCCTCCGCCGCCGCAATGCCAAGGTCCACCTTGGTCGGAAAATGGTGGAAGAAAGCGCCCTTGGTCACCCCCGCTTCGCGGCAGAGGTCATCCACCGACGTCGCACTGAAGCCCTTCTCGCGCACAACTTTCACGGCGGCGCCGATCAGTTTCTCCTTTGCGGGGGATTGCCTTGGTGCCATGCGATCTGTCTCCCTGCCCAAAACATACCAACTGGTTGGTTTGTGGGTCAATCCCGAATCTTGCTGCCCCGGCGGCAAGCCATCCGCGACTCCGGAATGGCTTGACCGATCCCCCTCTCAGCGCCGATTGATGAAGGCATGAGTTGGAAAAAATCGATCGAGGAACTCCGTCGGCGCGAGCGCCTTTCGGAAAAGATGGGCGGCGAAGAGCCGGTCGAACGCCAGCGCGGTCGCGGCAAGCTGACGGTGCGCGAGCGCGTCGCCTTCCTGGTCGACCCCGGCAGCTTCCATGAAATTGGCAAGATCGCGGGCAAGGCGACTTACGGAGAAGATGACGAACTGGAATCTTTCTCCCCCTCAACGTCCGTTACCGGACGGGCGACGCTAAACGGAAAGTCGACTGTCATTCTGGCTGATGATTTCACCGTTCGCGGCGGCGCCTCGGATGCTGCGATCTGGCAGAAAATGGTCCAGATGATCAAGATGGCGACGGAATACCGGATGCCGCTCGTCCAGATGATCGATGGCACGGGAGGCGGCGGCTCGGTCAAGAGCCTCGAAAAGGATCCGCGCACCTACATTCCGGAAACGCCCGGCTGGAACGAGATCGTCCACGGTATGACGCAGGTGCCGTTCGTCTCGCTCGCCCTGGGCCCGTGTGCCGGTATGGGCGCAGGCCGTGTCGCGGCCAGCCATTTCTCGGTCATGGTGAAGGAACTGTCCCAGATTTTCGTCGCCGGGCCGCCGGTTGCCATTGCGCTTGGTGAGGATGTCACCAAGGAAGAACTCGGCGGCTGGAAAATCCAGGGGCAGAACGGCACGGTTGATAATGTCGTCGATTCAGAAGCCGACGCCTTCGAGGCTGCCCGGCGCTTCCTCTCCTATATGCCGCCGTCCGTCCATGACCTGCCGGAGCGCACGCCCCCTTCCGACGACCCGCAGCGCAAGGAAGAGTTCCTTCTCTCTATCGTGCCCACCGACGGCAAGACGCCCTACAAGCCGCGCAAGATCATCGAGGCGACAGTCGACCGCCACAGCTTCTTCGAAATTGGCCATGACTGGGGCCGCGGCATGGTCTGCGGCCTTGCGCGGATCGACGGGCACGCCGTTGGAATTCTGGCCGGCGACCCGTTCTTCCTCGATGGGGCATGGACGGCGGATGTCTGTGACAAGGTCACTCGCCATATGGACCTCTGTTCCATGTTCCACCTGCCGGTCATCCATCTGGTTGACTGTCCCGGCTTTGCCGTCGGCGTAAAGGCGGAAACGGCGGGCGTCACGCGTGCGGGCGTGCGCGCCATGACAGCAATCTATCAAGCCAACGTGCCTGTATGCTCCGTGGTCATCCGCAAGGCTTATGGCCTCGCCGGGTCGGCCATGATGAACCAGTCGAAAACCAAGTGGCGCTATTGCTGGCCCAGCGGCGACTGGGGCAGCCTGCCCATGGCGGGGGGCATCGAGGCGGCGTTCCGCAAGGAACTTGCTGAGGCTGAAGACCCGGATGCGCTGAAGGAACAACTCTATCGCAAGTTCGATGCGATTCGCTCACCCTTCCGGACAGCCGAAAGCTTCCTCGCCGAGGAAATCATTGATCCACGCGATACACGGCCGCTGCTTGTCGATTTCGTGCATCACGCCGTGCGCGTGATCGATGCGGGCGAGTTCCGCCACGGATACCGCCCTTAACGGTCTGGTGTCTCCCAATCGGCGGGCGGCACATTCCGGCGCCTCAGACGCAAGGCCAATCCAACCGACACGCCGACGCCGATCGCCACGGTCAGGTCGGCCACCACGGTAAGCACCAGCGTCAGGATCAGGAGAAACTGGTCGGATCGCGGCGCTGAGAGATAGCCTTTCCACTTATGCGGCTCGCTCATGGTCCAGGCCGTGAGGATCAACAATCCTGCCAGCGCAGGCATTGCCAGGTAGCCCGCCAGCGGCGCCGCCACCAGCATCACAACAAGGATCGCCAATGCATGGACAATCCCCGCCACGGGTGTCTTCCCACCCGCCCGCACATTGGTCGCCGTGCGGGCAATCGCACCTGTCGCCGGCATCCCGCCAAAAAGGGACGAGCCGACATTCGCGAAGCCTTGCGCAATGACTTCCGCGTTGGGGCGATGATGACCACCAGTCATCTTGTCAGCCACCATGGCCGACAGCAACGATTCAACACCGGCCAGGAATGCGATGACGAAAGCGGACGGCAGCAACTCCATCACACGGTCCAGTGAAATCGTGGGAAACGACGGCATCGGCAAATGGCTCGGCAGAACGCCGAAACGCGAACCGATGGACTCAACCGGCCAAGCCAGCATCATCGCAGCAGCCGACGTCAACGCCACTGCCACGATCAGACCAGGCGCACGCGGCGCCAGCCGGCGCAGTAGGACGATAAGACCGATTGTCGCCAAGCCAATTCCGAGCGCCGGATAACTGGCTGTTGCGCGCGCATCCCATAGTGCTGGCAGTTTCTCGAGAAAATCTGCGGGCAGGGACTCGATGGAAAGCCCGAAAATGTCCTTCAGCTGGCTCGTGGCAATGATGACGGCAATGCCGATCGTGAACCCGTTCACCACGGCTTCCGGTACAAAGCTGATCAGGTTGCCGACACGCAATATCCCAGCCAGCAAAAGAATGAGGCCCGCCATAAAGGTCGCCAGAACCAGGCCATCATAGCCGTGCTGGCTGATCACCCCGAACACGACAACAATGAATGCGCCAGTTGGCCCACCAATCTGAACCCGGCTCCCGCCCAGAAGAGACACAAGGAACCCACCGACAATGGCCGTCACGATTCCCTTGGCCGGGTCTGCGCCCGACGCAATGGCAATCGCCAGGCTGAGCGGCAACGCCACCATGGCCACCGTGATCCCCGCCATCACGTCTGCCCAGAATAGTGACCAGGAATAAGTCTGCAGTGTCGTGAGAATTTTGGGCTTCATGATATGTAAACTTGCCAGACTAAAGCTTTCCGCTAGCACAATCTGCATGGCTTCGCATCTGGTCTTGTTGGCTCACCCGCTTGAACATCGGCACAATTCCAGCGCCATATTGCCTTTATTCTGGTTTCATGATGGCTCTATGTCATCTGTGGAGGGACCAAGATCATGAAGATTCGCGCATTGCTGCTCGCAGCATCAACTGCCATCGCTTTGACGGCCTGTGGGGGACCGAAGGGTTACGATAGGGCTGAAATGGCCGAGTCCATGGCGTCTCCACCGCCCGCGCCGATGATGAGCAAGCAGGCTTTTGACGGCGCACCCATGGAGGAAGACAGTGTTGGCGGGGTACAAGCCGACGCGACTGCGCAGCAATACATCGCCTATTCCCATTCCCTTGGCCTGCGCCTGCCGGTCGCGACCATCGAACCGGTCATGCAGCGCCATATAGCGGCCTGCAATGCAGCCGGGACGACCAAATGCATCGTCACCAACTCCTATCTGAACGCCTGGTCGGAAGATGAATCGTCCGCATCGCTGAACCTGCGTGCGACGCCAGACTGGATCGAGACCTTCCTGAACGGAGTCGAGGCGGAGGCCGAACAGGCCAAGGGCGAAGTGACGTCCCGCCAGACAACGGCGGAAGACCTGACGGTGACAATCATCGATACCGATGCCCGCCTTCACGCACAGGAAGCGCTCCAGAAGCGGATTGAGAGCCTCTTGGAAAACCGTCCGGGCGACCTTGGAGAATTGCTTGAAACCGAACGCGAGCTTGCCCGCGTGAATGGCGAGATCGATTCGCTGAAATCGTCGATGAAGGCGCTGATGCAGCGTGTCAGCATGAGCCAATTGTCAGTCAGCTACGAAACCAAGCGCAATCCGGTTTCATCTGGTGCGCTCAGTCCGCTGGGCGACGCTTTCGGGGGATTCTTCTATAATCTGTCCAGCGCACTCGCCGCCGTAATCACGGCATTCGCTGTGGGCCTGCCATGGTTGATCCTGCTCGGCGTCTTCCTCTGGCTTTGGCTCAAACTGATCTGGCCGCGCATCCGCCGCAAGAAAACTTGAGTCCGGGCCAAAGGCCTCATCCTGACAATCGTCCACGGATGAGGCCTTGCCGGTAGAGCGTTACGCCTTCTCGCTAACCTTCTTCTTTGCCTTGGGCTTGTCCTTCGGCAGGAGAAGGTGAGCGATTTCCTTCGGCACCACCATGAGGAACTGGCTTTCGGCCACGTCCCATTCCGCAAGCAGCTCGTGTGCACGGATGGATCCTGTTCGATCCGCATGCTCCTGCACCAGCGCCCGGCACTGTTCGATATGTTCTGCCGGCATGTCGGATAATGGATACCAGTCGATTGAATCCGGGTTCGCCACGCGTTCGAACCGTTTATCGGTGTCGAGGATAAAGGCCGCGCCGCCCGTCATGCCTGCGCCGAAATTATCACCGACAGGACCAAGGATCACCGCGCGGCCACCGGTCATGTACTCACAGCCATTCGCGCCGCAACCTTCGACCACCGTCTTGGCGCCCGAGTTGCGCACGGCAAATCGTACACCCGCTGTGCCCGACGCAAACAGCTTGCCCGCCGTTGCGCCATAGAGGCAGGTATTGCCAACAATCGCATCACCCGATGCCGAGCGACGTTCGCGCGGCTTGGGCGCAACAACAATCGTCGCACCCGACAGGCCCTTGCCGACATAGTCGTTCGCATCGCCGATCACTTCCAGCAGCAGGCCCTGGACACTGAACGCGCCAAGCGACTGGCCCGCCGAGCCTTCAAGACGGATGTGCAAACGACCTTCCGGCAGCGCGCTCATACCAAACTTCCGGGTAATCGCCGAACTCGACCGCGCACCAATCGCCCGCATCGTGTTCTGTACGTTATACTCCAATTGCATCTTCTCGCCGCGCTCGAAGAAAGGCTCGGCATCCCGCAGGATCTGCACATCAAGCGAATCCGGCACTTCTTCCCGCCGCGTTGGCTGGTAGACAACCGGATGATCGGTATCGACCTGCACCAGAAGCGGGTTGAGGTCGAGGTCATCAAGGTGCGAGGCACCGCGGCTGACCTGCACGAGAAGATCCGTCCGGCCGATGGCTTCGTCGAGCGATTTCAAGCCAAGCGACGCAAGCACTTCACGCACGTCTTCTGCGATGAAGCTCATCAGGTTGACCACCTTTTCCGGCGAACCTGTAAAGTGAGCCCTCAATGCCTCATCCTGCACGCAGACACCAACCGGGCATGTGTTCGAGTGACACTGGCGCACCATGATGCAGCCCATGGCAATCAGGCTGGCCGTGCCGATACCGTATTCCTCGGCGCCCAGCATTGCGGCGATCACGATATCGCGGCCGGTGCGAAGACCGCCATCGGTCCGCAATGTCACCTTGTCGCGCAAATTGTTCAGCGACAGGATTTGGTGTGCTTCGGCCAGGCCGAGCTCCCACGGCAGACCGGCATATTTGATCGACGTCTGAGGGCTCGCGCCTGTTCCGCCGACACCACCGGCAATCAGGATGATATCCGCCTTTGCTTTCGCGACGCCCGCCGCCACCGTTCCCACGCCAGACTGGGCGACCAGTTTCACGGCAACGCGTGCCTCCGGGTTGATCTGCTTCAGGTCGTAAATCAGCTGGGCCAGGTCTTCGATTGAATAAATGTCATGGTGCGGCGGGGGCGAGATCAGCATCACGCCCGGCGTCGCATGTCGCAGTTTGGCGATGAATTCGGTAACCTTGAATCCTGGCAGCTGGCCGCCTTCGCCGGGCTTTGCACCTTGTGCGATCTTGATCTCGATCTCGCGGCACTGGTTCAGATACTCCGCTGTCACACCAAAGCGGCCGGAAGCCACCTGCTTGACAGCAGAGTTCATGTTATCGCCATTCGGCAGGGGCCGGTAACGCGCCTTGTCTTCGCCGCCTTCTCCGGACACGGACTTCGCGCCGATCCGGTTCATTGCGATGTTCAAGGTGCCATGCGCCTCAGGGCTCAGCGCACCCAAAGACATCCCGGGTGTCACGAAACGCTTGCGTATCTCATTGATTGACTGGACTTGCGACAGGGGCACCGCTTCCCCTGCTGCCTTAAAATCCAGAAGGTCGCGCAATTGCAGCGGATCGCGCGCGTGCACCGCCTCAACATATTTGCGATAAATCGAGTAGTCGCCGCGATTGCACGCTGCCTGCAGTGTGTGGATCAGATTGCCATCCAGCGCGTGTGGCTCTTCGTTCGCACGCAGGCGATAAAAGCCGCCCACAGGCAACGATATGATATCCTCGTCAAACGCCGCCTCATGACGCACCAGCGCATTCTCTTCCAGGCCAGCAAGGCCCAGACCGGAAATCCGGCTGTTCATGCCAGGGAAATAATCGGCCACCAGCGCGCGGGACAGCCCCAACGCTTCGAAATTATACCCGCCGCGATAGGAGGAGATAACCGAAATCCCCATCTTCGAAATGATCTTCAGAAGACCGGCTTCGACCGCGTCCTTGTAGTTCCTCACGCAGTCATTCAGCGACAATCCGTCAAACAATCCGCGCGCATGACGGTCCGCGATAACGTCCTGCGCCAGATAGGCGTTCACGCACGTCGCCCCCACGCCCACCAGAACTGCAAAATAATGTGTGTCGAGACATTCCGCTGAACGGACGGTGATCGAACAGAATGTCCGCAACCCCTGCGCGACCAGATGGGAGTGCACTGCGCCAGTGGCCAGGATCATCGGGATCGCAATCTTGTCAGCTGACTGATACTGGTCGGTCAGCACAATATGCTCGCGCCCTTCACGCACGGCCTCCTCAGCCTCGCGACGAATCCGGCTAAGCGCATTCTTCAATGCACCGCCATCACCCGTCGCGTCCCCCTCATCGAACGTACAGTCAATTTCGGCCATACCGACACCAAGCCGCGTGATCAGTCGCTCATACATGCCCGTGCTAAGCACTGGGCTTTCCAGCACGAAAACTTCCTGCTGCGACTTGTCGGTGTCGAGCACGTTGCCGAGGTTCTTGAACCGGGTCTTCAGGCTCATCACACGCGCTTCGCGTAGGGGGTCAACCGGCGGGTTCGTTACCTGGCTGAAATTCTGGCGGAAGAAGTGGCTCATCGGCCTGTAGGAGTATGACAGCACGGCGGGCGCGGTATCATCACCCATTGATCCGATGGCCTCCTTGGCCGCTTCGGCCATCGGCGCCAGAATCAGCTCCAGCGTCTCTAGCGAATAGCCTGCCGCTGTCTTGCGGCGCAAAAGTTCCTCTTTGCTGAACAGCTTAGGCTCAGGGCCCGGGCCGATTTCCGGCTCGAGCTCCGTCACGCTGGACAGCCATTCTTCGTAAGGATTCTGCTCCGCGAGAAAATCGATCAGTTCACGGTGCTCGTAGAATTTTCCGGTTTTCAGGTCAGCTGCAATCATCCCGCCCGCCGGGATCGAACCGCGTTTGGCAACTTCATGATCGCCTAGTGGGCACATACCCGCTTCGGAACCGACTGCCAGAATACCATCCGTCGTCAGTGCATAACGCAGTGGACGCAAACCGTTGCGATCCAGCCCTGCAATCGCCCAACGCCCGTCATAAGCTGCGATGCCCGCCGGGCCATCCCACGGCTCCATCACCGAGTTGCAATAGTCGTAAAGCGCGCGGTGCGCTGTCGGCATCACGGAATCGCGCTTCGACCAGGCTTCCGGAATCAGCATGGCCTTCGCCATCGGTGCCGGACGGCCCGACTTGCACAGAAGCTCGAATACGGAATCCAGCGCGCCCGAATCGGATGACCCATCCGGGATCACGGGCTTCACGTCATCAACATGCTCGCCAAACGCTTCCGACACCATGCGAATCTCGTGGCTCTTCATCCAGTTCTTGTTGCCGCGCAACGTGTTGATCTCGCCATTGTGCGCAATCATGCGGAAGGGCTGGGCCAGTGACCATTGCGGGAACGTGTTGGTCGAATAGCGCTGGTGATAGATTGCAAAATTGGAGACGAAACGCGTGTCGCGCAGGTCGAGGTAGAAATTGTCGATATCCTGCGCAAGGAACATGCCCTTGTAGATCAACGAGGCATGGCTGAGCGAACAGACATAGAAACCCGGAATCGCCATCTCACGGGCACGGCGCTCGATCCGGCGCCGGCAGATATAGAGCGCCCGCTCCAGGTCTTCGGGAGTGCGGCCCTGTGCGTCCCGGAACATGATCTGCTCGATGGCCGGGCGCGTGTCCTTGGCCTTCTGGCCGATGACCGACACATCAACAGGTGGCTGGCGCCAGCCATAGATATAGAACCCGAAATGCAACACTTCCGTCTCGACAATCGTCCGGGCTGCTTCCTGCGCTGCAAAGTCTGTACGCGGCAGAAAAATCTGCCCCACGCAGATCGGATCGTCCGTCGGCGTATGGCCCGTCCGCGTCACATGCTCGCGGAAAAAGTCCTGCGGCACGGCCACGCGAATACCGGCGCCATCACCGGTCTTGCCGTCGGCATCCACCGCTCCTCGGTGCCACACATTCTTCAGCGCCATGATGCCCATTTCGACAATCTCGCGGCGCGGCTTTCCGTCCAGCGCCGCCACAAGGCCGACACCGCAAGCATCATGCTCATCCGCCGGATCATAGGCATGACCATCGATCAGTTTCTGGCGGTTGGCTTCGTACTGTTTCACATAATCTGACATGCTCTTACTCCGCCGCCACTTTCGCGGCTTTCTCAGCCGCCTTCATTGCTTTGTGCATCGCTTCGGCCGCATCCCGGCCATCCTTGATCGCCCAAACGACCAGAGACGCGCCGCGCACAATGTCGCCAGCGGCATAAACGCCTGACAGGCTCGTTTCCATCGTTGCATAGTCGACCCGTACGGCGCCCCAGCGGTTGACGGTGAGGGCCGGCTCACCGAACAGTTCCGGCAGGTCTTCCGGGTCAAAGCCAAGCGCCTTGATCACCAGGTCCGCCTTCACATCCATCGTTTCGCCCGTCTTGACCGGGCTCTGCCGGCCGGAGGCATCGGGTTCACCCAGCTTCATCTTCGCCGCCCGGACAGCTTTTACCTTGCCTGCCTTGGTGTCCAGGATCGCCTCAGGCGAAGCGAGCCATTCGAAAACGACGCCTTCTTCTTCGGCATTGGCCACTTCCCGCTGGCTGCCCGGCATGTTGGCGCGGTCGCGGCGATAAAGACAGGTCACCGATTTGGCCCCCTGCCGCACAGCCGTGCGCACACAGTCCATCGCCGTGTCGCCGCCCCCAATCACAACCACGCGTTTGCCTTCGGCATCCAGTGTTCCGTCATCGAATTCCGGGACCGCATCGCCAAAGCTCTTGCGGTTGGACGCGGTCAGATATTCGAGTGCCGGCAGGACACCTGTCGCGCCAACGCCAGGGCATTTCAGATCCTTGGCCTGATAGACACCCGTCGCGATGAGAATCGTGTCGTGCGTCTTGCGCAGGTCTTGCAGGGAAATGTCCTGACCGACGCGCGCATTGAATTTGAACGTGATGCCGCTGTCTTCGAGATGCTTGATCCGGCGCGCTACGATCGGCTTTTCCAGCTTGAAACCGGGAATGCCATAAACCAGCAGGCCGCCACCGCGATCATAGGCATCATACACCGTCACCTGATAACCTTTACGGCGCAGCTGCTCTGCCGCAGCCAGCCCGCCCGGACCGGCACCGATAATGCCAGCCGATTGCGTTCGCTCACGCGGCGGCTGGATCGGCTTGATCCAGCCTTCTTCCCAAGCCGTGTCAGTAATATATTTCTCAACAGACCCGATGGTAACCGTGCCGTGACCCGATTGCTCGATCGTGCAGATGCCTTCGCACAGGCGGTCCTGCGGGCAGATGCGGCCACAGATTTCCGGCATGTTGTTGGTGGCCGACGATACCTGCCAGGCCTCTTCCAGCCGATCCTCAGCGGCCAGCTTCAGCCAGTCAGGAATATTGTTGGAAAGCGGGCAGCCCTGCTGGCAGAACGGCACGCCACATTGTGAACACCGCGCCGCTTGCGCACCGGCCGCCTCGCGGCTGAACTCGGAATAGATTTCGTCAAAGTCGGTTGCGCGGCTTTCGGGCGCGCGTTTCGCCGGCATCGCCCGTTCAACCTTGATAAATTTCAGCATCTTCTCGGCCATATCGACCTCCACTCATTCACCCACCTTTTATAAGGGCGGCCTACCTGCCGACAAGTGAGAAACACTGTTTGTATATCGTTATGATGTTTTGATATGGGTGTTTGCAAAAAATAGGATCCGTCTGGGAAGTCCCTGCCGCTGTTGAAAATCGAAATGATATCTTTAGGCTGGGGTGCCGTTTCGAACAAACTGGGCTAGTCGACACAGACTGTCCGGCTTAAAACAGCCGCTTCGCGCTACGAGGCCCCCATGTCCCTTCTCCAGCTATTCATCATTGCGACGCTTCAGGGCTTCACCGAATGGCTGCCGATATCCTCATCGGCCCATGTCCTGTTGGCATCTGGCTATTTCGGGCTTGAGGGCCGCGATGAGTTGCTGATCAACGCCGTGTCGAACCTCGGCACGCTCGCCGCCATGTTGCTCTATTTCCGCAAGGATGTCGCCAGCGCCGTGCTCGGCGGCTTTGAGCTCGCCGCTGCGCCGGTCACGCGCAAACCTCTTTCACCCGGTGCACGCCTGGCGCTGTGCATCCTCGTAGCGACGCCTTTCGCGCTCTTGGTTGCCGCGCTGTACGACAAGCTCCTTCCGCCCGGCATCCAGGATGCCCTGCGCAGCGTCTATACCGTCGCGGGCGCGACCATTGTCTTTGGCGCGCTGCTTTGGTGGGCCGATGCGCGTGGTGCCCGAAACCGCACGGAGGCCGACATGACGGTCGGCCATGCCATTCTCATCGGCGCAACTCAGGCGATAGCGGCCATCATCCCTGGAACCAGCCGCTCTGGCATCACCATGACGGCCGCACGCGCGCTCGGCTATGAGCGCGCAGAGGCAGCCCGCTTCTCCATGCTGATAGGCGCGCCAATCCTTGCGGCGGCAGGCCTTTATGGCGCTCTTGGCCTGATGGATGCCCCTGATGGCGGCCTCGTTACCCTCCAGGACGGCATGATCGTCGCGGGCGTTGCCTTTATCACCGGCCTCGCCTCCATCGCTGCCCTGATGGCCATCCTGCGACGGATGAGCTTCCTGCCATTTGTGATTTACCGGTTTGCCCTCGGCATAGCGCTCATCCTCACCACCCCGGCACTGGGCCTGTTCTAGGCACACGGATCAGTCTTCTTCTCACAGCGAACAAAGCAACACGCGTCGCAGGTGGTATGAACCCCCTGCCGCGTGCTGCCCGTCCCGCATCGTGCGTCCCCGAACGCCTGCGAGACGTCCATTTCCGCCACCAATCAGGCGTGCAACACGGCGTCTATCAGGCCATTTTCGGGCATTTTTATTCGGGCTGCATTCAGGTTGGGGGCGTTAAAGCGCCTCCCACTCAGGCGTCGGCCGCCTTGTTGAATTCGCCATAGGGCCGGAACCGCCAGAGATATGTCGGCACAATCGATTCGATCGACTCCAGGCTCGTCAAACCAAGGTCCTTGGCCGTCAGCGCATCATCGGCGACGACATTGTCCGTCTTCAGCATCTCGACCTGGTCACCCGTGATCGGCGGCTCGCCCAGCATGCCCCACGAGAATGGCGGAATGTAACGCCACACAGCACCCAAAATATAACCCGCCGGACGCATGATGAAAAAGGGCAGCGAAATCTTGAACCGGCGACGGTCCACTTCCTTCAAGATGAAATCATAGATTTCGTTGAACGTGTAGGCACGCGGCCCGCCCAGTTCATAAGTGTTGCCGGCAGCGCCTTCGAGGTCGACTGCCAGCGCAATCGCATCGGCGACATCGCCCGCATAGATCGGCTGGAAGCGCGTCTTGCCACCACCAATAGCCGGCAGGGCCGGCGCAAAGCGTGACATCTGGGCAAACTTGTTGAAGAAGCCGTCTTCCGGTCCGAACACGATGGACGGGCGCAGGATCGTCGCGGTCGGCACCGCCTTGCGAACTGCCTCTTCGGCTTCGGCCTTGGTCCGCCCATAGTCTGACTTGGACTCCAGATCTGCGCCAATGGCAGAGACTTGCACGAATGTTTTGATGCCCTTTTCGGCCGCAACTTCCGCCAGAAGCGTCGCGCCGTCCCGCTGGGCCGATTCGAAACTTTGCGGGCCGCTCTCAAACAGGATGCCGACCAGGTTCACCACCGCAACAGCGCCATCCAGCGCGCGCTCAATCGATTCCCTGTTTCGGATATTTGCCTGAACAATGTCCACCCAGCCGGGCGCACCGGCGAGGCGAACATCCGCCGCCGTGTTCACGTGCCGGCAGGCCACGCGGACCCGATAGCCTTTTTCCACGAGCGTGCGCGCCGCATAGCGCCCGATAAAGCCCGAACCCCCGAATATCGTCACCAAACCTTTGGTCATGTCACGTTTCTCATCTGCCAGCCGAACCGGATTTAAGGTTGCCGCCTTTGACCATACAGACCTGTTCCTGTCCATGCGGCAAGAGCGGCCCCGTTCACGAGATTATCCCCTGCCCGGCGGGCACAATCGGATATCCGTTGCCGACGCCAGAATGTTATGGCATGTATTGTGCCATTAGTTACCTCGCATGGGCCATGAAAGGCGTGAAAAGACGTGTCACTGAAGACAGCGCTCGTTTCCCGCATTGCGGAACATCTGACCGGCGAACCAAGGCTGTTGGCCCGGCGCGCGAAAGCAGAGCGTCAACGCGTCGCCGTTGGTGCCGCCCATGTGGTCGAGTATTTCCATCAGGCAGACGACCCCTACTCTCATCTGACTGCGCAGGTCCTGTCCACCTTCACAGAGCGCTTTGACATCGAGCTCAGGATTCATCTGGTCGGGCCGCCGCCGGACTGGGCCGCGCCCGAGCGTGGCCACCTTGAATCCTATTCCCGCCGCGACGCGCAAAGGTTCGCGAAGAAAGCTGGGCTCTCCTTCAAGGATCCCGGCGCACAGCCCGCCGCAAGTGACCGACAGGCCGCAGAGGTCGCGCTTGCGGCCGCCATCGCGGATGGAACATTTGCCGCGCGCGCACCGAAGATCGGCGAAGACTTCTGGTCAGGCCATGCGGTACCACCCGCTGACTTGAACCCATCAAACCTGACAATGGCAGGCGATGCGCGCCGTGACGCGCTTGGACACTATCTCGGGGCAACCTTCCACTATGGCGGTGAATGGTATTGGGGAATCGACCGGCTTCACTATCTGGAGGCCCGCCTCACAGAACTTGGCGCCCGGACATCGCAGACGACGGATACGCCCATCTTTGCGCAGCCTGTCGTACCGTCGAGCGCCGCTTCAGCCGCCCCGCGCGAACTCCACTATTATCTCTCCTTCCGTAGCCCCTACACTTACATCGCCGCCGCCCGCACGAAGGCTCTCGCTGATGCCTACGGCGCTGACCTGAAACTGCGCTTCGTGTTGCCTATGGTCATGCGCGGCCTGCCTGTCCCCCGGATGAAGAGCACTTACATTACGACCGACACGGCCCGCGAAGCGCGTCGTCTCGGCGTGCGGTTCGGGCGGATAGCTGATCCTCTCGGGCGCCCTGTCGAGCGCGGCTACTCACTCCTGCCATGGGCGCGCGACCAGGGGCGCGGATTTGAATACTGCCATGCGTTTCTCGAAAATGTCTGGTCACGCGGCGTGGACGCGGCATCAGACAAGGGATTGAAACAGATCGTTGAGGCGGCCGGTCTCGACTGGCAAGTCGCCCGTGATCTCGTCGGCAATGACGATTGGCGCGCAGAGGCCGAAGCCAACCGAGCAGAGATGATGGACCTCGGGATCTGGGGCGTGCCCAGTTTCCGGGTCGGAGATGTCTCGACCTGGGGTCAGGACAGGCTCTGGCTCATCGAAGACAAACTCAAGCAGCCACAGAGCTGACGATTACGAAATGAGGAAACAAAACATGAAGTGGGTCAAGCGCAGTCTGATCGCAATCGTCTCTCTGGCCGTGGCGGCCTTGATCGGCTTTCAGGTCTTCAAGAACCAGATTGCCGAGGTGGCATTCAGGAAAGCCATCGAGGCCAATGTCGGTCGTGACGCAAGTACAGAGCTGCCGGACGGGCTGCATGTCTTTGTATGCGGCGCCGGCACGCCACTGCCAGACCCGCTGCGCGCTGGCCCTTGCCTTGGCGTAATCGCAGGGGACCGCACATTCATCTTCGATGCCGGTTCCGGAGGGACGCGCAACCTGACCCGCATGCGCTTCCCGCTTGGCCGCACAGAACGCGTCTACCTGACTCATCTGCATTCCGATCACATGGACGGTCTCGGCGAACTCTTGATGCAAGTCTGGGTAAACGGCCAGCGCGCCGAACCCCTCCCCGTCTCCGGTCCGCGCGGCGTCGGTGAAGTCGTCGACGGCTTCAACGCGGCCTATCGGATCGACGGAACATTCCGAACCGCGCATCACGGCGCTGACATTGCCAATCCGGCAGGCCGGGGCGGCGTCGGCGAAACCATTACGCTGCCGGCAGGCCCCGGCTCGCGCGCTGTCATCCTCGACGATAAAGGTCTTAAAATTACAGCGTTCTCGGTCAGCCACGCGCCTGTCGAACCCGCGTTCGGCTACCGCCTCGATTACAAGGCCCGCTCGGTCGTGATCAGTGGCGACACGATCTACGATCCGAACCTCATCGCCGTCGCTCAAGGTGTCGACGTGCTGTTTCACGAGGCCCTGGATCCTGAAATGGTCGGCGTCATGCACAATACCGCAGCCGCGAAGGGCGCCGACCATCTCGCAAAGATTCTCGATGACATCCTCAGCTATCACGCCACCCCGGTCGACGCCGCTCAGTCGGCCAGCGAATCGGGCGCACGTGAGTTGGTCTTCTACCACACCATCCCGCCTTTGCCCTCGCACCTGCTCAACGGCTATTACGTGCGCGACGCAAAGAAGGCATTTGACGGCGAGATCACCGTGTCGGAAGACGGCATGATCTTCAGCCTGCCGGCTGGCAGTGACGCAATCAATCGCCATGACGGTTTCAAATGACCGAATCGAAAGTCACCGCCTTCCCGGGATCAGCCCCCGCCGATGATGCGGCTGACGGGCGCCGCCAGCGCAGCGAACGCAGCCGCACCCAGATCATCGACGCCTTGTTCGCACTGATCCGCGAAGGCGATATGAGCCCCAGTGCCGCGCGCGTTGCAGAACGCGCTGCTGTCGGTCAGCGTACGGTCTTCCGGCATTTCGAAGACATGGACAGCCTGTTTGGCGAAATGTCAGAACAGATCCAGTCGGAAATCATGCCCATCGTTCTGGCGCCCTACACATCAACCGACTGGCATGAGCGCCTCGTGGAACTGGTTCGTCGCAGGGCCGCCGTGTATGAGCGCATCTTTCCCATCCGGGTCTCGGCCAATCTCAGGCGCTTCAATTCCCGCTTTCTCATGAGCGAGTATCGACGCAACCTGATCCTGGAGCGCGAAAGCCTGAAAGCCGTGCTCCCGAAAGATCGCGCATCAGACAAGCGCCTCATTTCGGCGCTAGATGTCGTCACGGGGTTCCAGGCATGGCGCCGCCTGCGACAGGATCAGGGACTCTCCGCCGAGGAGGCGCACGGCATCATGCTATTCATGGTCGAACAAATCGTCGCCGACGCGCCAGCCCCACCGCGCTAAGCGAGATCAGTTCGGCCACCAGACATATTCATCGTCGGGCCCGACCGGATCGGCCTGAGTCTTGTCAATCGCGATGGTCGATTCCAGCGTATATGGATAAAGCTGCGCAACCGCATCCTTCAGGTGCGCATCAAGCAAATCCTGCAGCTCCGCCTGCTTGTCTGGTCGCGCGTCGGAAAGATTGGTTTGCTCGGTCGGGTCACCCGCCAGGTCAAACAGCCAGCTCTTGTTCTGACGGCCATCCACCTGCAGCTTCCAGTCACCGGCGCGAACGACATGATAATAGCCGCTCTGCCAGAACAGCGCGTCGTTGGGATGTGAAATAGTCCCCGTCCCGGTCGCGACCGGCAGCATATCCCGGCCATCAATTTCTACACCCACTGGCAGACGCGCACCCGCCGCCGCCGCCAGCGTCGGCATCACGTCTATGTGCGCGACGGGCGCCTCCACGCGCGTACCCGGCGCAATTTTCGCCGGCCACTTCACAAACATCGGTACACGGATGCCGCCCTCGAACAGCGTGATCTTCCAGCCGCGATAAGGCTGGTTGATCTCCGGCAGGCCAATATAGCCCGCGCCGCCATTGTCGCTGGAGAAGACAATGATTGTATTGTCCGCAAGGCCCTCTTCCTCCAGCTTCGCCGTGATCTCACCCACGCTGCGATCCAGCGCCCGAAGCATCGCAGCATAAACTCGCAGGCGGTGCGGTTCGATGTCGCCAACGGCGTCATAATCTTCTCGTGTCGCCTGCAGCGGTGTGTGTACGCCCCAATGCGCCAGGTACAGGAAGAAGGGCCGGTTCCGGTTGGCCTCGATCACTTTCAGGCTTTCCGCCGTCCAGTAATCGGTCAGGTACCCCCCCGGCGTGAACCATTCGCCTGAATTGAACGACGCCGCGAACTGCATCCGCGCCCACAGGAACGTGTCGATCGGATCAAAGTCGAGTTTCGCATTCACGACATCCGGGTCATTCTCGGGCAGGTACAGCCCGCTCGCCATCAGCAGGCTTTCGTCAAAGCCTTGCGCGTTCGGGTTGGACTCCGCGCTCCGGCCAAGGTGCCATTTGCCGATATGTACAGTGTGATAGCCTTGGTCCTTCAGCACTTCGGCGATCGTCACTTCCGATCCCGGCAGGCCCATCTCCGCAAACGGCACGGCATCATCGGCTGCGTCGCGGTTATAATCGACCGGCGGCAGCGCGCCGCGATCCATGTCATTGGCAAACATCGAAACAACCCGCCCCATGCCGGGCGGTGTGGGCGTGAACTCAAAACCCGTGCGCGTCGGATAGCGCCCGGTCATCAACATTGCGCGCGACGGCGCACAGGTGCCATTGCCCGCATAGGCCTGCGTGAACAGCGCGCCCTCGGCGGCAAGCCTGTCGATATTCGGCGTCGGCACGCGGCCACCGGCCACCCCGCCACCAAATGTGCTGAGATCATTGATGCCCAGATCATCCACCAGGATGAACACCACGTTGGGCGGGCGGTCCGCTGCAGGCGTTCCGGCAACCTCCGGTCCCTTGTCCCAGTCAATCGAGACATGTTCTGCCACGTCTACCCGTCCGCTATGCGTCGCCACATACAGGATGATCGCCTTGCGATTCAGGACTCCGGCAATCCCTGCTGCAAGCAGTACGACGACCAGGCCAATCGCCCATTTCTTCCACATGTGCCCCACCTTCCAGGCTTCAGGTAAATAGTGTTTCGCACCCTGTCCCAGAGATCAGCGCGTCAAACGATCCGCGCTCATTTCCTGACAGGCCTTCATATCCTTCGCGCAGCCATTTCAGACATTTGGCCTGATACGGAAAGCTGGGCTGCGTCCATGCGCGGCCATCAATCTCGGTTTCGAACTGCTTTTCGCCTGCCATGATGGCTTCGGCATTGGCCCGCAGGAAGGGTGCGTAGACCCGGCCAATTTCGGCCAGCAAGGGCGCCAGCGCCTCACGCGCCTCACCCGCGCCGAACCAGTCATCATCTTTGGGTTCAAGGCCGGACAGGTCGTCCATCAGGTCAATCCATGCCCGCACACGTGGCGAGCGAGCCACCGTAATCGCTGCGGATGTCGGCTCGACAATCGCCAGCTGCGTCAGCTGACCATATAATGCAAAGTCGGCAGAAGACGGCCGCGCACCAAGGATAAAGCCTTTCTTTTGCAACAGCGCGTCCAGAATGCCGACCAAGCGCTCATACGACGATTCGATTGTCTTCGCCGTCACCTCATTCGATCCGACAACATAAAGCCGGTCAAACTGGCGCTTGGAGATCGTGTCAGAGAGTCGCGTTGCGCTGTCGGCGTCGAGTCTGTTCTGCGACCAGTAAATCAATAGCGGCCCGGCATTGTCATAATCAGCCTTGTGGGCCCAGCGAAAATGGAACATCGCCTTGGTCAGCCACTCGTCCGCATAATCCTCGATTAGGTCATTCAGGAAGGACAGGACAGGGTCGGTTGGAATGACAGACCGTCCGGCATGATCCTGCTCCAGCCGCCGGATGATCGGCGTCGAATCCGTCACGGCCGCGACACCGCCTTCACTATCAGGAAAATAGAAGGTCGGCAGCAGTGGCACTTTTGGCATCGGATAGCCCGGCTTGGGCGGTCGCCCCGCCGTCCAGTTCACCTGATACGGAATGCGGCGATAGCGCAGAATGCCAACCATCTTGCGCGTATAAGGAGAGCCCGGCGCGCCCATCAATTCCAGTCGTTCTGTCATGGTCCCGGCGTCCTCATGTTTCCTGGATGAAAGCGATGATTTCCCTGGACAGCGCTTCAGGCTGGTCTTCCTGCAGAAAATGTCCTGCGCCGTTGATCGTTACGTTCTTCACATTGCCAAGGCGCTTGATGAAGGCCTGCTCGCCGCCCTTTGTCACAGGGTCACCATCGCTGAAAGCCGTCAACACGGGATAATCGCGCGCCTCCAGAACAGCCCATGCCGCGTCGCCCGCCACCCGGTCGGCCTTGTGCTGCGGCAATAACGGAACGCATGACGGAAATTTCCGCGCGCCGGCCACATAAGTCGCAGTCGGGAAGGGCGCCTCATATCCGTCCAGCACAGCGTCATCGGAGATACTGGACAACAGCCCGAACACGTCGCGCACCGAAAAGTCCGGCGCCTCGGCACAATATTTCACCCAATACAGGAAGGCTCCCGGCGCCCCGTTGGCGAACTGCTCCTGAACCATGGCCGCAGTCGGAAGAGGCACCATCGGATACATCTGACCCATCATGCCGGAGACGTCATCCGTCAGCGTCGTCGTATTGGGCAGGCCGGTATTGGCAATCACCAGCCGCCTGAACCGGTCCGGCTGGTCGCCGGCCGCGCGCAGCCCGATCAATCCGCCCCAGTCCTGGCACATCAATGTCAGGCCATTCAGGTCAAGCCCGGTGAGAAACTGGTTCATCCAGTCGACATGGCCGGCATAGGTGTAGTCGTCGATTAAAGTGGGCTTGTCAGACTTTCCGAAGCCGATCAGGTCCGGCGCGATAACGCGATACCCTGCGCCTGTCAGGATCGGGATCATCTTGCGGTACAGATAGCTCCAGCTTGGCTGTCCATGCAGGCACAGGATGATCTCGCCATCGCGTGGCCCCTCATCCAGATAATGCATGCGCATAATGGTGCCGTCATGCGCCTTCACGTCCTGATAATGCGCGGCAAACGCATAGTCCTTCAGCTGTTCGAAACGGGCCTCCGGCGTCCTCCGCACGTCCATCGCGCGATCTCCCCTTTTTCCTAGACTTATGATATTGGCAGCAATACTGTCAATATATTGAATTGGGGCCGGGAACGCACCCGTCTGTACTTTTGGAATGAATGCAGTCTCTATGTGCGCCGAAGCGGGCCACGATTCAGAGCCTGCGCTGGGAGGGAAATAATGATTTGGATTGCACGGGTAGGCGTCACGCTTGCCGGACTGTTTTCACTGGCCATGGGTCTGCTGTTCTGGGCTGACCCGGCAAAGGCCGGCGCCGCGCTCGGGCTCGCTGGAATCGATGCGCTTGGCACGAACTCGCTGCGGGCAGACCTCGCCGCCTTCTTCCTCGTCAACTTCATTGCCTGCGCGCTCGCCCTGTTCCGCGGCAAGGCGCATTGGCTCTACGGCTCTGCGCTGGTGTTCGGCCTGGCAGTCTTCGGACGCTTCATCGGCATTATCGTCGACGGCCCGCCAGCAGGCATCGCCCAGCCGGTGATTATCGAACTCGTGCTGATCGGCCTGTTGCTGATTGGTGCGCGCAATCTCGGCACCCGGCCTGTCTCAGACTGACGACTGGCTTTCCAGCCAATTGGCAAGATTTGCCTGCTCTGACTCGGTCAGGTGCAGGCGCAACTTGCTGCGCCGCCAGAGAATGTCGTTGGCGGTCCGCGCGAATTCATGCGTCATGAGATAGCGCACTTCGGTTTCATACAGGCCGCCGCCAAAGTCCCGGCCCAGTTCAGCCGTGCTTTTCGCCGTGCCCAGTAATTCATCCACCTTCGTGCCATAGGCGCGCGCCAGTCGGCGCAGCAGGCGCTGTTCCATCCACGGATGGCGCAGGGAGAGTCCCTGCAGGAAGTCTTCGAAGTCGGCGCCAGGAATATCCCCGCCGGGCAGGCTGGCCGTTTTCGTCCACGGCTTCGTCATGCCCGGAAAGTCCGGCGCCAGTTCCTTCAGCGCATGCTCGGCCAGTTCGCGATAGGTCGTGATCTTGCCACCGAACACTGACAGCACCGGTGCGCCGCCCGTGCGGTCGCAATTCAACACATAGTCGCGCGTTACCTTCGATGCGTTTGCCGCGTGATCATCATAAAGTGGCCGCACGCCCGAATAGGTCGCCACAACATCGGCTGGCGTAATAGATCGCTTGTAATATTCGCTCGCCCCGGCGCACAGATATTCAATCTCTTCCTGGCTGATGACGACCTTGTCCTTGTCCGCCTCAAACGGAACATCTGTTGTCCCGATCAGCGTGAACTCGCCGCGCTCATAGGGAATGGCGAACATGATCCGCCCGTCACCATTCTGGAAGAAATAGGCATAGTCGCCCTCATGCCAGCGCGGCACGATGATATGGCTGCCCTTCACAAGGCGCAGGTTTTTCTTTGCGGTGCCAGGCTCGACCAGTCCGAGGATTTCATCGACCCAGCCACCAGCCGCGTTGACCACGGCCCGGGCCATCACGGTCCGCTCACCATCAGGCCCTTTCAAGGTCGCCTCCCAATGGTCGGCATGACGCGCAAGGCCGATACAGGCCGTCTGCGTCAGAACATCAGCGCCATGTGCCTGTGCATCGACAGCGTTCAGCACCACCAGCCGCGAATCCTCCACCCAGCAATCGGAATACTCGAACGCCAGCCGGAATTCCTCACGCAACGGGTCCAGCCGGTTGGTCTTGCGCCGCCGCAGCGTCTTGGTCGGCGGCAACATCTTGCGCCCGCCGAGATGGTCGTAAAGGAACAGGCCAAGCCGGATCAGCCAGGCCGGGCGCAAATCCCTGTCATAAGGCAGCACGAACCGCATCGGCCAGATAATGTGGGGTGCGGCGCGCAGCAGGATTTCCCGCTCGATCAGCGCTTTGCGCACCAGCGCGAAGTCATACATTTCCAGGTAACGCAGGCCGCCATGGATCAGCTTCGTGCTGGCAGAACTCGTATGCGCGGCCAGATCATCTTTTTCGCACAGCAGCACTTTCAGGCCACGGCCCGCCGCGTCACGCGCGATCCCTACACCGTTGATGCCACCGCCAATAACCAGGAGATCGTGCACGGACTCGTCCTAGTCCTTCATCAATCCGCCGGTCTTGAGCAGTTTGCCAGCCCGGATCACCCGTTGCAGCTTGTGCTCTGACGACCGGTCGCCCTTGTTGGAATCCGGGTGGAAGCGCCGGACATATTCGGCATAGCGCGCCCGGATTTCCGCCGGCTTCGCGTCTGCCTCAAGGTCCAGTTCATTCAATGCCCGCACCTGCAGGGCCGATCGGCGGGCCTGAGCCCCTTTTTCGGCATTGCCGGCATCATCCACATTGAAAAAGCCCCGGCCCGCCCAATTGCGCGGATCATGGCTGGTCGCTGCTTTCTTGCCCGCCATCGGGCCGGTGCCGAATTTCCAGGTCCGCTTATGGCCATAGCGCTCAGAGCGCGTGAACGAGGCGGCCTCGGCCTGCGACATGCCTTCGAAGAAATTGAACGCGCGATTATATTCGGTGATGTGGGTCTGGCAGAAGTGCACCTTGCCCTTACCGCCACGCTTGGGCGCAGGAAACGCGCCTTCGAGTTCACAATCGGGATGCTCACAGACACGGGTTTTCCTTGCCCGCGCTTTCGAGGTTTCCTCGGCAGGGGGCTTTATCCGAATGTCGGTAAACTTGACGCGGTAGCTGAAGGGATCTGAATCTGACATAGCGGGGCATAATATGGAGTCGAAAGTAAACATGCCACAACCAAGTGACAGAACTTCGCGAATTCGTGATCTTTTAACAGCGGCGTTTGAGCCCGTTCACCTCGAAATCGTCGATGACAGCGCCCGCCACGCGGGTCATGCCGGTGCGGCGCCGGGCGGCGAAACCCACTATAATATAGCGATTACGTCAAATGCCTTCGAAGGATTGTCCCGCGTCCAGATCCAACGCGCCGTCATGCTCGTGCTGCAAAAAGAATTCGATTCCGGCCTGCACGCACTCTCCCTACAGGCGAAAATGCCACAATAATTCTTTTTTAATCCTTCAGGGAACCTGATTTCGAATCAATCGTTTGCTCTTCGAACCGTCGAGGAGAACGGGTGATGATGGCATTGAAACGAACAATAGTCGGCTCGGCCTGCCTTTTGGCAGCCGGCTTGGCAGCGGCAGAAACCCCGCGCGGGGAACTCGACATGCCGCTACTGCTGAAAATACAGCAAACGGTCTGTGTCGGCGCGAATGACGTGGTGTTTATCCCCGTATCGCACGACATTGCCGCCTTCCGCACATCCTATGCCGTAATCTCGATGAGCGATCCGGACCCGGATTCGGCCAATATCGTTTCCGAGCGTGAGAAGAACTGGCTCAACGTCAATGGCTGCGATGAACCGCACGACGACACAATTTACGCGGCCGCCCAGCCTGAATCAGGTGGTTTCAATTTCTGAGATGTTCAGCCCGGTCACCTGGTTGCGCTGACGTCGCAGGATATTGAAACGGTACCCGTGGAAGACAAAGCTCTGTCCCGGCTCGGGAATTGTCTGTGCCTCGTGGATCACAAGTCCCGCAACCGTCACGGCTTCTTCATCCGGCAGGTCCCATCCCGTCGCCCGGTTCAGATCGCGTATCGGCACCCAGCCATCCACATTCACTGACCCGTCCGATTGCGGGCGCACGCCCTGAACGGCCACATCATACTCGTCATGGATCGAACCAACGATCTCTTCGAGAATGTCTTCCAGCGTGATCAGGCCCTGCAGCTCGCCATATTCATCAACAACCAGCGCGAAATGACTGCGCTTTGACAGGAACAGGTCCAGCTGGTCCTGCACCGGCGTTGTTTCCGGCACGAACCACGGCTTGCGCAGGATGCCTTCCAGATCCAGCGCCGACAGGTCACCGCCGAGTGGCAGGGCCGCGCGCAACAGGTCCTTGGCGTGCAGGATGCCGACAATTTCTTCCTTTTCACCGCGATACAACGGCAGCCGGGTATGCGGGCTGGCCAGTGCCTTCATCACGATCTGGCGCGGCTCCATGTCCGCATTCAGCATCTTTATGTTCTTGCGGTGGATCATCACGTCTTCGACAGTCAGTTCCTTCAGGTCCAGCGCGCCGACAAGGCGCAAACGGTCGGCCGCGTCCACACCGCCCTCGAAGGCGTGCAGGTCGATCGCGCCACGGATTTCCTCTTCCGCCGACACCGCGTCCGCCGGTGTGGCCAGCCGCAAGACTTTCAACGTCACCATGACGATCGCCTGAATCAGTTTCACGATCCACGACACCGCCAACACCAGAATACCAATCGGGCGTGCCACCGTCATCGCCATCGAATCCGTGCGTGTGATTGCATAGGTCTTCGGCAGCACTTCGGAGAAGACAAGCACGAGAATTGTCATCACGGCCGTGGCCATCGCCAGCGCCACGCCGCCAGGACCGAACAGCAGGGTGAACAGCGACGTTGCCAGAACCGACGCAAGAATATTGACCAGGTTATTGCCCAGCAGGATCGAGCCAATCAGGCGCTCGCGGTCGGCGATCAGCCGGTTGACGGCAGCGGCGCGCTTGTCGCCTTCCTTTTCCAGCTGGTGCATCCGCGCACGGGAGGCTGCTGTAAGCGCCGTCTCCGATCCCGAAAAGAACCCCGACATCGCGAGCAAGACCACGATTGCGATAATGTATCCGATTACCATAGTGTTTTCAGTTCGGAGGTGACCCTCACGCCCTTTCCAGTTCGCCCGCCAGGAACGCCGCCACAGAAGCGAGGTCAGCGTCGGGATGAATATAGGACTGGCCAATGTCGCGCGCCAGAATGAGCGGGACCCGTCCCCCACGCGCCTTCTTGTCCTGTTTCATGAGTTCCGCAAGTTGCGCCGCCTCATACGGTCCGCCCGGCATGTCGGAAAGCGCGACCGGCAGGCCAGACGCCCCGATCACCCTGGACACTTTTTCCGCAATCGCAGCAGACGTAATCCCTTCGGACGCGCCATAGCGGAAGGCCAGCACCATGCCCAGCGCAACGGCCTCGCCATGCAGCACGTCAGGGCGGTAACCGTTGGCCGCCTCAACAGCATGGCCGAACGTATGGCCAAGATTCAGCAGGGCGCGCACGCCGCCCTCGGTTTCGTCCTGTGCCACGACCGCCGCCTTGGCCCGGCATGACGTCGCCACCGCATTCTGAATCGCATCCGGTTTAAGGGCCAACACGTCAGCGCCATTTGCCTCCAGCCAGTCGAAGAAGGCCGCATCATTGATCAGGCCGTATTTTAGCACTTCAGCATATCCCGCACGCAAATCGCGCGCAGGCAGGCTGTCCAGCAGGGCCGTGTCGGCAATCACGAAGCGCGGCTGGTAGAACGCGCCGATCATGTTCTTGCCGCGCGGCGTATTCACCGCCGTCTTTCCACCAACGGAACTGTCGACCTGCGACAGCAGCGTGGTTGGGACCTGCACAAAACCCATGCCGCGCTTCATCAGGCTGGCAGACAGGCCGGCAATATCGCCTACCACACCACCGCCGAACGCGATCAGCACATCCCCGCGATCCGCGCCCGCTTCCAGCAACCAGTCGAGAATGCCCTCCAGATTCGAAAAGGATTTCGATTGCTCGCCCGGCGCCAGCGCCATCACGTCTGTTTCGATGCCACTGGGCCGCAGTGCCGTTTTCAGCGCATCCATGTGCAGGCGCGCGACCGTCTCGTCGGTCAGCACGAAGACACGCTTGCGCTTCAGCAGCGGCAACAGGCGCACACCCAATTCGGACAGGGCACCATGACCGACAACAATGTCATAGCTGCGCGCGCCAAGGTCCACGCAGACAATGTCAGGGGCTGAACGGGTCTCGCTCATGCGGGCTCCCATGTCTTGAGGGCTTTCAGGATGGCGTTCACGGTCGTACCGTGCGGGCCTTCCTTGCTGTAAACAACCAGATCGGCCTGCCTGTAAATCGGCTCACGCTCGATAAACAGGTTTTCAAGTACCTGCTTGGCATCGGCGCGCCGCAACAGGGGTCGCGTGTTCTTCTTCTGCACCCGGCGCCACAGCGTCTCCAGATCGGCATTCAGCCAGATCGTGACAGCTTTCTCGCGCAACAGGTCGCGGGTTTCAGCATTGAGATAGGCACCGCCACCCGTCGCCAGCACATGCGGTTCTTCGCCCAGCAGGCGCTCCAGCACTTTTTGCTCGCCGCGCCGAAAATCTTCCTCACCATGCAGCGTGAAAATATCGGCGACTGAAAGACCTGCGGCTTTCTCGATTTCATGATCGCTGTCGTAGAACTTGCGTCCAAGTCGCTCCGCCAGCCGACGCCCGACGGTCGACTTGCCAGCGCCCATCAACCCCACAAGCGCGATCGTCCGGGACGCATAGGCAGGCGCCGGACTATCGGGTTTCGCAGGACTGTCGCTGTCAGCGGGCATTAAAGGCTTTCATTCACTATTCAGACCAATTCCTATAGAGACGGAACAATGTGAGCAATCGGTCAACGGCCGATGCAGAAGTGAATTCGACCCAAGGGTGCTAATCATATGCGAAAATACCTAATCATTCTCGGCATTTTGGTCGTTCTCGGCCTGATCGGTGCCTGGTGGCTTGGCGGGCAGGCGCTCAAGAACAAGCCCGCTGATGGCGAAGTACGCATGGAGATAGAGGGTGTCCTCTAGCGTCTGTTCGGCACTTTTCGCCGGCGCGGCCACACTCTGCCTCGCGGCCAATGCCCAGATCGAGGATTCCGGCCTGCAAATGGTCGATCCGTGGGGCATGGGCTTCCTTGAGGCCGGGGAACCGGCTTTGCCCGCCTCCATGTGGCGCGCCTCCAGCACAAAAACCCTGCTGCCAATGATGCGGGATGTGCCGACACAGGCCCTCACGCCCGCAGAACGTACACTAATGCGCCGCATGGCCCTGTCACCTGCCAATGCCCCGCAAGGCACCGAATCGGCTGAACTCCTCGCCGAACGTGCCCGCATCCTGTTCGAACTCGGCGAGGCGCGCCCGGCGGCCAGCCTCATGGCCCGGCTCGATACGCCCCCGCCCGGCCTCGACAGCGACGAGATCGCCACTGACCTCAACCTCGCCCTCGGCAATGAAGCCATGGCCTGCGCCGAAAATACCGCCGCGCCGCGTGATGGTGCCTATTGGGCCATGCTCCGCGCCGTTTGCGCTGCGCTGCGTGACAATACCACCGGCGCCGAACTAGCCATCGAAATAGCCGCCAGTCAGGGCGTGGATGACAGCTGGCTGACCTCTGCCGTGTTCGCCGCCTCGGGCGAACTGCCCAATCCGCCACAGGCACGTTATGACAGCGGCATCGCGCTCGCCATCTCGGCCAAGGCCGCATTGACCCCACCGTCTACCCCCCTCTCCCCCACCCGTCCGGACCTCGCTGCCGCCATGGTTGCCCGCCCCGGCCTACCCCCAGCCACACGCGCCGAAGCGGCCGCCATTGCTGCAGAAGCCGGCCTGATCGACGTGGCCGTCTGGCGCCAGGTTCTCGATTCCCAATTCAATGATCCTGAATTTACACCGGAATCACCCATTGAAATTGCCATCGCAACCGCCCGGAATGTCGGCATGCCCGAAGATGGCCGCGCCGACGCCATCGCCGCCGCGCTTCAGGCCGCTGCCGTCAATCCCGCTCGGTTCGTTGCGGTTTCCAAAGTCCTGACGAAAGAGATCACCAGCCTCAGCCTGACCAGGGACACCGCGAAACACGCGCTCTTGTTCGCCCGCGCGAGCCTTGCGGCGAAAGACTTCGAAGGCGCCACGCTCTGGACCCTCGTCCCCACGCTCGACGAAGCGCCCGAAACCCGCGCGTTCGATTTCGCCATGATCAGCGGCCTCGCCGTGCTCGCCGGAAGCGGCGACGCCATCGAAACCGGTGAACGCCTCGTCACCGAAGCGGACACCAAGTCTGACCGCAAAGCCGCCGCCCGCCTGTTCGCATTGTGGACGATGACAGGCATCACGCCGCCACCTGCGGCCCGGGCCCTGATGGCAACCGACAGCGAAGCCCCCGGCAAGACGGTGAAACCGGGCACGGTCCTCGCCATCCTCGCCGCCGCCGATCAAGGCGCTGCCGGAGAAGTCATCCTCGGCACCGTCGCGCTCACCAATGGCGACCCTTCGAAACTCGACACCGCCGACCTTGCCCTGCTCGGCAAGGCGCTGGCCACTATCGGCGCCGAGGGCGCTGCGTCCGAGCTAGCCCTCGAAGCAACCGGCTACTGGCAGGCCGCGAAATAGTTTAGTCGTTTGCGCCTGCTTGCTGGGCCACGAACGCTTCGCCAAGAGCCTTCATCGCGTCGCGCACATCATCCGACAGCTCCAAAACGGCTTTTTGCTCAGCCGTGCGCGCCAGTTGTGCCTGCTTCGACCATGCGCTGATTGTTCGCGACAGGCCCTTCTTGTCGGCAAAAGCGGTCATTGTTGCGTAGGGATACCCATTCCGCACATCGATCACCAATCCGCTGGCGGTGGCTTCAGCTTCAATATTTCGTCCTGGCAGGACAAACATGCCGATGACGGTAAGGTCTGCCACCGACAGCGCGCTCGCGGAGTTGCTCTTTGTCGAGCTCACTTCATACACGAGCACATAGTCGAGATGCTGGCGCGCCGCGCCCCGTCGAATATCCGCGATCACTCTGGAAGCGGCATTCGATCCGGCGGCCGGTTTCTCGCTGACCATGGCCGCGATCAGGGGACTGACCGGCACGAATTCGCCGTATAGCGGGCCAAGGTCCTCTGCGAGGTCTTGCCAGATCACACCTTCGCCTTCCGGAACGACGCCGAGCGCACCGTTCTGGACGCGCGCAATACCAATCCGAGCCGGAAATTTCAGGTTCGGCTCGATAGCGGCGATTCGCCGGACATCGGCATCCGTAGCGCTTGGCCCGGCCGAACCGGAAACCTCGTAGCTGCCATCATATCCGGCCAGATAGGCGGCACCCGAGGTCGTCTGCACAGACGATGTACACGCCGACAGCAGAATGGCTGCCGGAATTGAGAGCAGAAGCAGGTTTTTCATGATTTTTCCCATATTGAAGGTGTGGCGCAGCCGGTACGACGCTCAGCCTGCGAGCTTGGAGACCCCACTCGGCAAAATGCAGCCTGAATCAAGGCAAGTTTCAGGCAATCGGCCTCAGCCAAGCCCTTCAAACAACAGGGTCGAAACATAGCGTTCGGCAAAGGACGGGATGATCGTCACGATTGTCTTGCCCGCCATTTCGGGCCGCTTGGCAACATTCAGCCCCGCGGCAAACGCCGCACCCGAAGATATCCCGACCGGTATCCCTTCGCTGCGCGCAAGGCGGCGCGAGCTGGCAATGGCGTCATCATTCGACACTTTGACCACTCCGTCCATGAGGCTCGCGTCCATGTTTGCGGGAACGAAACCGGCGCCGATGCCCTGAATAACGTGCGGCCCAGGCGCGCCGCCCGACAAGACCGGGCTGCCTTCCGGTTCAACCGCGAACATTTGCAGGCCCGGCTTCTTGGACTTCAAAGTCCGGGCTGTACCCGTGAACGTGCCGCCGGTCCCAACCCCAGCGACCACTGCATCCACAGCGCCGCCCGTATCCCGCCAGATTTCTTCAGCCGTCGTCACATCATGGATTGCGGGGTTGGCCGGATTGTCGAACTGGCTCGGCATCACAGACCCGGGAATTTCGGCCAGCAATTCATGCGCCTTGGCCAGCGCGCCATTCATGCCCTTTTCCTTCGGCGTCAGATGCAGTTCCGCGCCCAGCAAGGCCAGCATCTTGCGCCGCTCAATCGACATGGATTCCGGCATGGTCAGGATCAGGCGATAGCCGCGTGAGGCCGCCACGAATGCCAGGCCAATGCCGGTATTGCCCGATGTCGGTTCGATCAACACTGCGCCCGGGGCGATCTTGCCGTCCTTTTCCAGTTGCGTGACCATGCCAATGGCGATGCGATCTTTCACGCTGGCGAGTGGGTTGAAGAATTCCAGTTTCAATAGAAGGGTCGATTTCAGGCCTTCTTCTTCCGCAATGCGCGGAATGCGCACGATAGGTGTATTGCCGACTGTCTCCAGGATCGACCCATAGATACGCCCGCGTCCCGGTGCATCCAGCGTGAGGCCATTATAATCTATCGTTCCACTCATCGGGCTCTCCTGTCCTGTCTGTCTCGCTATTCGCACCACACGGCGCGCCGCATAGAGGCGTCATTAACACAGGCCCGCTAGGCTTGTCCCATGTCAGACCGGGCCCGTATCGAAGCATTCCTCGAAATGATGAGCGCCGAACGCGGCGCGGCGGCCAATACACTGGACGCTTATGCGCGCGATCTGGCTGATGCATCGGAATTCTGCGGTGGCGAACTCACCTCCGCCACGGGGCGCATCCTGTCTGGCTGGCAGGCAGATCTTTCGGCGCGCGGCATGGCTGCCTCTACTTCGGCCCGCAAGCTGTCTGCCGTCCGGCGCTTCTTCCGGTTCCTGTTCGAGGAAGGCGACCGCAAGGATGACCCAACCGCCCGGATTGACGGCCCGAAAACCTCGCGCGATGTGCCGGACGTGCTGTCGCGTGAAGAGCTTGGTCACCTGATCGCCGCCTGCGGTGAAGACCTCCGCCTGAAATGCCTGGTCGAACTTCTGTATGGCGCGGGCCTGCGCGCCTCGGAACTGGTATCCCTTACCCTTGGCAGCCTGCCGCGCCGCAAGGGTGCCCGATGGGTCACACAGGACATCATCATTCGCGGCAAGGGGGGCAAGGAACGTCTCTGCCCACTCGGCGGCCCGGCACTTGTTTCGCTGTCAGACTGGCTGGCCGTGCGCGAAGACTCCCTGCCCGAAAGCAGCCTCGCCCGTGGCCGCGCCGAAACCTTCCTGTTCCCGTCGCGTGGCAAACAGGGTCACCTGACCCGCCGCCGCCTTGGCCAGATGCTTGACGCACTCGCCCTCGTTGCCGGACTGAACCCCACACGCGTCCACCCGCACGCCCTGCGTCACGCCTATGCGACCCACCTGTTACAGGGCGGCGCAGACCTGCGCAGCGTCCAGACCCTGCTCGGCCATGCCGACATCGCGACGACCCAGATTTACACGCACGTCCTGACCGACGAACTCGCCGAATTGCTCGAAACCAGCCACCCGCTCGCGCGTCAAAGCTGACCATGACAATTGCCCATTGCGCTTTGCCAAAAGCGGGACAATATCATTTACTCATACAGCTGGAGCTTTCCCCATGAACCGTGTCCTCAAGGCCCTCGTCCCAACCGTGCTTCTCGCCCAGTTGGCGCTGATCACTTCGGCCACGGCCGTCTGGGCGATCCTGTCGGAAATGCATGCGGGCAAGTACATGATCATGGGCGCCGAAGCGATTGATGTGGTCGCCTCTGCCGTTCTGGCTGTCATCATCTTCCGCCGCGCCTTTGAAGCCGAAGAGCGGATGACGCAGATTCCGGTCCAAAACGATTAAAAAAGCCCGGCTGCAATCCGCAGCCAGGCTTTTTCCGATCAGGTTTTCGGCGCTTTAGGCGACCGCTGAACCACCGCGCGAGTTCACCCAGAAGGCGTGGACGACACCGGGGAGCCAACCAATCAGTGTCAGTATGACATTGATCAGGAATTGCCCGCCAATGCCCTCTTTCATCGCAACGGCGACGGGCGGCAGGAATATGGTCAGCAGGATTGTCAGAAGGGACATGGGATTTTCCTTTGTCTTGTGTTCGCCTGACCAATGCGCGGGGTGCGGCTTTGTTCCTGTTTGACGCGTTGCACCATCAGCCTTAGGCCTGTGGCGGATGAGGAGACAAGCATGAGCGAGAAGACCCCAAGGAACTTTTTCAAGCCGCTGGCCATTGGCGCACCTGACCCGATGCTGGAATTGCCGACACGTCTGGAACGCATGATTCACTTCGTGCCGGGCCATAATGAAAAGGTCCGCGCCAAGACACCGGCCATGGCGGCCAAGTCCGATGTCATTCTCGCAAACCTTGAAGATGCCATCCCCGCGGATGCCAAGGATGCAGCGCGCGCCGGGGCCATCGAAATGGCCTCCATGTATGACTGGCAGGGCACCGGAACGGGTTTCTGGAGCCGCGTGAATCCGTTGAATTCTCCCTGGTTCCAGGATGATGTGTCCGAACTCGTCCTCAAGGCTGGCCATCAGCTTGACGTGATCATGCTGCCCAAGGTCGAAGGCCCGTGGGATATCCACTTCGCCGACCAGTATGTCGCCCAGCTTGAAGCCAAGGCCGGACTGTCGCGGCCAATCCTGTTCCACGCCATCCTCGAAACAGCGCAAGGCATGGCCCATGTCGAGGAGATCGCCCTCGCCAGCCCGCGCATGCAGGGCATCAGCCTCGGCCCGGCAGACCTTGCGGCAGACCGCAAGATGAAAACCACCCGCGTCGGCGGTGGTCACCCTTTCTACCGCGTGCTTGAAGACTCGCATGCTGACGATAGCGCCCGCGCCAGCGTTCAGCAGGATCTCTGGCACTACACCATCGCCCGCATGGTCGACGCCTGCCGCATGGCTGGAATCAACGCCTTCTACGGCCCGTTCGGCGACATTTCCGATCTCGACGCCTGCGAACAGCAATTCCGCAACGCCTTCCTGCTCGGATGTTCCGGCGCATGGAGCCTTCACCCGAACCAGATCGACATTGCCAAGCGCGTGTTCAGCCCGGATCCGGATGAAGTGAAATTCGCACGCCGTATCCTTGAGGCCATGCCGGATGGCACGGGCGTCGCTATGCTCGATGGCAAGATGCAGGATGACGCGACATGGAAACAGGCCAAGGTCATCGCCGACCTGGCCGACCTCGTCGCCTCGAAAGACCCGGATCTCGCCGCCGCCTATAACGGGTGATTGCCTCTTAACTTGCGGGAATCGCGTGATAACCTCGCCTTGCGGCGCGGGATTCCTTTCTGGCCGCCTGAACAAAGGTGGGACGACATGTTGAGAACAACCCTGATGGCAGCAACCGCTTTGGCATGCGCGAGCGGTGCGCTGGCAGACGAAGTCTGGAGCACGCAGATCGGCGACGTCGTTTACGAACGCGACCTGCCGACGGGTGAGGCTGTTCTCTCCTATCCCGCCGCTGATGGAGAGGCACGCGGCCTCGCCTATGTCGAAGGCCTGGCGCAGACTTATCAGGGACGCGGCGCCTTTGAAGGTGTCTGGATCGAGAACGACCTGGCCCCTGATGCGGCCTGCAGCGTGTCGATCTCCGATCCCGAGACAGGCGCCCCGCGCAATAATTGGGGACGCCTCGAACTCGTCTTCACCGAACCGGATTTTCCAGGCGGCTGGGTCGCCATTCGCGGCGACTGCTTCAACGAACCTGACAGCTACCTGATCGGGAAACCCGTCGTC
>TARA_R110000751_G_scaffold14621_3_pt1 | contig 88487 bp, 74 predicted proteins | sample TARA_R110000751 | Tara Oceans TARA_R110000751 (sample SAMEA4398001) | marine metagenome | biome: Polar Biome; feature: [MES] marine water layer (ENVO:01000295) within the mesopelagic zone...; material: water (ENVO:00002006), including particulate matter (ENVO:01000060) such as...... | reverse complement strand
CTGTCCCTCCTAAGGTCCAAGATAAATCTACAGATGTAGATGTTACTGCATCTAAAGTAAGTCCTGAAGGGTTTGGACATGTAGCGTTGTATATAAGTACGTTGTCAATTAACCAATACCAAGCCCAAGAATCGGCATCATTATATATAAATCTAACTTGCATGTTAGCGTTAGCATAGGCTGTAATATCTATATGTTGTTGGTCAGGTGCATTAAAACCGCCTATACTAGCGGTTTGATTTAATACTTCGACCCAAGCAGTACCATCAAAAACCTCAACGATAGCATTGTCTGCTCCAATATTTCTGTAATATTGGTCAAAATCTAGAAATAGTGCAGTTGCTGCCGAAGCATCAAAAACAGGAGAGGTTAACGTTTCTAATAATAATGTACCGTTTCCGTTTGCATCACTATCTGCTATAGCTGCATTTGTGCCATCTAAGCTTGAAAAACCTCCTTGAATTCCAGAAATCCATGAATCACCTGTTGCTGCTCCTGCATCTGTTATCGTCCAGGTTGCAGGTATGGAGGCATTAAAATTTTCTTGTAAATAAGTTTGTGAATTAGCTTGCCATCCTGTTAGAAGAAATAGTAAAGCTAAAATGAACGTAGTTTTTTTCATTTTAATGAGATTGGGTGTTAGTTTATTTTTTTTTGAAAACCTTGCGAAAAACACAAGTTGGTTATTTAAAGGTATACTTTTATTAAGAATAATTTAACACAGATAGACGTAATGCGTTTTTTTTCGACGAAAAGAGCATTAATTGTTAAAATTGTAAGATTTATATATCGTGTTTAGAATATTATTTAGAAATTATCACGTTTCTTTTTATTTCATTGCCAAATTCGTCGACTACAACAAGTGAATGTTCTCCAATTTCGGGCTTAATTGCGATATCATGAATATCTGTGGTTTGACCAATGTAAGTTTTGTCTATATACCAAAAAAGAGTGCTATTTTTTTTAGAATGTGCAACTTTTAAAACGAGTTCGTTCGTCGTTTCGTTAAAATCCTTAGGTAGATAAATAGTACTTTCATTTTTGGGATAAATAAATTGCATTGTGACTTCATTTTCACCTAAACAATCAAATCTAAAAGTTGGAAGTGATTTATAAAAAGGATTCTTTTTTTTATAATAGTATTCCATTAAAGGAGGAAGTGTGAACCAAGACTGAGTGTTAATGTTATTTAGATCTTCGCAAGAGGTATTAACCTGATAAGTGTTTGTTTTGTCTAGGTGAATTAACTTATGATAAGGACACGGTTTTGTTTTAAGACCACTTAGTTGTACGTATTGAACCTCTGTATCTAAACAGTTAAGCGAGGCTCTGTAGCCACTAAGTCTACAGATTCTAGTTTCTTGCATTTCATCAAAAGGTTTTTTAAACCATTGACTATTTGGAAGCGCATCAAATACGTCAAATAAAATTGGAGCTGCAGATTGTACACCAACTAATCCTGGTCTACCTTCTCCGTCAGCATTACCTACCCAAACACCTACAACATAATCTTTTGTTGTACCAATTGCCCAAGCATCTCTAAAACCGTAGCTAGTACCTGTTTTCCAGGCGATTTGTTTAGAATTGTCAAAAAACTCCCAATTGTCATCGCCTTCTGGTCTGTTTACCTCCTTTAAACTTTGATACGTTAGATAGATTGAGGCAGCATCAAAAAGTGTTTTTTGATTAGTTTTTTTTCCAAAATCAATGGTTTGCGAGTCGTAGAAAGTAGGTTCGCAAAATTCATTAGAAAAATACTCGCTTGAAGTGTCGTTAAAATGATTTATAGTCGAAGAGAACGCTGCATAACTTTTACATAAATCCCATAAATTACTTTCTGCTCCACCTAAAATTAAGGATAATCCGTAATGATTTGCATTATAGGTTATGTCTTTTAGTTTTAAATCTTTTAGATAATGATGAAATCTATCTAAACCAAACGCTTGTAACATTCTAACTGAAGGAACATTTAAAGAGCGTGATAAAGCGCGTTTTGCAGGAACAGCTCCATCAAATTCTTTATTAAAATTTTCGGGACTATAATTTCCAAATTGAGAAGGTATGTCTGCAACTAATGTGTTAGGAAGTATGTCTCCTGCATCAAGCATAGCAGCATATAAAAAAGGTTTTAAGATACTACCAGTACTTCTAGGCTTGTTAATTATGTCTACATTTTTTTGATGTGCTTTATCTGTTGGAGCGTTACCAACATAGGCTAAAACTTTTCTAGTTTTAACGTCTAAAACTAAAACAGCAATGTTATATATTTCATTTTGTTTTAAAATGTTATAATGATTAGAAACAATGCTGTTTACTTGTTCTTGAAGTTGTTTTTGAACTGTTGTTTTAACTCGTTTTCCTTTATTAGTTTTTGAAATAGTTTGTAGTAAATGAGGTGCTGTTTGTGGTAATGGATATGGTTTTTGAGGCAAGATTTCAGCTAAAGAAAGATTATAGGTTAATGAATCAATAGTATTGTTTTCTAATAATTTTTTTAATAACCTGTTGCGTTTTTCTAGTAATTTTTTTTGATTTTTACCTGGGTAAATTAGGCTTGGTGCATTGGGTAAAACAGCTAAAGTTGCGCTTTCTGCCCATGATAAATCATGAGCGTTTCTGTTATAATAACGCCAAGACGCAGCATCTATACCAACAACATTTCCGCCAAAAGGCGCATGACTTGCATAAAGCGATAATATTTTTTCTTTACTATGCCTTAACTCTAATCTAGTGGCTAAAATAATTTCTTTAAACTTTTCTAAATAGGTTCTTGATTTTCCTTTTCTAGATAGCCTAATAACTTGTTGGGTAATTGTACTTCCACCACGTTTGACTTCACCAGAATTTAAGTTTTCTTTTAAGGCTTTAATTATAGAGATAGGATTAAATCCAGGATGTTTATAAAAATAGTCATCCTCAAAAGCGATAACACACGTTTTAAATTTTTCCGGAATACTATCGCTTTCTGGAAAACGCCACTGTCCATCTTTTGCTATTTGAGCACCTAATAATACATTAGTGTTACTAGTAATAACAGTTGCTGTTGGATCTTTAAAAAGTATACTTGGTAAACAAAAAAAATAGGCTACTAATAGTATAAAAAACACTATTGTTTTTTTAAAATGTTTTGAAATAATAGCAATTAACCTATACATGAGTGCTACAAAAAGGCTTTAGTTGTTTTAATAATTGTGAATTTAAAAAAATACATTTATACTTGACGATAATATCTTAATTATAAACGTGAAAAGCTACCGATTTACTGTTAATATCATTTTATTTTTATCTCTATTTTTTGCAACTCAAAATGTAATAGGGCAGTTGGGATTTTGTAATGGTAATTCTGGAGATATTATTTTTAGTGAAACTTTTGGAACTGGAATTGGTCAAAGTGCTTTACCTGCAGGAACAACAACCTATACCTATGCTAATGGGTCTGAGCCAGAAGATGGTTTTTATACGGTAAGTAATACCTCTAACTTTTTTGATTGGTTTATACTTCAAGATCATACTTTAGATGATGTTAATGGTAAAATGTTGGTAATAAACTCTGATTTTACAACAGGTGAGTTTTACCGAACAACTATTAATGGACTTTGTGTGGACACATCTTACGAATTTTCTTCGTGGTTAGTAAATTTGACACCTTCTACCGGATTTTGCGGTTCAGGAGCTATACCTATAAATGTAAGTTTTGAGATTTGGGATAGTTCTGATACTAATTTATTAGCCTCTGGTAGTACCGGAAACTTGGGTAGTTTGCCTTCACCAGAGTGGTTACAGTATGGATTAGTTTTTCAGACACTTCCTGGTCAGACGTCTGTTATATTAAAGATGAAAAATAATGGTGTTGGAGGATGCGGAAATGATCTTGCAATTGATGATATTGTTTTTAAAAGTTGTGGAGATAATATATCAATAGCAGATGCATCAGCTTCTAATATGATAAGTTTATGTAGTAGCCAAACACCTTTTAGTACGTTTTTGACAGTAACGCCAGATAATAGCGTATTTAGTACTCATTTTTATCAATGGGAAGAGAGTTTAGACGGAACCACATGGACCGATATTATTGGAGAAACAACCCAAAATATAACCATAAATGGTATTACAGATACTAGGTATTATAGGAGTAAAGTAGCTGAGTCTGTTGCAAACTTAAATAATAACCTATGCAATGTTGTATCAGAAGTTTTTCAGGTAGATGTAACACCATTGCCACCTGCTCCAACACTGGCGTGCTGGGAAACTGCAACTATAAATAATACGACTTGTTCATGGGATGTTGTTGGTGCGCAACCAATTCAGCCTATTGTTGCATGTTGGGAAACTGCGATATTTAATACTACAACTTGTGCTTGGGAAGTCTCTGGTACGCAACCATTACAACCTTCAGGATTAGAATGTTGGGAAACCACTATATTTAATACTACTACATGTGTTTGGGATATTATTGGTGACCAACCATTTAATGAAGAAACTGAATTTGTAAATTTCTGTCAAAATGAAACGATTACTTTACAAGCCATTACAGATATAATTAGTCCAACATATATTTGGGATACAGGCCAAACGACATCGTTTTTAGAAGTAGATGCTTCTGGTATTTATATCGTAGAAGTAACTGATGGTTGTTTGACTACCATTATAACTTTTATTGTAGCCCAATTAGAAACACCTTTACTTGATAGTATTACCTCCAACGGAAACGATATTGTTGTTAATACAAGCAATACTGGGGATTTTGAATATTCTATAGATGGTGTTAACTATCAGAATTCCAATGTGTTTTTTAATATTGAAGGTGGTTTGTATACAATTTATATTAAAGCTAATGGATGTGATGATGTCGTGACCACATCGTTTTTACACTTTTACATACCGCAATTTTTTACACCAAATAACGATACAAACAATGATACCTTTGATTTAAAAGGAATCCAATATTTTCATTCCTCAGAGGTTTATATATATGATCGTTTTGGCAAGCTTTTAAAAAGCTCAAAAAATAAATCCTTTTCTTGGGATGGTACATTTAATGGAAACCCAATGCCTACATCAGATTATTGGTATGTTATAATAATAGATGGTCAGCGTCGTGTTGGACATTTTACTTTAAAACGATAAGGGTTTCTGCGAAAGCAGTATTATAAATTTAAAGTTTTTAATACAGACTTAAGTTCGGTTTCTTTTTGCGTGCCAATAATAAATTTACTTCCATCTTTAAGTGTGATAGATAGTCCTTTATTACCTTTTATGTTATAAACTGTTCCGTATTTAGTCCATAATCTAATTCCCCAACCACCAACAAAACCATAGTTTACAACTTCCATGGTTTTAACATCGTTTAATTTAACTTTCTTTTTTACAAACGGATTAAAAGACATTCTAATTTCGGAATGGTCAATTTCTGTTTTTAAACGAATTAATCCAAAAAGCCCAATAACTAAAAAAAGGATTATTGTAAAAGCAATTAAGCCTTGATTAGATAAAGGTTTATCTCCAAAACTTTGACCAATAATTAGTTGTTTATAAATACCATATATTGGTATCAATCCAATGCCAATTAACAACACCCAAAGCCACCATTGGTTAAATCTTTGCACTTCTTTAAAATTCATAGTTTTAGTATTAAAAAAAACACCACTTTCGTGGGAAACTTTTATTTTTCAACTTCAATCCATTGTCCTTTGTTTCTAACAAAAAAGTTGTTATCGTACATTGCTTCAGCTTGTAAACCTGGTAAATAGTATTGTCCTAAATACGAAGCATTAAGCATGACGTTAAACGTGTTGGTTTTTTTAGGCCCTAAGTCAAAATAAAAATTAACACGATCGTCTCTAAAATCTGTAAACCTAGCCTGACTTGAAGTTGAAGCTCCAAAGTCTGTAAAACGAGTATTTACTATTTCCCAACCTGATGGAAAAATTTGAGTCAATGCAACGTCATTTATGTTGTAGTCTTTAGTATTAGTAATTTGTACTGTTGCAACAAAATCTTGACCTTGTTGTAGTTTGGAAACATCAATTTTATTACCCTTTAAATCTTTGTAAATTATACTTGTGGTCAGACCTCTTTGTTCTGCTAACTCTTGACCCAATGGTAGTTTTCCAGAATTTAAAACACGTATATAAACTATGTTTTGTTTGTTGTTTTTAACGGTTATGCTGTTGCTTCCATCGTTAATTGCTAAAGTACGTTGTGCAATAGCATTTTTAGTATCGATTGTTTCGGTTTTACCATTAATGGAGTAGCTTAATTTCATGGCTTTTCCGCCATTTGCATTAACCATTTTAGCCATAGCTAGTAAGCTATATGCAGTGGTTTGTGTACTCATCCAACGTTGACTTGATAAATCATTTGCAATGGTTTCTGATAAATCTTTAACCCGTTTGTCTTTAGTTAAAATCATAGTTTCTAAAGCCATAGCTCTGTTTCTGTCAACAGATCCATAGGTGTAATAATTGTATTTTTGTGGCTTAAAGTTAATATTTGCAGTACTTGAAACTTGGTTGCTAGCTTCGGTTTGACCAGCTAAAGCATAAGCAGCTGCTAAACGCCATTTGGCTTCGTTAGAAATTTCTGAAAATTCGCGTAAACGATTCATAGCTCCCAAATCTGCACTTCCAGCTAATGCTAAAGTGTATAAGCGATAGGCTTGTGCTAAGTCGGAATTATATGTTCTGTAGCTTGGTCTCCAACTTTGTGCAGCTTGTTTTTGGTATTTAATCCAATTACTTTTAAATGTTAATGGTAGAACAAATCCTTTTTTCTCTGCTTCTAATAAGAAATGTCCAGCATAACTAGTTCCCCAATCATTAGCACTGTTTTCTCCAATCCAATAGCTTAAACCACCATTTGGTCTTTGAAAATGACCTAAACGTTTGATTCCGTTTTCTATGTTTGCTTGGATTTCTTGTTTTTTATTGAAAGGTAAATCAAAGATGTCTTGCAAGAATAACTGAGGAAACACACTTGATGTGGTTTGCTCTACACAGCCATGAGGATATTGTACTAGATATTGTAATCTTCTAGTAAAATCCATTGGAGGCAATGTTGAAAACTCAACGCTTGCACTATTTGTTCCAGTAACACCAAATGTCGAAAAGTCAATAGTTTTAGACCCATTTGAATCTAAAGTAGCATCTAGGCTTTTAGACGAAATTGGATTTACATTTTCAACATCAATCTCTACTTTATAAGTTGAAGATTCCCCATTTCCAGTTGCAATAACTTCAACAGTATTAATGCCTTTTGCCTTGCTAACATCTAATTCAAAATAAGCCATTTGCTCATCTGGACGTGCAAAAGTTAGTGCCTTATTTTGGTCTCCAACAACTGTAATTCCTTTGCTTAATTTTAATTTAACCGATACGTTTTTTACATTAGGTTCCATAGCAAAAACAGTAACAGGTAGTGTTACCTTTTCTCCTGGACTTAATTTTCTTGGAAGCGTTGCTAACACCATTAAAGGTTTTTTGACCTGTACAGATTTGTCAGTGCTTCCATAAGCTTCAGTTGTGTTATTACCTGCAACAACCATTGTTCTGACTGCTCCAACGTAATTTGGTATTTTAATTTTATGTGTTTTTCTTCCGCCTGCTTCTAGATTAAATGGCCCAAGGAATTTAACAACAGGTTTAAATCTATTTGCTTTTTTGTTTTTTCCATCAGCAGCATTTCCATCTCCTCCAATAGCAAAAACTTGTTCTATACTTCCGCTATATGCACCAACTACATCATCAAAAACATCCCAAGTTTTTACGCCTAAAGCCTCTCTAGCATAAAAGGATTGCCATGCGTTTGGTGTTTTAAAACGTGTTAAGTCTAATAACCCTTCTTCAACCATAGCAATAGTGTAGGTCATGACTTTGTTATTTTTTTCTGAAACAAATACTTCAAATTCTTGTTCAGGTTGCAAGACGCTTGGCATTCTTATTTCTGGTTCTAATTTAGTATTTGGATCTTCTACCAATAACGGAATTACACCAAATAAGCGTAACGGTAAATCATTAGCAGTAGATGCGTGTGGTTGTAGCAATGAGATATTAATAAATACGTTTGGAGCCATGTCTTTTGTGATAGCAATATCTACAGTGGTTTCTCCTTTTTTAGTTTTTACCCATTTAGTTTGTAAGACCTCTGATCCATTTTCTATACTAACTAATGCGCGACCTTCTGTACCTGATGGGAAAGTAATTTTTGCAGTTTCGCCAACATTATAGTTTTCTTTGTCTGCAGCAAACACTAACATTTTTGCAGCTTCTTTATCTCCAGAAGGTTGACGTTTCCACCAGTCTTTATAAAAGTATGCAGTGCGACCAGTCATGTGACCAGAAACGGGATCTTTTATAGTAATATAATAACGACCACCTTCGTTATCTGGCACTTTAATATTAAACGATGCTTTACCGCTTACATTAGTATTTACTTTGCTGTTTAAAAATGGTTTGTGATAGCTGCTAGAGGTATATTGTGATAGATTGTCGTAAGAGGAGTTCCACCACCAACGCCATTCTATTTTATACACTTTAATCTCTAAATTATTACGTTTTATTGGTTTTCCTTGATCATCCACAGTCACTAAATCAAACGTGTGATTTTCATCTGTAAAAAAAGAACCGTAAGCTTTTGCTTTAGGTGATTTTAAACCAACAAAAGAGTTGTAAGGAGCATATGGCATTGTAAATGCATCCATGGAAAAATCGCCTCCGTTTTCAAAAGCACGTACTAAAAATTGTGCATTTAGCATACCAGGAGCATCTTGTCCAATGTTTAAGTTTTTGGTAATATTTGCTAAACCTTCAGCATCTACATTGCCTTCAAAAATGGTAACCTCTTCTGTATTAAAGTTTTTGGATGGATCTAAAAATTGATAGTCTTCGTAGTTTTTAAAACCAGAATAAGAGGTACTAAATTTTGCTTTAATTTCGGCTTTTACATTTTTAGCTGGAGCACCATGTAGCCAATTTACAGCTAGTTTTCCGTTTAATGGCGTGTTAGATTTAAGTATATCGTCTTCAAAATCTATTTTAATTTTAAGGCGATTAGGTTTTACAGTTTCGACTTTAAGTCCTTTATAAAATGTTGCTCCTCCAACGCTAATTTTTGCATTCCAGTTTCCTGTTTTGTCTTCAGTAGCAGTTGGGATATTAAATTGATAAAAATTATTTAAGCCTTGATTACTTATATTCTTATAAGCTAATTTACCATTAGCATCGGTTACTTCTAATTTTACTGGATGTCCTTTTGGTAGCTTGTTTGCTATATCATTTAGCATAAAAGTTAAATGAATAGAATCTCCTGGTCGCCAAACGCCTCTTTCAGTATAAATATAACCTTTAAGTCCACGTTGTAATGTTGCTCCTGAAACATCAAATTTACTCAGTGATAGCGAGTTTCCGTCGCGTAATTTCACGTAAGTGTTATTATTACCTTTAGACACTATTGCAAAAGCAGCTACCTTATCTGTTTTGATTTTTGCTAATCCATCGTTATCGGTATTGGTAGTTGCTAATTCTTGTTGTTGGAAGTTGTATAGAACGACCTTAGCAGCTGGTTCTGGATTGGTAGTTAAAATATTGGTCACTGCAAAATGATACGTATTACTAGCGCCTTTTTTTACAATAGCTCCTAAATTAGAACCAATTAAGTTTTGCGAAATCACCTTATTATTATAGTAAGCATCATTGCAAGGGTTATTGCGTTCTCTCCAGTTGTAATTATTGTCGCGATAGCTGTAAGTGATATTGTCCCAATATTCTTCTTCTTTTAAATCTTCGTCTTCTGTATTTGTGTAAGTATAATCTCCACCACCATAATAATAGTCGTCTTCATAATAATAATCGTCCTCATAATATTCTTCTTCATTATCACTGCTATTACTTGCATTTGCGTCACAGTCGTACAACGAATATGCTTTTTTATAATCTAACTCAACACGATAAATTGCACCAGGATCTGATTTGATGTATTTGGATAAGTCAATGCTATAGGTTTTCCATTTTCCATCATTTTCTATAGGGTTTTCAATTAGTTTAATGGTGTGTTTAGCAATACGACGACCAACACGTCTTATTTGGTTTTGATTATTACTTTCAAGAGTATTGTCTTGTAAAAATTGCAAAATATTATCTTCAAAAATTTTGATTACTCTAACATCTACAGCGCTTAAGTTTACAGCTTCAAAATTGAATTTTAACTCTTGTGAGTTAGGTAGTATTACACCACTATTAATTAGTTTAACTTGAGGTTTAACGTCTTCAAAAGCGATAGTTTCACTAAACGGTGTTTTTAGTTTATAGTCGTCTACGTTTTTTATCCCTTGAAAAACATCGACTTGTACATTACCTGTAATTTTTGATTCAGGATAGGCTTTTAACACGTTTCCGTTTACTATAAATTTAGGGTTTTTGCTATTTTGGATAGTGACTAAACCATCAAAATTTTGCTGTTTTTTAATTGGGTCAGAAAAGTTAATTGACAAATATTGTTCTGGTGTCTGAATAACGTTTACAGACATGATTTTAAAGTTGTTTTTTCCAGGAATAGAAAAAGTGTTTTCTCCAGAATTGTCTGCTTTAATTGCTTCGCCATTCCATTTAATTAAGATTTCAGAATCTTCAACTAATCGATTAATACTATCTATTTTAAATTCAAAATATTTTGAAGGCTGGCTTTTTTCGTTCCATTCAATATTTAGGTTTTTGCCTTTTTGAGTTGCACTAATTAACTGTTTAGCCTGTTGTAATGTAATAATATCAGATGCTTTAGCAACGCCTAAAAGGTATTGCCACTCTTTGGAGTAAGATTGTAAATCATTTGTTTCAATATTAAAATTTGGAGTAATAGTTTTAAACTGAAACGTATAGCTACTAAATTGTTTTGGAAGGTCTTTATATAATTCGCCTAAATTAATTGTCGCTGCATACTCTGTATCTGGTTTTAAATTTTCATCCGGAACAAACCTTAAAGAATGATCGTTTATTACAACAATTTTACCTTCCACATAAGGTGAGATTTTAAATACGTTTTTATCAAGCACTTGGTCAGGTTGCCATCCATCTACCACTTTTGCTAAATTGATGTTTATATTATCTGCAACAGACACGCGTCCTGACGTTGTAAAACTAATGTAATCTCTAAATTTAAAAAGGTTATCCGTTTCAGTGACCTCTTTTTTACAAGAATTAGCTAGTATAAACACAAGAAATAAGATTGATAGCGATTTTAATTTCATGGTAAACAGTATTTTATATTTTTATATCTATGTTAAGAGAAGTTGCTGAGAAAAAACTTGATATCTGGTTATTAAAACAAAACTTGATGTTAAAGTTATTGCAAATTTTCAATTTTCAAGTATTAATCATAGACAATTTTTAATCTATTTTTTTGAGTTAAAGCTTAACAGTATTATAAGACAGGACGTATTTTAAAACGAAGAAATATTAGTATATTCGCTAAAAATTAAATAATTCGTAAAAATTAAAGAAATATGCAAGCAGTTTCAACTGATTTCGGAATAAAAGAAGCTTTAAAACAATTAGGCTTAAAAGATATAAATGAAGGGACTTCTACAGGGTCTAATAATTTTGGAAGTGGAGATTTAATCGCTTCATATTCTCCTACTGATGGAAAATTAATAGGAAAAGTATCTACAACTACTAAGGAAGATTACGAAAAAGTAATCACTACAGCTACGGAAGCTTTTAAAAGCTTTAGAGCGATGCCAGCACCACAAAGAGGTGAAATTGTAAGACAATTTGGTAATAAATTAAGAGAATTAAAAGAACCTTTAGGAAAGTTAGTCTCTTACGAGATGGGTAAATCTTTACAAGAAGGATATGGTGAAGTACAAGAAATGATTGACATCTGTGATTTTGCAGTTGGGCTATCAAGACAACTTAATGGGCAAACAATACCATCTGAACGTCCAGGACACGTAATGCGCGAGCAGTGGCACTCTTTAGGTGTTGTTGGTATCATCTCAGCATTTAACTTTCCAGTAGCAGTTTGGGCTTGGAATACAGCTTTAGCATGGGTTTGTGGTGATGTATGTATTTGGAAAGGATCAGAAAAAGCACCATTATGTTCTGTAGCATGTCAAAACATTATTGCTGCAGTTTTAAAAGAAAATAACTTACCAGAAGGTATTTCGGCAATCATAAATGGAGACTACAAAGTAGGAGAGTTTATGACAACAGATCATAGAATCCCATTAATATCTGCAACAGGATCTACTAGAATGGGACGTATTGTTGGAGCAACAGTAGCAGAGCGTTTTGGAAAATCGTTATTAGAATTAGGAGGAAACAACGCCATTATTATTACACCAACAGCAGATTTAAAAGTAGTTGTTCCTGGTGCTGTATTTGGAGCAGTTGGGACTTGTGGTCAACGTTGTACATCAACTAGAAGACTAATCATTCACGAGTCGGTTTACGATAAGGTAAGAGATGCAATTGTAGGTGCTTATGGACAATTAACAATTGGTAATCCATTGGATCAAAAAAATCATATTGGACCATTAATCGATAAGGATTCAGTAAATACGTATTTAGCTGCAATTGAAAAAGCAAAATCAGAAGGAGGAAATGTACTAGTAGAAGGAGGCGTTTTAGAAGGTGAAGGTTACGAGTCTGGATGTTATGTTAAGCCAGCTATAATTGAAGCAGAAAACAGTTTTGAAATTGTACAGCATGAAACATTTGCACCAATTTTATATTTAATGAAATATTCTGGTGAAGTTGAAAACGCAATTGCTGTTCAAAACGGAGTAGCACAAGGATTATCATCTGCAATCATGACAAACGAAATGAAAGAAGCAGAAAAATTCCTATCCTTTGCAGGATCTGATTGCGGAATAGCAAACGTAAACATTGGAACATCTGGAGCAGAGATTGGTGGTGCTTTTGGAGGAGAAAAAGAAACAGGTGGTGGACGTGAGTCAGGATCTGATGCTTGGAAAGTATACATGAGAAGACAAACAAACACAGTAAATTATTCGGACGAATTACCTTTAGCTCAAGGTATTAAGTTTGATTTATAATAATTATTTTTTCGCTTTCGCGGAAGTTAAGCCACATCGAAAGATGTGGCTTTTTTTGTTTTAAGCTAACTTTTTAGGTCGTTGGTCGATTTTTAAGCGTCTATAATTCATTTAGTTAAGATAAATGTTAAAAGATTTTTAATTTTTTAATAACTTGATAGTCATTAACTTAAAACAAAACCATAATGAGTAAAAAAACCGGTTATCTTCTGGGTATTTTACTGACCATTATCTTAGGTACAATTTTGTACTGGTATTTATGTTGTAAACTATGTCTTGAAGCAGATAAAGTTGCTATAGATAATACAACAAATACTGAAGATGTTTCAGTAAAAACAGATCAAAAAACAGCAACCATTAATGCATTTGCAGTAAAAGATGTTAATGGTGATTTAGATTTTCAAATTAATGATAATTTAAACTTTAAAACTTCTAGCCCTTTAATTATTGATTCTATCACTTCTAGTGTTGGTGAAGGCGCAAATAAGCTGGTCGCGTATTACAATAGTAATCCTAATAAACTATTAAATATTTATGGTCATTATCGTAGTGATGAGGTTAATAACTCAGTCTTTCCGGATTTAGGGTTAGCACGTGCCAATGCTGCAAAAAATTATTTTGTATCAAAAGGTATGGCTTCAAAAAATATTAATACTTACGGTAAATTGGATGATAATTTTAACGCTAATGCAGAAGGTGTATTGCAAGGACCATTAAGTTACGAAGTAAAGACTGTAGCTGCGGGAGACACAAGTATTGAAGAAGACACCAAAAAGTTAGGAGACACCATAAAAGCAGATCCTTTAATTTTATACTTTGATACTGCTCAAGCGACCATTAGTTTGTCGGATAGTCAAAGACTAAAAGTTTCAAATATGGTAAAATATATAGATAAGGTTGATGGTGCATTAATTACTGTTACTGGCTTTACAGATAATACTGGTAGTCGACCAACTAACATAAAATTAGGGCAAGGACGCGCTGATTTTACAAAACAATATTTAATCCAAAATGGAATAGACAGTAGTAAAATACAATCATTTTCCAAAGGTCCAGATTTACCTATTGCAGATAATGCTACAGAAGAGGGTCGCGCAAAAAATAGAAGAGTAGAAGTAATCATTAACTAACAAAAAATAAAAATTATGAATGTATTATTAACTATAAGTATTCCATGCTGGTTAATCCCATTATTAGTAGGAGCAATATGTGCAATATTAGGCTATTTATTAGGTCGTTTATTTGGAGGTAGCAATCAGGATAATAACAATAACATAGATTTAAATGTTTATAAAAATAGAATTAGCAAATTAGAAACCGATTTAGCTGCCTGCAAAGCAAGTAAAGATAGCGTGTCACGATCGTCTGGAGCTGGTAATACCGCAACTTCATTTACTTCAAATGTAACACCAACATCAACCTCAGCAATTAAAAAAGATGTTGTAGCTAGTGCTGCTCCTATAACCCCTAAGGTAACCGATGCAACTGTGATTGCTTTTGATGCAACAGCAGCTAAAACAGCATTGGGTAAAAAAATAAAACAAGACGATTTAACTGTGGTTGAAGGTATAGGACCAAAAATTAAAGAGTTATTTCATAATCATAATATTACAACTTGGACAGCATTGGCAGGTTGTACAGTCCAAAAATGTCAAGAGATACTTAAAAGTGGAGGTAAACGATTTGAAATGCATAAACCTGGAACTTGGCCTAAGCAAGCAGATTTAGCAGCTAAAGGATCGTGGCAAGAGTTAAAAGATTGGCAAGACCAATTAGATGGAGGAAAATAATATTTAACTCTTTAAACAAAAAAGCCAATATTTACAATTGTAAATATTGGCTTTTTAAGTAATTTAAAACCTTATTCAATGCCGAAACTTTGTCGGGAGAATCAAGGTTTTCTGTTAATTAATAGGTTTGCTATTGTTTAATAGCTGTATTAATTAACTATTTATAGTTGTTGTTTAAGTATACTTTAAACAACAACTTTAATCTTAATTGTATTTTACTTTTCGTAAAATACGCAAGACGTCTTTGTACTTTCTGTATACTTCAGGAAGCGGTTTTAAATATGGTTTTGCCTCATTTAATTTGTCCAAAGCTTCATGAAATAAATTCAGATAACATATAAGATACGTATCAGGTAGGTTGTTTAGATCTTTTATTTCGTTATTATTTAAAATTTGTCTTTTTTTTAGTTTTTCTAAAATCACATTATTACTATTGTATATGTGGTGTAATACTTTTTTGTCAAATTGTGGAGGATTAAAAACTAAGGTAGACTCTATGTTATAGCTAGCATTGTCAGTAAAATTAATAACTGTTTTTTCTAATGGATAATATTTATAAGAATTTTGAAGTCCTAGTTTTAAGTATTCAATAATCGTAAAAGAATCTTCATTAAAAGTAATTGCAACTTCATCTAAAGTTGAAAAAAATAAACGGACTTGCTCATTAATAAGCTCAATGTCTACTCTAGAGTAAAACGTTTCATCTTTAACTTGCTTTTTTTCACCAGACCAACACAGTACAAAATATTCTTTAAAAACAATATAATTAGGATTGTAGTCTTGGCGTTTTTTCATAAAATCAAAAACACCATCTAATGTATATTGTATATTATTTTGTGCATGGTTCTCAATAGCTTCAACGATTTTGGAGTTTACATCTTGTATTTCGCTATTAAAAACTTTAGGCATGCTAATGCTTCCATCTCTAAAAAAGACTGATCCTCCATAATATTTCCAAATGTTTTTTCTAAGAGAAGTCAAACCATTATTAGCACGTATAGTAACTAACCCAACGACTTTGTGGTCTGGTAAGTGTGGAAAAGGAATATTCTCGTATTGTACAATTGGTGGATTTGATAAATAGGCGTTGATTAAGTTTTGGATTTTAGAATCATCAAAAAAATCAACGCCAATTATGGTGTTATCTTCATCCTCTACGCCTATAACTATAAACGAGTTGTTTTTAGGATTGGAATTGGATAAAGCGCAAATATGTTTTAAAAATTTAGCTTTACCTTCTTTTTGATTAATATCAATTTTTCGCTTTTTATCATAAAAACTATTCTCGTCGTTATGTGCAAGTAAGTTTTTAATAAGTAAGCGTTTATTAATCATGGATTACTCTTTTTTTACAATAGTTGAGGTTGCTTGAGCTGTGCAAAACATTAAAACATCAGCAATATTAACATGTGCTGGACGTGATACTGCAAAATAAATAACCTCTGCTAAATCTTCTGGCTGTAGCGCTTTGTAGCCTTTGTATACGTTATCTGCTTTGGCGTCTCCTTTAAATCTAACCTGAGAAAATTCTGTCTCTACCAAACCAGGATTTATGGCTGTGACTTTAATGCCAAAAGGATTAAGATCAATACGCATCCCTTCTGTAAGTGCCACAACAGCATGTTTACTTGCACAATACACATTACCTTTAGGGTAGACTTCTTTTCCTGCAGAAGAGCCTATGTTAATAATATGTCCGGATTGGCGAGCAGTCATTTGTGGTATAATGGCTTTACTAACGTATAACAATCCTTTGACATTAATGTCCATCATAGCATCCCAATCGTCTAAATCGCCATCTTGTATTGGGTCTAATCCATGTGCATTTCCTGCGTTATTAACTAATATGTCAATATGTTTAAATGTTTCTGGTAAACTATTAATTGCCTCAAATACTTCTTTTTTGTCTCTAACGTCAAAATTTAACGTGTAGACATTAGTTTGTTTTTCTAAAGCTTTTTCAATGGTGTCTAATCTTTCTTGACGACGTCCACAAAGAATTAAGTTAATGCCTTGTTTTGCAAATTCATGAGCTGTTGCACGACCTATTCCGCTAGTTGCTCCTGTTATTAATGCTGTTTTATTCATTTAATTATGTCTTGTTTAAGCAATTATTTGTTTTTAATTTTTGACCTTGTTTTTAAGGTACTTTATGTCCTTGACTAGCTACCAAAATTAAAAACCAATCTTCTAATTCTAAATTTATCTTTGTTGCTGCAATTGCGCCAGATAACCTGTTGCTATTTGTGGTGCCAACTACAGGTGTGATGTTGGCAGGATGTTTTAATATCCAAGATAAAAGTAATTGATCTTCAGTAGCATTGTATTTTTGCGATAATACTCCTAATTGCTTATGAATTCTTCTTGTTTGTTCCGTGTCTTCTTTAAAAGTTATACCTAAAGGGGACCAACACATAGGTTTGATATTGTTTAGTAACATGGCATCCAATGTGCCATCATGCATTGCTGTATGATGAGTCAGAGAAAATTCGATTTGATTTACAGAAACCTCAATTTTTTGAGTTAATAAATTGGTTTGAGAAGGTGTAAAATTAGAGACGCCAAACTCTTTTATTTTACCTTGTTGTTTTAGTGTTGTAACAGCTTCAGCTACTTCGTCAACTTGTAATAAAGGACTAGGTCTGTGCAGTAATAATAAATCTAAATAGTCCGTTTTTAAGTTTTTTAGGGATTGCTCTGCAGACCAAATTATATAATCCTTGCTATAATTATAATGTTTAACTTTTAATTGCGGACGTGCATTGCCAATATACTCTATTCCACATTTAGAAATTAGTTGTATCTGGTCTCTGTCTATATTGCTTTCTGCGAAAGCGTTACCAAACTCTGCTTCAGTTGTATAATCGCCATAAATGTCTGCGTGGTCAAATGTAGTAATCTGATTATTAATACAATGGTGCATTAGGTTTATGTATTCTTTTTGATCTAATTGTTTGCCCCATTTTCCCCAAGTCATGGTTCCGGCAATTACTTGAGAGTACTTATTTTTTGTCATAGTTTAAAATCTTCAATAAAAGTAAAACATAAATTACTCTTAAAACTCTAATAAACACCCTATTTTTAACCAATTATTAACACGATTGCAATAAAAAAATTAACAATTTGCACCACTTGAATTAGAATAGATAGTTCATTGCCTTTAAAAATATTACATAATGGAACAAACAAGTACAATTGATATTAAATCGATTAACGAGAAAATTGAAAAGGAAAGTGCATTTGTAGATTTACTAATGCTTGAAATGAATAAAGTTATCGTTGGACAAAAACACATGGTCGAGCGATTATTAATTGGACTATTAGGACAGGGACACATTTTGTTAGAAGGTGTACCTGGATTAGCAAAAACATTAGCTATTAATACGTTGTCTCAAGCTATTGATGCTAGTTTTAGTCGTATACAATTTACACCAGATTTATTACCATCTGATGTTGTTGGTACCTTAATTTTTAATATGAAAGAGAACGATTTTTCTATTAAAAAAGGACCGATTTTTGCAAATTTTGTGTTAGCGGATGAGATTAACAGAGCACCTGCAAAAGTACAATCTGCTTTGTTAGAAGCCATGCAAGAAAAGCAAGTGACTATTGGAGATGAAACGTTTAAATTAGATAAGCCATTTTTAGTAATGGCAACTCAAAACCCAGTAGAACAAGAAGGAACGTATACTTTGCCAGAAGCACAAGTGGATCGTTTTATGCTAAAAACGGTTATAGATTATCCTAAACAAGCCGAAGAGCAACTAATTATGCGTGCTAATTTAAAAGGTAATTGGGACAAGGTAAATCCTGTCGTGTCTGTAGCGCAAATATTAAAAGCGCAGGAAGCAGTTAGAGAAGTCTACATGGATGAGAAAATTGAAAAATATATCTTAGATATTATTTTTGCGACACGTTATCCAGAAAACTATAAACTAGCCGATTTAAAACCATTAATTAGCTTTGGTGCTTCACCACGTGGAAGTATTAATCTAGCAACAGCAGCAAAATGTTATGCATTTATAAAGCGTCGTGGTTATGTAATACCAGAAGATGTGCGCGCTGTAGTGCATGATGTGTTGCGTCACAGAGTTGGAATTACCTATGAGGCTGAAGCCGAAAATGTAACGTCTGTAGATATTATTAATAAAATAGTTAACGAAATTGAAGTTCCATAATTGAGTTATTACAAATTGTTAATTGTAAACTCAAGACTGCACACTGCATACTTAAAAAATGGATACTAAAGAATTACTAAAAAAAGTACGAAAAATAGAGATTAAGACACGTCGTTTGTCTGATCATATATTTGGAGGAGAGTACCACTCAACCTTTAAGGGTCGAGGTATGACTTTTTCTGAAGTAAGACAATACCAATATGGTGATGATGTTAGAAACATAGATTGGAATGTTACTGCACGTACCAATCAACCACATATTAAAGTTTTTGAAGAAGAAAGAGAATTGACCATGATGTTAATGGTTGATGTCTCTGGATCAGAATTATTTGGAACAGAAAACCAATTTAAAAGTGAAATTGTTACTGAAATTGCTGCAACATTAGCCTTTTCTGCAACGCAAAATAACGATAAAATTGGATTGATTTTATTTTCCGATCAAGTCGAATTATATATACCACCCAAAAAAGGGCGTTCTCACGTTTTACGAATCATAAGAGACTTAATAGAATTTGAGCCTAAAAGCAAACAAACCAATATTGTCGAAGCTTTAAAGTTTTTACGTAGTGTGATGAAAAAGAAGGCGATTGTTTTTGTAATGAGTGATTTTATTGCAGACGATTACCAACAAACCCTTAAAATAGCTGCAGGAAAGCATGATATTACAGGGATTAGGGTTTTTGATAAACACGAGGCTAGTATTCCTAATTTAGGAATGGTGCAAATGGAGGATGAAGAAACTGGCGAATTAATGTTAGTCAATACAGGATCAAAATCAGTAAGACATAATTACGCTAAGTTTTATAACCAGAAAGTTGCCTATTATAAAGATAGTTTTGCTAAATCTGGAGCAGGTAGTTTAGCTTGCAGAACAGATGAGAGTTACGTAAAAAAACTATTAGGTTATTTTAAAACTAGAGGATAATTAATTAGAGTAAAGTAAAAACTTAACAGTGAATACAAAAATAAATTATAATAGGTTGGGTACAATTAAGACTATAAGCATAGGTCTTATTGCTTTTACCTTTTTGCTTTTACCATTCATTTCTTTTTCACAAGTTAAAGCTACAATAGATTCTACTTCCATTAAAATTGGACAACAAATTACTTATAAGATTGAGGTAGAGACTGATACCGTAAATAGCGTTGTCTTTCCGGTTGGTCAAACTTTTATGCCTTTAGAAATGATTGAGGCCTATAAAACAGATACAACAAAGCAACAAGCTAAATATAAACTGATTAAAAAATATGGACTAACCCAATTTGATTCTGGTCAATACGTTATTCCTAAACAAAAAATAATTATTGCAGGTAAGCAATATATAACAGACTCGTTATTAGTTAAAGTCAACAACATAGTTGTAGACACAACAAAACAAAAATTATACGACATCAAACCTATGATAGCGGTTGGAAAACCAGCTAGTGATTGGTGGAAGTATGTTTTATTAGCATTAGTAATAGTAAGTCTAATAGGATTTCTAATTTACTGGTTTGTATGGCGTAAAAAACCTTTAACAGAAGAGGAGCAAATAGCTTTACTACCACCTTATGATAGAGCAAAATTAGCATTACAAAAATTAGACGAGAGCAATTACCTAGCTTATGATAAGTATAAAGAGTATTACTCAGAGTTGACCTTAGCAATCCGTAAATATTTAGACGAAAAAGTTTACGACAGAGCGTTAGAAAGTACCACAGACGAGCTAATTACACGTTTAGAAGTATTAAGTGATGGTAATCAAATTGAGTTAACGAAAGACCATATTAAAAAAATTGAATCGGTTTTAAAACGTGCCGATTTAGTAAAGTTTGCAAAGTCTGCTCCAGATGTAGAGTTAGCAAAAATTGATAGAACAGTAATTGATCAAGAAATTGATTATGTAAAAGAAGCGTTACCAGAAGCTTCAGAAGAAGAAAAACTTTTAGATTTAGAATATAAAAAACAACAAGAAAAAAAGGAGTTTCGTCAAAAAATATGGGTGACTATCGCTGCCATTATTTTTATGTTGGGACTAACATTTGCAGCTTTTAGTTACAGGTATGGTTTTAATTATGTCGTAGACACTATTTTTCAAAAGGACACAAAACAATTATTAGAAGGTGTTTGGGTTGACAGTGATTACGGTTTTCCGCCAATAACTATATCTACTCCAGAAGTTTTAAAGCGTGAAGAAGTAGCAATACCAGACGATTTAATCGATAAAATAAAAATTTCTAGTTTTAAATATGAACTAGAAGATAAGTTTACGGTAGATATTACATCTACAGTAGTTAAAAGCTCACCAGATCAAGAAGATGCACCTTCTCCAGAAACTAATGTATTAAAAGCTATTGAAGATAATTTAAAAGCTATTGAAGCAGATGGTGGAAGAAATATAATTTCTAACAAAGACAAGTTTAAAACTCCAAATGGAGCAGAAGGTGTTAAAACATCCGGAACATTTGATTATCCAATAGATGACGATAAAGAGGATTATGTAAATGGACAATTTGTAATTTTAAGTTTTGCTAATAAAGATGTAACTCAGCAAATATTAATTACATATTTGAAGGATGATATTTATTTAGACCAAGTTGTAGAGCGTGTTTTAGCGTCTGTAGAACTTAATCAAAAAGAAGACTAATGTTAGACGGGATTACATTTTTAAATAAAGAATTTTTCTGGCTGTTACTGGCATTACCATTAGCAATAGTTTGGTATGTTTTTAAGCACAAACAGCAAAACGCAGAACTAAAAATATCTAGCCTTAAAGGGTTTAAAATTACTAATTCTTGGCTGCCAAAATTAAAACATTTATTATTTGCTTTGCGCCTTTTGGCTTTAGGTGTTTTAATAGTTGCATTAGCAAGACCACGCACATCAGAGACTAACACAAAAACCAAAACAACTAGAGGGATAGATATTGTTATGGCAATTGACGTATCTGCAAGTATGTTAGCAAAAGATTTAAAACCTAATAGGTTAGAAGCGCTAAAAAATGTGGCTTCAAAATTTATAAAAGGAAGACCAAATGATAGAATAGGTTTGGTGGAATATGCAGGAGAAAGTTACACAAAAACACCAATTACCAGTGATAAGTCAATAGTTTTAAATTCACTTGAGGATATTAAATACAATACCATTATAGAAGGTGGTACAGCAATTGGAATGGGCTTAGCAACAGCTGTTAACAGATTAAAAGATAGTAAAGCTAAAAGTAAAGTCATTATACTATTAACAGATGGAGTCAATAATTCTGGTGTGTTAAATCCAAAAATTGCTAGTGAGCTGGCTGTAGAGTTTAATATAAAAGTATATACTATTGGTCTTGGTACTAACGGTATGGCTTTGTCACCAGTGTCTGCGTTGTCAAATGGTAGGTTTCAGTATGATAGAGTCCAAGTAGAAATTGATGAAGATTTACTAAAAGATATTGCTAAAGTTACTGGAGGACAATATTTTAGAGCCACTAATAATCAAAAATTAGAGCAAATCTATACTGAGATTAATAAGCTTGAAAAAACAGAAATTGATGAAATTAAATTTACAACTTACCAAGAGCATTTTAGACCCTTTGTTTGGATTGCAGGACTGTTATTGTTAATTGAGTTTTTAATCAGAATAACACTATTTAGAAGCTTTGTATAAATGATTAATATAAAGCAATTGTAAAAAGTTTAAAATAAAAAGATAGTTAGCATAAATAATAATGTTGGTTAGCTTAAAATAAAAAATAAATGTTTCAATTAGAAGAAAAAATATGGTTTTGGACACTACTGGTAATTCCAGTATTAGTGCTCTTCTTTTTATTGCTACTATTATGGAAAAAGCAAACACAAAAAAGATTTGCAAACGCAGCGCTTTTAAAGCGACTTAGTCCTAATAAATCAATATTTAAATCGGTATTAAAATTAGTTGTTTTATGCTTAGCTTTTGCTAGTTTAACCTTAGCTTTAGTAAACCCAAAAGTTGGTACAAGTCTAGAGACTGTAAAACGAGAAGGTGTAGATATTGTGTTTGCGGTAGATGTTTCTAAAAGTATGTTGGCAGAAGACATTAAGCCAAACAGATTAGAAAAATCACAACAATTAGTCTCTAAAATTATTGATAAACTAGGTAGCGATCGTGTGGGTATTATCGCTTACGCAGGAAAAGCATTTCCGCAATTACCAATAACAACAGACTATTCTGCAGCAAAAATGTTTTTGCAAAACCTAAATACTGATATGCTATCCTCTCAAGGTACTGCAATTAATGAGGCAATTAACCTTGCAAAAACCTATTATGACGATGACCAACAGACAAATCGTGTTTTAGTAATTTTGTCTGATGGAGAAGACCACAGTGAAGCTGCAGTCCAAGTTGCAGAAGAAGCAAGTAAAGAAGGCATAAAGATTTTCACCATTGGTGTTGGAGACGTTAATGGAGGACCAATACCTTTAAGACGTAACGGAGTCCTGCTTAACTATAAAAAAGATAAACAAGGCGAAACCGTTATTACTAAACTAGACGAGGACACATTAAAAAACATAGCTAATCAGGCAAATGGTACTTACATAAATGGTGCGATAACAGACAAAGTTGTAAATCAAATGACGGACATTTTAAATAAAATGGATAAAACAGAATTTGAAGCTAAGCAAGTCGCTAATTTTGAAAGTAGATTTCAATGGTTTTTAGGTTTAGCTATCTTACTACTTTTTATAGATATTTTCTTGTTAGAAAGAAAAACAGCTTGGCTGAAAAAATTAAATCTATTTAACGAGAATTTATAAAACCCTTAACATCAACAATTGCAAGCCTTTAGTATATTTGCGAGTTATTTAATTTAAATGAAACACTTTTTAACATACATATTTTTATTGGTATCCTTATCAATCTTAGCTCAAGATAATACGGAAGATAAAGCTATAATTAAACAAAAGTTAGAAGCTCAAGGTTATACTGCTCAAGCTAATGCTTTAGCAAATAATGACGATTTTGTTGAAGCCGAAATGGAATACCGTAAAGCATTATCTTTACAGCCAAAGCAAGCAGCAGGTGCCTATAATTTGGGGACTCAGTATTTTAAAAAAGGAGACTTTGAAGAGTCATTATACAGACACCAGCAAGCAGCTAAAAATGCCACCTCTAAAGAAGAAAAACATAAAGCCTTCCATAATATAGGAAACATACTAATGGAAGAAAAAAAGTGCAAAGAAGCGGTTGAAGCTTACAAAAGCGCTTTAAGAAACAATCCGTCAGATGATGAAACGCGCTATAATTTTGCATTAGCAAAAGAGTGTGCAAAACAGCAAGAGGACGACAAGCCTCAGGAAGACGATAAAGACGGAGAAAACGATAAAGATAAAGATCAAAATAAAGACGAAGATCAAAAAGAAAATAACGATAAAGAGCAAGAAGATAAAAATAAAGACGATCAAGGAGAGCAAGACAAAAAAGAAGGTGATCAAGATAAGGATGAAGATGGTAATCCTAAAGATGATCAAAAAAACGATCCCAAAGAAGGTGACCAAAAAAACGAACAAAATCAACCGCAACCAGGTCAAATGTCACCACAGCAAATAAAAAACTTGCTAGAAGCCATGAATAACCAAGAGCAAAAAGTACAAGAAAAAATAAATGCAGAAAAGGTTAAAGGCGTAAAACAACAAACAGATAAAGATTGGTAACTAACATTTTATATTGTATTAATTAGATGAAATTACTGAAACACATATGTATCCTTTTATTAGCCTGTACAACAAGTTTTACTTTTGCACAAGATGAAGATGCGGTTCAGTTTCAAGCAAAAGTTAGTAAAAAAAGATTAGGCTTAAATGAGCGTTTGCGTGTTGATTTTCAAATGAATAAAGATGGTGACAACTTTGTGCCACCTAGTTTTTCAGATTTTATTGTAGTTGGTGGACCAAATCAATCGGTTAGCAACTCTTGGAATGGTAAAACAAGACGTTTTACTAAAATTTACAGTTACTTTTTAGCGCCTAAACAAATGGGTACGTTTTCTATAAATCAAGCTAAAATCGAGATTGATGGTCAAGAGTATAAAACATCACCAATAAGTATAACCGTTACAAAAGCTATTGAGAAGCCTGAAGATCCAAACGATCCAGATTATTTATTACAAGAACATATCCATTTAGTTGCAGAAGTATCTAATACTAATCCTTATCTAAACCAGCCCATAAGTGTTGTTTATAAGTTATACGTTTCGCCAACCGTTGGAATTAGTAATTACAGAGAAATTGAAAGTCCAGTTTATAATGGTTTTTGGAGCCAGAGCATGGATGATCAGAGAATAAAAGCTCAAAACGGAACTTATAAAGGTGAAGATTATAGATTTGTAACACTACGTAAAACCGTTTTATACCCTCAAAAAACCGGGAAATTAGTCTTAGAGCCATTAAGTTTGGATCTTACTATAGACGTGCCAACCAATAGACGAGACATTTTTGGTAATCGTATAAAAACACAAGCACACAGAACAATTACTGCAAGCGTTAGAACAATTAATGTAAAACCTTTACCAGAAGAGGGTAAACCTGATAATTTTACAGGAGCAGTTGGTGATTTTGTGTTTAGTTTGACAACAACAAAAAACAGTCTTAATGCAACGGAATCTCTACAAGCTAAAATTGAGGTTTCTGGTCAAGGAAATTTAAAATTGTTTGAGCTGCCAAAGTTAACAACGCCAAGTACTTTAGAGGTTTATGAGCCGGAACACCAAGAAAATGTTAGGACTAACATGGCAGGTATGCAAGGTAATATTTCAGACCTATATACGGTTGTGCCTCAATATAAAGGTAAGTTTCCGATTCCTCCAGTTAGTTTTTCTTATTTCGACTTAAAAACCGAAACATATAAGCAAATTAGCTCTGACGAAATAGTAATAAATGTATTAGAAGGACCAGTTTATGCAGAAGCGGATAATAAATTACCTGTGTCTAGTAATGGTAAACAACCTGTCGTTTTAAATGAAAATCAATTCGCATTTATTAAAACAGATTCAAACTTTACAGCTATTCAAAACGATACTTTTTTAAACTCGACTATATTTTGGACAAGTCTTTTAGGACCTTTATTAGCAATTCCATTAGCCTTATTTTACAGAAGAAAACGAGAAGAGCGATCGGCAGATGTAACAGGGAACAAAAAACGTAAAGCAGATAAGTTGGCTAAAAAGTATTTAACTGAAGCTAAAAAAGCATTAGGTCAAAAAGAAGCATTTTATGTTGCGCTAGAAAAAGCTTTGCATAATTATCTTAAAGGTAGACTTAATATAGAAACCTCAGATTTAAGCAAAGAAAAGATTGTAAAATTATTATCTGATAGACAAGTAGATAGCCAGGTGATTGTAGCTTTTGAAGCGATTTTAGAAAATTGCGAATTAGCAAGGTATACGCCAATTACTAACGTTACAATGCAGCAAGATTATGATAAAGCAGCAACAACAATTAATTTAATAGACAAACAGATTAAGTAGTGTTAATACATACTGAAAGCTAGATTTGACTCATTATTAAGTAAAATATATTAAGGCAGAAAGCGGATTACATGAAACATTTACTTTACATATTATTTTTTTTCATAGGAAACTTGGTGGCTCAAAACCAATCCGTTTTTGAGCAAGCCAATGCGTTATATACAGAAGGTAAATTTGAAGATGCTATTACAAAGTACCAAGCAATATTAGACACCAAACAGCACTCTGCAGAGTTGTATTACAATCTAGCTAATGCACATTATAAGTTAAATAATATAGCACCTAGCATTTATTATTATGAAAAAGCTTTGCAGTTAAAACCCAACGACACTGAGATACTTAATAACATCGCATATGCTAAAAATATGACTGTGGATGCCATACAAGAGGTTCCGCAATTAGGTATGTCTAGATTTTTTAATAAGTTAACCAATGCCTTTGCTTTTGATGATTGGGCTAAAATAGCTATAGGCTTTATTTTAGCATTTGTAGTGTTGTTTTTGGTATACTATTTTACAGATAGTACGACTCGTAAAAGAGCAGCTTTTAGCTCTAGTGTCGTATTTTTATTTTTATCTTTAATAAGTTTAGGTTTAGCGTTTCAAAAACAGACACTAGACAAAAAAGATAATCCAGCAATAGTATTTGCTCAAAAAAGCGAAGTTAAAACTGAGCCAAATAGCGTAGGGACTGACGCTTTTGTATTACATGAAGGTACTAAAGTACAAGTATTAGACACTATTAATGATTGGAAAAAAATTAAAATAGCAGACGGTAAAACAGGTTGGATATTATCCAACGACATAAAGCTGTTAAATAATTTTTAATTATTCCTTAACACTAAAATCGTACTTTAGTTATATATTTGCCTTTCTTATTTAGACAAATATGCATAAAAAGATAGTTTCCATCTTCTTTACAATTTTATTTTTGGCGCTTATAACAGCTCCATCTATAATTATTGTTATAGATGATACTGTGGATGTATCTGTGTTTTATAGTTTGTCAGAAGAAGAGGAAGAGCACAAAAATGTAAACTTGACTTTTGTATTAGAAGACACAGAAGATGCCTTTTATGAAGCCTCTAGTATTAATAAGTATTTAGGTTACCACTTCAAAACCTATCCTAAACCACACCTTAATTTAATTTCCCCACCTCCCGAATTCATTTAATAATAAATTAGTCGGACTATTAGTCCATTTAAAATAATTATTAAAATATTACCAATAACAACTGTTATTGGTACAAATGAATTTATATATGTTTAAAACATTAAAAAATGACTTACCAGCGAGTATAGTCGTGTTTTTTGTAGCATTACCTTTATGTTTAGGTATTGCTTTAGCAAGTGGTGCGCCACTTTTTTCTGGTCTAATTGCCGGAATAATTGGTGGAGTTGTAGTAGGAGCTTTAAGTGGTTCTAAAATTGGAGTAAGTGGTCCTGCAGCAGGATTAGCAGCAATAGTATTAACAGCAATTGGATCATTAGGAGGTTATGAAAACTTTTTAGTAGCAGTTGTATTAGGAGGAATTATTCAAATAGTATTTGGTATTTTAAAAGCTGGTATTATTGGATATTACTTTCCGTCATCAGTAATTAAAGGGATGTTAACAGGTATTGGAATCATTATCATTTTAAAACAAATCCCTCACTTTTTTGGCTACGACGCAGAGCCTGAAGGTGCTGATAGTTTTATTGAAACTTCAGGAGAAAACACCTTTTCTGCAATATTAAATATTACAGATAACATTACTATGGGATCAATGACTATTGGTTTAATAGGTTTAGCAATTTTATTATTATGGGATAAAGTATTGTCTAAAAAAGGTAAAGTGTTTCAAATTGTTCAAGGACCTTTAGTAGCAGTGGTATTAGGTATTGTGTTTTTTGTTGTAACACAAGGCTCTAGTTTAGGTATAGCAAACACACATTTAGTTAGTGTTCCAATTCCAGAAGATTTAGACTCGTTTATAGGACAGTTTAGTTTTCCTAATTTTACAGCAATAACAAATCCTCAGGTTTGGATAGTTGCTTTTACAATTGCATTGGTAGCAAGTTTAGAAACGTTACTATGCGTTGAGGCAACAGATAAAATTGATCCAGAAAAAAACGTAACGCCAACTAACAGAGAGTTGTTAGCTCAAGGAACAGGAAACATCATTTCAGGTTTAATTGGTGGTCTGCCAATTACACAAGTAATCGTACGTAGTTCTGCAAACATCCAATCAGGAGGTCGTAGTAAAATGTCTGCTATTATTCATGGTTTTTTATTATTAATTTCAGTAGTATTAATTCCTAAATTGTTAAACATGATTCCTTTATCTGTTTTAGCAGCAATCTTATTAATTGTAGGATATAAGCTAGCAAAACCAGGTTTATTCAAAAAAATGTATGACATGGGTTGGAAGCAATTTGTACCATTTGTAGTAACAGTTGCAGGTATTGTCTTTATTGATTTATTATGGGGAATTGGTTTAGGGTTGTTAGTCGGAATTGTAGTAATATTAATTAAAAGCTACCAAAACTCACACTTTCTACACATCGAAGATAATAGTAACGGAAAGCATAAAATTAAAATGACGTTTGCTGAAGAAGTTACTTTTTTCAATAAAGGAGCTATTTTAAAAGAATTAGATAGCTTACCAAAAGACACGTATTTAGAGCTTGACGTTAGAAAAACTAGATATTTAGATAACGATATTATCGAAATATTAGAAGATTTTGCATTTAAAGCTAAAGAAAGAAATATTGATATTCAGTTAATATCAGAACGTGGTATAGTTGAAAATCCAGATAGTTTTATCGAGTTTTTTAAACTAAGACCAAAATCAGCATAAATTTTAAATCATGAAAAACAATAAATATAAAATATTGTTGCTTTCAGATTTAAATAAGTCGGCAACATCAGAACTGATAAGTACGGTAAGTTTAGCAAGAATGTTAGATGGAGACATCACTTTATTTCATGTTAAAAAACCGACTGACATTGTAGAAAGAGAAAGCCAATTATCTGCTATGCGTTCCATTAATGAGGAGCATATTTCAACTAATAAAATAATTGAAAACCTGATTAAACCTGTTTGTCAGGAATATCAATTAAATATTGGATATGATGTTGCTATTGGTAATATAAAATTCGAAATTGAAGCATATATCAAAAACTATCAACCTGATATTATTGTTTTAGGTAAAAGAAAATCTAAAACCATTAACTTTATGGGAGATAATATTACAGATTATGTTTTAAAAACACACAAAGGATCAATTATGATTGCAGCACCAAACCAATCGTTGCAACCAAATCAAGAAGCAATGTTGGGTGTTTTAAATACAAACGATCAAGCATCAGACACTAATTTTATTGAAAGATTGATTAGTAAAACTAATCAGCCTATTAAAGCATTTAAAATAGTGTCTAAGTTAGAACAATCAAATACAACAGCTAATAATAAAACGGTAGAGTATGTATTTGAAAAAGGAAATGGTGCAGTAGATAATGTTTCAAAATATGCTTTAAAAAGCAAAATTAACCTAATGTGTTTTGATAATGCGCAGCAGCAAAAGTCTAACACTAACATTAAAAGTGTAATAAGTAAACTAAATGTTTCATTATTACTAACAGGACAACAATCAAAAATGCTACATAAGTAGTCATTTAATAATATTAAAATACACAAAAATGAAAGCACATACAAAAGAAACTCAGGCAACATTAACACCTGATAAAGCAATACAGTTTTTAGTAGAAGGAAATGAGAGATTTCAAAACAACCTTAAAGCAAATCGTAACCTTTTAGAGCAGGTTAACGATACTAGTGAAGGACAATTTCCTTTTGCAACAATATTAAGTTGTATAGATTCTCGTGTTTCTGCCGAGTTGGTTTTTGATCAAGGTCTTGGAGATATTTTTAGTGTACGTATCGCAGGTAATTTTGTAAACGAAGACATCTTAGGGAGTATGGAGTTTGCATGTAAGTTAGCTGGTACAAAAGTTATCGTCGTATTAGGTCACACTAGTTGCGGAGCAGTTAAAGGTGCTTGTGATCATGCAGAGATGGGTAACTTAACAAAGTTAATCCAAAAAATTACACCAGCTGTAAATGCAGTAACAGAACCTAAAGACGAAAGTTTACGTACCTCTAAAAACTTAGAGTTTGTAGATGAGGTATCAAAGAAAAACGTGCATTTAACAATAGATAGAATACACGCAGAAAGCCCAATTTTAACAGAAATGGAAAAAAATGGCGAAATAAAAATCGTTGGTGCTATGTATGATATTAATACAGGAGCAGTAGATTTTTACTAGAAAAAGATAATTTTTATGAGGGTTTTGAAAATGAAAATGAAAAGGAATAAAATAATAGCAACACTAACATTTATGTTAGTGTTGCCTTTTTATGGACTAAGCCAAGATAGTAATTTAGGTAATTGGCTAATCTATATTGGAAGTAAAGAGCTTAAAAATGGATGGAATATTCATAACGAAGTGCAATACCGTAATTACGATGCTGTAGGAGATTTAGAGCAATTATTGTTAAGGACAGGTTTAGGGTGTAATCTTACCGAGAATAACAACAATTTACTATTAGGTTATGGTTATATATTATCAGAAAACTATGTTGGAGATACAGATCAAAAAGTATCAGTAAACGAACATCGAATTTTTCAGCAGTTTACAACAAAGCAAAATGTGGGTGTGCTTGATTTAAGTCATCGTTATCGCTTTGAACAACGTTTTGTTGAAGATGATTTTAAAATGCGATTTAGATACTTTTTAGGCTTAAAGATTCCGTTACAAAATAAGGCTGATGGTAATAATCCATTGTATCTTTCAGCTTATAATGAGATTTTTTTAAATACTAAAAGTGAAATCTTTGACAGAAACCGTTTATATGGAGGATTAGGGTACGAATTTTCTAAACAACTAAGGTTAGAATTAGGATACATGAATCAGTTTTTTGAAACCTCAAGCAGAGATCAAATCAATATTATGGCGTTTGTTAATTTTTAAAACTCACAAACTCATAATTTACTGTTAATTAAGACTGATAGAGCAGGCTAAACTTTTATTCTTCAAAAAAAATGTTAATTTAGTATAAACCCAACTATTAAACTATGAAGAAATTTTTCGCCAATTTCAAAGGAGATGCATTTGGAGGTATCACAGCAGGTATTGTGGCTTTACCATTAGCATTAGCTTTTGGTGTTTCCTCTGGTTTAGGACCTAGTGCAGGTTTATATGGAGCTATATTTATTAGTTTTTTTGCAGCCTTTTTTGGTGGCACACCAACTCAAATTTCTGGTCCTACTGCGCCAATGACAGCAGTAAGTATGGTTGTAATTGCTAGTATAATTGCAACGCATGATGGTGACGTTACTAAGGCATTGCCATATATCTTAACCGTATTTTTATTAGCAGGTTTAGTACAAGTTGGATTAGGTGTTTTAGGTTTTGGTAAATACATTAAATATATACCATATCCAGTTGTATCTGGTTTTATGACTGCAATTGGTGTTATAATATTAGTGACACAAATCCTGCCATCCATTGGTTATTATCCAAAAGAGGATACAGAATACGTCAACAAATTTAAGCCACAAGCTGAAGAGTTAATTTTAGAAAACATTCTTAGAGAAGAAGCAGGAGAAGGGATTTTAGTCTTAGAAGATTTTAAAGAAACTATTAAAAGAGCTGGAGAGTTACAACCGGAAGATATTGCTAAAGAGTCTAAAACACTGGCAAAAACTGAGGCATCAGGCGTTTTAGGGACACTAAAAGTGCTACCAAGAGCCATTCAAAATATAAATTGGTTAGAGCTTGCCTTAGCGTTAGCTACCATATTTATAGTATATGGTTTTAAGCGTATAACAACCAAAATACCAAGTGCTTTAGTGGCATTAGTTGTGGTTTCTGGTGTAGCCTATGGTTTTGGTTTAGGCTATCGTCCCATTGAAGAAATACCATCAGGATTACCAATACCTAATTTTGAAATAATAACAGGTTTTAGTTTCGCTAGTATTTCGCCTTATATCTTTACAGCAATAACATTAGCATTATTAGGTGCAATTGACTCATTGTTAACAAGTGTTGTAGCAGATAATATGACCAAGACTAAGCACAACCCTAATAAAGAATTAATAGGACAAGGTATAGGTAACAGTATCGCGTCAATTTTTGGTGGTATTCCAGGAGCTGGTGCAACCATTAGAACTGTAGTAAACATTAATGCAGGTGGACGTACTAGACTATCTGGTATGATCGCAGGTGTAATGTTACTATTTATCTTATTAGCATTAGGACCAGTTGCGTCAAAAATTCCAGCAGCAGTATTAGCAGGTATTTTAATTACAGTAGGTATTGGTGTTATGGATTATAAAGGTCTAAAAGCAATTCCTGCATTACCAAAGGACATGAAGATTGGACCATTAAAAGTCAGCTCTGAAGTATTGATAATGCTTGTTGTATTAGTACTGTCTAGCGTATGGGATTTAATTTATGCAGTGGGTATTGGTTTGGTTATCGCATCCTTATTATTCATGAAAAAAATTGGAGACCTTACAGCGCAACGTTCAGACGTTAAACCGTTAAAGGAAGAAGCTTGGTCGGACGAGTCAAATTTCCCTGTAGCCTTAAAAGAGGAAGTATTTATAAAACACATCAAAGGACCATTATTTTTTGGTTCAACTTCAGACTTTCAGCAATTAGCAAAACAAATTCCAAGTACAGCAAAAACAGTAGTAATTAGATTGGGTCGTATGCAGTATATGGATCAATCTGGATTATATGCGATGGAAGACGTTTTGGTAGATTTAAAAAAACAAAACATAAATGTGTTGTTTGTTAATCTATTAAAACAACCACGATACATGATGGAACGTATTGGTATTATTCCAGAATTAATACCAACACAACATATTTTTAAAGACTTTAATTCATGTTTACATTGGATTAAAACTAATGTAGAGGATAAATTTTAAGGTAGTCGATAATGGATATCAAAAAAGTATTTGAGAATAATCAAAAGTTTGTACAAGATAAATTAGCCACAGATAAAGACTATTTCGAGAATTTAGGTAAAGGACAAAGTCCAGAATTACTATATATAGGTTGTAGTGATAGTCGTGTAACTGCCGAGGATTTAATGGGTTTAGGTCCAGGAGAAGCTTTTGTACATCGTAATATTGCAAATATGGTATCAGGTAACGACCTAAGTGCCATGTCAGTTGTAGAGTATGCAGTGGTGCACTTAAAAGTTAACCACGTTGTAGTTTGTGGTCACTATGCATGTGGAGGCGTAAAAGCAGCGATACAATCTGCAGATTTGGGCGTATTAAACTCCTGGTTGCGTAACATACGTGATGTATATCGTATACATAAAGACGAGTTAAACGCAATCCAAGACGACGAAAAAAAATACGACCGTCTAGTAGAGCTAAACGTAAAAGAACAATGTGTTAATCTATTAAAAACAGCTGCAGTACAAAAAGCATACAGAGATCGAGACCTAAAAGTACATGGTTGGGTGTTTGATGTGCATACAGGTAAGCTAATTGACCTAAAAATAGATTTTGATCATTACCTAGAAGACATAATGGAAATTTATCACTTAGATTAAACCTTAAACTTCAGATTCAGTAGTCGGTTCCTCAGGATCAATTATAGGTTCTTCCAATAAAGTATCATCAGACTTAATAATACTAGGAAAAATCATTGGAGCTAATGATTTTACAGGAGCATATAAAATAGAATCTTCAATATCCTCCTCCTGCACAAAAGGGATAGTATTATTCATTTTATCAAAAACAATCAATAAAACACTCAAAATTAAACCAATTTTAAGCGCACCAAAAGCAGCACCTAAAAGTTTGTTTAAAATCCCTAAAGAGGCAAAATCAGCTAACTTAGTTAACGCTTTACCAGCTAAGCTAATGACTAAAATTATAATCACAAACGTAATAGCAAACGCAGTAGTATTAATTGTTTTTTCATTCCAAGACGTTTTATCCATTAAAAATTCGGCAACAAAATAGCTAAAATGGATAGCACCATAAACACCAGCAATTAAAGCAACAATGGATGCAAGTTCTACAAAAAGACCCTTAAACAAACCACGTACCAAACCAAATAATAGTAAAGCACCTAAAACAATATCAATTACAGCCATAAAGTTAGATTTTAGACAAATATAAATTAACTTTGCGACTTTAAAATTAATATGGCAAGAGACGAACAGTTAAAAGAGAGATGGCAAGAGGTTGTAACCAAATTATCTAACCAGTTTGCAGATGGAGACACACTAGATTTAGATGCAATAATTTATTTAATAGGCGTACAAGAGTTAGGACAATTAGACCGTAAATTTAAAAAAGATCATAAGTTAGACCTTATGCACATTGCAATCTGTAAACTGCTAACACCTTATGGGTATTATGAATTTGATTTTGTAGACGAAGACGGTTGGCCACACTACATAGCAAAAGAAGAATTACCAAATTTAAAAGCAGGAGAACAAAGCATCTTAATGAAAGAAGCCATAGTAAACTACTTTATAGAGACCGATTATATTAAATAAATTTTGGGCGTTACCCAAGGGTCGCGCTCTCGGCAGTCGCTTTTAATTTGCTTTAATACAAATAAAAGAGCTTCAACAAATGCCTCCATCGCTAACGCAAATCACGATAAAATTCATAAATTTGCCAATCATTTAGAAGATCATGATAGACAAGATAAAAGAACTTATAGCAGAAGCAGAAGCCTTTAAGGCACAAACCAAAGAAGAGGTTGAAGCGTTTCGTATAAAGTATTTAGGAAAAAAAGGATTACTTAATGACTATTTTGCCGAATTTAAAAACGTGGCAAACGACCAGAAAAAAGAATTTGGTCAAGTAATTAACACCCTTAAAACTACAGCTCAAAATAAAGTTAATGCTTTAAAGGAAGAGCTAGACAACAATACACAAGACGCAGGTATAAGTGGAGATTTATCAAGACCAGGAGAACCAATAACCATTGGCTCACGTCACCCAATATCTATAGTAAAAAATCAAATTATCGATATCTTTTCAAACATAGGATTTAATGTTAGTGAAGGTCCAGAAATAGAAGACGATTGGCACAACTTTACAGCACTTAACTTGCCAGAATACCATCCAGCAAGAGACATGCAAGACACGTTTTTTGTGCAAACCAATCCAGATATCCTATTACGTACCCATACAAGCTCTGTACAAGTGCGATATATGGAAAACAATAAACCACCAATACGTACAATATCTCCAGGACGTGTATATCGTAACGAAGCAATATCTGCACGTTCACACTGTTTTTTCCATCAAGTAGAAGGGTTGTATATAGATAAAGACGTCAGTTTTGCAGACTTAAAGCAAACCTTACAATACTTTACCACAGAGCTTTTTGGTAAATCTAAAATTAGATTGCGTCCATCATACTTTCCATTTACAGAGCCAAGTGCAGAAATAGATGTGTATTGGGGACTTGAAACAGAAACAGATTATAAAATCACCAAAGGAACCGGTTGGTTGGAAATAGGTGGTTGTGGTATGGTAGATCCTAATGTGTTAACCAATTGCGGTATAGATGCAGAAGAATATTCTGGATTTGCTTTTGGTGTAGGTATAGACCGTATAGCCATGTTATTACATCAGATAGGAGATATAAGGTTGTTAAGTGAAAACGATGTAAGATTTTTAAAACAATTCAAATCTTCTCTATAACGCTAATAATCAAGTAAATAAAAATTTAAAGCCAACTGTTAATAGTTGGCTTTTTTATTTAACAACATTTTAACTTCGCTTAGTTCGGTTTGTTCCGAACTAGAATGTAAATTTGCACAGATTTTAATAGCAATAGGTATTAATTTCTATAAAATTAAAAGTAGTTAAATAATGAAACAAGATATCTGCAAAGAAAAAATGGGGCTAGTTGAAAAATTAGGTGTGCATTTAGAAACCAGAGAGCAATTAGCTCCTGTTGCTGCTCGTATATTGGCTTATATAATTCTTACTGGTAAAAAAGGCACCACGTTTGAAGATATGGTTACCGTACTGTGTGCTAGTAAAAGTACAATATCAACCCATCTAAATCATTTACAAGATCTAAACAAAATTCAATATTTTACCAAAACAGGTGATCGTAAAAAGTATTTTATAATTAAAAAAGATACTATTATTCAACACATAGATAATATGGTAAAACACTGGAGAGAAGAACGCATAATTCATTTAGAAATCAAAGATTATAAAGAGACTATTAACAAAACTAAAATAGAAAATGACGATGAGAAATTTGATTTACAATTTCATGATGATTACATCAAATTTATAGACGAAGCTAGTGCTTCAATTAAAGATTTAAGAGAAAAAATAACAGACAATCAATTCCATATTTAAACTAAGTAAAAATGAAACATAATAGATTATTTACAATACTATCACTAGGCGTATTCTTAGTCATTGTAAGTTGTGGTAACAAAGACCAAAATCAACCAGTAGCTGAGGCTCCACCTTCACCTTTTCCAGTAACACAATTACAGACTAAAACGGTAACAGGATTTACAGAATATCCTACAACAATAGAAGGTAAAGTTAATAGTGATGTAAGAGCAAAAACCTCTGGCTATGTTGAGAAAGTATATGTAGACGAAGGACAAAAAGTACGTAAAGGACAAGTCTTATTTAAACTAGAAACACAATCGTTAAGTCAAGATGCAGGTGCAGCAAAAGCACGTGTTAATGTGGCACAAGTTGAGGTTGATAAACTAATTCCTTTAGTAGAAAAAAACATTATTAGTCCAGTACAATTAGAAACTGCAAAAGCTAATTTAGCACAAGCAAAAGCTAATTATAGTGGTGTATCTGCCAATATTGGTTATGCCACAATTAAAAGTCCAATAGATGGTTTTGTAGGCGCCATTAACTTTAGAGAAGGTGCATTAATTAGTCCTAGTGATGCAACACCACTAACAACTGTTAGTCAAATAGACGAAGTTTATGCTTTTTTTAGTTTTAACGAAGCGCAATATATAGATCATTTACAACGCTCAGAAGGTCAAAATAAAGCAGAGCGTATCAAGAATTCGCCAGACTTAACTTTAGTTTTAGCTAACGGAAAAGAATATTCTGAAAAAGGACGTATTCAAACCAGTACAGGACAAATTAACCAAAGTACAGGTACAATACAAATTAGAGCTGCTTTTGATAATCCAAACGAAATTTTAACTAACGGAAACAGCGGAAAAATTAAATTTCCAATAGAGTATAAAGACGCTATCGTTGTGCCACAAACTGCAACTTTTGAGCAGCAAGGTAATATTATGATTTTTAAATTAGGAGCAGACAATAAAGTAGAAACTTCTATTTTAAAAGTTAAAGGGACAGTAGATAATTTATATGTAGTAGATTCTGGTTTAGAGGCTAACGATAAGATTATTATTTCAGGAGTAGGAAAGTTAAGAAACGGTATGGCAATTGCACCTCAGGACACGTCTTTTGACGAAGCAATTAAACCAGTTCCAACTTTATTTAGAAATTAGATAACCACCAAACATATTTATCATGTTAAAAACATTCATTGAAAGACCAGTGCTTTCAACAGTAATCTCTATTATCATAGTTTTACTAGGAGTTATTAGTATAACTAGCTTACCTATAGAGGAATATCCAGATATTGCACCTCCAACCATTAAAGTAGTTGCAAATTATACAGGAGCAAATGCCGAAACCGTTTTAGAGAGTGTTATAATACCTATCGAAGAGCAAATTAATGGTGTAGAAGGGATGACATACATTACATCTACAGCTTCTAACACAGGTGCAGCCGAAATTACCGTGTATTTTGATCAAGAAATTGATGCAGATATTGCAGCTGTAAACGTACAAAACCGTGTGTCTAGAGCAACACCTTTATTACCACAAGAGGTAATACAAACAGGTATTACCACTCAAAAGCAAGAAACAAGTGCATTAATGTTTATCTCAATGTATTCTGAGAGTGACGATTACGATGCTACTTTTATTCAGAATTACTTAAAAATAAACGTTATTCCAGCAATGCAACGTATTAGCGGTGTTGGAGATGTTAGTGTATTCTCGCAACAAGATTACGCGATGCGTATTTGGTTAAACCCAGAAAAATTAGCGTCTTATAATTTAATACCTTCAGATATTTCTGCAGCTTTAGCTGAACAAAACTTAGAAGCAGCAGCTGGATCGTTAGGAGAAAATAATGGTGAATCATTTTCATACACTTTAACTTATAGTGGTCGTTTTAAAGACGAAGCACAATACAGTGATATTGTTATTAAAGCCTTAGGAAACGGAGAGTTTTTACGTTTAAAAGATGTGGCAACTATAGAGTTGGATGCACAATCTTACGCATCAAACGCCATGAGTAAAGGTAATCCTGCTGTTTTTATGGGGATTTTCCAAACTAAAGGATCTAATGCACAAGAAATTATTGAAAACATAAAAGTAACCTTAGAGCAAGTAAAAGCAGACCTTCCAGAAGGTTTAGATGTATTTGTTCCTTACGATACTAGTTTATTTTTAAATGCCTCTATAGATAAAGTAATTACTACTTTGTTAGAAGCCTTTTTACTGGTATTCTTGGTAGTATTTATATTCTTACAAGATTTCCGTTCTACATTAATTCCTGCAATTGCAGTACCAGTATCTATTATTGGTACCTTCTTTTTCTTGAATGTATTTGGGTATTCTATTAACTTATTAACGCTATTTGCCTTAGTACTTGCTATTGGTATTGTAGTAGATGATGCCATAGTTGTTGTAGAAGCTGTCCATGCTAAAATGGATGAAGGCGAGCACAACCCGAAAAAAGCAACCATTACTGCTATGAGTGAAATTTCTGGCGCCATTATTTCTATTACATTAGTTATGGCAGCAGTATTTATTCCTGTAACCTTTGTAACTGGACCAACAGGAGTGTTTTATGAGCAATTTGGTGTAACTTTAATTATTGCCATTTTAATTTCGGCAGTAAATGCCTTAACCTTAAGTCCAGCATTATGTGCTTTATTATTAAAAGAACATAAAGAGGACGAAGAGTTAAAAGGAAAAGGTCCATTAAAGCGTTTTTATACGTTATTTAATCGTGGATTTAATGCAACCATTGATAAGTATGGAAAATCGCTGCAGTTTTTATACAAAAAGAAATTTATTTCAGTATTACTATTAATCATTGCAGTAGTCGGTATTTATTGGGCTTCAACTACAACTCCAACAGGTTTTGTACCAAACGAAGATAGAGGAATTGTTTTTGCTAATATAGAATTACCACCAGGAGCATCTTTAGATAGAACAGATGCTGTAGCAAGAAAACTTTACGCTCAAATTGAAAACATTGATGGTATTGAAGCTGTAAACTTTATTAAAGGTAGAAGTTTAATAAGTGGTGCAGGTAGTAACTTTGGTTTTGGTATTATAAAACTTAAAAACTGGGATGAACGTGAAGATGCATCACTTTCCGCGGAAGCGATAACAGGAAAATTATTTGGTGTAGCAGCAGGAATACCTGATGCCAATATCATATTTTTCTCTCCTCCAAGTATACGTGGTTTTGGTAACTCAGCTGGTTTTGAAATTAACTTATTAGATAAGTTTGGTGGTGAGTTTACAGATTTAGATAAAGCCAATAAAGATTTTTCTATGGCTTTAATGAGTCATCCAGAAATCAAATATGCAACATCATCTTTTAGTACAAGTTATCCACAATATGAAATGGAAGTTAATGTACCATTAGCTAAAGAAAAGGGTGTGTCTGTAAGTAGTATCTTTTCAACTTTACAAGGGTATATTGGTGGAATTTATGCTTCAGATTTCTCAAGATTCGGAAAACAATTTAGAGTATACATTCAGGCTTTACCAGAAGACAGAGCAGATGAAAACGCTTTAAATAGCATGTATGTACGTACAGATTCTGGCGAGATGACGCCAATTACACAGTTTGTAACTTTAGAGCGTGTGTATGGACCACAATCGGTAACGCGTTTCAACTTATTTAATTCTACCATGATTTCTGGTGCTACAAACGAAGGGTTTAGTACAGGTGATGCTATTAGAGTTATTGAAGAAGAAGTTGCAAAATTACCTAGTAATTATACAGTGGCATATTCTGGATTAACACGTGAAGAGGTTAATGCAGGAAACCAAACAACGTTTATATTTATACTTAGTATTCTATTTGTATACTTTTTATTAAGTGCACAATATGAAAGTTACTTATTACCATTTGCGGTCATATTCTCATTACCATTTGGTGTTTTTGGAGCTTATATTACAACTAAGTTTTTAGGATTAGAAAATAACATATATTTCCAAATTGCTTTAATCATGCTTATTGGTCTATTGGCCAAAAATGCCATACTTATTGTCGAGTTTGCTTTGGCCAGACGAAAAAATGGCGAGAGTATTGTAGATGCAGCAATCCATGGAGCCAAATCACGTTTACGTCCAATTTTAATGACTTCGTTTGCTTTTATTTTAGGATTGATGCCATTAGCATTAGCAACAGGTGTTGGATCTGAAGGAAACAACTCGATTGGATCTGGAGCAGCAGGAGGAATGTTAATTGGTACTATTCTAGGAGTATTTGTTATTCCAATCTTATTTATATTATTCCAATGGTTACAAGAAAAAGTTTCGGGTAAACCAGCAGTACAAACTATTGAAGACTAAAACAATGAAATCAATATTAAAACATAGAAATGTTAGTAAAGGCGCATTAATACTAGTTGTTGCATTAACACTACAAAGTTGTTTTGTAGCTCAAGATTATGTGAGACCAGACTTAGATGCTGAAACGCAAGCACTTTACAGAACTGATAATTTACCAACAGATAGCGTATCTATTGCAGATGTATCTTGGAAAAATTTATTTACAGACCAATACCTTCAAAAATATATAGAAGAAGGTCTTCAAAATAATATGGATGTGCGTATTGCTTTGCAGCAAATTTTAGCTGCTGAAGCTTATGCAAAACAAGGTAAAGCTGGTTATTTACCATCAGTAAGTGTTGGCGCAAATGCAACGCATCAAGAGTTGTCAGAAAACAGTCAATTTGGAGCTTTATTTAGTGGAGGAATAGATACTTATGATATTACAGCTAACTTATCTTGGGAAGCAGATATTTGGGGGAAAATTAGAAGTAATAAACGTGCAACACAAGCTGCTTACTTACAAAGTGTCGCAGGACATCAAGCAGTAAAAACGCAATTAATTTCTAGTATTGCTAATACGTACTATAATTTATTGGCATTAGATGCGCAACTAGAAGTGACTAAACAAACTATTTTAACTAGAGAAAGTGGTGTAACAACCATTAAAGCTTTAAAGGACGCTGGACAAGTAACACAAGTTGCGGTAGACCAAAATATAGCACAATATAACAGTGCCAAAGCGTTACAGGTAGATATTGAAGTTGCTATTTTTAAAACTGAAAATACGCTAAGTATTTTATTAGGAAAATCACCTCAAACTTTTGAAAGAAGTAGTTTAGATATCCAAAATATAGATCAAGATATAGTATTAGGTGTTCCTGCAACATTATTAAGTAACAGACCTGATGTTATGGCTGCAGAGTATGGCTTAATAAATTCTTTTGAGTTAAGTAATGTTGCCAAAAGTAACTTATATCCTTCTTTAACATTAACCGCTTCTGGTGGTTTAGAAAGCTTAGATGTAGATAATTTAATTAATGCCAATTCGATTTTTGCAAATATTATAGGCGGAATTACGCAACCTATTTTTAATCAACGAAAGTTAAAAACTCAAAGAGAAGTTGCTTTTGCACAACAAGAACAAGCATTACTTAGATTTAAGCAAACGTTGTTAGTGGCAGGAAGTGAAGTATCTAATGCGTTATATACTTATAAAGCTGAAACTAAAAAGTTTGAGTTTAGAAAAAATGAAGTGGAAGCTTTACGTACAGCTGAAGCTAATTCTAACGAGTTACTTAAAAACGGTTATGCTAACTACTTAGACTTATTAACAGCTAGAGAAAGCGCTTTAAATGCGGAACTTAATATTATTAACAGCCAATTGCAGCAACTAGTGTCTATCGTAGATTTATACGAAGCACTTGGTGGTGGATGGAGATAATATTTTAATCTAAATGAAATGATAACCAAAGCTCAATTGCTACAATGTGCTATTACTAAGTTTACTAGATTTGGTAGTAAGCACGTTACTTTAGACGATTTGGCAACTGAGCTTGGTATATCTAAAAAAACAATTTATTCTTTTTTTAAAAACAAAGAAGACTTAGTAACATCAAGTCTAGAAAGTTTATTAAACGAGTATAAAAACGATATAAATGGGATTGTTAATAGCAATGGTAAAGATCCTGTTTTGTGTGTTATTTTAATTTACCGTAGAGGGTTTGAGTATTTAAAATACTTTAAACCCTCTTTTATTTTTGGATTACAAAAATACTACCCTAAAGCAAGTTTGTTATTTGATAATTTCTCTGAAGAATTAGCACATAAAACCATACAAGATTTACTTATTGAAGCACAATTAAAAGGAGATATAAGACCCGAAATTAATATTGAATTAATAGTAAAAATCTATTTTTTTAGAATTGATAATCTTGTTTTTAAAGAAAATAATTTATTTGAAATTTATACAAAAGACGTGTTGTTTAGGCATTTGGTGTTGTATAATTTAAAAGGGATTGTAAATTATAGTTACACTAATAGATATTTAGAACTTGAATTTTAAGCATAAAAAAGCCTTATAAAAATTAAAAAGCCTTAACGATAATCTGTTAAGGCATTTTGTCAGGGATTCATTAAATTTTAAAGAAATTATTGTAGTAAGCTATAAACAAACTCAGGATAACCACGTTCTCCAGCTTCATTAAATAGTGCTAAAAACTTAAGTTTATATAAGTTTCCATCTGTGTCTCTAATAATATAAAACACATTGTCTTTTAGTGATGGAGATGAACTTGGTCCACCACTGTTTCTCCAACTACTTCCAATACTTCTTTGATCGTCAGAAAATTGTGTGTTGTCTACATCTGCAAGCGTAAAATTATCATAGGATAACTCAGATTGTATTTCCGTATCTATTACATACGCATTAGTACTTTGTTTAGTGTTTGTAACTACAAAGTCAGAATAAAAGTATGGACCATAACTATCTGTGCCTATAAATACTTCGTCTGTAAACGTAGTAAAGTTTAAATCCCATGCTTCTTTTGCTGGTTCAATTACTATTTCACTAGTAGCATCAAAGCTAAAAAACGTATAGTTATAAGAGGTGTTTTTAGAGATGGTTACTTCTTGGTGAGTCGTATCATCTAAATCTGCATATTGTAAGATATAGTTTGTACCATCTTGCAATACTCTAACTTTTTTCCAACCTCTCTCGTCATCCGTAGTGTCAATACTTCCTGTGGTAGGAGTTTCTGTACCTACAGTATAACCTAAGTTTACTAGGTATACTGGATTATCTGCATCTGTTGCTGTAATAGCCGAAAATGCAGTACCATTTAATGCACCATTTGGCGCATCAACATATTGCATGCTAGCTTGGTTATAAGTATTGGTTTTAACCAAAGGTTGTAAGTCTAGTACTTCTTGATTTGTAGAGTTTACCGCATCAATATCTGTAGTGGTTAATTGTGCTGCAGCCATTGCTATAGATCCATTTATGACCACTCTAAACTCTGTTCCTGAATAAAATCCTAAATCCCAAGAGTCACGTTGTACGCTTGTGGTTGTATTTGTACTTAAGTCTACATATACTTGGTTTTGCTGATTTGGACCACCAACTGTTGGCGCTACCGCTGCTCCATCAATAACAACTGTTATCGGTTGTGTTGGTGTATTATCGTCGTCGCTACTACAGTTAGTAAATACTAATGCAGTCATGCAAAGTGCTAGAGTAAATAGTTTGTTTTTCATTGTATTTGTTTTTAAAAATTTAAATTATATAATAGTTTTAGGTAATATGATCTTCCGTAACCTAGTAATAGGCTACTATTATTTGTACTGTGTGTTCCTGTTGTATTTGCGCCATTAATAGCAACGCTAGTGACATCCAATAGGTTTCTACCACCAATTGTAGCTTGTAGTTTGTTATTAAAAAAAGATTTTTTTACTGAGGCATCCATCCAACTATAAGCATCAGTATTATATTTTTTAAAGGTGTTGTTTCCACTATCATCTGTACCTTCTGCAATGTAGTTTTGTTGTTTTCCGTTATATTTTAAAAGGACGGTTAAAGCAGTGTCCCATTTTTTAATTAAATAACTAGCACTTGTATTAAGTTGCAATGCGTATAAAAAGTCATTTTCTGCATTAACTTCATCATTCATTACTCTAGACACGCCTTGTAAAGTTGCACCTAAATTAAAAGTCCAATGCTCATGTTTAATAGTATTTTCTGTGGTTATTCCAAATAGTTTATAGGCATCAATATTGATGTATTGGTATTGAAGTGGAGAAGGATTCACTAAGGCTAGTTCAATCTTGTCTTTAAGTGCTATGTAGCTTAATTTTAAATTGTTAGTTAAGGATGTGGTTTTAAACCAACTTCGTTTTTTAATATTTAAAAAAGCTGAAAACCCTTCTTCTGGACTTAGATTTTCGTTACCTCTAACATCGTGGTTAGAGTCTACAAAATAGTAGTACAACTCTTCAAAATTTGGAGTTCTGTAAGATGATCCAATGCTTGCTCTTAGTTCGTAACCTTTATTTAATAAATACCTAGTGCTAAACGATCCTAATATTTGAGATTTAAATTTAGAATTGTATTCATATCGCAATCCTGGACGTAAGGATAATTTACTAGATAATTTAAATTCCGAAGAGGAGAATACCGCATAGTTATTCTGTTTTTGCGTTTGATCTTGTTGCGTGATTTCTCCTGAAGCTTGTGTGTCAAACCCTTTTATAAATTTAGCTTCATAACCTAATTGATAATTGTAAAAGTCTTTTTTGGATAGGTTGTTAATAGTTCCTTTGGAGAAAAGTACATTACTGGATTGATAGGTTTGATCAGTTTGATTTGTTTTGTCCTTTGTGATAATAAAATAGTTAAACTGATTTAAATCACGCTTTTGTGTTTGATAAGATAAGGACGCATTATAATTAGCGCCAGACGTTAGTGAGCCACTAATGTTTAAGTTATTTACAAAACGATTTGTAGTAAATATTTTATCTGTTGCAGATGGATTACTGGTTTGTGTTTGCACATTTATATTAGCTCTAACAGCAGCATCATAGAAATTTAAATCTTCATTAAAAAACTCGAATTTGTAAAACAATCTAAATTTATCTGAATTATAATGTAAGCTTGCTTTGGTATTTAATTGGGTTTTTGGTAACCAGTCATACCCTCTTAACCCATCATTGTTATAGTAGTTTTGTCCGTGTCTATTGTTGTAGAATCCTGCAAACTGATTTCGGTTAAACCCAATTTTTGAAGACCATTTTTCGTTAAAATTATGGCCAATATTTATGCCTTGTATATGTCTGCCTTCATCAAATAAGGCATATTCATTACTAACGGTTTCTTCTTGTATAAAGCTTTGGATTTCCCAGTCATGGTTAACCGTTTTTTTAGTAATTATATTAATAACACCAGAGACTGCATTGGCACCATATTCGACTCCCATTGCACCTTCAACGATCTCTATGCGCTCGATATCGTCTAAATTTATTTGAGTTAAATCAATATTATTACCAACGCCATTATCACTTACTAAAGGTATATTATCAACAAGAATATTAAAGTATTGCGCATCTAATCCAAAAAATGATATGGTTGATCGTCCAGTTTGGGCACTTGGAATAATGTTTAGATTAAGATTAAAATTTAGTAGGTCTGCTAAATTATTAGCAGCTTGTTGGTCTATTTTTTTTCGGTCTATTATAATAACGTTATGTACGGATTTTTTAATGGATTGTGGATTATATTGACCTGTAATAACTACTTCTTCAAGCTTTTGGACTAGTGTGGAGTCATTAGCTGTAATTTCTTTGTCTTGAGCAGTTGTAATTCCGATTAAAAAAAAAGTAAAATAAACCGTTAAATATTTTTTATTTAGAATCATTCTTGATTAAATTTGCTGCAAATATAAACGTTATTTTAATTCAGTCTAAATAAGAACAATATTTTTTCAAATAAATAAACAACCCATTAAATATGAAAACTTTAACAACTTTATCACTATTATTTTTGACCTTTACAGCCACAATTAATGCACAAAACAAAAAAAAGCAAGACCAAGATGCTATTAAAAATATGTGTGGTTGTTATAAAGTCACCTTTAATTTTGCAGAGACTTTTAACTATAGTCAAGATTCATTATATAAGCCATCAGAAACTAAAGTTGATAAAGGTTTAGAGTGGGCACAATTAGTAGAGGATAGCGACAATAAAATTGTGATTCAGCATTTGTTACAAGTTGGTAGTCCAGAGTCTCCATATATTGTAAAGCACTGGAGACAAGATTGGTTATTTGAAAACACAGATTTTTATATGTACAATGGTAACAATAAGTGGACCTATGTGTCTAAGCCTAAAAAAGAAGTTAAAAATCAATGGACACAAAAAGTATATCAGGTAGATGATAGTCCACGTTATGAAGGCTCTGCAACCTGGATTCATTTAGATGGGAAAAGTTTTTGGGAAAACATTACAACAGCACCTTTGCCAAGAAGAGAGTACACTAAAAGAAGTGATTATAATATTACTTTAAGAGGGAATAGACATCAAACAACAGATACTGGTTGGGTACACGACCAAGACAATGAAAAAGTGCTAAGAGAAGACGGAAAAGAGGACGTGATATTAGCTAAAGAAAAAGGTTATAATACGTACGTAAAAGTTGAGGATAGTAAATGTCAAGCTGCTCAAGATTGGTGGAAAACTAATCAAATAAAATGGTCTAAAGTCCGTACAAAATGGGAATCTGTTTTTGCAAGACATCAAGATCTAGCTTTACAAGCTAAGGTAGATAATAAAGTATTATATAAATATTTGTTTGATGACGAAAACTACTCTACATCAGAACAAATAAATCCAATAATCGAAAGTTTTATTATAAAGTAAAATAAAGTATAAATGAAAAAAGTAATTACAGTTTGCCTACTATTAATTAGTATCGCAGTTAATGCGCAAGACAATGTTTTTTTAGGTAGAGGTTTTTGGGGACCATCAGTAACCATCCAAGACGTTAAATCTAAAATAGCAGAGGGTAATAATCCAGCCGAATTAAACGAAAATAATTTTGACCCAGTTGTCTATGCCATCCTGCAATCTGCACCAATCGATGTTATTAAATACATACAATCATTAGATGGTAACGATGTTAATAAATTAACGCACGATGGTCGCACGTATATCTTTTGGGCTGCTTATATAGGCAATGATACTATAATGGAATACTTTATTAGCAAAGGTGCTAAAACAGATATTTTGGACGACCATGGTTTTACGCCTTTAAATTTTGCTGCTAATGCAGGTCAAACAAACATCAAAGTATATGAGCTTTGTTTGGCAAATGGCGCAAACTTAAAAAAAGATTTAGACCATAATGGAGCTAATGCTTTACTATTAGCAGCTCCAACCAATATTACATTAGCTAACTACTTTGTGTCTAAAGGCTTAAGTCTAAAAAGCGTAGATAATAATGGTAACGGAATTTTTAATTATGTTGCTAAAACAGGTGATGTAGAATTGCTAAAAGGGTTAATGGAAAAAGGATTAAAAGGTACAGATCAAGCCTTTATTTTTGCCAGTCAAGGGACTAGAGGTAAAACCAACGGGTTACCTGTTTATAGTTATTTAGAAAGTATTGGTTTAAACCCAAATACTAATTCTCCAGATGATGTATCACCTTTACATAATGTAGCAGCAAGAAGTAATGATTTAGAGGTTTTAAATTATTTTATTGAAAAAGGAAATGATGTAAACGCTATCGATAAAAGCGGAAACACACCTTTTTTAAATGCAGTTAGTCAAAATAATATCGAAGTAATATCGATGCTTTTAAAACAGGTTAAGGATATTGATTACGCTAATAAAAAAGGAGAAACAGCTTTAATGTTAGCCATCCAAAACAATACTGCAGACGTGGTCAAATTAGTCCTGTCTAATGATGCAAAAACAGATCTTGTTGATACTTACGGAAACAATTTAGCCTATTATTTAATCCAATCTTTTAACCCAAGTAAAGAAAAAGATTTCACCACTAAATTACAGCTTTTAGAAAGTAAAGGGTTTGAGTTTACAACGCCTCAAAAAAATGGTAACACATTATTCCATTTAGCTTTAGATAAAAATAATGTCGACTTTTTAAAACAAATTAATCAATTTGGTATCGCTGTAAATACAGCAAATAATGAAGGGTACACACCTTTACACTTAGCAGCAATGAAGGCTAAGGATACTATTATTTTAAAATATTTAATAGCTATTGGAGCAAATAAAAAAGCAACCACAGGTTTTGACGAAACTGCATTTGATTTAGCATCAGAAAACGAAATTTTAAAGAACAAAAAAGTAGCATTAGACTTTTTAAAATAAGATATCATGAAAAACATAAAACTAATTTTTAGCATTGCTATACTTAGCATAGCCTTGTTTTCTTTTACAACAATAAACACATCTACTAAGTACAAATGCATGGTGCAAATGACCAATTATGTTGGTGAAGGAGCTTATGTAGTCATCTCGTTAATTAATCCAGATGGGCACTATGAAAAAACATTATATGTTCAAGGAGATGATGAGGAGTGGTATAATGACATTACAGAATGGTGGAAATTTCAAGGAAAAGTTAGAGCAGATATTGATGCATTAACAGGAGCTACAATTTCTGGAGGAGAACGTGCTATAAGCGTTATTCAAATCGAAGATTCTAAAATAGATGCTGGTTACAGTATACGTTTTGAGTCTGCAGTAGAGGATCAAGAATATTACACAAAAGATGTCCAATTTTTGCTAACCTCAGAGAGTGTAAAAAGTAAAACAGAAGGCTCAGGATTTATACGTTACGTACGTTTAATGCCAAATTAAACCCATATTTATGACCCTTTCTATTTGGAGATATAGTCACCTTACACTAGCTATAACCTCATTTGTATTTGTATTTCTAGCAACAATAACTGGTATTATACTTGCTTTTCAGCCAATATCAGAGCAGATGCAGCCCTTTAAAATAGAAAGTGTTAATCAGTTGGATGTAGACCAAACGATAACAACGTTTAAGGATAAATATCCCGAAATCATTAATATAGAAGTAGATGCAAATCAGTTTGTGTCTGCTTCTGTCATTACCGCAGATGGTACCTCGTTAAATGGTTATTTTAATCCAAAAACCGCTGCTTTTTTAGGTGAAAAGCCAGAGATTTCAGCCTTTTTTAAATTTACTACAAATTTACATCGTTCGTTATTTTTAAAAGGAATAGGACGCTTTTTTGTGGGTTTAGGCTCGTTTTTACTATTCTTGATAGCAATTACAGGTTCTATTTTAATTATTAAACGTCAAAGCGGAATTAAGCGCTTTTTCGCAAAAGTGGTTAACGAGAATTTTTCCCAATATTGGCATGTGGTTTTAGGACGATTATCCTTAATTCCTATTATAATTATCACGTTAACTGGTGTGTATTTGTCACTGCTTAAATTTGATTTAATTTCGGAAAAAAAGCAAAAACATACTATTGATTTTCAAACTACAGCTTTCGCTGAAAAGCAGCCTTATACAAATATTTTTAATACAACACGATTAACTGAAGTTGTCAATTTAGAGTTCCCTTTTTCCGAAGATGAAGAAGACTACTACACCTTAAAATTAAAAGATAAAGAAGTCTTGGTCCATCAATATTCTGGGCAAGTTTTAAGTCAGGTGGACTATACTATGGTCACATTTTTATCTAACCTAAGTCTCACATGGCATACAGGTAAGGGAAGTACAGTGTGGTCTATAATATTATTGATTGCCTGTCTTAATATTTTATTTTTTATCTATTCTGGATTTAAAATGACCATTGAAAGAAGAAAAAACAAAGCATTGCCTAAAAATAAATTTACTAAGGATAAAGCTGAGGTTATTATTCTAGTAGGTTCAGAAACAGGACAATCTTATGCTTTAGCTACAGCGTTTTATAAGGGAGTAATAGCTAGTGGCAAAACGGTTTATATATCAGATTTAAACAGTTATTCTACGTATAAAAACGCCAAGCAGCTTGTTGTGTTTACTTCCACTTATGGCGAAGGTGATGCTCCTATAAACGCTAAAAACTTTATTTCACTTTTAAAAAGCGTACCACAAGAGCAGACCATAAAATATGCAGTTGTTGGTTTTGGGTCTTTAAAGTACAAAGCGTATTGTAAGTATGCCCAAATGGTGGATGCTAGTTTACAAATACATCCCAATTTTACACCTCATTTACAGCTACATAAAATCCATAATCAATCACAATCTGCTTTTAAAGATTGGTTGCAACAATGGACTACAGTGGTAAACTTTAAAGTTAATTTAATACTTGATACTCAAGTTTTAAAATTAAAAAATCAGCAAGTTTTTAATGTGGTAAATAAGTCGACATTAAATGTAGATAACACTTTTTTACTACAGCTAGAGCCTAATAAAAAAAGCAGTTTTAAATCTGGTGATTTGTTAGCTGTGTATCCCAAACAAGATGGTGTTGAAAGGCTTTATTCTATTGGTAAAATAGATAATCAAATTGTTATAAGTGTCAAAAAACACGAGTTTGGTGTGTGTTCTGCTTACTTTAATAGTTTAGAAAAAAAGGACGTGGTTAATGCTGTAATAAAACCTAACCCTACTTTTAATCTTCCAAATAAAACTAAACGCGCAGTCTTAATTGCAAACGGAACAGGAATTGGTCCTTTTTTAGGAATGATAAACACTAATCCACAAACTGAAAAGCATTTATTTTGGGGTGGACGTACCAAGCAATCTTTGAGTTTATATCAAAAATATATAGATAGTGGATTACAACATAATACGCTAAGCAGTTTTAATGTCGCTTTTTCTCAAGCACAAAAAGAGAAAATTTATGTACAAGATATTGTGGCTAAAAACCAAGCGATAATTACGCAAGTTTTAAAAGACGATGGCGTTATTATGATATGTGGCTCTGTAGCAATGCAAAACCATGTTTTGGAGGTTTTAAACCATATATCCACAACTAAATTACAACAACCTATTAGCTATTATTTAGATAATAAGGTGGTAAAAACAGACTGTTATTAATCTTGTAAAACTTAAAGTATGTGCACTAATATAGAAGCTATTTCAAAAACCTCACAAGGCGAATTAAACTACTGTAAAGGATGCAAGCAGTTTCATTTTGAGTTTAATAATATTTATTTTGAGTTTACGCCAGAACAATTTGAGCAATTTAAAGCCTACATTTTATTTGTTGAAGCAGATTATTGGGAACATAAATATGCTTGTGCTAATGTTAAGCGTAAAATACCAATCCCAACCTTACAAGACAATTTAGTGTTAATGTTTGATAGGCAAGAAATTAAAGAGCTTAAAGTACTGGTTAGCCAAAAAAACAAGGCTGTTTTTGATACTTTACTTAATGTAGACGATATAGATTACACTTATATTGTTAACTAGAATAGCTTAAAATTTATTATTATCTTAAATTTGCAGCTTAATACTATTTTAGAGTTTTTTAAGTCATGAAAAAGGATATCCAAATACCAGTTGTTGAAAACGTATATGTTGCTATTGTTAACGAGTATAATGACATATACAAAACACAAGACTGGAACGCTTATATTATAAATGATAAAGCGGTTGATTTAGACATGGTATTGATTGTAACTAGTGGTTTTTCGGAGGATAAAATGACTTCTATTTTTAGAAAAAAACTAGACAAGCTACCTAAAAAAAGCTACGCTAAAATCGAGTTGATGCAGGAAGATTTATTTGCTTTAAATAACCAATTTAAGGTTACCTTTTTTGAAGGTAATACTATGTTTGATAAAACGTATACTTTTAGAAAAAATACAATTAATTTAAAGGCTTTACAACCTATACCTTTAATGGAAGCACGTGGTGTTTTGGTTAAATAAAATTATAAAAGATGACATAATACGGTTTAAAACAAATTGTGATTAGTCTTTAACTTGGCTGGTACTTGCGTTAGCGATTGTAGCGGAAATCCTTTTTATGAGGCACGATTAAAAAGATTGTAACGTAAAGCGCGACCCTTGGGTAACGCCCAAAATAAAAATGGTTGAAATTAAAAAGTCCCTTTGTTTAATGCAAAGGGACTTTTTTTAATCTAATTTATCGGTTAGTTTTTGAAACACTTTTTTAGCGTCCTTACCTTCGTACAATACAGCGTATACTGCATCTACAATAGGTAAGCGTGTTTTCTTTTTGTTTTTCTCGTTAAGTAAATGAGCACTTTTTGTGGCATAGTAACCTTCTGCGACCATACTCATTTCCATTTGTGCAGATTTTACGGTATAGCCTTTACCAATCATGTTTCCAAACATGCGGTTTCTAGAAAATGTGGAGTAGCCTGTAACTAATAAATCGCCCAAGTAAGCCGAGTTGTTTATGTTACGTTTCATTTTGTGCATTTTCTTGATAAAGCGTTTCATTTCGCGTATCGCGTTACTCATTAATACACTTTGGAAGTTGTCTCCATAACCTAAACCGTGTGCGATTCCTGCTGCAATTGCGTAAATGTTTTTAAGCATTACTGCGTATTCTGTACCAATAACATCGTCGCTGGTTTTGGTTTTTATATAATCGCTGGATAATACATCTGCAATTTGTTGTGCTTTTTTCTGGTCTGCACATGATATGGTTAGGTAGGATAAACGCTCTAAAGCGACTTCTTCTGCGTGACAAGGTCCTGCAATGACACCTATGTTTTCAAAGGGTATGTTGTAGTTATCATGAAAATGCTCGCCTAATAGTTTTCCGGTTTCTGGAATAATACCTTTTACTGCAGAAACTACTGTTTTGTTGGTAATGTCTACGGTAAGTTTTTGTAACTCGGAATGTATAAAAGCGGATGGTACTACAAAAATTAGTACATCTGCATATTCAGCCATTTCGTTAATGTTGTTACTTAATTTAAGTTGTTCTAAATGGAACTCAACAGAACTTAAGTAACTTGGGTTATGCTGTTCTTTTAATAAATGTTCTTTAGTATAAACGCTACGCATGTACCATCCTACTTCTTCCAGGTTTTCGCACAGCATTTTTACAATTGCAGTAGCCCAACTTCCGGATCCAAAAACAGCGTATTTTAATTGTTGACTCATATAAGGGATTAAATTCTATATCAAAAATACATAAAATTTTACTTCTTTAATTTTATCTAATTAACAAACCATTATCATTTTTGGCACGCCTTTTGAAATTAGTCTATTATCAATCCTTAAAACGACACATTATGAAGACAATAAAACTACTTTCAGGTTTTGCTTTAATAGCAATATTATTTACCTCTTGTTATAGCGAGGTTATTGTAGACGACTATAATGGTTATAATGAGCCAGTACCAGTTAGTATTAACCAAGTGCTAAATTCGCACGAGTTATGGTACGTTGCAGTGGATGAAACTATAGGTTATGGCGAGTCTCCTTTTTTACAGATAGCATTCACCATTTCTTTTAGAAACGGTACACTGTACGCTAATAATAATTTAGTTGGTATTGGTAGTCAAGGTAACGGTTTTGGTATCCCAATTGGAAATTATAATGCTTACAACATGATATTAGACGTGGACCATGATATTGATGGTTACGATAGTTTTGATGTGTATCAAATAGATAATAATACTATTGAGTTGTACAACCCGTTTACAGATACATCGTACTTTTTACATGGTTACCAACGTAGCACTTTTGATTATGATTATGTGTTTTATGACAACTTACAATACTTTTTACAAGAATATGAAGCTTGGGAAAAAACATACACAAGTAACTATGGTGCTTTAAATGAGTTTGATAACGAAAATTATTTACAATTTTTATCAGGCGGAAACGATAACACGTTTAGAAGTAGTCAGGATCCAAACGGAATTAATCCAAACAATTTATATTGGGATTACTCAGGATTTTATAACGTAGGAAACTTTAGCGGAAACATGTACTTAAAGTCATTAGTATTAGATTATGATTATTTTGATAATGAGCAGTTTGAGTTAAGTATTATCAATGATCAACGTATAGAGTTATTCCATCCAAGTTCTGGAACCGTTTACGAGTTTACTGGTAGAGGATATATCCAATATTTAAAGGTTGGTACAGAACTTAATAGAGCTAAAACTTCTGGTCTTAAAAAACGTGTACAACACACCAAAAAACAAGATAACCCTAGAGAAAACTCTAGAGCATAATATATTGAATTAGTCATTTAGTTAGTTTAAAAACCGCTTAGAGCAAGTCTTTAAGCGGTTTTTTATTGTATACTTTAACAAAGACTTGGCATAAGAGTTGTTAACATAAGTTGCAGTTAGACAACTAATTTTTTAACTTTATAAATATTAAATAACACTAAACAACAATCATAATTATGGGATTATTTTCATTTATTAAAAATGCAGGAGCTAAAGTTTTTGGAATAGGAAAAACTGATAAAGAAGAAGCTGCAGCAGCCGAAGCAGCAGAGGTTAAAATGGAAACATTAGCTGCTAGAAAATTAGAAGAAACAGCAAGTGATCTAGACTTACAAGTAGAGGGTTTAAGTATCTTTATAGATGATGATGCAGCAACCATTACTGGAGTAGCAGCAGATCAGGCAACCAAAGAAAAAGTAGTATTATTAGTTGGTAATAGTGATGGTATTGCAACTGTAGACGACCAAATGACAGTAGCTGTAGCAGAAGTTGAGGCGCCAGAAGCACAGTTTCATGCTGTAGTAAGTGGAGATACTTTAGGTAAAATAGCGAAGCATTACTATGGTGACGCTATGAAATATCCAGAAATTTTTGAAGCCAATAAACCAATGCTTACAGATCCAGATAAAATTTATGTTGGACAAGTATTACGCATACCTGCTTTGGACTAAACGCATTATATTTTATGTAAAAAACGCCAGCTTAATAGTCGGTGTTTTTTTTGTTTTTTACTCAACGTCATTTATAATATTAATAACATGTCTAGTAAAATAGGCTAGCATAATTAGTAATCCAACTATATTTAACCAAACAACTTTGTTGTTTGATTTTAAGTTTTGTTTGATGTTAACTGTGATAGTGTAAATCACATAAATTAAGCCTATTGTAAAAATGTATTTCATCGTTGTGTCAAGTTTTATCTTATTTTTTTTCTGTTTTAAAATATATAAAAAATGGCATTATTATAAATAACACAACTAGAATAGGGATATAATTAAATTTGTAGTCACCTCTTAATAGATGATTATTAACTAACCAAAAAAAACCATAACCAAAAAGAGTAGCAATAAATGATATGATATAATAAAGTATAAACTGTTTTAATGTTTACATGTTTTTTAAGTTTAGAGTATTTGAATTCATATACCATTCTTTTTTAAAAATGATTAATTAGGTTTTTATATAATTCTATAATTGGTTCTATTGGGTCAGTCCAATTATCAAATTCTAGATGATAGTTAGTTTCAATGCTCCAAACATTGTCATATTGACAAGTTATATTTGGATCAAATTTTTCTTTATTAGCAATTTCACTCAGTATGTTTAATGCGTTGTTTTTACTTAAGAAGTACTTTAGATTTGAATGTTCTGTTGTAACAATTAGTCTGCTTTTTTTTTGTAAAAACAGATTTTTTAAATGAGATGTGGTATTTACAGTAAAAGGTATTGGATGAAGTGTATCATTTAGTTGACAGCGTATAGTTGTAATATAATTGGTTCCTGTCTGATTTATTATGGTAAAAAGATTGTCTTTATAGGTAAAGGTTATTTTATAAATAACGTTAGGACTGCGGACTCCCATACCAATGGATATGTTTTCATCTGTAAAATAAAATTGTCCATTTTCTTTTTCGGCTAAATTCTTGAAAAATTCTTTGTACATATACTGTTGATTGTTACTACATCCAATTTAGTAAAAATTTTAGAAACTAATCTGAAGGTTTAATCCTATCTATAAAAATTCATTTCATCTAAATAAGACCAAACATGTTCTGGCAGTAACGGTTTTATGTTTTTACCAGCTTTAATACTGTTTCGTATTAAAGTAGACGATATCTCCATTATTGGAGCCTCAACATGGTGTATTTTTGGGTGGTTATCAAATTGGGTTTCTACTTTACCTTCACTTATTCTAGGATAGACATAAATGTTGTGATGGTCTAAAATAACCTGATAGTTTTTCCATTTATGGAAGCTTTTTAAATTGTCTTCCCCCATAATTAGCGAGAATTCTTTTTCAGGATATTTCTCTGTTAAATAGGCTAATGTATTAACAGTGTAATTGGGTTGTGGTAGATTAAACTCGATATCACTTTCTTTAAGTGTATCATAGTCTTTAGTCGCTAGATACACCATTTCTAAACGATGATGGTTATCTAACAGCGTGCTTTTTTTCTTAAATGGATTATGTGGTGTTACCACAAACCAGATTTGGTCTAAGTCGCTATTTTCCACTAATTGGTTAGCAATTATTAAATGTCCAATATGTATTGGATTAAAAGATCCAAAGTATAAGCCTATTTTCATTGCGTTATCAACACTAGTATAAACGTGTTGTAATTATTTATTTATAAAATCACTAACTAAATGCTCTGCTTCGGTTAGCGCTTTTTCAAGATTATCATTTTCTATAATAACATCAAATAAAGGTGCTGTAGCTAGCTCTGCACTGGCTTTACTAATGCGCATATTAATTTTGTCGTCACTTTCTGTCTTACGCTTTTTTAAACGTATTTTAAGCTCGTCAATACTTGGTGGCTTTACAAAAATAGCGATGGTTTGTTCCGGAAATTTACGTTTTATACGTAAGCCACCAGACACATCTATATCAAAAATCACATTTTTGCCTAAAGCCCAAATGCGCTCGACTTCGGTTTTTAAAGTGCCATAAAAGTTGTCTCTGTATACCTCTTCCCACTCTAAAAAATCGTCGTCCTTTATGTGTTGTTTAAAATCTTTAGCAGATAAAAAATAGTAATCCTTGGCATGCTCTTCCGTACCACGTTTTTCTCTAGAGGTTGCAGATATTGAAAAGGCTAAATTTAAATGGTCTTGCTTTAGTAAATGTCTAACAATGGTTGTTTTTCCGGATCCCGAAGGTGCTGAAAATACGATTAGTTTACCTTGTTTTTTAGTGTTTTTAGTCAATGTGCTAATAATTTTTAATGTTGGACACTACTATTACAACTTGTGTAATGGTGGTTAGTGTGGTTATTTTTTGTGCTTTTTATCTGTTAAAGAACATTAAGTAATTGTTCTTTAATTTTTTCTAATTCGTCCTTCATTTGCACAACTAATTGCTGCATAGGTGCGTAATTACTTTTTGATCCAATGGTATTAATTTCTCTACCAATTTCTTGAGCGATAAAACCTAGTTTTTTTCCGTTAGAGTCTACACTGTTTATACTTTCTATAAAGTAATTTAAGTGGTTGTCTAGACGTACTTTTTCTTCAGTAACATCAAATTTTTCAATGTAGTACACCAGTTCTTGTTCAAAACGGTTTTCGTCATATTTTTCTTTAAGCTCTTCAACCCCTTTACGTAGACGTTCTTTAACACCTTCAACGCGATCTGGATCCATTGCAATAACTTGTTGTAATAAATCTGCAATGTTTTTAATACGGTCGTTAAAGTCTTGCTCTAACACTTTACCTTCGTTAAGTCTGTAGTCTTTTAAGCTATCTAAAGCGACATTAATTTCAGCTTCAATTTGTTTCCACTCAGTGTTATCAATTTCTTCTCTAACAGTATTTAAAGCATCAGGAAAACGCACAGCCATTTTAAGTAACTCAATCTCATTACCATCATTATAAACTGCTTTTAATTGCTCTATATATTGCTTAACAACAGGAGCATTAATTTGTGTTGAGGTGTCATCTGCAGTGGTTTCGACGTATATAGAAAAGTCAACCTTACCACGTTCTAATTGCTTAGCCATTAGTTTACGTAAGTCTAGCTCTTTCTCTCTGTAAATTGAAGGCATTCTAGCGTTTAAATCTAGGTTTTTGCTATTAAGCGATTTTAACTCGATAGTTATTTTTTTTGTTGGTAATTGTAATACAGATTTACCATAACCTGTCATTGAATATATCATATAAACACTAATTAATTGCTACAAAGGTAAGTAAAATGTTAACGCCTAAGAAATCCAAATTTTATTATGCATGCAGAATATATTATTGTAATTTTGAAATAACAAAAGTTAACGATTATGTATAAAAAAGATTTTGAAATTAGATGGAGTGATATTGATGCTAATAGACATTTAGCAAACTCGGCTTACATTAATTTTATGTCGCATACCAGAACTGCTTTTTTACAAGATCATGGGTTTTCTTTAATGGCTTTAAGTAAAGCTGGTATTGGTCCTGTGGTGTTCCATGAGCATGTTCATTATTTTAAAGAAGCGTTTTTAGGACAGCCAATTACGGTTAGTTTAGAGGTGTCAGGATTAAGTGAAGATGGTATGTTTTTTAAATTTGACCATAATTTTTACAATAGTAAAGGACAAAATTTAGCGTTTTGCGAAATCTCGGGAGCTTGGATAGATTTACATACCAGAAAGCTTACTGGCTTATCTGAAGACTTATTAGAAATGGCTAATAAATTTCCTAGAACAGCAGACTTTGCCATATTGACTAAAGAAGACATGCGCAAGCATGGACGCTTACCTAAGGATTTAGTGCTTTAGGTTTTTTAGTTACCAAATACACGCCAAAGAATATTAACGATGACGCTGTCAATTTAACTATTGTAACTGCGTCACTACCTGCTATTACTGCATATATACCAGCAATTAATGGTTGTAAGTATATAAACACAGTGACAGTAGAGGCTCTAAGGTGTCTTAATGCTAAGGGATTAAGTAAGTAGGTGCCAAAGGTTGCACCTATTATTACAAACACTACAGAAAACCATATGTATGGTGTAAAGGTCGTTGTATTTATGGCTAGAACATCATTAAACCCAAAAGGTAAAACCATAAAAAAGCCTATTAAAAATAACCATCTTATAAATGTAAATGGATGGTAGCGATAGGTTAGTTTTTTAATTATTATAATGTATATACTATAAGAAATAGCATTTAGTAATATCATGATATTTCCTAAAAAGACATTATCTCCTGGACTTGCGGATTTACCATAGACGGTAAGTATTGTTGCGCCTGCAAATCCAAAAAGAACACCTAATATTTTGATTTTTGTAATTTTTTCTTCTAAGTAAAATGAAGATAGTAATAATACGATAATAGGGCTTATTATCATTATTACAGAAGCGTGTATTGGTGTGGTTAATGCTAATCCTTTAAAAAATAAAAGCATATTTGTTGCCACTCCAAAAAAGGCTGCATAGATTAGGGTTAAAAAATCTTTTCGTTCTATTTTTTCTTTTGGTCCTAAGCTACTAAATAGCCAGAATAATATTGCTGCGCCACCAACACGCAGTACAATAAAGCCAAATGGTTTTATAAAACCACCAACCATAACGTCTTTAGCAAAGGTGTAGTTTAGTCCGTAAAGTACTTGGACCATAAATGCTGCTAATAAAGCCCAATACCTAGTTTTCATTGAGTGCTAATTTGGTCGATGCTGTGGTTTTTTTAGAATTACCAATAAATATAGACTGATCAATAACTACAACTGGTCGACTTAAAAAGGTGTAGTGTTCTAGTAGATAGTGTTTGTAATCTTTTTCGGTTAGGTTTTGATCTTTAAGTCCCATTTCCTTGTATAATTTAGCACGTTTGCTAAATAAGGCTTCGTAACTACCTGATAATGCTGCTAACGCTTCAACTTGTTTTACGGTTAAAGGGTTTGCTTTTATATCTTGTAATTCAAAATCTGATGGTAGATTAAGTTCTTTTAAAATACGTAAGCAAGTACTGCAGGTTTTAAGGTAGTATACTTTTTTCATGGTACATTTTATTTTTTGCTAAGGTCGTTTTTTTTGTTAAAAACTACTTCATTTTTTTATTAAAACTAGTCCTTGCACGGCGAAGCTTCCGCGAAAGCGTTATGTATAATTGGAAAATTACATGAGCGTGCTATAAAGCACATGGTATTGGCTTTATGATGTAATTGGTTGGCTTTAGTAATCATGCTTGCGTCTGCAACTGTGACTTTTGGGTGTAGTGTAACGCTGGTAAATTGACCACTTCCATCTTTGTTTTCTTGCATTATGCCTTCTGCATAGTCTATGTAATCTGTAACTATTATATTGTTGGTTGCACACAGGTGTAAGTACCATAGCATGTGGCATGATGAGATGGATGATAGTAGTAACTCTTCTGGATTATAACGTGTGTCATCGCCTAAAAAGGTAGGGTCAGCACTTGCTAGTATAGTTTGCGATTTATTAGGGTTTGCTATGGTATGATTGCGATTATAGCTTTTGTAATTAGTTGTCCCTTGACCAAGATTTCCTGTCCATGTAACGGTTGTGTTATAGTTGTGTGTTTTCATGTTTTAAGTTTAAATACTAAAGTTAAAAATTGAAGTCTAATTAGTTTTATTTTTTTTTATTTACTTTCTTGTGCAAAAATTAAAAACTATGGACTTTACATTTGATGTTACGCTAAAAAACAGAGCAATTTTTAAACAATTTTTAGAGACTTTTACGCTTGAGCAATTAAATAAAGTGCCTAGTGGTTATAGTAATAATATTTTTTGGAACATTGCGCATACTGTTGTAACGCAACAGTTGCTAGTGTATAAGTTTTCTGGGTTACCTATGGTTGTTAGTGATGCACTTGTTGAGGCATACAAAAAAGGAACAAAAACAGAACGAGCGGTTAGTCAAGCTGAGGTTGATGAAATAAAGGATTTACTATTTAGTACTATTGAAAAAACTGAGGAAGATTATAAAGACGGAGTCTTTAAATCTTATCAAGAATATACTGTGTCTACAAAAAGTACTTTAAAAAGTGCAGCTGATGCTATCGTGTTTAATAGCTTTCATGAAGGAATCCACTTGGGTTATATCCTAGCGCTTAAAAAAAATATTTAATAGTTAATATATTGATTTACTACTGTAAATGGTATGGTAAACTCTAGTAACTGTGTGTTGACATGACCTAAGTCAAAATTATCATAAATTATAATTACTCCGTTGTCATTAAAGCCAATGGTTTCTGGTAGTTTAAAGTCGCTAGTGTCGTTGTTTATGCTTGTGTAAGTAGTCATTAACTCCTTGTCATAATACTTTTTGACAATGGCTTTAAAAGCGTCAATATCATTAATAAGCTCTTTTGTTGTTAATGATTTTCCATTGGTTAAATCAAAATTAAAAAACTTAAACTTTAAGTTGCTACTTGCAGCTCCTGTGTTGATACTTCCATTCATGGATATACAAACTAACGCTTCGTTTTGGTAAGATACTTCTCCATCAATTAAAGCTTCCCATCTTGGAAATTTACTGTCAAAATCGGATAAAAATGATTTATTAAAATTAGTGTAAGCCTCGTTAAATGCTGCAATGCTTTCTTCAATAGTTTCTTTTTTACTTTTAGCACTATCTATGTTTAATATCTGACAAGCAAAATTGTTAAGTGTAGCATTTATGTTTTTTGCAGTCTTGGTTTTACCATTTGCTTTAGGCAAAACAATTTCTACAAAGGTTTCTTTTTCTTTGGATATTTGGGTTTCAGAAAAAGTAATAGTCTTGTCTTTTTGACAAGAGGTTGTCATTATTAAGCAGTAAACTACAGTAATAAGTAACGATTTAGAGTTGGATAAAGTGTTAAACATAGACTAAAGATATTGTTCTAGTTTGAATACAGCGAATTAAAAACTATTTTTATTGCTAACAAAAGTTTTCTTCATGAAATTTAATACAAAAACAATACATGGTGGTCAAAAACCTGATCCAGCTTATGGTGCAGTAATGCCACCAATATATCAAACATCAACATATGCACAATCAACACCTGGAGGTCATAAGGGTTTTGAGTATTCTAGAAGTCATAACCCAACAAGGCAAGCTTTAGAAAAAGCATTTGCTAGTTTGGAAAATGGCGATTTTGGATTAGCATTTGGATCTGGATTGGCAGCTATTGATGCAGTTATGAAATTATTAAAACCTGGAGACGAAGTTATATCTACTAACGATTTGTATGGTGGAACCTACCGTTTGTTTACCAAAATTTTTGAAGGCTTTGGTATTAAATTTCATTTTGTTGGTATGGATAATGCTACTAATATAGAAAAGTACATAAATGCAAACACTAAATTAATTTGGGTAGAAACACCAACTAATCCAATGTTAAATATTATCGATATTGCTGCTGCTTCAAAAATTTCCAAAAAGCATAACGTACTATTGGCAGTCGATAATACGTTTGCTACACCTTATTTGCAGCAACCTTTGGATCTTGGTGCAGATATTGTTATGCATTCTGCAACTAAATATCTTGGTGGACATAGTGATTTGGTCATGGGAGCTTTAATAGTAAAAGATCAAGACTTGGCTAAAAAACTATATTTTATACAAAATGCTAGTGGAGCAATCTGTGGTCCTCAAGATGCTTTTTTAGCTTTACGCGGAATAAAAACATTACACGTTAGGATGCAGCGTCATTGTGAAAATGGTAAGGCTGTAGCCGAATTTTTAAAGTCGCATCCTAAAGTTGAAACTGTCTTTTGGCCAGGATTTGATACGCATCCAAATCATACCATTGCCAAACAACAAATGAGAGATTTTGGAGGTATGGTTAGCTTTGTTACTAAAGGAAATAATTATGATCAAGCAATTAAATTTGTTGAAAACCTTAAAGTATTTACACTAGCCGAATCCCTAGGTGGTGTCGAGTCGCTTTGTGGACATCCAGCAAGTATGACGCATGCTAGTATACCAAAAGTAGAACGCGAAAAAATTGGTGTTGTTGATAGTATGATAAGGCTAAGTGTTGGAATAGAAGATGCTGAAGATTTAATTAATGATTTACAACAAGCCTTAGGTTGATATCTAGGCTGTAAACATAAAAAAAAGGTCAAGTTAAAAACTTGACCTTTTTTTATATTGCTATTTGATTAATTAATCAAGATAATAAATGTATCCTACATTTAACCAAACTAACCAATCATTATATTTGTTATATTCTAACTGGTGGTTTAAACCATCAATCCAATCGTTAAAATAATATTGACCTCTAAGGTCTAACATTAAGTCAGAAATTGTATTTAATTTATATCTTACACCAATACTTGAAACTACAGACCAAGTAGAACCACCACTAACATCAATAGGATTTTCTAAAGGAGGTCTAGACCAAGGGTTATAAAAATTATTTAAGTTATTAATATTTCCAGGATCACCTTCGCCAAGGTATGACGTACTAACTTTAGGATTAAAAGACACATAATGCGCACCTAAACTAACAAATGGAGCAAGTCGGTAACCAAACGCTTGAAAAGATCTAATGCTTAACGGAAAATACTCTAATTGCATTCCAATATCAAAATTATTGGCTTCACCAGAGTGTGCTCTTAATCTATCTGCATCAGCACTAGTTTGTTCTGGTTGAACAAATAAACCATGATGATCTAGTTTGGTTTTGTTATAAGAAATTTCGGTACGTAGTTTAAAGTGGTCGTTAAAATAATTGTCTGTCGTATAGCAATTACAATCTGCTTGATAAGCAAAATTAATATAATGTACTAATCCAATACCAAAACCTGTGTTACCAGAGTTAGTTGAAAAATCATTTCGTTCTCCAAAATCAGATTTAAAAGCAACAGGTCCAGTAATTATCCCAATTTCATGAGAGAAGCCTAACTGAGAAAATGCGTTACTAGTACTTAACAATATAAGTATGACTAGTATCAATTGTTTAAGGTTAAACATAATAAGGCTATGGTTTAGAGGCTATTTATTAAGCAAATATATAAAATCACGACGAACATACAAATTTTACAGATAACACGTAGCCTTTTATTTTAAATTTTAATATTTATTAATTCTACTATAACGTTTGCGAAAATTAAAAAAAAATAGGTGTACAAATAAAGATAATGTATCTTTGTATCACATTTTTATGGATTGTATAACACTATCGTAATTATTTACATAATGAAAGATAAAATTGAAGCATTTTTAGATTTAGTAAAACAAAAAAATGGCAATGAGCCAGAGTTTTTACAAGCAGTACACGAAGTTGCAGAAACTGTAATTCCGTTTATAGAAGAAAATCCAAAATATCAAGGTAAGATGTTGTTAGAGCGTATGGTAGAGCCAGAACGCACAATAATTTTTAGAGTACCTTGGATTGATGATAAAGGAAATACACAAGTTAACAGAGCTTTTAGAGTTGAGTTTAACTCGGCAATTGGGCCATACAAAGGTGGATTACGTTTTCATCCATCAGTAAACCTAAGTATTTTAAAATTCTTAGGATTTGAACAATTATTCAAAAACTCTCTTACAACTTTGCCAATGGGTGGAGGAAAAGGAGGAAGTGATTTTGACCCTAAAGGAAAAAGCGATAACGAGGTCATGCGTTTTTGTCAATCGTTTATGACTGAATTATTTAGACATATTGGAGCAAATACAGACGTGCCAGCAGGTGATATAGGAGTTGGTGGACGTGAGATAGGATACATGTTTGGACAATACAAACGTTTAAAAAACGAATTTACAGGAGTATTAACTGGTAAAGGATTATCTTATGGTGGATCTTTAATCAGACCAGAAGCTACTGGTTATGGTACAGTATACTTTGCAAAAAACATGTTAGCAACTAAAAACGATTCATTTAAAGGTAAGACAGTTGTTATCTCTGGATCAGGAAATGTTGCACAATATGCTTGTGAAAAAGCAACCGAGTTAGGAGGTAAGGTAGTAACTATGTCAGATTCTTCTGGATATATTTATGATAAAGATGGTATTGATGCAGATAAATTAGCATATATCATGGAAATCAAAAATGTTAATAGAGGTAGAATTAGTGAATATGTAGATAAGTATAGCTCAGCAACCTTCCATGAAGGAGAAAGACCTTGGAGTGTTAAATGTGATATTGCTATGCCTTGTGCTACGCAAAATGAGTTAGACAAATCTGAAGCTGAAACTTTGGTAAATAATAATGTTATTGCTGTTGCAGAAGGTGCAAACATGCCAACAACACCAGAAGCAATTGAAGTGCTTCAAAAAGCTAAAGTATTGTTTTCTCCAGGTAAAGCATCTAATGCAGGTGGAGTTGCTACTTCAGGTTTAGAAATGAGTCAAAACTCTTTACGTTATAATTGGACTAGAGAAGAAGTAGATGCTAAACTAAATCAAATCATGGATGATATACATGCATCTTGTGTAAAATATGGTACTCAAAAAGATGGAACCGTAGATTATGTTAAAGGCGCAAATGTTGCTGGATTTGTTAAAGTTGCAGACGCTATGTTAGCTCAAGGAGTCGTTTAAGATTTTATTGTAATTTTTATAAAAACCCCTTAGTTGCTTAATGTAACTAAGGGGTTTTCTGTTGTATAAAACAGACACACAATACAATAAATTATAGTATTTTTGAGTTTTATTAATTTACTTTTATAAATGTCTAAAATCAAAATAGTTTTCAATCTGTTTATTATAGTGCTTAGTTGTCTTTTTATGGTTAAGACTAATGCGCAAGATTTTTCTGACTCTTGGAAGGGTCACTTCTCATATTTAGACATTAAGGATGTGTCTCAAGGAAGCACTAAAATTATTGCTGCTGCAGAAAATGCTGTATTTATTTATGACAAAAACACTAATGTAATAGATAAACTTTCTACAATTAATGGGTTATCTGGAGAAACTATTTCTGCTATACAATATATAGAGGACAGTAGTTTGATACTACTAGGTTTTGAAAATGGTTTAATTCAAATTTATAAAGAAAGTGATAATACTATTTTATCTGTTGTAGATATTCTTGAAAAGCCAACAATTCCACCTAGTGATAAAAAAATTAATCATTTTAATGTTTTTGATGGAAAAGCATATGTTTCTACAGATTACGGAATTTCTGTTTACGATATAAATAGTTTTGAGTTTGGTGACACCTATTACATAGGATCAAATGGTACGCAAATAGTTGTTTCGCAAACTACTATTTTTGAAGATAAAATTTTTGCAGCAACCTCTATAGGTATTAAAAGTGGAGCATTGTCAAATCCAAATTTAATAGATTATCAAGAATGGAACCATTTAGTAGGGTTTTATTGGTTAGGTATACAGACAGTTGGTGATAAGTTGTTTGCGACAAGAACAAATAGAAGTGTTTATGAATATACATCAAGTGGTGTTCAACTTAAAGCAACTTATCCAAACAATATTGTAGATATTAGAGCTTTTGACAATCAATTAATTGTTACTACAGAGAAAGAAGCTAATGTATATAATCCAGAGGGATTTGTAAATTTAGCGCAAGTAGGAAACATACCTGAATATATTACTAACTACACATGTGCTGTAATTGATGAGGCTAATCAGATTTACGTAGGTACTATAGGGACACTTTCAACAGCAAAACCTGGTTATGGTTTGTTAAAAACAAATGTTACTGACACCTCTATTCAAGAGGAAATACATCCTGACAGCCCATTATTAAATAAGTTTTTTAAAATAAAAACTTTAGCAGGTCATATTTATGGAACACATGGAGGTTATGATGTAACATATAACCCTTATGCAATTACTACTAGAAAATCTGGGATAAGTCATTATTTTGATGATGCTTGGCAAAATATTACCTACGATTCTATTCAGCCAATTACTGCTTTTCCATGGTCTTTTACTCATATATCTATTAATCCATTTAATCCTAACTTAGCATATATTAGTTCTTCTGTATATGGCGTCTTAGCTTTGGAGAATAATGAGCCAACGGAATTTTTTAACGGAGAAAACAGTACTATACAACCCTTTTTTACAGACAATCACTTTGTTTTTGCCTCAACTTTTGATAGCCAAGGAACATATTGGGTTTTAAATGCAAGGTATGAGTCTCCTTTAAATAGGTATAAGGATGGTGAGTGGACTTCATATAGCTTTTTAGATTTAATAGATCCAGCAACCAGTAATAATGGTTTTTCATCCATAGTTTTTGACGCTAATAATAATGTTTTTATGGGTACTCATCAATATGGTCTAATAGGATTTAACGAAAATGGAGGGAATTATATTTTTGAAAATATTGTTGAAGAAGAAGAGAATATGCCTTCTCCATCAGTAAAGTGTATTGCTATAGACCGTAATGACCAACTATGGTTTGGTACAGATAAAGGTTTAAGAATTGTTTATAATACAGAGCAATTTATGTCAGGATCTCCAGAAGTTGATAATATTGTGGTGTTAGATGATGGTATTGCTAGAGAGTTATTATTTCAACAATACATAACAGATATAGAGGTAGATGGATCTAATAATAAATGGATTGCTACATTGGATACAGGTTTGTATTATTTTTCGTCAGACGGTCAAGAAACCATCTTTCATTTTACAAAAGATAATTCACCTTTACCTACAAACGATGTTTTAGATGTAGATATTGATAGTGTAAACGGTATTATATATATAGCTACTGACAAAGGTATGGTATCCTTTCAGTCGGATGCCTCTAAACCTAAAAGTACCTTAGAAGATGCTTACGTATACCCAAACCCAGTACGACCTAATTTCAATATCCTAACCGAGAAGGTTAAAATTAGAGACATATCAGAAAACGTAAACATTAAAATTGTTGATATTGAAGGCAATTTGGTAGCAGAAGCAGAGTCTAGAACAAACTCTAGATTTAAAGGTTATAACCTTGAAATAGATGGTGGTACAGCACTATGGAATGGTAAAAATTTAGGAGGTAATATTGTGGCATCTGGTGTTTATCTAATCATGCTAAACGATTTAGATACCTTTGAAACTAAAGTGTTAAAAGTGATGGTGGTTAGATAATGTTAACAACAACAAACGCTATTGTTCTCTCAAAACTTAGATTTAAAGATAACGACTTAATTGTTAAGTGTTATACTCAAAAACAAGGTGCGGTTAGTTACTTGCTTAAAGGGGTTTTGTCCTCCAAAAAAGGCAATAAAAAAGTGGCTTACTTTCAATCGTTATCTCAACTCCAATTAAACACAGACTACAAACCTAATAGGTCGCTGCAATATATAAAAGATGTAAAAACAGATTTTTTGTATACTTCACTTCATACAAATATATTAAAAAGTGCAATTGTAATGTTCTTGGCAGAAATCTTAGCTCAGGCATTACAAGAAGAAGAACAAAATGATGCACTTTATAGGTATATACAAATCACATTACAGTGGTTAGATGCTAATGATAGTTATTCAAATTTTCATCTATTATTTCTTTTGGATTTAACTAAGTATCTTGGTTTTTATCCAGATCAAACAGAGATTGATACAGCTTCATATTTTAATTTAATGGATGGCGAGTTTCAGCATGAAAACAATTCTAAATATGCCATTACTGGCGAAAATTTAACACTATTAAAACAGTTGTTAGGCATGACATTTGATGATATAAAAACCATTAAAATTAGTGCAAAACAGAGGCAATCATTTTTAACTATAATTTTAGTCTATTTTGAACTACATTTAGGCAACTTTAAAAAACCAAAATCTTTACAAATCCTCAATGATGTTTTTAATTAAAAATATGAAATTATTATTAAGTTTTTTTCTAATAACTTTTTTTACACTTTCCTTGTCTGCGCAATCAATTACAGTGATTGATATAGACTCTAATCAACCCATTGCAGGCGTAGCTATTTACAATAAAAGTCAATCCAAAAGTCAAATTACTAATATAGATGGTATGGCTGATTTAAGCAATTTTAATGCTTCAGAGGTGCTATTCTTTCAGCATATTTCACACACAATACATCAAGTTAAAAAAAGTAATATTACTAATAGTAAAGTCTTCCTTGAGTCTAATGAACAAGGTTTGGACGAAATTGTTATCTCTGCCTCAAATTTTGGACAAACAAAACGGGAGATTCCTAAAACAATAGCTACCATAAATGCCAAGGATATAAGCTTTATTAATCCTCAGACTAGTGCAGATTTATTAGAGGGAACAGGTCAGGTATACATACAAAAAAGTCAATTAGGAGGTGGTAGTCCAATGATTAGAGGTTTTTCAACCAACAGATTACTAATTACTGTGGATGGAGTAAGAATGAATAACGCTATTTTTAGAGGTGGAAATCTTCAAAATGTTATTTCTATAGACCCTTTATCTATTCAAAATACAGAGGTAACTTTAGGTGCAGGTTCTATTATTTATGGTAGTGATGCAATTGGTGGTGTAATGAGTTTTTATACTAAAAAACCTGAGTTTTCTTATACAGATACGCTTAACGTAAAAAGCAATGTATTGATGCGTTATGCCACTGCTAGTAAAGAAAAAACGGGACATATTGATTTAAATTTTGGTCTAAATAATTGGGCGTTTTTAACTAATGTTAGCTACACGGATTTTGGAGATTTAAGAATGGGTAGTCATGGTTCTTCAGAATATCTAAGACCAGAGTTTGTAGTTACAAATAATAATCAAGATGTTGTAGTGCCTAATGATAATCCCAAAATTCAGAAAACAACAGGTTATGATCAAATTAATGTTATGCAAAAGGTTAGTTATAAAGCTAATGATGATTTAGATTTTGATTTAGGATTGTTCTATACCACAACCTCTGATTACTCAAGATATGACAGGTTGATACGTTATAGAGGTGATGATTTAAGATCTGCAGAATGGAATTATGGACCACAAAAATGGTTTATGTCTAATTTAAGTGTTACAAAAAGAAGTAGTAATGCAACGTTTTATGACAACATAAAAACAACTTTAGCTTATCAAAATTTTCAAGAAAGTAGAATGGATAGAGATTTTCAGGATACGGATAGAAATGTTAGAGAGGAGTCTGTGGATGCAGTTTCGTTTAATATAGATTTTGAAAAAGAACTAAGCGCGACATCAAAAATATTTTATGGTTTTGAATATGTGTATAATAAAGTAGGATCAATTGGTTTTACTGAAAATATAGAGAATAATACTACTGAAAACACAGTATCTCGTTATCCAGATGGAGCCACTTGGCAAAGTGCAGCTCTTTATGCTAGCTACAAATTTAGACCAACCAAAAAGTTTGTTTTTCAGACAGGTTTAAGATATAATACAGTAATTCAAAAAGTAGATTTTACAGATAATAACCAGTTTTTAAATTTACCATTTTCAGAATCTAATAATACCGCAAATGCTTTAACAGGTACTGCAGGCGTAACGTTTATACCTAATGAGACATTACAATGGAAATTTAACTTGTCCTCTGCTTTTAGAGCACCAAATGTTGATGATACAGGAAAGGTATTTGACTCAGAACCAGGATCTGTTGTAGTACCAAATGATGATTTAGACCCAGAATATGCCTATAGTGGAGAGTTAGGTTTAAAGTTAAATTTTGACAAAGTGGTTATTTTTGATATGGCAACATATTATACTTATTTGGATAATGCTTTGGTTAGAAGAGATGGTACTTTAAATGGTGAATCACAGATTATCTATGATGGCGAGCTAAGTAATGTGCAATCAATGCAAAACGCTTCTAAATCTTGGATATATGGTTTTGAAGTTGGAGCACAAGTAAACTTTTCGGATGCTTTTAAATTAACATCTCAATATAACATTATTGGTGGTACAGAGGAAACAGATGGTGTAGAAGTACCAGTTAGACATGTTGTGCCTAATTTTGGAAACACACATTTAGTATGGCAAAAAAATAAGGTTAAAGTAGATGGTTTTGTTAATTATAATAATGCGTTGTCATTTGACCAATTAGCACCTTCAGAAGCTGAAAAAGATTATATATACGCATTGGATCAAAACGGTAAGCCTTACTCACCATCTTGGTACACTTTAAATTTAAGGACGCAATACGAAATTGGTGATTCTGTATTGGTGTCTGCTGCTTTAGAGAATATTACAGATCAACGCTACAAAACATATTCTTCAGGGATTGCGGCTCCAGGTAGGAACCTGATAGTCTCTTTACAATACACATTATAACAAAAAAAACCTCAATGTAAATATTGAGGTTTTTTTATAGTTATTTTTTTAAAGCTTTTTTACTAAGTATTGTGCCATTACTTAATTCAATTTGTGCAATATAAGCAGTTGGATTAAGGTTTGTTAGGTTGTAAGTTTCGGTGTTATTTTCTCCTTTTAAATTGTACAACAATCTACCCAACATATCATAAATTTTTATAGATTTTATGGTCAGGTCTTTGTTGTTTAATGAAAACGTCACAGTATCATCCTGGTCTTCGTAAATAATTAAATTCTCAGATGTAATAAGTGTTTCGTTAACAGATAGACTAGGTTGGTTAAATACAATTTCAAATCTATTATTAAATTCACCTGCTTCTGTAGTAAATGAATAATCTCCTGCATTTAAATCTTGATAAGTGTTAATAAGATTATCTTTTAAGTAAATCGTGTTGTTTGATAAAAATTCACCTTGAAACTGATTAATAGATATAGTATAAATTGTTGGTGTATTAATGTTATTGAAAAAACCTAGGTTTATAGTTTCGTTTAAATCTAAATCGCTTGGTGATTTACCTTGAATTGCTAATTTTTTTGAGTCACTTGGTAATACTGAGTAAAATGAAAAATCTGCAATGGTTGCACCATTTTTTTTAGCATCGTAATATGCTCCATCATTGGCAGCAGTTGCACCAGGAACATAGCCAATAACTGTTTGATTAAACAAACCTGTATCTGTTGTCATATTTAACCATAATTTGTTATTTGTAATTGTAGCTGTAGCTGAATTTGTATTGGATGCTCTAAAAAACTGAGTGTTATTATTTGTAACACGCATGGCATTATTAAAAGTAACAGTACCAGTCGTAGATGTAGGATTGTCTGAATATGTTACAAAAAAACCTTGACCAGAAGGTATGTGTCTAGTAGGTGTTATTCCGTCTCCACCAGCAAGTTCTGCTGTTCCATTAATTCTAGCATAGTCACTAAACGAAAAATTTAAGGCTTGATTACCATTAGCTGTACCATCAGGAGCTGTTGCATGTGACCATAAATATAATTCGCCATCAAGTTTACCATTGGTTGGATTAGATAGGTAATTGTTTTCGGCAAAAAATAAATCAACGTCAATAGCAGAAGGATACGGATTACCTATTAAATTCCAGTTGGTGTCATTTGTTTCGGTATCATTTCTCTGAACAGGAACCGTTATATTTCCATTATTTAAAGTACCTCTAAATGAATAGCTATAACTACCAGCTCCAAAAATGAAAGCGTCTTGAGAATGTGTAGCAGTATAACCAACTCCAGGAGTCATTAAATCGCTAGATCCTTTTAAAAACCAGACATCTCCATTGTCATCGATGTCATCTACTCCAGGACCATTAACTAAGGTGTTATCATTATTAGTTTCGTATTGTGAGTCTACAAAGTTTGCTGCATTAAATTCAAATCGTCTATATTGACTAGATTGAAACAAGGCGTTGCCAAAAGTTTCGTTAGCAACAGGAGAACTCCAATAGGTGTATTCATACCATTGATTAATAAAGGACGTATTTCTTTCTACTACAGCTGCATTATCTGTTGTAAAAAAGGAACTACCTGTATCATCATAAGTTGCAGAGTTGTCTACTTGTACAAAAGATCCTGTATTTTGAATAGCTATACGACCATTATTTGTTACATCTGTAATAATTTGGACATACTCGTTAGATGAAACGGTAAGATTAACTCCAGGATTTATAACTAGGCTACAAGCAGTAAAACTAGGTTGACCAACAGTACTAGTGTTGTAGTTGCTAGCCAAAATAGCAGTGGTAGATCTGTTTGGAGTTGTTGGTAGCCAATTTGTGCCATCCCAAGTTACAGTTGAGGTGCAATTTTGAGTTCCCCAAATCTCAATGTTATCTATAGCTATATCTTCATGATTTCCGTTTAATCGTATTCTAATACTTATGTCTAAAAGGTTACCAGTTCCAGTAATTGGTCTAGTATGTTGTGTAAAAGTATCTGTAATTGCTACACCATCACCAATACCGTCAAAATCAGTATCTATTAAAGGCGTTCTGTTTGCGCCAACATTATCATTTTCTATCCATAATAAATTAGAGTTGGTTCCACTATTATCAATTTCGTATGTAAATCTTACATTATCACCATTATCCCAATGTTCTGTTCTAGTTCCACCGTTAGTAGTTTGGTCGTCTTCCGCTAAGTGTACTCTAAATTCTAAGTTTGTATAATTACTTATGTCTATATTTTCAATAAACAGTCTAGCAGGTAAAGGTGCTCCTTCACCATCTGTGTCTTGTGCTGCAAAGTAAAAGCCTCCTTGTAAATTATTAAATAAGACTCCGTTTGTACCATGGTTAAAATCTGTTCCGTCTGTTCTTAAAAAGTAGTCGCGACCATTGTCTGTAAATTCGGTAATATTAGTCGTGTAGCCACCAGGAGTTTCAAAATTTAATTCGGCGATTTTAGTTTGTGATAAACAGAATGAAACGGTAAGTAAGCATACTATTAAATGTAAAGATTTAACTTGCATTGAGGGTTTTTAAAAAAGATTATAGCAAGTTAAATATAGTTTGTAATCTTTTTTAGAACAAAAAACTCCAACTTTATTAGTTGAAGTTCTTTTTTCTGTGATAAAGTGTAAGTTTTAATTACTGTTTGATAGCTTTTTTAGAAATTAATTGGCCATCACTTAATTGTATATGTGCGATGTAGGAAGCTTGACTTAGGTTTGAAAGGTTATAAGTTTCGGTATTAGAGTTTCCTTTTAAATCATATAATAATCGACCTAAAACATCATATATTTTAATAGACTTTATGGTTAAGTTTTGACTTGTTAAGCTAAATGTTATATCGTTATTTTTGTTTTCGATTATCGAAATATTTTGTGTTACAATTGTTTCTTCGTCAATGGAAAGGCTTGAGTCTTTAAACACGATTTCAAACCTATCATTAAAGGTTCCTATCTCTGATGTGAAATTATAGTCGCTATTTGATAAGTTATGAAGACTTGACAATAAGTTGTCTTTTAAATAAACGGTATTGTTGGATAAAAAGTCTCCTTCTAGTTGTGCTATTGAAAACGTGTATACCGTTGCTGTTGTAATATTTGTATTAAATCCTACAGGTATTACTTCGTCTATAGTTAAGCTCTCTGGAGCTTTACCTTGTATGGCTAGCTTATCAGAATCACCAGGAACTGAAGTAAATATTTCGGCAGCATTATTGTTATAAAGTGTTTTGTTAGCGTCATATGATTTACTGTCTTTTCCGTCTGTTGCACCATTTACATAAGCTACTAGTATTTGATGAAACACACCTGTGTCTGAGGTTAGGTTTACCCAAAGTCTGTTGCTTATTGTATTACTAGATCTAAAAAACTGGTCATTACTTGTGCCATCCGCAGTACGTAAACTATTATTAAAAGTGACACTACTGTTAGCAACTCCTTGTACAAAAAAGGCTTGACCAGACGGTATATAGCTGGTTGGTATAATACCATCTCCTCCTGCTGTGTTACCACTTCCAGTTGTAATGATGGCATAATCACTACTATTAAAATTTGCGCCTTCATTTCCGCTTGCATTTGCATTTGCAGGTGTATTGTGTGACCATAAATAAGCGACACCTTGTATAGAAGCAGCGTTATTAGTTAAAAATGCATTAGCATCTATTGCAGATGGATAAGGGTTGCCAATTAAATTCCAGTCTTCATCTCCATTTGCTCCATTATAAGCAATTGGGCTAGTAATAATTCCGGTATTAAATGCGCCTTCAAAAGTGTAAGTGTATTGTGAACCGACAGAAAAACCAATTGGCGAATGCATAGATATGTATCCAACACCAGGAGTCATAACTGTGCTTCCTGGTATTAATGCCCAATCATTTCCATCGTCATCAATTCCGTCTGGTCCAGGAGTAAAAGTATTAGTGTTATTGATTTCAGTTAGATTATCTAAAAAGTTAACAGCATTAAATACATAGCGTCGACTTGGGTTAGCAAAAGCTAAACCTTGTCCAATGGTAGTATTTTCCACTGGCGAACTCCAATAGGTGTATTCATAAATACTATTAAGTGGTGTGGTGCGTTTGTTAACTAAGGATACTCCATCAGTATTTAGCGTAAATGCTGCTGCATCGTTGTTCTGAACAAAGTTTCCTTGTGTTTCGACATATAATTCTCCGTCAACAACAACGTCATTTTCAATTTCCACGTAAGTGTTATTATTTACGGTTAATCTAAATTCTGTTCCAGAAGGATTACTATTAATAGTTAAAGAGCATGCGCTAAAACTACCAAAGGTCGCAGTGTCATAACTATCGTTTATGATTACTTTGGTGTTTAAGTCTGGAGTGCCATTATTCCAAGCGCCTAAAGTCCAGGTTGTTGTGCCAATGTTTATACGTGCTGCATTTGTGGCAGTACTACAAGATACATCTTCAGTCACCTCGCAATAAAATTGATAACCTTGTAGGTCTGCTCCTGTGATTGACAACGTGGTTGAGGTTTCACCAGTGACTGTTCCTGGAGCAAAAGATGAACTAACCACACTAGTCCACCCATTAGAAACTGTATCATTATAGTACCATTGATAGGTTAAAGTTCCTGAGTTTCCTGGTGTTGCTGCTGCTGTAAATACAATAGCGTCGTTACAATTATCTATATCTTGAGGTTGTAAAGTTATTGTAGGTGTATTATTAAGAATCACAAAAGTGCCTAAGCCACTTGTGTCTCCTGAGGTTGCAGTCGTCCATTCTGTAGCATCAAATACAGGATTCGGGCTAACCACGTCAGTGTTTCTTCTATAGACATAACCTGGAGCGCTAACTAGAGTGTCATGGAAGTCATCCACAACAACGCTTGTTGCTATTAAGGTAAGTTCAAGCCTATCGTCATCATTAAATCCTGCTGTAGAGCCACCAAAGATAAAATCATGTGCGCTTCCTGTGTCTGTACTAACCTTTCCTACCAATACTTGACCATCAGCTATTGTACTACCTGTTCCTGTAGTAGGGAATGTATAAGTGTGTGAAATGGTAGTGCTGGTTAATGATCCAAAACGATTAATTTCATATAATGTTAAATCGACAGCAGCTCCTGTTCCGTTAAAAATTTCGATATAACCTAAGGCTCCTGATGAATTGTCATAGACTTCAGTCATCATTAATCCTGTTGTGTTACCACAGCTTCCTGAATTGTTAATTATTGTAAAAGGTGTACTTGCAGGACAGCCTAAATCATCTGTTATTTCAATAATTCCTGATGTTGCTCCTGTAGGAATAGTAACCTCCATTGTTGTAGCAGAAAGATTACTAACTGTGGCAGCCAGTCCACTAACAGTAGCTGTTGCTGTTGTTAAATTTGTACCTGTTACTGTTACAATGGTGTTTTCTGGACCAGATGTTGGTACTATTGTTATACTGCCTGGATTACACAATCCATTACCTTGTACTGTAAACGTAAAAGGATTCTCGTCTAAATCGTTATTAGTAATTGTAATGGTAGCTGTTCTAGTACCAGAAGCTAAAGGCGAAAATGTTATTTCAAAAATACCTGGTGGATTTTGACTTGGCGTAACTGTAAAAGGTGAAGGGTTTAAACTAATGGTAAAATCACCTGGATTAATTCCTCCAACAGTTATGTTGGCAATATCTAAATTAGCTGTTCCAATATTTTGAATTCTAAAAGACTTAGTTTGAGAGTTTCCTATGTTTTGAGCAGCAAATAATGTGTTGTCTAAGCTGCTTGGTGTAACATCACCATTTGTAATATCTGGAAACGCTCCTAGATTACCTTCTACATTAATCTCTTGTTCTGGTGTAGTACCTGTACCTTGTAATAAAACAGTACAAGTCCCTTCATCTGCATCATTATTATTTATTGTAAGTGTAGCATTTTTAACACCTATGGTCGTAGGCGTAAATCTAACAGTTACAGTTTGCGTACTACCTGCTGTAACCGTAAAAGGTGTTGCAGGCGTGACAATACTAAAGCTAGTTGCGTCTGTACCACTTAGTACTAAGGAAGCGATATCTAAATTTAAAGTACCATCATTGTCAATATTAAAAGTAATGTCTGTGTTAAATCCTGTGGCTTGTGATCCAAAAGCTATAGTGTAACCACAAGCTTGGTCAGTATTAGAGGCGTCCACTAATTGTATTTCTGGCACAGAACATGGAGAAATTAAAGTATTTGCTCCAGGTGAACCACCTGTTGCAACTTCTTGCCAGTTACTACCAGTATTAGAGTTATCTAGAGTAGCATCAATAACATGTAATGTTGAGCCATTACCATTTGCTCCATCAGTACTGTTGAACACTACTGAGTCAACAATAGATGTTCCATTTGCTGCGTATAGGACAATAGTCTCACTAGTATTATTAAGGTTATTTGAATTATTAGCCGAAGCACCTATACCATAATCTGGCGTGAATGGGCAATCATTATTAAATGATCCATCTCCATTACTACCTAATGATACCGTAATACATGTGCCAGCTGCAATACTTGTAGCAGCAGGAAAAGTAAACAATACACTTCCGTTATCTACAATATAGCTGCTTAAATCTTGTGCGATTCCAGACAAATTACATATTTCTATCCACTCATCATCACCACCAGAAGAGTTGTAAGATAATTCAGTAATAACAACATCTGCTAAAGGAGCTAAAACGTCTCCAGATAGCGCAACAGTTTTATCTGTTGCCAATGCACTAGTAGCTGTAATGTTACCAGAATACGTGTTAACTGTCAAACCAGAAATTAAGCGCGTGAAAATTGTGGTAGAAGCGACTGTACCTGTTGTTGGAACTAAACTTACTGTAGCGCCAAAACCAGCACCTGAAGTTGTTGAAATCTCAAAATTAGTTGGTGCAGTTAATACTAAATTGGAGGTTAGTAAAAAACCTTCAGCAGTAAACGTTTGCTCTACAGATGGACCTGCTCCAAGGGAATAATCTAATCCTGTTAAAGCTGTTGGATTTAATACAATTGTTGGTCCTGTAGGGATTCCCCAAATTTCAATATTGTCTATAGCAATGTCTACATCTCCTTGGTTTAAATTATTAAATTCTATTTCAATATCTAACAAATTACCTGTCCCTGAAATAGTATTTGTAAATTGAGCAAATGCATCGGTAACAGTAATTCCGTCACCTGTTCCGTCAAAATTCGTATCTAATCTAGGTTCCGTGTTGGTTCCTCCAGCAGCTTCTATCCAAATTAGGTTTTCATTAGCTCCTGCATCTATTGAAGCGGTTATGTGCATGTATGAATTAGCATCCCAATCTTGATTACTGCCATCGTCATCTTCTGCAATATGGATTCTAAACTCTAAACTTGTAAATCCTGAAACATCAATATTATTAAGGTTAAGTGTTAGATTTGCTAGACCACCATCTCCATCTGTATCTTGCACACCAAAATAATAGTTACCCTGAATATTAGTAAAATTGATTGCTCCTCCGATGTTACTACCATCGGTTCTAGTAAAGTAGTCTGTGCCTCCATCTGTGAATTCTGGGACACTTGTTGAGTAGCCACCAGTATTTTCAAAATTTACTTCAGATATTTTTATCTGACCAAAAGTAAAAGTGACTGAAAATAGTAGTAGTAGAGCGAGTAGGAATTTTTTCATAATAAAGGGATTAGGGCAAGCAGCTAGTTAATGTGTTATAGTCAAATTGTTTCACAAAAATAATAACGTACCATCAAGTTAATCTTTAAAGTTTATTATTATAATGTTATTTTTAGCACATGAATGTAACTAATACTTTTACTGTAGACGAAGCTAAAAAAAAGCTAGAGCATTATTGTGCGTATCAAGAGCGTTGTCACCAAGAGGTTAGACAAAAACTAAAAAGTATGCATATGATACCTGAAGCTACAGATATTATAATTGTACACCTTATGGATCACAATTTTCTTAACGAAGAACGTTATGCTAAATCTTTTGTTCGAGGTAAGTTTAGAATCAAAAAATGGGGTCGTCGTCGACTTTTACTCGAATTAAAGAAAAAGGATATATCCAAATATAATGTAAATCAAGCATTTAGCGAAATTGACGAAGAGGAGTACATCGGAGTTTTTAATGATTTAGCCGAAAAAAAAGCTGAATCTTTAAGAGAAACTGATAAGTATAAGAAAAAAAAGAAGCTTATTGATTACTTGTTGTATCGTGGTTGGGAGAGTCATTTGGTATATGATAAAGCAAATGAGCTGATAAAATAGAGTATAAAAAAAACCTTTTAATGTATGACACTAAAAGGTTTTTTATTATGATTAAGTTGTTTACTATAGGTTAAATACAGCACCAACATTTACGGTAAATTGATTATGAATTTTTTCTGCAGGAGTTAAAATATCCGAATTGTATTTGGCAAACGTTGTTCCAAATTCTGAAAATATTCCAAAACCACTAGAGAAAAAGTATCGCATTCCTAAATGGCCACCAAAGTTTTTTAAGCTTAAGCTAATACCAGGATATAAATCAAAATTATCACTAATGTTTAAAACGCTACCTAAGTTAGCATTAAAACGACCTTCAATCTCTACTCGATCTTCAAAATCTGCACTTAAACCATTGTTTAAGTTTAAAGCGTAACCCGTTACAACTCCAACAGATATGTTTTCGCCTAAACCATAGTCGTAAGTTACAGTAATACCGTTAACGTTATCCTGAAAGTTTGCTCCGATTTGTAATTTTTGATCGCCTTTTCCTTCAAAAGACTGAGCGTTTACTAATCCAACAGTTAGTAATACAGCTAATAAAAGTAATCCTCTTTTCATTTTAATTTGCTTTAAAGTTTTTGTTTGTATTAACAATGGCTTTATTGTTTTTCCAATTAATCCATTTTTGACCTTTAATACGTCGCATTAAGTTGTCAAAATTACGCATTATAAAGACATTGTATACTGCTTTACTTAAATTTTTTGGGTTTCTAGCTATTGCACGTAGGCTCATGGAAAATCCTGGTGTTATATAGCGCATGTAATGCCAATAGCCTTCTGGCATGTATAAAACTTCACCATGGTTTAATTGGCATTGCCAACCTTTAGCGTATTTTAAAGCAGGCCATTTTGCAAAATCTGGATTAGAAAAATCTATATCTTCTCGTGTAATTAAAGCAAATGGGACTTTATATAAATGCTTGTTTTGTTGTTGATCAAATAAAATAACTTGTTTTTCGCCTTCAAAATGAAAGTGAAAAATATTGGCTAAATCTATATCATAATGCATGAAGGTGTAGCTGTCGCGACCTCCAAAAAAAAGCATAGGTAATCCCTTCATTAGTCTTAAGCCAAAGTCTGGAAAGCTAAAATCCTTTTGAAGCTGAGGGACTTCTTTTAAAATATTCCATAAAAATATTCTAAATTTTGTTGGTTCGCGTTTAAGCAAATCAACATAGTCACTCATTTTCATTTTAGCGTGTGGCTCATTAAACCCATCTTTATGGTCAACAGGTCTGTCGTCATATAAAGGGACTGTTTTGTCTCCAGCAACTGTTTTAATATACTCTAAATTCCATTTAGAATATGCAGGCCAATCTGTTATAAACTGCTCAATAACAACAGGTTTTTGAGGCTTAAAATAGTTTTTAATAAATTCCTGTTTTGTTATTGTTTTAACTCTTGGTATGTCTTGAAGGTTTAAACTCAAATTATTAAAATTAGGGTTCAAAGTTAATAAAACGTTACCAAAAAAAGTATAAATGTTTGTGTTACACTTTAGTTAAAGTTAAAACGCATACCAAATAATACGTTACTTGGAGGCATTGGTGTAAAGCCAGTTTCGATATAATCTGCATCAAAAATATTACTTGCTGTAGCAGTAAATTCTAATTGTTTGACCGTTAAAATTAAAGAGGCATCCCAAACATTATAGGTTTGTCCTGTTGTGCGCTCAGCATGTTTATAGACTATGTTTTGTCTAACATTTTTAAATAATTGCGTGCTTAAGCGTGTTGTATAATGATGCTTTAAAGTGTTTAAAGAGTATCGCGATAATTCTTTATTTTGATCTAAAATATCATCTTCTAAAAAGGTGTATCCAATAGCTAAGGATTGATTATAATCTGAAATTTTAAAATTGTAAGAGGCATCTACTTCAAATCCTTTGGTGTTAACTTCTGCAATATTGGTCGCTGTATAAATAGTTTCAGTAGCATTAGGTCTTATAAAATCTATAAGATTTTTTGCATCTCTGTTAAATAGGGCTATCGTTCCGGAAAAATTATTAGTGTTGTATTTTATACCAAGCTCTTGTGCAAACGCTTCTTCAGGCTCTAAATTTGCATTTCCAGAGGTTCTGAAATCATTATAAAATAAGTCTGTATAGGTTGGGATACGGTAAGTATAACCAATGTTTCCGTAAAGTTTTATATTGTCGTTAACCTGATAACCAAGATCTAATCCAGGAAAGGCATGAAATTTAAAATCTGAAAAGTATGTTACTGCAATTCCTGGAGTGATATCTAGTTTATCCTCTAGTAATTTAAATTGGTGTTCTAAAAATAGGTTAGTCATAAATCGATTACGATTCCCTAAATTATTACTTCTAATATATATTTTAGAAACATCAACACCAAAACCAGTAACACCAGCTGTTGATGTATAAGATGCATTTACTTCTGCTCCCATTTTGTCAGTAATGTGAAGGTTTCTAAAAAATGAAGGATCCTCACGTTTTAGTAAAAATAAATCTTCGTTACGTTTCCAATAAATACGAGGTTTAATTTTAAGTTTTTCTGTATTAAAAGTTGTTGTAAATCCAATTAAACTGTTTTTAGTTTCTTCATATTCATTAAAAGCAGGATTGGTCGTGTAAAAGTTTTCTGCTCCAAATTTACGGTCAGAAAAAGTTGTAATCATCTCTATAGCTTGCGCTTTTTTGTTAAATACACTTTTTATGAAGTAGTTAGTATTGTCGTAGTCTGAGTTGTTTCGGTAACCTTCAGAGGTCATTTTACCAACGTGAATAATGTGTGACGAGTTGTCTAATTCTGTGCCAACAGTAACACCTGCATTTAATTGACCAAAAGAACCAGTTTCTAAATTTGCCGAAACCGAATTGTTTAAATTAGTTTTAGTTACAATATTTATTGCTCCTGTAAATGCGTTTTGACCAAATACTCTAGCAGCAGGACCTTTTATAATCTCGATACGTTCAATAACCTCAATAGGTAAGGCTGCGTTCATGGTATGGTGACCAGTCTGTGCATCGTCCATTTTTATACCATCAATTAATAATAGGGTTTGGTCAAAACCACCACCTCTAATATATAAATCGGCTTGACTACCAGCAGTCCCACGACGTCTAATGTCTACTCCTGCAACTTGTTGTAATAGATCTGCAACATTGGTTGCTGCACTGTTTTTTATGTCTGAAGACGAAATAACAGTAATAGTTCTGGAGTTTTCCTTAAAAGGAAGCTCAATTCTAGAGGATGTAATTATAACCGAGTCTAGTTGCTGTTGTTGCTCTAAATCTTGAGCATAAGATGTTAAAGATAATAACCCAATTAAAGTATATAAGTAAGTAAGTTTCATAATAAATTATATTCGCATTTTTTGCGATGCAAAATTCGTAACTTTCCGGATCACTAAAGTAGTCCAGTTTTAAAACAATGAGTAGTCCGGTTGAAGATATATTACAAACGTTAATTCATTTTGAAAAATCGCCAAACACTTCGATTTATATTCAGATAGCACAACAAATGATAAATGCTATCCAACGTGGTTATTTACAAGAAGGAACAGCATTACCAGGAACTCGAAAATTTAGTAACTTATTTAGTATAAATAGAAACACTGCTGTTGCGGTTTATGACGAGCTTGCCTCACAAGGTTGGGTGGATATTGTAGCCAATAAAGGCACCTTTGTGCTAATGCCAGAACGTAAGACTGCAACTATAAAAGGTGTTTTGCAAGGTGTGGAGCAATTAAAAACATATCCAGAAACAGCAGGATTTCCGTTTCAATCGTCTTTTAATTTAGCTTCAACCGAAGAGTTTTCTGTTAGTAATTATGTGATTAACGATGGGCAACCTGATTTACGATTGCATCCAACGCATCAATTTTCCAAATGGTATAGTGCTTCCATGAAGCGTTCATCTTTAATTTCTAAATGGAATCAAACCCAAGAACAATCCTACACAACTTTTAATATTCAGTTGTGTAATTATCTAAACGCGACGCGAGGTTTTTATATTAAGCCTAATAATATTGTAAGTACACGTAGTACAGAAATGAGTTTATATATCATTTCTCAACTATTAATACAGCACAAAGATGTTGTGCTTGTTGGTAATTTAAGTCATTATAAATCTAATATGATTTTTCAGCAAGCAGGTGCAAATTTAATTACTATTCCTGTAGATGCACATGGTATTGATGTGGATTTTATCGAAAAAAACTTTACTAAAAACAGTATTAGATGTGTGTATGTATGTGCACATAGACAATATCCAACAACAGTGACATTGACAGCAGAGCGACGTTTAAAATTATTGCAATTAGCTAAAGCTTTTAATTTTGCTATAATTGAAGATGATTTTGATTACGACTTTCAGTTTGAAGGATCAGCAATGTTACCTATGGCTAGTGCAGATGTAGAAGGTGTAGTTATATACTTAGGGCGTTTAGGGCAGTCTTTTTTTCCTAGTTTTCAAATCGGGTTTGTAGTGGCTCCAGAAAATATTATAAATGAAGCTAAAAATTACCTACAAATTCTGGACAAACAAGGGGATTTAATTCAGAAGCAAATCCTGACAGAATTAATATCTGAAGGCGAAATACATAGGTTAATTAAAAAAAACATAACTATTTACAAGCAACGACGTGATTATTTATGTGCTTGTTTAAAGACTCATTTTAAAGATAATGCCACTTGGCAAGTTCCTACAGGAGGTTTAGCGGTTTGGATAAATTTTAAGCCTAGTATATCACTTATAAAATTAGCTGAAAAAGCAAAAACGCACGATTTATTTTTGCCAAAAACCATATTGTATCAAAGCAAAACAGTTTGTGCTATACGTTTGGGTTTTGGGCATTTAAACGAAACTGAAATTGAGCAAGTAGTTACGATATTAAAAACTAGTTGTGATGCTATAAAGGCATAGTTTTTTATTAAATCTGTTGTTACTTAATATCAAATTCCGTGTTACAATTAGCACATCGGTATTTATCTTTAGAGTAGAAGGGAAGTGTACCAGAGATAAACCCGAATATAAATGCGAAAAAAGATTTTAAACTTGTAATTGTAGAAAACAATTGTACTTCTGTACTATTACAATTTGGACAGTGTATTGCTTTGCCTTCATCATCAACCGAGTATTTATTAATACTTTCTAAAATATGTTGCGCTTGCATAGCATCTGTAGATAAAACTTTTAATTTAACACCACCTATTGCATTGCTAACCAAAGGGTCTGTGTCAATTGTAATATTGTCACTTAAAAAGACTTCAATACCTTCAGACTCTAATCGTCCCTTTATTATTTGGGCTTCTGATGAGTACTGAAATTTAGCTATAGTTTTAAAGGTTTGAGACATAGATTATTGATTTGATGTTTTTGTTAAATATACGATGTGTTGTTTCATTTTTAAAATAAAATTAAAGTAAAGAATAAACCATTTTATAAATATTATTATTGTTTTTCGATAATTTTATTATATTTGTTATTGTTAAACGATAATAAAAATATTTTAAATATGAGAAAAATAAGAATATTACATTGGTTTATAATAGTGTTGATAGTGATTTATTGTGTTGTTTTTTTATCCAATATCTATCTAGTGGTTTACACTCCTGACTTTATGAATTTTTCAGAGGAATTTTATCAAAAGTTTATATTTGGATACTATACGCAGTTTGTTGGTTCAGCAATTTCAGTTGTAACTTTTATTGCTTTATTTTTCTTAGAAAGAGGGTTAAAGGACACTGTTAAAAAAGGATTTTTTAATAATAACAATGTTATAAAATTTAAAAGAACAGGTCAGCTTTTCATGGTTTCAGGTAGTCTAAGCTTAATTTGGAGCATAACATTGTTGATTTATTCTAATGGTATGACTCTTTTTTCTGGATTAAGTTCAAGTGCACTTTTAATATTAGTAGGCTTTGGTTTGATAATTCTAACAGATTTTATCAACAATGGAAACCAATTACAACAAGAAAACGACCTAACCATATAGCTTATGCCTATAATAGTAAATTTGGACATAATGCTAGAAAAGCGAAACATGAAAAGTAACGAGTTGGCTGAAATTGTTGGTATAACCACAGCTAATCTATCCATACTAAAAACAGGTAAAGCTAAAGCTATACGTTTTTCTACTTTGGAAGCCATATGTAAGGCTTTAGATTGCCAACCTGCAGATATATTAGAGTTTGTAGAGGACTAATTGAATATTTGAAATACTATTAGCATATTAAGTTCAATAAAACTTTAACATTTCACAAAGTTTTAGTTTACAATAACTCAAACATTTTACTTAATTTTACACATATGTTTGCATTAGTAGATTGTAATAATTTCTATGCCTCCTGCGAGCGTGTTTTTAACCCTAATTTAATAGGCAAGCCAGTCGCTATTTTAAGTAATAACGATGGTTGTGTTATCGCACGTAGTGATGAGGCTAAAGCGTTAGGTTTGCCAATGGGAGCACCAATTTTTAAATGGGAATCCTTTTGCAAAGCTAATAACGTTACCGTTTTATCCTCAAATTATCCTTTATATGGTGATATGAGTAGTCGTGTTATGTCTATTTTAAAGCAATATTCACCAGATATTGAAGTGTATAGTATAGACGAATCCTTTTTATACTTTAAAGGGTTTGATAATTACGATTTTACCAAGTATGGATTAGAGATAAAATCACGAATTTTAAAATGGACAGGTATACCAACATGTGTCGGTATTGCACCAACTAAAGCTTTAAGTAAAGTAGCTAATAAAATTGCTAGAAAGTATCCGGATCAAACTAAAGGTGTTTACGTTATAGATGGTGATGAAAGGCGTCTTAAAGCTTTAAAATGGCTGCCTATTGAAGATGTTTGGGGATTGGGAAGGCAGTTGTCTAAGCAATTATTGGCAAAAGATTGCAATACTGCTTACGATTTTACACAATTATCTGATGTTTGGGTTCAGAAAAACTTTTCGGTTGTGGAGTCTAAATTAAAACGAGATTTACAAGGGATTCCAACTTTAAAGTTGGACGAAATAGTTACCCAAAAAAAGATGATTGCAACTACACGTAGCTTTGATTATAGTTATTCGGATATAGAATATATTAAAGAACGTGTTGCGACCTTTGCAGTTAGTTGTGCCGAAAAATTAAGAAAACAAGGCTCTAGTTGTTATGTAATAATAGTAATGTTAAAAAGTGACAAGCATAAAAAAGAATTAGAACAACATCGCATTAGTACAAGTGTAAATTTGACGTATCCCACTAACTCGTCTTTAATTATAAGTAATTGTGCCATCAGTGCATTAATGTCTATCTTTAAAAAAGGAATACAGTACAAAAAAGCAGGTGTTAGTGTTACAGGATTAGTGCCAATGGATAATCATCAATTACATTTGTTTGATCAAGAAAATCCAAAACATGAACCACTAATGAAGTCTATTGATAGCATAAATGCTAAGTACAAAAATAATAAAGTAAAAATAGCAAATCAAGATTTAAAGCATACCTGGAAAATGCGCCAAGACAGACTATCACCAAAATACACAACCAATATAAACGATATTATAGTCGTTAAATAGTATAGTTAAAAATAATACCTTAGTAAACAAAACTATGATTACACATAAATCAGGAAGCTTAACCTTCTTTACACCAGATGCTGTAGACAATGCAGCCGGACAATTTTTTGATACTGGAATTTCGGCAGGTTTTCCTTCTCCTGCAGAGGATTTTAAAGAGCATCGTTTATCATTAGACGAAGAGCTTGTAAAAAATAAAGAGGCTACCTTTTATGCTAAAGTAAGTGGTCAATCTATGATTGGAGCTGGATTAGATGATAACGATTTATTAGTGATTGATCGTAGTTTAGAACCTTCTAACAATAAAATTGCAGTTTGTTTTTTAGATGGTGAATTTACTGTAAAACGCTTAAGAGTCTCTAAAGATGAAGTGTGGTTGCAACCAGAAAATCCTAATTATCCAATTATTAAAATTACAGAGGATAATAATTTTTTAATTTGGGGAATAGTTACAAATGTGATTAAAAAGGTATAATTTTTATATTAGGTATAAAACAAAAAAAACGCGAAACATATGTTTCGCGTTTTTTATTATTATTTAATAATATTAGTCAGCCAATATTATTACTTTGTTTCCATTCATTTCAAGTGTACCAGAGTTTATTTTTAATAAAGTTGTGTTTTTATCACCTGTTGTAAAGCGATCTGCTACTTCTTTATCTAGTACAATATTACCAGCTATTTTAACGGTTCCTTCTTTTAATAAAGACACCACTGGTGCGTGATTGTTTAACATCTCAAAGTCACCATTTACTCCAGGAACAGTAACGCTAGTTACCTCTCCTTTAAATAATGTTGCTTCTGGTGATACAATTTCTAAATGCATGTTTTTAATTTTTTAGATTAAGCTTCAGCAAGCATTTTTTCTCCTGCTTCGATAGCTTCTTCAATAGATCCTTTAAGGTTAAATGCTGCTTCTGGTAAGTGGTCTAAACCACCATCCATAATCATATTAAATCCTTTAATAGTTTCTTTAATGTCTACTAAAACACCTTTAAGACCTGTAAACTGCTCA
>TARA_R110000751_G_scaffold225672_3_pt1 | contig 88552 bp, 93 predicted proteins | sample TARA_R110000751 | Tara Oceans TARA_R110000751 (sample SAMEA4398001) | marine metagenome | biome: Polar Biome; feature: [MES] marine water layer (ENVO:01000295) within the mesopelagic zone...; material: water (ENVO:00002006), including particulate matter (ENVO:01000060) such... | reverse complement strand
GAGCCGCTATCTCGAGGTTGATCTGACACTCACCTTCGACGGACAAACCTCTCAGATCAAGGTACTCTATTTTCTGGACTATATGCAGCGCTATGCGCGGACCTATGTCCGCCAATTGGCGGAGCGCAAGTCAAAGGCTTGTTCGCAAAGCCCGAAATCACTCAGCGACAGCGTTCGCGCGTCCGCGATAGCGCTCGATGCCGTGCTGGATCGTATGACCTTGACCATCGGCGAATGTTCTCAGCTTGAGATTGGAAGTGTCCTTCCCCTGAACAGCGCGGACGCTGGCCGGCTCTCGCTGTCTGCAGAGACGGTCAATGGCAGCGTTGATATTGGATCTGGAGAGCTGGGGGTCTGGAAACGGCAGCGCGCTGTAAAGCTGCACACGCCGATTTCGGAGAGCTTTGCCCGAGAAATTGTAGAGTTGTGATTTTGCTGCCGGCGGTGTGCCGGGGCTAAGGGAGTTTCGTAGTGAACGCTATTTTGGGCTTGATCATCACTGTGGCTATGGTCTTCGGTGGCTACCTGCTGGCCGGGGGCAAGATGGGTATTATCACCCATGCACTGCCATTCGAAGGCATGATGATCGGTGGCGCAGCCTTGGGCGCTTTCCTCGCCGGCAACGACATGAACACTGTCAAGCATACTGGCGGCGACGTGGTAGCTGTCTTTACGGGAGCCAAGTGGAAGAAGACCGATTATCAGGATATTCTGTGCCTGATGCACGAGCTACTGAACTTGATGAAGCAGAACCCCGTCGCGCTGGAAGCGCATATCGAGACACCCGAAGAATCCAGCATCTTCACCAAATATCCGAAAATTCTGAAAGACCATTATGCGATTGAGCTGATCTGCGATTCCATCCGGTCCATGATCATGAACTTTGATAATGTTCACCAGGTCGAGGAGCTCCTGCAGAAACAGCTGGAGCAACTTCAGGAAGACAAGCTTCACGGATCACACGCACTTCAGAACATGGCTGACGCTCTTCCTGCTCTGGGGATTGTGGCTGCCGTTTTGGGGGTGATCAAAACGATGGCTTCAATCGACAAGCCACCGGAAATTCTTGGCGGCATGATTGGTGGCGCACTCGTGGGTACATTCCTCGGCGTGTTCCTTGCCTACGGCGTCGTTGGACCGTTCGCGACTAAGGTCAAAGCGATCCGCACTGAAGAGCATGCATTCTACACTATGATTGGCGAGATCCTCGTCTCCAACCTGTACCTGAATCCAGTGAACATCTGTGTCGAAGTCGCGCGGCGCCATGCGCCTTCGCGCGTGCGGCCGTCATTTGATGAGGTGGAGCAAGCCATTCGGGAGGCCAAGCGAGCGGCATGACCCGTTACCCCTGGATTCTGTTACTTAGCCTCTGCCTGGCCCCCCAGGTGCTGGCGGTCGAGCAGAATTCAGCGGCGACGGAGGCGACCGAACGTAATGCCGAACTTTCTTCCGATCTGGACCAATTCGTTCGGGGCGCAATCAATGAGGGCTTTCTAACACCAATAGGGTCGGCTGATTCGTCGCCTGCACAGCAAAATCACTCTGAGAATCTGGTTGAACCGACATCAGGCAAGATGGCCCCGGTAAAGTCCGAAGTTGTTGCAGAGAATGATGGTGCCTGCACCGGACCGTATGCGCTCGACTTCTCGGAACTCCAGACGGTCGGTCGCTACCAGGATCTGTATGAGGTTCGTGACAAGGTGGATGCGGCTGCAGAGCACGGCGACACTCCTGTGCAGAAGACCGCACTTGCAAAGGCTCATATTGCGCTCGGTCTTTATTCAGAGGCGCTTATGGTGTTGAGGCGCACACCCGGTCCTGAGTTCACGCCATACAGGAAATTGGCCGAGCTGATGAACAACCGCCAAAGGCCGGACACTGCCTATTTCCATAAGATGGATTCCTGCCGCTCCGAGGCAGGCCATTGGCTGGCCCTTGCTCAGTTCATATCGGGTGATGCCGGTGGCGTTCAAAAGCTGCAGGAATCCCTGAGCGGATTCCGCAAATTGCCGCTTCAACTGCGCATCGACTATGCGGCCCTCGTGATTCCGGAACTTGAGCGGATTGACGAGAAGGGGCTGGCGCGCAAATTGATGGCGGATTTCAGCGAAGACCAAGTGAACCGATCCCCGCAGCTTCGCTTCGTGGACGCGCTCGTCAAGCTCGATAGCGGCGATTCCGCTGCCGAACGCACTGTTGTCGGTTTCCTGTCGCATCCGCAGTTTCAGGAACAGGCGCTCGCCGCGATGCTTCGACGAAAGCGTCCTCTCGATCCGGCCTACCAGGAAATTCTTCTCAGCGACCTGATGCGAAAGTTTGGTCAGCAAGGAAGCGACAGACAGCTTGCTGCAAGCCTCCAGTTCGCCCTTGAGGAGTTGAGCGCGCGTTCCAAGTATCAGCCCATTATGGAACTGGCCCAGATGCCTGCTCTGCAAAATCCCGCCGCGCAGGCTGAGGTCAAAAGACAGCTTGTTTCCAGTCTCAAGCGTGACTTGAGTGGTGAAGACCGCTTGAGAAATCTGGCCGCAATAAGCGCAATGGCGAGTGATTCCAAACTCCTTGATGACCATCCCAGCAAAGACCAGCTGGTTAAAATGGCCACCGAGCAGGCGGTGCATTTTGGATTTGGGTCAATGGCAAGCGCGCTTGTCGGGAAGTCCGAAACCAAGGGGAGTGCCAGCCAGGAGGTCGCGACGCTTGCATTCCGCCGCCACGATTATGCATCGGTTTATGCCCTTGCTGACGAATTTACACGCGACGAGGGCATCGCTGTTCTGGCAGCCAAGAGCGCGATCATGGAACAAAACCAGCCATTGCTCATCAAGTTCGAGAACCGGATGCCCCTGAAGCCGGAATCCTTGCTCGCGCTGATCGAGCAGGACGCCGTATCAGGGCACTGGATCGTGTCTGACCGGATTTATGCGGCGGCAGATCAACTGACGGGTGCTGATCACAAGCAGCGTGTGGAGCGGGTATCAGCTCTGAAGCGGGCCGCTCTCAATCTACCATCACCAACGGCGCCAATGACCATGGCGCGTGTGCGGGAAAAGCTCAGCGCGACCCCGCCCCCGGCTGCGCCAGCCTCCAGAGGGAGCAACTAATGTCAAATGCGATTTACGCAACGCTCGCCCGTCAGCACGGATTGATGCAGGAAATGCAGGTTGTTTCCAACAATCTCGCGAACTCGAGCACGACCGGATACAAGACTGACCGGGCGATCTTCGCCGAATTTCTTGTGGGCTCAGATTCTGGCAATACGTCGCTTTCCATGGGCAGCCTGGCCGGCCATGCGTTCGAAATGGAGCAGGGGGGGCTCAAGGTCACCGGCGGGCAGTTCGACGTTGCTGTTCAAGGCGACGGGTTCTTTTCGATTGAAACGCCTCAGGGGCCGCGCCTTACACGGGCCGGTCATTTTCAGCTTTCAGCAGATGGCACGCTCGTCGACATGATCGGCAACAGTGTCCTCGGTGCAGGCGGTGGCCCCATCCAGATTCCGGTCGAAGCCAGTCAGATTTCAATCTCTGCCGATGGTACCATCTCGGCGGATGGAGAGCTGATTGAGCAGATCGGTGTCGTCATTCCAGATGGTGAATTGATGCGCGACTCGAACACTTACTTTTCGGCCCCCGGCGGATTTGGAAATGCGACCGATTTCAATGTTGTTCAGGGGGCTCTCGAACAATCGAATGTTTCACCGGTTCTCGAAGTGGCGCGCATGATCGAAGTACAGCGCGCCTATGAAGCCGGACAAACACTTCTGGAACGCGAAGACCAACGTATTGGCCAAGTTATCTCGACCATACGTGAACGATAATCTCGACGACTGAACGAAGGAGACGAGCATGAAGTCATTACAGATAGCCGCGACAGGCATGGCCGCGCAGCAATTGCGCGTTGATGTCATATCCAACAACATCGCCAACATGAGTACCGCCGCATATCGACCCCGCGTCGCGGAATTCTCGGACCTGATGTACCAGCAATACCTGACACCCGGAACAATCACGTCTCAGGTCGGTACGGTCGTGCCGGCAGGCATCCAAATCGGTACGGGCGTGCGGCCATCAACGGTCTCTATGGAGATCACCCAGGGCGCGCTTCGGGAAACGGGATCTGAACTCGACCTTGCGATTGATGGGGCGGGATTCTTCGAGGTGACACTTCCCTCGGGCGAATCCGCCTACACGCGGGACGGTAAATTCAATCGCAGCGTCGACGGTGAAATGGTGACGATGGATGGATATCCGCTCGCCGACGGCATTACTATTCCAACGGACGCCCGGGCCATCTCGGTCAGCCGCGACGGCGAAGTTGTCGCCTATTTCAACGATCAAGCCGCTGGGCAGGCGATCGGAGCGCTTCAACTCGTTCGCTTCGTTAACGAAAAGGGCCTGGAAGCGCTCGGCGACAACCTTTTCCGCGAAACGGCTGCATCCGGCACCCCAGCACAGGTGGTGGCGGGTACCGAGGGATCGGGCTTCATTAGGCAGGGGTTCCTGGAACAGTCGGGCGTTGATGTCGTCAAGGAAATTTCCGATCTCATCGAAGCCCAGCGAGGCTACGAACTGAATTCCAAAGTCATCACGGCGTCCGATGAAATGCTCGCCGCCACGACACGGTTGAGGTAGCGCCATGATTTCGCTGATCGCATTTGGATTTGGTCTAATGTCGGCAGTCACAGACACGTCGTCACTGGTTGCTGCGGAAGTCATTCGTGCGGGTGATCGTGTGTCAGCGGCCAACGCCGTCCCGGACGCGGAGTCGACATCTGACGCCAACGATCCCCTTTTGGGGCGCGAAGTGCGTCGCACAATCTATGTTGGTCAGACGATTACCGCTGACAACACGAGACCACCAATGCTCGTGAAGCGTAACCAGATCGTCACGATCAAATATGTCAGTGGCCCATTGGAGATCACCACGATCGGTCGGGCCATGGGCGAAGCAGGTGCAAACGAGGCGGTCACCGTCCTCAATCAGGATTCTCGGCAATTGGTACAGGGTATCGTCCAGGAAGAAGGATGGGTTTTAGCGCGATGAAAATGCTACTCTCGACAACTGTTCTAGCAACCGCCCTCACGGCGTGTGCTAGTTCCAAACATTCGGGCCCCATGGTGGAGCACGCTGGTTACACGCAGTGGGCGACACATGTGAGTGAGCTCGAAACCGACACGAATCCGAACCCGTCACTGTGGGCCACCTCTCCTAATGCGCTGCTCAGTATGCGTCGCGCCAAGGAAGTCGGGGACCTGTTGACGGTCGTCGTCGAAATGAATGATCAGGCCAGCCTGAAGAGTTCATTGTCCCGCAGCAGGGATTCCAGTGAAGACTTCAGTGTTGATGCGCTTTTCGGCCTGCCTGATGTGGTCAATCGTGCACTTCCGGGAGCAGCAAGTGTTTCGCCGGCAATCGACTTCAATCGAAACTCGAACCTGAATGGCAGCGGGGCGGTTAATCGCGCCGAGAAAATTGCGTTCACGTTGGCGGCCCGGGTTGTTGGTCTTGAGCCTAATGGCAACTTGGTCATCCAAGGCTATCAGCAAACGCGTGTTGGCAGTGAGGTCCGGTATCTCAGTGTTGCCGGGGTCATCCGTGCACAGGACATCACACGGACGAACACCGTTTCCTATGAAAAGATCGCCGATGCCCGCATGTCCTATGTCAACGAAGGCGACACAACAGGTGGCGGCGGCCGCAAACTTGTGCCGCGACTTCTCGATAAGGTCGTGCCTTTCTAGGGAATTCTCATGAAGAATATTATTTCTGCCGTCGTCGTCGTTCTCTGCATTATTGTGGGGGGAATAGGCGGAAATTTCCTGAAGAACGGGTCTGGAGCGTCCTCCGGTGAGGCCGGGCACGATAAACCGGCGAAAGAAAAGCCCCACGGAGAAGACAAGAAGGGCGGGCATGGGTCTGAGCCTGCCGAAAAGAAAGACAGCCACGGTTCAAAGGACAGCCATGGAAGCAAGGATAGTCATGGCAGCATGGCGTCTGGCAGCGTGGAGTATTTCAAGTTTAGCCGCGAGTTCGTCATCCCGGTCATGCGCGAAAGCCGGGTCGATAGCCTCGTCATCCTGAATATCAATCTCGAAGTCGATTCGAGTGTGAGCCAGAAACTGTTCGCGATGGAACCCAAGATCCGCGACAATATCATGACGACGCTAATTGAGCTCAGCAATGATGGGACAACGCTGGAGGCGATCGCAAATCTGGAAAACTACGAATCAATTCGCGCCAGTGTTCTGATGAACCTTCAGAGAATTGTCCCCGAAGGCATCAAGAACGTCTTGATCGTAGATATGGCCAAGCAACAGCTCTAAAGCGTCTAGGTCTTTATATGCCGCTCGCGGAGACACGATAGCGCACGGGGGTGTGGCCAGCGTGGTAGTGGATCAGTCCAGGTCTAGCTTGGGGGCCATCGTCCCTGCATATTCCTCTCCGCGGTACAGATCGATGCCCATCTGGTAGAGCCCTTCAGGTGCCTTGTCTTCGCTGGTTAGAATGCTGCCATCCCAACTGAAACTCGTCGCATCCTTATCCAATGCCTCATTCCAAACTACCTTCCCGGTGTCGTCCTTGACTGTCAGGACGGCGCGGTCAGCCGCATCGGGAATCTCGACAGCGAATTTGACGGCCTCATCTGAGAAGGGAACCCAGGTCGACTCGACAGTTACTGTGTTCCCCAGCCATTGACTGGAAACGATCGCGTAAAGGTCACTCATTTTCGCAGCGATCACATCGAGGCTGGAGTTCGATTTCACGTTTTGCTCAAGTGATGAGAACGTCGCGAGTTGTTCGACGAACTGCGTCGAATCAAGGGGCGCCAATGGATCCTGGTTACGTAGCTGGGCGGTCAGCAGCTTGAGGAAGCTATTGAACTCCTCACCGATCTGAGGTTGTTCCGTGGGCCCGGTTGCGATGCCCGTGGCTGTATTTGTTACCGGCGATACGGTGGTCATGGGCAGGGCTTTCAGAGCTTGATGTTAAGACCGCTGCTCGAAGTCGAGCCGGGCCGGGATGTTTGAGAGGCAATCAGGGCCGGAACCGCGAGCGCCTGATTTCCAGTGACGTCAGCGTCAAGGCGGCCGGCGCGTGGCCCTTGCTGATTTGGGTCCTGCTGCGCCTGCTGTTGTTGCTGGAACGACATGTTCTGGCTGGATAGGCCTTGTTTCTCCAGGGCGTTGACCAGTTCGAAATGCATGAGGCGCAGTTGCCGCATCGCTTCCGGAGATTCGCCGGTAATCGTCACGTGCTGCAGGCCGTGGGAGTCGAATTTATAATCGATTGAAACGCGGCCCAGTTCCGGCGGGTCGAGTTGAACGACGATCCGGTTTTTCCGGTCGTCGGGTGTCGCCAGGGAATCGGAGATAACATCCACTATTTCTGCTGGAGTGGCCGAAATCAACGCATTTGTAGGCGTGAGGCCGTTAGGGGTGGCGGTGGTCACCAGCTGCGGCGTTTGTGTTTGCTGATTGATGGGCTGTACGCCAACATTCATGTCCTGGGATATCGCAGCCTTGTCTGTCACGACGATATCCGAAAATGATGCGGCCTCAGGATGCTGAGGCGTCGATGCAGTGCGCGCTGGATCAACTGGTGGCGCATCGGAAGCAAATCGTTCGTTGCTCCGATGTCCGTTCCCGGGGGCGCCTGCGCTCGAAGCCTGAAGAGCTGGCTGGGATGCGGGCGCAGCCAGCGCGCCAGTGCCATTCACTTTTGCGTCTGCGCTTTCAGTTTTGCTTGCTGGACCGCCATTGGCGGGCGCCTGCACAGCAGCGGCAGCGCTCGCCAGGGTCGATTGGACCGCAGGGTCAGGTAGCGTATCGCCCGTAGCGATGTCTGCATCGGATGGGGGGGCAGATATGGCGACATTGTCCTGCGTGGCGGGCTCAAGCAAGGCAGCTTCCAGTTTAACCGCTTCAGGGCCGCCTTGCTGAACAGGCTCCATGGGGAGTGGTTCCGGTAGGGTGAGCCGCTCAGTCGGGATTGGCGCAGTATCCACTGGAGCAGGTGTGGCCTGCATGTCATCTGCAGCGATTGCGGGCGCTGGCTTTACCGTATCGCCCACACTCAGCACCTCGATGAGCTCATGGCTCGCTTCGGGCACTACCTCTTCTGCAGAAAACTCAGGCAGTTCAGCGTCAGGTGAAACGCTTTGGCGGGGCGGTTGGGTCGGATCATTGATGAGGATCGCCGCAACGGCAGTCTGTCCGGTCTCCGATCGGTCCAGATTCTCAGGCACTTCATCACGATGTTTTGCTGTGTCGAGCTTTGACAGGCTTTCCTTGAAATCGGCGCCCTTGCGATCTTTCGCCGAAGCCTGGTTCTGCGATTCGGGGGCAGACCGGGCTGGCCGAGCAAGGAAATCCGTTTCGAGGGTAAATGCCATTTTTGAATCCGCGATTCTGGTCGTTAACCAAATTAAAACCCCGCCGCGTAAAAAGTAGGTTAATTCTCGAAGTGATTTCGTTCACTTCTAAATTTTGTTTGACTGCGGAGTGTCAAATGACAGGTCCTGTTACCTTTCCCGGAGCGAACGCATCTGGAATCGCTTCGTTTGACCGGGTGAATGTTAGCCCGTCGGATACGAACGCGTCGAACATTGGCGAAAGATTCGAACAGATGCTTTGGGCCGAAATGCTCACGCATGCAGGTTTGGAGAAGGCCTTCTCGCAAGGTGGAGGAGAATCAGCCTCTGCATTCTCCAGATATGTTGTTGAGGCTGTGGCCAAGGATATTGCCGCATCTCACCCGCTCGGCCTTGCCGACGCCGTTAAATACAACGCCGGCCTCGTGCCGCAGCCGCGAGTGGACAAGACATCGTGAATCACCCCGAACTCAGCGCTCAAACGGCACGACTGAAAGACATTCTGCTCAGCGAAAAAGACTTCCTGCTGACTGGCCGTGCACGGGAAGCCGCAGCCCTTATGTCGGACAAGATGGAAGCAATGCAGGATCTTGAGGCTTTTCTCGAAACCCGGCAGCCCCAGTCCCTGCCGAGCGAGCATCGCGCTGACATGGAGACAATCGTGCGCCTCTCCACGGAAAACTCGGCGCACTTCCAGGCGATCCGGAATGGTTTGCGCCATGCCGTTGAGAGACTCGAGTCACTGCACAGCAGCGCCTATGTTGGGTCATACGCGCAGAATGGAAGTAAAATTCCTTTTACGGAAGTTACTGGTCAGTTTCGAACAAAGGCATGACCGGTTAACTGTATCTACACAATGCGATTTTAAGGGTAACTGTAACAACTAAGATAGGTTGGCGGTTTTACCGCTGTCAGGATGACGCGAGTTTGATCAATACCATGGCCCAGGTCATGGCAAAAAATTTAGAGGTACCAAACTGTGTCCAGTATTCTTACCAATAACAGCGCCATGGTCGCGCTCGACACCCTCCGCAGCATAAACAAAGATCTTGCGACGGTACAAAATGAAATTTCGACAGGCAAGAAAGTGTCGTCTGCTAAAGACAACGCTTCGATCTGGGCTATCTCGACTGTCATGTCGACAGACGTTGAAAGCTTCAAAACCATTTCTGACTCGCTGAACCTCGGTTCTTCGACTGTCGGCGTGGCGCGTTCGGCTGCCGAAGCCGTTACCGAGAACCTTCAGGATATCAAGAACCTGATCGTTGCCGCCCAGCAGGGTAACGTTGACCGTTCGAAGATCCAGACCGACATCAGCGAACTGACCAAAGGCATCCAGACAATTGTCGGCGCTGCGCAGTTCAACGGCCTGAACCTGCTTGATGGCAGCTCGACCGCTGACGTTGACTTCCTTGCATCGCTTGACCGTTCGTCGGGTGGTTCTGTCGCTGCTTCGTTCATCAGCGTTGGTCGTCAGGATCTGTCGCTTAGCAACTCGGCGACGCCAGCTGTGTTCGGCGCCGGCGCAAACGCTGACCAGACGATCATCGCTTCGGGTGTGAACTCGGGTACGGCCACTGCTGCCGGAGCCGGGGCTGATCTGGATGTTACAATTGCGTCTGTCGCCGCTGGTCATAGCTATCGACTCGTCCTTGACGACTCGGCAACCAACAACACGCTTGGTCAGCGTACGTTCGAGTATGTGGCAAGTGCTGACGACAGCGCTTCGTCGGTGGCTGCAAACCTTGCCAACCAGATGTCGACCTTCCTGTCGGCCACTGGCGAGACGAACTACTCGGTCTCCCGCGCCGATGGTGTGATCACGATCGATAACGCCTCTGGTGCTGCTCTCGCTGTGACAGCGACGGCGAGGACAGGTGGTACGGCTGGTACGACCACAGGTGGTCTTGGTAACCTTGCTACGGTCGATGTCACCACGGATGCTGGTGCAACGTCCGCTCTGACGGCCATTGAAGGTCTGCTGCAGACGTCGATCGACGCCGCTGCTGCCCTTGGTTCGTCACAGAAACGTATCGAAAGCCAGGGCGAATTCGTGAACACGCTGGTCGACGCAATGACGTCGGGCATCGGTGGTCTCGTTGACGCTGACATGGAAGCTGCTTCCGCGAAACTGCAGGCTCTGCAGGTTCAGTCGCAGCTTGGTGTTCAGGCTCTGTCCATTGCGAACCAGGCACCGCAGTCCCTGCTGTCACTGTTCCGCTAGTACTGATTGGTGGCCCGGGCGCATGATGCGCTCGGGCCATTTTCACATCATCGCCAGGAGGGCGTTTTGCATAATTTGGCATACAAGGCTTACGGGCAGGTCCAGCAACGCACAGCGAGTGACAAGGGTATCGAGCACGCGCTCTTCCTTCAGATCACCGAAGCGCTTGAAGAGGTTGCCCGATCCGACTCTCCCAGCCCGGCCGCCAAGGCAGACGCCATTCACAGAAATCAGCAACTCTGGACGCTTCTGGCGACCGATCTGTTGAATCCCGCGAATTCTCTTCCAATCGATTTGAAATCCAGACTCCTTCAGCTGTCGAAATTCGTGCAGAAGTCGAGCTTGGAAATTCTCTCAGGCGACGGCGATATTGCCGACCTGATCGAGATCAATCGCCCGATCATTGCCGGCCTCGCCGGTGCGGCGCAACCTGATGTACAAGGGGAGGCTGCCTGATGTCCGGACTCGTGCTGAAAATCGCGCCCGGTGAGCGTTTCATCGTCAACGGCGCCATTCTCGAAAATGGCGACAAGCCCGCCCGCATTCGTATTACCGAAGGCGACGTACGCGTTCTGCGCTGCCGCGACGCCTTGCGTCCTGAAGAGGTGAACTCGCCCTGCAAACAGATATATTATGCTGTCCAATTGTTGATTACGGGTGATCTGGAAGAAGGCGGCACGCTTCCGGCCATCGACGATGAGTGCTCCAAGCTGCTCGATGTTTTCAAGACCATCGACCCGGAACTCATTCCAACGCTTCGTTCCATGATCAGCCGCGGAAACTATTATTCGGCGCTCTGCCATCTCCGCCAGATACTGGTTATTGAGAACCAGCTCCTGGCGCGGATCAATAAGACTACCGTGCCAATCGAAGACATGAAGGTCGCCTAGGCCATGTTTCAGCCCGTCATTCCCCTGACCGGCAATAGTGGATGGAAGTTTCTCGAGGCGACTTATGATCGCCAGCTCGAAAGCCATTCCAACTCTGCGCAGGTCCGCCTGGACCGCGACTATCTCGTTGAAAAATTTTCAAAGCCAATCTCGGTCGAGAGCTTCCTTGACGACAGGCGATTGCTTCGTGTCGCTTTGACGTCGTTTGATCTGGGCGGCGAAGAATGGAAGCGCGGTTTCATCGACAAGGTGCTGACCGAGGTTGCTGATCCGGAAAGCACTTTTCTGGCGCGCCTGAACAATTCCAAATACACAGCCTTTGCAAACGCCCTGAAGCCGATCAGCGGAACGATCTACTTTTCGCCGGAAGAGGTGGCGGGTATTGCGGAGAACTTTGAGAGATCTTCCTTCAAAGCTGCGGTCGGTGAAGTCGATGACAACATGCGGCTCAGCCTGAACTACAAGACGGAAATCCAGAAAATCGCGGGCACAGGTTCAAGTGACGAAGCGATTCTCTACCGAATGTTAGGCGATGTCCCGACACGCACGGTACTCGAAGGTGCAACCAACCTGCCGTCTGACATCGGCAAGCTGCCGATTGAGCGCCAGGCTGTCATCCTGAAAGAGGCCCTGCAGCGCACATTCGGCATTCGCGAGATGTCAGAGCTCACGTCGACGGAGAGCGTCGATCGGGTGATTCAGAGATTCCACGCGATGCAATCCATCGCTGATGGCATGGCAAATTATTCTTCGGCGTCTGCTGCGTTGACACTGCTGGGCGGCAACGGCCTTGGTAGTCAGGGCAGTGCGAACCTTTTCCTCAGCCTGCTTTGATTAAAGCTCGATAGGCGTCGCCGGCATGGTCTGAATGTCCGGACTGCTTTCGGACTTCAGTATTTCCTCCAGCCGTGTGAACGCCGCCTTGATTCCGTTCTCATTTCGCGTGCCGGCATACTTATCCAGCTGAGAGAAAAGTGCGATCGCATTGTCCGCTTCGGCATCCTTGCCGAATTCGTAGAGGTTTGCTCGCAGCATGGGGGCGACTTCCTCGTACAGTGCGAACATCCGACGGCATTCGCGAATCAGAACATTTTCCGCGTCCGTTGCCGCATGCGGCAGACTGCGAGACACGCTGCGAAGAATGTCGATTGCGGGATAACGACCGCGTTCAGCAATGTCGCGCGCCAGAATAATGTGGCCGTCGAGTATTCCCCGGATCATATCGGCCACGGGTTCTTCCATGTCGGACCCGGCAACGAGTACTGAATATACGGCGGTTATATCGCCCTTGCCATCTGTGCCGGGGCCGGCCCGCTCTGCCAGTTCCGCGATCACGCGGACGGTTGACGGCGGAAAGGCATTCAGCGCGGGCGTTTCGCCAGCAACAAGAGCGGTCTCACGATGCGCTTCGGCAAAGCGTGTAATCGAATCAAACAGAAGCAGCACGTTCTGCCCCTGGTCACGGAAGTATTCTGCAGCCGTCATCGCGCAATAGGCGGCGCGCTTCTTGGCGCCGGGCGGTTCGCTGGCCGTGGCCGCCACGACCACGGTTTTGGACAGGATCGATTCCGGCAGAATGTTGCGAACAAAGTCGTTCACTTCGCGGCTGCGTTCGCCGACGAGGGCAATCACAACCCGGTCGGCTTCCATGCCGGCTGCAAGTGAGCCGAGAAAGGTCGATTTCCCGACACCGGATCCCGCGAAGAGTCCGAGCCGTTGCCCCCGACAAATTGGCAGCATTGTATCGGTGACCATCCAGCCCGATGGAAGACGCGGCCCGATGCCCCGTCGCGCGTGCGCAGGGAGGGGCGCTGCATGCAGTCTGCGCGGAATCGAGCGCGTCGCAGGAGGTGCAGTGTCTCCGCTGGTAATGTCTCCCCGATAGTTAATGATCTTTCCGAGCCAGTGATCGCCAGGCTCGATTCGCGCTTCCTGTTCAATCTGAACTGGATCGCCGATACGAATGGCGTCGCAGGGGGAAAACAAGAGCGCTGTCACGCTGTCGCCGGAGATGTTCAGGATTTCGCCGAGAACGGTAAAGCCCAGTTTTTCAATGACAATTTCGTTTCCAACGCCGGCCAATTCGCTGATGCCAGCAATTTTTATCACGCCTGGCGCCACGTCGGTGACAGTTCCCCAAAGCCTGAAAAGTTTCATTGATGAGGAGGTGGCAGCTGTTCGCATGGAACTCGGTCTTCACATGTAATTAACCCTTTCTTTAACATATATTACCAAACCTTGTGATGCGGTTAACCAAAGTGAATCAATCATGATTTCCGATCTACCCATGTTTCAAGTTTTGGGCGCCATGGCGCGCCATGCTGCCGAGAGCCAAAAGGTGAGCGCGACCAATATCGCGCACGCTGATGACCCCGGCTACAAGGCGGCCAGGATTGAATCGTTTGAGGCCTTCATGGCGCGCGCTGCGTCTGGCTCCGAACATGACGGCATGGCCTCAAACTTCAAGACGCTGCTGGCTGATACGCAGGCCAAACCAAACGGCAACACGGTGAGCCTGGAACAGGAATTGTTCAGTTCCGCTGAAGCGATGGGCCAGCACAATCTGGCACTCACCGCCTACACCAAGACGCTCGACCTGCTGCGGACAGCGATGGGCAAGGGACGCTAAGGGAAGCCAATCATGAATCCTCTCAAGGCAATCATGCAGCAAGCGGTCTCCGGGATGCAGCTTGAATCCCGCCGGATCACGGTTGCGGCGGAAAATATCTCCAATGCTGATACTCCCGGCTATCAGAAGAAAATGCTCCTCATCGAGCCAGAATTGTCGCCGGGCAGCCGGTTCTCTGCAATGAAAGAAATGCTCGACGAGACGCCTGGCCAACGAGACTACAACCCATCACATCCTATGGCTGACCCGGATGGCTACGTCACAATGTCGAACGTGTCTCTGGTCATGGAAATGGCTGACTTGCGTGAGGCCAACCGAACCTATGAGGCCAATCTCAACGCGTTCCAGCAGGCGCGGTCCATGTATTCTTCCCTGCTTGATATTCTGCGACGCTAGAAAGGCGATGTGAGATCATGTCTACAGTAAGCTTCAACGCCTACACGGCTCTGAATACGACTCGGCCAGCGGATACTGCCAAGGCTGCGACCAAGCCGGACGGCGACAAGAATGTCATTGCCGAAGGTATCAACGACTTCAAGGTTGCGCTCCAGCAAGCCGAAAAGACAACCATGCAAACGGCTGTCACTGGTGCTGATCCGCATGCGATGGTTGCCGCGTTGGCGAACGCAGAGCTGATGCTTGATGCGGCTGTCACCATCCGGGACAAAGTCGTCGAAGCGTATCAGGAACTCCTTCGCATGCCTGTTTGACGGCTGGAGGTCGCCATGTCCGAAGCAGAGATTTTCGAGATTCTACGCGCTCATATCTGGGGCGCGGCGATGATGGCAATGCCGATACTGGCATGCACCCTGATCGTCGGTTTCAGCATTGGTTTGTTGCAGGCTTTGACGTCTATTCAGGAAGTCACGCTGACTTTCATTCCGAAAATCCTTGCGGTCGTGATCGTGTTCTTTCTTTCGCTCGGCTACATGACCCGGCTCTGCCTGGACCTGTTCAATAATTCGGTACTTCCACTCATTTCAAGATAGGTCTCACGTGCCGTCATCGAACACCTTCGGCCTGGCCCGGCCTACATCATTGCTGGCCATCGGCTTGATGCTGGTCATCCTTGTGATGATCCTGCCCATCCCTGCCTGGGTGATGGATATTGGCCTGACCCTATCGTTTTCATTTGCGATCCTGATTTTCGCGACATCGGTGTTTATTGAGCGCCCGCTGGACTTCTCGTCATTCCCAAGCGTGCTTCTTGCATCGCTCATTCTGCGCCTGGCGCTCAACGTGTCGTCCACCAAGCTCATCATTGGCGAAGGTCATACCGGAACGCAGGCTGCAGGCGGGGTCATTGAGGGCTTCGCCATGTTTATCATGGGTGGAAACCTGTTCGTGGGCCTCGTTGTGTTCAGCGTGCTGGTCATCGTCAACTTCATGGTCATCACCAAAGGTGCGGGCCGCATGGCTGAGGTCGGTGCCCGTTTCGCCCTTGATGCAATGCCGGGCAAGCAATTGGCCATCGACTCCGATCTCGCCGTTGGTGCCATCACGCATGAAGAGGCCAAGAAGCGACGCCAGAAGGAACAGGAAGAAGCTGCCTTTCTCGGGTCGCTTGATGGTGCTTCCAAGTTCGTCAAGGGCGATGCCATTGCCGGCCTGCTGATCACGGCGCTGAATCTTGTCGCAGGCATCGGCATCGGTCTCACCGTGCACGGTCTCAGCTTTTCTGAAGCCTTGAGCAATTATTCGATCCTGACGGTGGGTGACGGCCTTGTGTCACAGGTTCCTGCCGTCATCGTGTCGGTTGCCTCCGCGCTGCTTCTTTCCAAGGGGCGCGAAGAAGGCGCAATCGATCTCGCGCTCGTGGCACAGCTTGGAAGTAACGTAGCCGCTCTGATGATTGTTGCCGGCATCCTGTTCCTCTTCGCGCTGTTCCCCGGCCTGCCTTTTGTCCCGTTCATGCTTGCATCGGCCGGCTTCGCGACAGCGTCTGTCCTTGTGCGCCGCAGGGATCGAGCAAAAGAAACAGAAGCGGAACTGGTACCGGAAGAGATCACGCCAGAGCCTTTGAAATTTGGCGACTCCATCCACGCTGACGAAATCCACCTCGAAGTTGCGCCAGACCTGGTGAACCTCGTCCTGCTTGGCGATAACGGGTTCGAAAGCCGCATCCACAAGATCCGCCGCTATATCGCTGAGGAGTACGGGTTCGTCCTGCCGCCGATCCGCATGACGGACAATCCGACTTTGAAAAAGAACGAATACCGGATCAGGATTCAAGGTGTTCGGCTCGATTCCGGCCTTCTGCGTCCTGGCTTTATCCTGGCGCTGATGGAAGATGACCAGTCCCCCCACCTGCAGGGAGAGAAGGTCAAGGAGCCCGTGTACAAGGCGGCCGCTCGCTGGTTGCCCAATGGTAAGAAGCAGGAACTCGCTGCCGCCGGTATTCCAGTTGTGGAGCCCATCGAGGTCCTCGCCACCCATATGCTCGAAGTTATCCAGTCGAACTTCTCGCTGGTCTTCACGCGTATGGTCATGCTCGACACACTCGACGCGCTTACCACCGTTACCGACAGTGACCGGGCTGCAGCCAATCGCAGATTCCTCGACGAGTATATCCCGACCAAAGTCACGCCCGAGATGCTTCTTTCGGTCGTGCGTCTTCTGCTCGAGGAGCGGGTCTCTATTCGCAACCTCTTCCTTATTATCGAGACGATTGCCGAAGTTAAAGCATCGACACCGGGCCTGCCGCGCATCGTCGAACTCGTCCGCCAGCGTCTCGCCTTCCAGATCGTTGATCGCCTTCAGGACGAACAGGGACGGCTACCACTCGTTCAGCTTTCATCGGCCTGGGAACAGAAATTCGCCCAGTATGAGGTCACCAACGAAAATGGCAGTTGCGATATCGCGCTCCCGCCGGAAATGTTTGGTGAATTGACGAATGAAGTGCAGTCAAAGCTGAACGAGGCCGCCAAAAAAGGTGTCATGGCTTCCGTGGCCACCTCGTCGCGGCGTCGCCGATTCCTTCAGACCGTACTGGTCAGCAAAGGTATCCGAAACTCGGTTCTGGCCTACGAAGAAATCACAGCAAAGACCAAGCCGTATATTATCGGCGTTGTCTGATGGCTGAGCTTATGGCCATGGGAGACTCGCTGGCACCATGGCTGGCGGTGTTCTTTCTCGTGGTGGCGCGATTGACGTTCATCATCTTCTTCATGCCCGGCATCGGCGAGCAGGTTGTGCCTGTGCAGATGCGCCTCATGATCCTGCTGGCTGTTGCAATGGCGCTCGCCAGCACCGGCGTGGTTGAGGCGCCTCCGTTGACGCCGCTGTCGGGTTTTGGCGGGCTCTTGCTCAGCGAAATCACTATCGGGTTCTGTCTGGGTGCTGTGCTGCGCGTTTCCGTATGGATGCTCAGTATCGCCGGCACGATCATTTCCCAATCCATTGGCCTGTCACAGCTTCTGGGTGTCGCACTGGAGCATGAGGCCCAAAGCCTGACAGCGAACATGCTCTCCATGGCCGGTGCAGCCATTCTCCTGTCAGCGGATTTTCACCTGACGGCCATCGCATCTCTTCTGCGATTGTACAGCGACATTCCTGTTGGCGCCTTGTCGGCCCTTGATTGGGACTTGTTGATCAATCGAAGCTTTTCGGCCGTCGGATTTGCCGTACTTCTGGCATGGCCCTTCGTCGCCGTGAACCTGCTGTATAACATCTGTCTCGGCTTCATCAACAAGGCCTTGCCACAGCTCATGGTGGCTTTCGTCGGCGCGCCGTTGATGATCGGAGGGGGTACGATCCTGTTCTCATTGTCCGTTATTGGATTACTCGTCGTGTGGAAAGACAGGGTGCTCCAGGTCGTCGGATGGTTGTAGGGTAACGCATGTCCGAACAGGAATCCGATAGCGGCGAAAAGGAATTCGATGCCACCGACTCCAAGCGCCAGCAGGCGCGGGAAGAGGGCAACGTTCCTCAGTCGAAGGAGGCGAATGCCTTTGCGTTGATAGCCGGCGTTCTGGGCGCCGGTGTGGTTCTGCAGGGCGTGATCGGGAACAGTATTTTCAACGAGTTTTCCGGCTTCCTGTATCATGCAGATGCCTATGCAAACGATGTGTTCACCGGTGGCGGATCACAGACAAAAACGTGGTTGTCCGCGGCGCTTTTGCAATTCCTGTCACTCTTTCTGATTCTTGCGGCAGTCGTTCTGGTCGCTCTGATTATCCAGCGGTCCATTTCGTTCTCGTTCAAGAAAATCCAGATGGACATGAAGAAGATTTCTCCGGCGGAGAATCTCAAGAAAAAATATGGCACGCGCGGTTTGACGGATTTCCTTAAGGATACCGTCAAGCTCGGCTTCGCCGGCACAATTGCGGTCGTATTCCTGTATCAGTTGGCGAAAGACTATTATTCAAGCAGCGCGATTGAACTCGGCCATTTCGCGACCTTCACCTTCAGCCAGGCGCTGAAACTGATCCTGTGGTTCCTGCTGTTTCAGCTGCTACTTGCTGCGCTGGATCTGCCACTTCAGCGGCGCCTCCATGAGAACAAGCTGAAAATGTCTCGCGAAGAGATGAAAAAGGAAATGAAGCAGAGCGAAGGCGATCCCCAGCTGAAACAGTCGCGCCGTCAGGCGGCGACCAAGATCTCCAAGGGGCAGATGCTCCAAAATGTGAAGACAGCAACAGTCGTTATGGTCAACCCGACCCATTATGCCGTGGCGCTGCGCTGGAACCCGGATGATAATCTGGCGCCTGTATGCGTCGCCAAGGGTATGGATCATCTGGCCGCCAAGATCAGGGAGCTCGCGGTCGAGAACAATATCCCGATCTTTCGCGATCCCCCTTCGACCCGCTCCATCTACAAGCTCGTAGACATTGACGAAGAAATTCAGCCCGAACATTTCGCCGCCGTCGCTGCGGCAATCAACTTTGTGGAAAGTGTGCGTAAGCACATGTGAGAACATCATGGTCAAACGCAAACCTGACTTGCAGAAAATTGTCTCGCTCAAGCGCCAGAAAGCGGAGCAGGATCATTACATTGCCCAGAAGGAACTCGACCGGGTTGGGGCTGAGGCACAGCGACTGGTCGAGACGCTGAGCGACCTGGATAAAACCCGCGACGATGTGGGCTCCCTCCTGCTGTCACATCAGAATGGTCATGTGACAAAGCTCATGCGGGATATCGATGCCTTGCAATCGTCGGTGTCCGAGCGGGAGGTTGAGCTTGGCAGTGTCCGGAATGTATTGCGCCGGGCGTTCGATTCGGAAGACCGTTTGAAGCGAATGAAAGACTAACGCTGCCATGCCGTTTAGCGCTCATGCGCCGTCGCCTAGGATGCTCTGCGAACGATCCATTCGTCATCAGTGTTGTGTGGCTTCGATGGCCCCGGTGCAGCCATCGTTTCAACCCTGTCTCGACCGTTCCGTTTGGCGTCATAAAGAGCCTTGTCGGCACGATCCAGCGCCGGGAGAATGTCCAGGTCAGATGCCTCTGGCGTGCTAACTCCCAGGCTGATCGAAATACTGAAGTCGCCGGTCTTCCCTGAATGGGTTTGGCGCTTGACGGATTCGCGCAGACGATCAGCAAGGATACTGGCTTTGTCCAAAGCGGTTTCCGGAAGCAAGACTGCAAACTCTTCGCCGCCAAGGCGCCCCACAAGGTCTTCGTCGCGCGTGCCATCGCTTATCGCTGCAACCAGCTTTTTCAGCACCTCATCACCGATACTGTGTCCGTGAGTATCGTTGATGGATTTGAAGTGATCGATGTCGATCATCAGGATAGACAGTTCCAATCCATGGCGGTGTGATCGCAGAATTTCCCTCTCCGCAAAGCGGTAGAAGGCGCGGCGGTTCAACACTTTTGTCAAAGGGTCCGTCATGGCGAGATCGAACAGGAAGCATTTTTCCTCCTCTAGCTCGATCAGGTCCTTCACCGCATAACGGCCTGCACTTCGCAGACAAATGTCCTGGCTGACGAGTTCGCCAAAGCTCAGGAGAGTCTTGCGTTCGTCACAGCTGAGATCTCGGGATGTTTGATCGATCAGACAAAGCGTTCCAAACCGCTTGCCATCAGGGTCGCTGAGCGGCGCGCCGGCGAAAAACACGATGTTGTCTTGGCCCATCATCGCTGTTTCGCGCGAGAAAAACGTGTCCTTGCGAACATCCGGCACCACAAACAGGGAGTCCGACAAATTTCCCTGCGCGCAGAATGCGACGAGTGGCCCCGCAGCGTCTGACGTGACGCCGTGTTGGGAATGATACCAGTGCCTGTAGCGCTCATTGAGAACCACGATCACTGTCGGGACGTCAAACACAAGTGCGACCGTCCGTGCGATTTGGCTGGCATCATACGACGCAGACCCGTTGAGTATCTGATACTTCTGCAGAACTTCGGTCTTCAGATTTTCGAATCGTGGTGGCAAGTAACTAAGCAATTTTTCTGTGTCCCCCAGAAATGCAGCCTCAACCATAAGAATAAAGTGTTTCACAGGGGTTATTCTATAGAAAATATCCGGTTGATTTGAAGCAACCAAAAGGAGTTACTTCACTCTACTGGTGATTGCCGAGGCCGCACATACTGTAATCAAAGCAACGATATGCGTTGCTGGGCGTGCCTTCACTGCGCGACAAATGCACAATTCCAACGGCACGAGTTTCCCAATTGGCACTCAGGAGGTTCGATTTCTTATGCCTTCTTCCGTTGGCGGAGGACGTACTTTGTTACTCAGTGCGGCCTCGTTCACTCCTTGAGTATTTTCAAATTCAAGAATCGGCCTGAACATGTCGGTTAGACGCTGTAACCTTGCCAGCGCTCGCGGGGTGCCATGGTGCGCCCGCATGGAAGACCGGATGGAGCGTAATTCGGCCGCGCGTTAACAGGCGCGGCCATTCCATTAAATCCGTTTACAGAAGAAGAGATTTTGTTAACCAGAGATGGTTGCTGAAGCATTGCATCTTAGCGATGAGTTCATGTTGTCTTGGCAAACCTATTTTGAGAACCAGGCAAAATAGAAAAAGCTGAATGGCCCACACAAACAAAAAATCGGAAGAGTTTGTGCCCGCATCGCGCTTTGCGCCGATGCGGACCTTCAGTGCTATATTCATGCTTGGCAGCGTCGCGGTTCTTGCGGCCATTCCAACGCCAGACTCGGTGCAGATTCAGTTGTGCGTTGCGACGATTGCGACTCTTTTTCTCATGGGCTGGCTGCGTCCTGCAGGCGGACCATTTCGTAGTTTCGTTTCTCTACTGATCGTGTTCACCAGCACGCGTTACATGATCTGGCGCGTAACCGAGACGATGCCCACAGATTCGCCACTGTCGATTGTTGGTGGTGTCTTTCTGCTTGGTGCCGAAAGCTACGGCTATATTCTTCTGCTTCTTTCCACGTTCCTGTCGGTCGACGTGTACAAGCGTTCGCCTCGTCCGGCGCCCATCGCAGCAGATTCCTGCCCAACCGTGGATATATTGATTCCAAGCTATAATGAGCCGGACGACTTGCTCGAAGTCACGCTGACGGCGGCGCTCAACGTCAACTATCCGGAAGGCCGTGTGAACGTGTACCTGCTCGACGATGGCGGCACGGTTGCAAAGCGAAACCAGGCAGACCCCCACAAGGCTGCTGAAGCGCAAGCTCGTTTTGATCATCTTCAGGAAGTGTGCGAGCGGCTTGGCGCGCATTACCTGACCCGCGAAAAGAATGATCACGCCAAAGCGGGCAACATCAACGCCGCGCTCAAGAATACCAACGGCGAACTGATCCTGATCCTTGATGCGGACCACGTGCCATCAACCGATATTCTGACCCGCACGGCGGGCTACTTCGTCGAAGACCCGAAACTGTTTCTTGTCCAGACGCCGCACTTCTTCCTCAACCCGGATCCGCTCGAACGCAACCTCGACACTTTCAGGAACATGCCAAGTGAAAACGAGATGTTCTATTCGGTCATTCAGCGCGGATTGGACGGGCTCAACGCCTCGTTCTTCTGCGGCTCGGCGGCGCTGCTAAGGCGAGAATACATAATGGAGATCGGTGGCATCCAGGGTGACACGATCACCGAAGATGCCGAGACGGCTCTTGAGCTCCATGCGAGAGGCTACCGAAGCGCCTATGTCGACCGCCCGATGGTCGCCGGACTATCGCCCGAGACCTTCTCGGGCTTCATTGTTCAAAGAATGCGCTGGACCCAGGGCATGGTCCAGATCTTCCTTTTGAAGAACCCGCTCCTCAAGAAAGGGCTCACGTTCGCTCAGCGTATCGGCTACTTCAATTCCTGTTTCTACTGGTTCTTCCCACTTGCGCGCATGGCCTTTATTCTTGGCCCGCTCCTGTATCTCCTGTTCGGTGTGCAGGTCTATGTCGGCGACTTGTCAGACTTCTTGATGTACGGTCTGCCGCACATTGCCGGCGCCCTGATGCTGTCATCCATCCTCTATGGTCACACCCGCTGGGCTTTTGCTTCGGAACTCTACGAAGTTATCCAGGCCATCCATTGTTCAGGCGCCATTCTGGAAGTGCTGCGCAATCCTCGGTCTCCCAGCTTCGCCGTGACGCCAAAGGGTGAAAACCTGGACGAGAGCTTTGTGTCGCCTTTGGCGCGGCCCTTTTACATTCTGATCGGACTGGTGTGTCTGGGTCAGGTGGCTGGGCTTATTCGCTGGTTCGTCGACCCGGTGGGAGCCGGTGTCGTGTCGGTGCTCCTTTTCTGGAATACATTCCATCTTCTGCTCCTCGTCTCGGCGCTGGGCGTCCTTTATGAAAAGTCGCAGCAACGCGTCTTCCCGCGGTTCGAGACAGATCGCGATGTCGATCTGACCTATCTGGGCGTAACCGTCCCGGGCAATATGACCGACATCTCAATCACGGGCGTCGGCGCGCTCGTTCCCTTCGGCGAAAGCAAGCGTTTCGAAGTCGGAGATATGTTCCAGGCTGATGCACGCGAACTGGGCGCCTCTTCACCCTCCATACTGGACCTCAGGGTCCTGTCGGTTTTTGACCGCCCGGAAGGCCAGAAGCTTGGCCTCTCCTTCGTTATTCAGTCACCCGAACAATGGTCCGCCGTTGTCTCGCTCATGTATGCGCGCAGCGAGAACTGGAAGACCTTCCGCGATGGCCGGGCCAAGTCCGACCATATGGGCGCCAAGATTGTTGGCCTCGTCCGCTCCAGTCTGTCTCACGCAATCAACCATATTCAAGCCGTTACCCGGGAAGCCCGCTCATGATCTCCTCTCTCCGCTCAACCGCCCTTGCGATTGTGCTAGCCGCAGCGCCGCTCGCATCACCCGCCATAGCACAAGAGGCTCCGTCGGTTGACGCAGTCTATGACATCTATGCCCGCTTCCGTGATGATCCCCAGATCACCACAGATCGTCTTGAGAACGGCCTGTGGCGGGCCCGCCTGCCGCTCGCCGCACTTCGGTCAGAGCAAGGCTCCATCCGCCTCAACGGTGCAAAAGCGACCGAGGCAGTGTCCTTTGCCGTCGCGCCTCAAGCGGATATTCAATCGGCACGTTTGATTCTGCGCCATGCCAGCGGGCGCGCGCAGGAAGGCACCAAGTCGCAATTGCGTCTCGACCTTAATGGTCGCTTCATCGCCCAGGTGGATGGCGTCACGGAACGCGCCGCTGCGGTCAATGAGGTCGTACTCGATCCAGCGCTGGTGCTGTCGGGGTTCAACACCCTGCGTATCGATGCGGTCCAACGCTATACCTATGGTTGCCAGGATCCCGACGCCGCTGAACTCTGGACTGATGTCGATACGTCCCGCTCATATGTCGAAGTCATATATGCACGTCACGATTTCGTCGGCTCGCTGGCCGATCTGAACGCGCTGATCACGGCCGGTGTCGGCGGCGTCGAAACTCTTGGCATTCTCGTCGGCGACGGGGAGATGAATGCAGATAATCTCCGCTGGGGCACGATGGCCTCGCAGGCCGTTGCAAACCGGCTGGCCTATCGCCTGCCAGAGATTTCCCGTTTCGAAACAACCGCGCTCGCCGATACGGTCCAAGGCGCAGACCTTGTCGCGATTGGCACGCCGGAACAAATGGCGGGTATTGCTCCTGCCCAACTCGCAGACCTGAAGGGCGACGAGTCATGGCTGTCGATCAGCCCGTCGCCTGCCGATCGTTCTCGCTTCCTCATCATTGCGGCGGGGCGAACGCCCGCCGCCATTGAAGGCGCTGTGCGCGCCCTTGCGATGGGTGATTTTCCCATGTCCGATACGAACGCGATGGTTCTGGCTCCCTCTGAAATTCCAACTGGCGCAATTCTGCCGAAGAAGCAGCCCTTACGGACTGACGCGAAATATACATTCAGGGATCTGGGTGTGGGCAACGCCTCGGTCCTCGGCCAGCAGCGCGGCGAATTCGGGCTGGATTTCGAATTGCCTGCTGACGTGCGGTTCGGGGCGGGCAGCGAAGTCCTGCTCTCTCTGGATTTTGCCTATGGTGCCGGTCTCGATGACAAATCCGTCGTCAATATTATCGTCAACGACGAATTCCAGCGCGCTGTCCGGCTGACCAATCCGGACGGTGAAGTGACGCCTGGCTATCAGATGCCGCTTTCGACTGGTGCTCTGCGCCCAGGGCGTAACCATGTGGCCTTTGAGGTAGAGCTTTCGACCGAGGCCGAAGGCGAATGCACATCGGGCAGCATGCGCCATCTCGCCTTCATTCTGAAGGATACGTCCACGATGACGCTACCTTCGGCAGAGCAATTCGTCGAGTTGCCGAATCTAGCATTGCTGTCAGAGTCTGGATTTCCATATTCTGGTTCTCAATCGGCGAAGTTTACTATTCTCGCCACAGACACAGACAGTGACACGGCCACGGCTGTGTGGACGCTGGGCGCGAAGCTCGGGCAAATTCATGGCGCTGTGTTCACCGACACTGATTTCGGTTTTGGTCTGCAACTGCCAGACGCGCACACGCTGGTTGTGGGTGCCCGTACCGGTCTTGTTGGATTCCTGCCGTCTGAGTTGAGCATGTCGAGCCAGCTCACCGGCGGATCGGCAGACGGCTTTACGCGCGCCTTCAAATCGGTCGATCTTGGAGACAATGGCTTGCTCATAGAAGGCCAGTCGCCAGAGTATCCGGGCCGGCTTGTCACGCTCGTTACGGCAGAATCTGGCCCTCAACTTGTCGCGTCCGCGCGCTCGCTGGTCCAGCCCAGCCACTGGAGTCAACTGAACGGCGGGGCGGCTATCTGGCGGAGCAACGCCGCGACAATCGTGACTCAGGAGCCCGGTGCAACATTCGAGATCGGCAACATGCGGCCTGCTGAAATGGCGCGCTTGAAAACAGGCCGGGCCTCATGGGGCTGGGTTCTCACCATCGCAGCAATCCTCTTCGCTCTGGCCTCCGGCCTCGCACTGATCGCACGCTACATGCGTGATCGGATGAATGAAAAATGATCCGGGCCGGTCGCCTCCTCTGCACGGCTGCGGTCAGTGTGCTTGTCGCCTTCACCGGCGGCGGCTTCACTGCGGCGAATGCTCAGGCTGCGATGGCGAATAATGCTGAAGGCGTCTTCACCATAGGCATCCCTTCAGGTGATGACAGACAGGAGCCGATTGTAGATCACACCGAGCCCGTTGCGCCTGCAGCAGCGCAGGTCCAGGCAATCTGGGATCTCGGGTCAGCGGGACAGTGGGATTCGGCTGTGCGCCTGATGGCGTCGCTGGAAGACACGCACACCACATGGAAGGCGCCGGCCGACCTGAGAGCCTATCTTTCTTCTGGCCGAAGGGATGAGCGCATCCGTGCTGCGTTGGCGGCAAGAAAATGGTCTGACGCATTGGCGTTGCTTCCGGCTGCCGGCGCGCGCACATGCGACTCGCCTCTCCACCTCTGGTCTCGCGCGGAGGCATTGGAGGGGCAGGGTGATCAGGCGGCTCTAACCGCTTTCTACGTTCATTTTCTGACCCATTGCGACGATCCCGAAATCGTTAAAGGACTGACGGATCGGAGTCTCCGGGTTCTGGATGCCGATGGCCTCTCAACGATTGCCAAACTGGAATCCCTCAAGAACAGTCACGACCCCGCAATGATCCTTGCGCACAAACGCATCCTTCGCGCAGCAGACTGGCGCCGGTTCGAGGCAGCGGTCGCAACCGGCGATCTTCAGGCGGCGCAAATACTCGCCAGCCATTCGAATGATCCGCGCTTGCTCGCTCAAGCTGGCTGGACATTCCTTGAATCCGATGCGGACCAAGCCGCCGGCTATTTCGAACGGGCCCTTTCGGTTAGGGCGGATGAAGAAGCCCGTCGCGGCCTCGTCATGGCAACGCTCGCTGCTGGAAATATTCCGTCTGCGCGCCACATTATCGCGCAATCATCTGAACCATCGCAACTGGCAGACCTTGCCGCACGTGTTGATCTGGGTGATGCCGCCGAGCGTCGCGCATCAGGCGACTGGAAGTCGGCTGTGAGGCTCGCCAGCCGCGCATCTGCGCAGGCCGCTGAACTCTCGGAAGCGGCGCAATTGATTTCCGGGGGGGCACTGCTGGATGCTGCCAGCGCGGCTTATGAGAATGCCGCCTACGGGCGCGCCCGCACGCTGGCGCAGCAGGCTGCCGACTATCCGCCCACGCGGCGTTCCGGGCTGATGCGCGCAGCATGGTCCGATCTGCAGCTCGGCAACGCGCCCGATGCGGCTGCAGCCTTCAGTCGCCTTTATCTTGAGACACCCGACGCAGAAGCCGCAGAAGGCTACGCTCTGGCTGCTGAGCAGACCGGTGATCTGGACACAGCTGCTGCCCTCGCCCGCACACTGGGCGGCCCACTCGGCGCAAAAGTCCAGGCACGCTATGCGGCGGTCGCATTCAATCAGGGTGACTACCTCACAGCGCGCGCCCACGCGCCAGATTCCTATGATGCGCTCGAAGGGCTGGACAGCACTTGGTATCGTCAGGCGATTTCGGCGCGAAACCAGAGTGGAACCAAGGGCGAAAACCGTCTCAGCGGTTTCGTCTCCACTACATCTGTCGGCACCACGCGCGGCGTCAATCGTGTCGAGGCCGGTCTGGCAGTTTACACGCTTGATCCTGGCGTCAGCACTTCGCCTGCAACCGCGTCCTCTCGGGAAACCGTCGCCGCCCCCTATCTCGCCTGGAGCCGGGAAGGCGACACCAGCCTTGCTGCGCGCCTCGGCCTCATGCCTGTAGGCACCGATGCTGATCCCGTTCTGACAGGGGAGATTGCGATTGCCCGCGAAGCCGAAGGCCGGGCAATCGAGGCCCGGGCCTATGTGCGCCCAAAAACTGACAGCGTGCTGGCGCTTGCGGGTCAGACAGACACCGACGGGAACACGTTCGGACGTGTGACGGAAACAGGCGCTGCAGTGCGCGCGCGCCTGTCGGTAGGCAAGGTGCACTCTGTTCAGGCGGACGTGTCTGCCGCGCGGCTCGAGGGCGAGCGTGTCGACTTCAATACGATGGTTTCAGCTGGTGTTGCCGCATCGCGCTCGATCAAGCGAGACGGATTTGCCTATCTCGTCACAGGACCGTTCTACCAGTTCCAGTCCTATGACAGGAACACGAACTTTTTTACGCTCGGCCATGGTGGCTATTTCAGCCCCCAGTCTTTTCATCGCGCAGGCTGGTCGGCCAATGCCCAGACTGATCCGCTCAAAAGCTGGATCGTCAAGGCGGATGTCGCCGTCGCTCACGAGTCGGTGGAGGAAGACCCTGCACGGGTCAATCCACTCTTGCCCGGCCCTCAATCGCTCATTGGCGGAAGCGACAGTACGGGCGTCGCAGGCGTTCTCGATCTTGCCATCGCGCGGCGCGTGAATTCCGATGTCCTCATTTCAGCCAACTTCTCGGCCATTGCGTCGCAAGCCTATGACGATGTGCGTGTCGGCGTCGCGCTGACATGGGTTCCGGGTGGCCGCGCGGGCCTCGTGCGGACTGACCTGCCAACCGATCCATTTAATCCCGGTTCCTGGATACAGCCATGAATATAGATGCCCCCTCCGAACGCAAGAATCGCGGCGTTCAACTCTCCCAACGGCTGGAACGCAGTGATCCCTTCCTGATGCGCGCTGTTCGGGCCGTTGCACTTATCGGTTGCATGCTCGGTATGCTGATCTATTCGTTGCAGGTGGTCCGTGAGGATACTCAGACCAATCGGCGCGCGCTGACAAAGGCGGCCACTGTTGGCCAGGTTGCTGCAGAAGCCGACATCGCCCGGATCAATGCGGCAGCGGTTGAGGCTGCGCCGCTTATCGCGGCCGCGATGGCTGAAGGTATGTCGCCTGCCGAGCAGCGCACACTCAAGGAAAATGTGACGGACCTGCTTGCGTCCACGCCTGTCTCAGCGGTCATTGTCTTCGGCGCCAATGGCAAGCCTGCCAATACCTTCGGGCAATTGCCGGCGGATGCAGCGGGCGCAATCAGCCCGAGGTCGACCAGCCGTCGGGCGGGCGGCGAACTTCTGGATCTCGAACTGGTGGCGCTGTCAGCGGGGCGTGCAGCCTATTATCGTAACTTGCCGATGGCGAACGGACAGCAGGTTCAGGCGGCCATGGTTCTAAGGACCAATGCCTTCCAGTCGGCTCTGCAGATCGGTTCGGCCGCTGGCCATGATTGGCGCGCCGCACTTCTGAACCGGGACGGTGAAACCGTCCTGACCGCGGCCGCTGATCAAAGCGCGTTTGACCGGGCAGATGCCGATCTCGTCGTTTCCGCCCTGGGCTGGCGCCCGCTTCACGCAGATGAATCCACAGCGGCTGACCGTGGCATCGGTCAGACCGGCGGCACATTTGTAGAAACGCGCGGCGTCGCCGGCGACATGCTCCAACTTGCTTATGTGGGTGAAGCTCCCTCGGTCGTCGCAGTGCTGGCCGATCGCCGCTATCAGTTCCTGGCGCTGTTCGGTGCCGCCATGTTGGCCGTCCTGCTCGCTATTTCGATTATCCAGAACGAGTGGCAGCGCCACGACCGCCACGTTCGCGACGCAGACCTGACGGCCGCGCGTGCCGAGATCACCTGCGACCTGTTGGCCGCTGGCGTCATCGACTGGTCGGTCTCTGATGGTGTCGTCGACTATTCCGAAGGCTGGGCCGAGATGTTCTCGCAGGGCGACGAGCCGACCTCCGAGGAGATCTTTGACTGGATCGCCCGGATCCACCCGGAAGACCGTCACGATGCGCGCGAAGCCTATCAGGCCATGCTCGAGGGTGCGCAATCCGAGCTGGTCCACCGCATGCGCATTCGCATGTCATCCGGTCTTTGGGTGCAGGTTGTTGAACGCGGCCGTGCCATTGCGGCGGCCGATGGCAGCGTCAAGCGGATCGTTCTGGTCCAGACAACCGAACCAGTTGACGGCAGCGCGCTGCGCAATGCCTTTGGCGGCGCGACCCTGCCGGATGCCCGGGCGGTCTAGAGCCGCCGCATCACTTCGCTCGCCCAGTCAGGAACCACATCGCTCGCCTTGCCATAACGGGCCTCGTCAAAAAAGCTGGCCCCGTCCGAAGGTTCGAGGTTCAGTTCCAGCGTCCGTGCACCGGCCCGGCGCGCCATCTGCACAAAGCCGGCGGCCGGATAGACGTTCCCGCTGGTCCCTATCGACACGAACAGGTCAGCCCGCGCAAGCTCCGTTTCGATTTCATGCATGTAGAGCGGCATTTCGCCGAACCAGACGACGTGCGGCCGCATCAGGCCCGTTGCTTCACAAGTCGGGCAGGGCGTTTTGACGCTGATATCATCGGGCCAGCGCACAACACCCCCGCATGCTTCGCACCGCACTTTCAACAGTTCGCCATGCATATGTAGCACGTTCTGGCTGCCGGCCTGCTCGTGCAGGTGATCGACATTCTGTGTCACCAGCGTGAATCGCCGACCGGCTGCCTGCAACGCGGCTTCCAGCTGTGACAGTGCCAGATGAGCCGCGTTTGGCTCGGATGTCTTCAATTGGGCGCGGCGGGAATTGTAGAAATCCTGCACAAAGGCAGGATTGCGGGCAAAACCCTCCGGCGTGGCCAGATCTTCCAGCGGATACTTCGTCCAGATGCCGTCCACATCGCGGAATGTGCCCAGTCCGCTTTCAGCGGAAATTCCGGCACCGGTGAGCACAACGATACCGCGCTGCGCGTAAGCATTGGACATGTGGAAGGCCTCGTCATAATCTAAACACAGGGTTAATTTACGGGACCGGGGATTAAGTTGGCAATTGTAGGGGACATTCTGACATGCTGCCGAACCTGACCGGAAAAACCACCAGATACGCAATCGGTGCTGTTGTTACCAGTTTTCTGCTGCTCGCCGCCTGCGATCAACAGGATACGCGGCTCGAGCGGGCCCGCGAACTGGCCGACGCCACGCTTGACCAGATCAGCGGCCGTGCCGTTGTTGAACCGGGCGCTGAGCAGACCCTGCTGGCTGCATCCGTCGCCGACCGTGCCATTGCAGGCACCGTCGTCAACGAGATCGCCTTCAAGGCGGAAAGCGAACGGGCGCGGTTCGCCATCGGCTCGATCATCGCCAAGCCCAAGGACATCCAGACGGCTTCCCTCGATGAGGAAGACGCCCTGTTCATGGAGGAGGAGTTCTTCGAGGACGTCGAGCCGGACATGGCAATAATGGAAGAGGCTCCCACGGATGCGGGCGAAGCCCCCGTCATGGCGGCCCCACCACCACCTGCCGCAGCACCCGGCGAAGTTCGCCCGGCACGTCTTATGCCGACAGTGAAGCTCGATCCGAATGCGCCACAGGAAACCCGCAACGAAATCGCGAAAGCGACGCGCGAACTTGAACAGACCGCTGCTTCAGAGCCCGCACCTGCCCCACGCACACGCAGCCTGACGCCTCGGTCGATGGAAGCTGTCCCGGCCCCTCGTCGTCTGGCGGCCAAGAAAATGGCCCGTCGTTCGGTGATTACGGGTGATGCGATCCGCAAGCAGCAGGATGCCAATTCCGTCATGCTCGATACGCTGTCCAAATATGGAATGGACGGTCAGGTTGCCCTGTCCCGTGAAGGCCAGATGGTCATCCAGATCGGCGCAGATGGTGCAGATCCGACCCAGTTCACACCAGAGAAGATTGCGGCCGTGCAGGCCAGCTTCCTGGCGATCGACGATGGTGCAGGTTGTCCTGAAACGACAGACCTTGTGACAGTGCAATCCAATGCTGCCCTCGCAACCGAGTGCATCGTGAAGGACCTGCGCGAGTCCGGACAGTTCGAATATGTCGAGAAGGACTTTATCTTCGAGAACCAGTTCGTTCGGCGTCCCCGCCCAACGGACCCAGGCACCAGCCCCGGCACGACACCGCCCACTGACACGGTTCCCGGCGACACGCCTGCAACCCCTGTGACACTGACAGACGTCACGCCCAATGATCCGCTCTGGAGCCTGCAATGGAACTTCCAGAACAATGGTACGGGCGAAGGCAAGTCGGCGGGCGGTGCCGGTTTCCAGGAATTCTGGACCAAGCAAGCCAACGAAGGATCTGATCAGGTCGTTGTCGCAGTCGTCGATACCGGACTCCAGATGCAGCATCCGGACATCAAGGATTCGCCAAACGTTGTCCCCGGTTGGGACATGGTCTCCGACCCACGCATGGGCAATGATGGTGATGGCCGCGACGCTGACGCCAATGACCCCGGCGATATGTGCGATCCGTCCCAGCCCTTCGCAGCTGATACATTCCACGGCACGCATGTGGCTGGCACCATAGGTGCAGCAGCATCAAACAATGCCACCGGCGTGGTAGGGGGCGCCTGGAACGTGAAAATCGTCCCGGTGCGCGCGCTCGGCAAATGCGGTGGCCGCCTGTCTGATATCAACGACGCCATTCGCTGGGCCGGTGGTCTTATTCCCGGTGAAGACTCGTCGGGCAATGAAGTATGGAATGACAATCCGGCGGACATCATCAATCTGTCCATTGGTCTGTTCGAATTCTGCCCGGCTTCGCTGCAGGACGCGATCGACTCGGTCACGGACCGCGGCGTGATTGTTGTCTCCGCTGCAGGCAATGCACGCATCTCGACCGAGTTTTATGCGCCGGGCGGCTGCCGGAACGTTATCTCGGTTGCGGCAGGTGATGCGCGCGGCCAGATCGCGCCTTACTCCAATTTCGGGCCGAACGTGACCGTCATTGCACCGGGTGGCGACCTGACCCGTGATGACAATGGAGATGGACGCCCTGATGGTGTCCTTTCCACCAAGGCCGCCAGCAATTGCTATGATCCGGTCACGGGCGAAGGCGTCGACACCTGCTTCTATGCCTACGAACAGGGCACCAGCATGGCAGCGCCACACGTCTCTGCTGCGCTGGCCCTCCTGAAGGCTCGCGCACCTGATGCCACGCCAGCGGAACTGAAAGCCACGCTGATCGCTGCGCTTGATCCGCGTGAACCGCTGCAATGTTCGGGGTCATGTGCCCTCTATCCTGGCACGACGCCGATCCCGGGCAGTCCGGACATGTGTGCCCGGCCATGCGGCGGCTTGCTGAATCTCGCAAATGTGCCTCTGCTCAGTTCTGCCGGAGGCACTCAATAGGCATGGCGGGACTTCGCTCTCCCTTTCATTTTGGCGGCCCGCTCGGCCTTGCGGGCCTCACTCTGCTTGCGGGGGCGACTGGCCTCTTTGTGCTGGCCGGTTCGCCGGATGAAGGCGACCAGCCGGCTGTGACGATCTCGGGCATGTCCGATGCGCAACCGGCCTCTCCGGCGGATGACCGCGTCGATCGGGCGATTGATCCATTGATCGGCACAATGCCGGCCGTCCCTGCGCCGCTCGATTCAGCCGATAGGCCAGTGGACGAACCCATCGCCCAGCCCGAACAGGCTGGTCCGAACGTGATCACGGCACAGGCCAAGGGTGCGGAAGTCACGTTCATCGTGCGCATCAAGGGCGCCCCGGAAATTGATTCCGTGGCACGTCTCTACAAGAAAGACCCGGCAGCGGCGGAACAGGCTTTTGCCGAGTATGTGCGCCGTACGCCGGAGCTCAAGGATTTCTCGCTCGTTGGTGCCAGCTATTCCGGAGAGGTCAAGCTGGCCTACCAGATGCCGATGGGTGTGGAACCGACCCGTGCGGAGATCCGTTCGGTGCAGGATAAAATAATGGCCGTCGACGGGGTGGCCTATGCCGATCCCGATTATGTTGCCCATCCCGGGAAGGAAGACTGACAATGAACACGCCCAGCACGATCGCCCTCGCAGCGGTCCTCGCCTTTGCCCTGACAGGCTGCGATCGGTTGAAAGCGCCGGATACGTCCTCCGATATCGCAGCGGCGCCTGCTGCGGTTCCGGCAGACACCGCAGACGTGTCGGCGAGCGACCCCGAAGGTGTTGTGCGGCCGCAAGCGGTCGAAAGCACGGCCGGGATTGACTGGGACGCCGCCCGCCGCGACATGGCCTCCGTGCCCAGCGACGAGCGCGGGCAGGGCAGTTTTCAGGTTCAGTCCGGCTCACAGGCGGCACCTGTGCCGGTTCTGTTGCCCACAGGCATTGTTGTTCCGCAATCGGCTGAGGGTGGCGTCAAGTTCCAGCCGATGAGCGACGGCTATTTCGCCACCTATCCGGGGGTCGATTACGACATCGTCGTCAACGGAACGAATGAAGTCATCGGTGCGCGTGACGCAGGCGACACGACGGTCGATACTGACCCGAAATTCGTCTCCACGGCATCCGGTGCACAGGTCATATTCTCGCGCTATGGTGCCGACTATCTGATCGAATTCGAATGCAAGAACGCAACGGGCGCGTCCCCAACCTGCATCACTGAAGACGACGCGCTGGCGATCGCGCGCAAACTGGTTATCGCGGGGACACGCTGATGCTGAAAAAGGTCTCGTTCGTCCTGGCGGCTTTTGCCCTGACCGGTCTGGCGGCATGTGACTTCGTCCGCTTCCCGGGTGATGGCGGGCCGACACCCAGCACGCCTGAACCTGGCCCGGCCGTACCGCCCGGAGCCCCCGGACCGCCCCCTCCCGGCACACCTGTCGACAATCCCTATGACGATCCGGACACGACCACACCAGACACGGCAGATTCGCTTGTTGACCCCGATGCGCCCGATGCCGATCCGGTTTCCACCGATGATCCCGTCACGCCTCCGGGCACAGATGTCGACGTGCCCACCGATACCCCCGTTGATGTTCCGCCGGCAACAGATCCCGTCGATCCGTCAGACAGCAGCGATACGACGCCCGACGTGACCGATACGATTAACGAGCCTGTTACGCCGCCCACTGACCCGGTAGACTCCCCAGTCATCGCCCCCGTTACCCCACCTGTTGACCCCGTCACACCCCCCACGCCTGACCCCGTGCCAGAGCCGGTATTCAGCTATCATGCGCCCGGTGCATTGCTGCCCGGCACAGGGCAGGGCTCGCTCGACCAGATCGTGCACGCGCCCGACATCGTCTTCCCGATCGCCAATACCCCGGCCTATCTGCAGTCACAGGTGTTCACCTTTGGCGGCGGCGTTGGCGGCGGCGACCAGTGTGATGCCCGCAACTACGCCTACCCCTGGCGTGACAATTTTTGCGAAACCCGCAGTGCCAATCGCGGCTCTCCTCTTTGCCCCGCCCAGAAAATCCATCAGGGACAGGACATCCGCGTCGGAACGCCCGCCCAGTGCAACACCATGCGCCGCACAGCCAAGGCTGACCGCACATTGCACGAAGTCGTCGCTGTTGAAGATGGTGTGATCTCGAATGTCGGCAGTTATTCCATCAGTCTTCGTGCTGGTGGCCGTATCTATAAATACCTCCACCTCAACATGGCTAAACTCAAGGTGAAGACAGGCGATTCCGTCACCGCTGGCCAGTCGCTCGGCTATGTCTCGAATGATTTCGGCGGCTCGGCGACGACGTTCCACCTGCACTTCGAGATCGTCCAGAACACGGCTGATGAGGGCTGGATCTATGTCCCGCCCTACCTGTCACTGGTTGAAGCCTATGAGCGGCGAGAGAATGGCCCAGGCGAAGAGGTTGAACAGAACGTGGCTGTTGCCTCGGTCCCTTTCGTCATTCCTGAAGGCATGGAAATCGTCGAATAAGCTCAGGCAGGTTTGAAGGTCAGCGCGACGCCATTATTGCACCAGCGCTGCCCGGTCGGCGCTGGGCCATCTTCGAACACATGACCCTGGTGCCCCAGGCACCGCGCACAATGGTATTCCGTGCGTGTGTAGATCAGCTTGCGGTCCAGGCTGGTTGCAATCGCTCCCGGCATCACATCGAAAAAGCTCGGCCAGCCCGTACCGCTGTCGAATTTCTTCTCAGATGAAAACAGGGGCAGGTCACAGCCGGCGCAATGGTAAGTGCCCTCGCGCTTTTCTGCGTTAAGGGGCGAAGTAAAGGCACGCTCTGTATCGGCTTTGCGCAGGACGTTAAAAGCGGCTGGGTCGAGGCGCTCTTTCCATTGCTCCGTCGATAGGGCTCGCCATTCGTTCCCAGCATAGGTGTCAGCAGGTCCGGACTTGTCCGCTCCGGCTGACGAGCAAGCGGCGACAGCAAATGCGGCAGAGCCGGACAGGAGAAGGGCGCGTCGGGAGATTCGATGTGTCATGCGTTTCATACGCTCACATTTAGCAATCAGTTCAGACACACGACAGACACAAGCCCGTGAGCCCGTCAGACGCTGTCGTCCACCCAGACTTCCCCGTCCAGATCATCCAGCTTGCCCTGAAGATGCGCCCTCACATCCTGAACGGCCTGATTATACACGGCCGGTCCCATCGCTTTCAGCATCAGGTCGACAATTTCGACAGCGCGGAATGCGCTCAGCTGTTCATCGAACTCGGTCCTGAATTTCTGCTGGACGAGTCTGCATAAAGCGTCACGGCGCTCTGGTGTGAGGGTGATTTCCTTCACTGGTCCGTTTCGACCTCCGGCAATGGATTCCGGCCAAAGTTTACGGCGCCGGAATCCTGCCCGGCATCAATGATGGCCTTGCGGATCGTCCGTGCCCGCGAAAATTCCCGCATCAACATATCGCCATCGCCCCAGCGAATTGCGCGTTGGAGAGCCGCTAGGTCTTCGGAGAAACGCCCCAAGCATTCCAGCACGGCGTCCTTGTTATTGAGAAACACGTCGCGCCACATGACAGGGTCCGATGCGGCAATGCGAGTGAAGTCCCGGAAGCCACCAGCGGAGTATTTGACAACTTCGCCCTGTTCCACTGTTTCCATGTCAAAGGCGGTCGACACGATATTAAACGCGATCAAGTGTGGCAGGTGGCTGGTAATGGCCAAAACGCGGTCATGCCGCGCAACATCCATCGTCTCCACCTTTGCGCCGAGCGCCTGCCAAAAGCGTGTCAGTGCATCAACGGCCGACAGGTAGTCGGTGGCCGTGTCCTCGCTGGGCGTCAGGATATGCCAGGCATCCTTGAACAGGGTCGCAAACCCCGCTTCAGGGCCAGACTGTTCGGTGCCCGCAATCGGGTGGCCGGGGATGATGTGAACCCGTCCGTCACTTGCGGCGGCCAGCGCAGCGGCTGCTTCCCCCTTCACCGAACCGACATCTGTCAGGATGGCTCCGGCCTTCATGTGCGGAACCGTTGCCGCCGCAACCGGGTTGAGGGCGCCCACAGGCACGCACAGGATCACACAGTCTGCAACTGCGACAGCAGCCTCAAGCGTCTCCGTGACCTTCCCCAGCCCCAGATCAGCCGCCCTGCGCCGTACATCGTCGTTGGAATCATACAGGCTGATAGAATCGGCTGCATGGTACTCTGCAGCGGCGCGTGCAATCGAGGCACCGATCAGTCCGGCGCCGATAATTGCGATAGAAGGAAATACTGGTTCAGGCATACGGGGCACTCGCGTTCAGGCAGTCTGCGCTGTTCTGGTGTGCAATGGCAGGGCCGAGGTCAAGTGCGGTTGCGCGTTAATCGAAGGCGGGCGTGCCCGCAGAATGGTCGTAGCGACGGTTTGGCGCGGATTATATCCTGTCACCCTGTACTACATGTGACGCGAATGGATGGAGACTGACATGCCAAATACTTCCCCGATACTCGCGGGTCTTCGCCTGCGTTGCGGAAAGTGCGGGCAGGGCAAACTCTATTCGGGTTATCTCAAGCTGAATTCCGCTTGCCCCGTCTGTGGGCGCGACATGACCGGGGCAGATACGGCAGATGGCCCCGCCTTCTTTGTCGGCTTTGGCGTGCTGGTATTGCTGGCGCCGTTTCTGTTTTTGCTGCCGATGAGTCCACTGCCAGTCGTCGCCAAGGCCTTTGCCTTCGCCGCGCTCTGCGCCGTGCTTATCGGGCTTTGCCTGGTCCTTTTGCCCATCGCCAAGGCAGTGTTGCTGAACCTGCAGCTTCACCATGATGCGGAAGAGGTGACCGCCTCCGATATCAAGGACCGCTAGTTCGCTGCGCTCCAGCCGCCATTGCGGTGCAGGCTGCCCAACAGTTCCTCGGGCCGCTTGACCCCGTGCAGCTTGTCTGCGGCATCCGGGCGGCCGAGCGCATAGCCTTGCAGAAAGTCACAGGCCAGCAATTGCAGGATAGCGGCCTGGTCTTCGGTTTCGACACCTTCAGCAACCACTTTCATGTTGAGGCTATGGCCTAGGGCAATGATCGATTTCAGCAACTGGCGGCCTGTTGGCCCGATATCAAGCTGCTGGATGAATGCCCGGTCGATCTTGAGACCGTCAAACTCGAATTGCTGCAGGTAGCTCAGCGAAGAATAGCCAGTGCCGAAATCATCAAGCAGGACCTTCACCCCCAACTCACGCAGGCGCTTCATCGTTCGCTGGGCTTCGCCAGTATGCGAAATCAGCACGCCTTCCGTAATCTCGATATGCAGTAGCGACGGGTCGATGCCGTGACGCTCAAGTGCCAACTCGACACTGTTGGCAAAACCGTCGACCCGGAACTGGATGGGCGAAACGTTGACGGCAATGGGGATAGTCTTCTGGCGATTGATCTCGAGCATGGCCTGGTCAAGCGCCCAGGCACCAAGCTTGGTGATCAGGCCGCTCTCTTCCGCGATCGGAATGAAGACGCCCGGCGATCCCGCCTGTCCCGCCTTGCTTGGCCAGCGCATCAGTGCCTCGGCGCTCATGACCTTTCCGGTACGAGCGCAGACGAGTGGCTGGTAGACCAGTTGCAGCTGGTCATTCATCAGCGCCAGGTCGAGTTCGGAATTGATCGTGCGACGCAGCTGCAGCGCTTCGTCCATTTCAGGCGAATAAATGCGAATGCTTTCCTGCTTTTCGCTCTTGGCCGCGAACATCGCCACATCGGCGCGCCGCAGAATTTCCGTTGCGGGTGAATCGTCCTGCTTGGCACGCGTAATGCCAATATTGGCCTTGATGTTGATCACGTCTTCGCGGATGCGGAACGGTGCCGCCATGGCCTTGTCGATGGATTGCGCCGTCTGGCTCGCCCGGTTCACGGCGTCAGACCGCGTAATCAGGGCGGCAAATTCACCGCCGCCAACCCGCGCGAGAAGGTCCTTCTCGTGCAGACAGCTCGACATCCGCATGGCGACTGCCTTCAACAGTTCGTCGCCTGTCTCATGCCCCAGCGTGTCATTGACGACTTTGAACCCGTCCAGATCCATCACCATCAGCGCTGGCTCGGGACCATCCACGCTGAGCGCGGCACTCAGCCGGTCGTGCAGCGTCGCCCGGTTGGGCAGGTTGGTCACGGGGTCGGTCGAGGATAGCTGGAGGAATTGCTCGCGCACCGCAGCCAGTTGGGATGCGTGGCGCGTGCCCTGCCAAAGAATGATGGCGGCTAGCAGTGCCAGCGAGATGTTTGCGAGAAGGATTGCGGACAGCACGCTCATGCACGTGCCTCGCTCGCCAGACTGCGGAATGAATATGACATTGAAGAGGCCCTGACCCTGTCGATAGGCCTACAGTTCTAATGCCTCCCGGTGCACGAACATTTGCACTGAACACCGAAACATCGACGTCCAGGTTAACTCCGGATTTTCCATGATTCCGAAACGCGCGGCAGATCAGCCGGTCAGGGCCTGTTCGTCGCGTTCGCCAGTCCGGATGCGCACCACCGAATCCACGGTGTGGACGAAGATCTTTCCGTCGCCAATTGTGCCGGTATTGGCTGCGGCGATGATCGCATCGGAAAAGCGGTCCACATCAGCGTCGGCGCAGGCGACTTCCACCCTGACTTTCGGCAGCAGGCGGACTTCATATTCCGCGCCGCGATACACTTCAGTCTTGCCCTGCTGACGACCATAACCGCGCACTTCCGAAACCGTCAGTCCGGTTGCGCCCGCTTCTGAAAGCGCATCAATGACGGCGTCGAGGCGGCTGGGCTTAAAGATTGCAGTCACGAGTTTCATGGTCGTCGGGCCTTTGCGTTTTGTGCACTTGCGAACGTATCGGCAGGACAGCGCGCGTCAATGCCTTTCGCGGCCACTGCTTCTCACTGGCTTGGCCAGGCGCACCCGGTCCACGACCGGTGCCACCGCGCCGCCACCGGGTGACGCATAGAGCCGCTTCACCGCTTCGACCATGACGACGCCGCCAAGGCCGGGGGTAATCAGGCGCCCGATGGCATCCCATCCCTCCGCCGCTGCGGTCACGATCCCGGTCGATAGCGGTGGCATGTAGAGCGCGCTTGAGCTTGCAGTCACCTGGAACAGTCCAATAGACATCAGGTTCATAAGCTGCGCCCGGCTCCACGGTCGGCCCTGTCCGAAAGGTGTACGCGTGGCGCGCGACCATAGGCCGGCCCGGTTGGATGCAGCCAGAATAATGCGGCCTTCGGGGGCCATCACGCGCCAGATTTCGCGAAGATACGCGCGCGGGTCACCTGTTTCTTCCAGACCGTGCAAAACGATCACTCGGTCGAACATGCCATCCGGAAAGGGCAGGCGCAGGTCGCCAACCGAAACGGTGGCATTGCCGCGCCCGGTCGGGTCCCAACGGACCGGGCCATGGTCGAAAGGCACCGCCGCAACACTCCGGCCCGGATGAACGCCGAATGCATCAAGCACCGGAAGCGCATATCCGAGGCCCAGCAGCGAGAGATTGTTCGCGTCGCCCCACAGGTCGATCACCTTGGTCGATAGAATACGTGCCGCCGCGCTCCCCAGCGGGGAGGCGTAGAATCTTTCCAGCGTGACCGCATCCTGACGCATCGTCTTCCTTGTGTTAGATCAAGGTCTTGTGATTGCCTATAATGGCAAAGGAGACCCGAAAACATGTTTCAGATACACCAGTTTCCCTGCCTGAATGATAATTACGGATTCCTCGCGCACGATACAGCGTCAGGAGAAACGGCCGCCATTGATACGCCTGATGCCGACAAATACCTCGCCGAGGCCACGACCAAAGGTTGGACCATTTCGCAAATCTGGAACACGCATTGGCACCCTGATCATGCTGGCGGCAACCTCGCAATCAAGGCAGCGACCAATTGCACCATTATCGGCCCGGCGGGTGAATCTGCAAAGATTCCCGGTATCGACCGCGCCGTGAAGACTGGTGACGTCGTAACGCTTGGCGCGCTTGAGGCGCATGTGATCGATGTGCCGGGTCATACGCTTGGCCACATCGCCTACCACCTGCCAACCGAAGCCACCGCCTTTGTTGGCGATGCGGTCTTCGCGCTCGGCTGTGGGCGCGTCTTCGAAGGCAATCCGGGCATGATGTGGGACAGCCTCTCCCGGTTGAAACACTTGCCGCCCGAGACCGCGCTTTACTGCGCCCATGAATATACTGCCTCCAATGCCAAATTTGCGGTGACGGTTGATCCGGGCAATGCGGCACTTGCGGATTATGTTGATGAGATCACCGCCAAACGCGCCCGCAACGAATGGACGGTGCCAACGAAACTTTCCCGCGAGCTGGCCACCAATCCCTTCCTGCGCGCCGACGATCCGGCCCTGCAGGCCGCCATGGGGCACCCCGGCGACGCGGTCGCCACATTCGCGGAAATCCGCGGTCGCAAGGATCGTTTCTGATGGACGCCATCTCGGGAGACCTCGGCGCCAACGAGATCATCCGCATGCTTGGTCTCAGGCCCCACCCGGAAGGCGGCCATTACGCCGAGACGTTCCGCGCGCCGGCGCTGCCCGGTTATCGTCCCACTTCCACCGCCATCTATTTCATGTTGCAGGCAGACGAGGTGTCAGCATGGCATCGTGTCGATGCCGACGAGGCCTGGTTCTGGCATGCTGGTGGCCCACTATCGTTGACACTGTCGCCGCCCGACGGGAACGGCGCTGAAGCCTTCCAGCTCGGTCCCGAACTGCGCGTTGGCCAACGTCCGCAAGTGCTCGTGCCTGCTCATCATTGGCAAACGGCCGAAACCCTGGGTGCCTGGACGCTGGTCAGCTGTACCGTTGCGCCGGGCTTTGAATTCAAGGGGTTTGAACTCGCACCGCCAGACTGGCGTCCCCGTCCTCAGTCCTGATTCCGGACAAAGAAAAACCGGACGGCGCAAGGCCTGTCCGGTTCTTCCTGTCATGTAGGCTGCGTGAAGTTTAGCCCGCGATATATTGCGCGCCGTTCACGGTCATTGTTGCGCCGGTGATGAAGGCGGCTTCGTCGCTGGAGAGATAGGCGCACATGGACGCAATCTCTTCTGCCTTGCCAAGGCGGCCGACCGGAATGGATGCGATGATGCCTTCCAGGACTTTCTCCGGAACCGCACGCACCATTTCCGTGTCGATATAGCCTGGGCAGACCGTGTTGACGGTGATGCCCTTCTTGGCACCTTCCTGGGCCAGCGCCTTGGACATGCCGATCAGGCCGGCCTTGGCAGCTGAATAGTTGGCCTGGCCGAACTGGCCCTTCTGTCCGTTGATCGACGAGATATTGATCACGCGGCCAAAATTGCGGTCGCGCATACCTTCCCAGACATGACGTGTCACGTTGAAGGCGGATGTCAGGTCGATATTGATCACCTGCTGCCACTGGTCCAGCGACATCTTGTGGAACGGCGCATCGCGCGTCACGCCAGCATTGTTGATCACGATATCGATGGGGCCGAGGTCGGCCTCGATCGCGGCGATGCCTTTGCCGACCGCGTCATAGTCTGCCACGTCGAATTTGTAGGCCTTGACGCCTGTTTCCTGTTCGAACGCTTTGGCAGCGTCATCATTGCCACCATAATTGGCTGCAACCTTGTAGCCCTTGGCCTTCATTGTTTCACTGATCGCTCGCCCGATGCCGCGCGTGCCCCCTGTGACCAGAACTGCTTTTGTCATGCCTATTTTCCTCCGGCGTTAAGTTGCATCCACTCGTAGCCCTCATGGGCCTCAGACTTCAACTAGGACATTGGTCACACGCAATATCTGTGCAAACATTGCTGCATAGCACAATAATTGCTTCTCCAATTTGGAGAACAGAGGGCAGGACATGGCCAAGACAAATGGATCGTCGCAGACGATCATCATCAAGAAGTACGCGAATCGGCGTCTCTACGACACGTCGACCTCATCCTACGTGACGCTGGACCACCTGTCCGAGCTTGTCCGCGAGGGCCGTGATTTCGAGGTGCGCGACGCCAAATCCGGTGATGATCTGACCCGTCAGGTACTCACCCAGATTATATTCGAGCAGGAAACCAAGGGCGAAGGCGCATTGCCATTGAACTTCCTGCGCCAGCTGATCGGTTTCTATGGCGGGGGCGCGCAGACGTTCCTGCCGGCCTTCCTCGACATGTCGATGAACAGTTTTGCCGATACGCAGAAGGAATGGCGCAAAGCGGCCAATCCGATGTCGGCATTCGAAAAACAGGCCAAGCGCAACATGGCCATGTTCGAACAGGGCATGAAAATGTTCATGCCGACGCTCTACAAGGCGTCCCAAACTGAGAAACCGACGCCATCAAACCCGATACTCGACTTCCAGGCCGAGGCGCTCGCCACCATGCAGGCACAGATGCAAGCGATTCAGGATCAGCTCGCTGATCTCGCCAAGAAAGACTAGTCTTTCACGATCTGGAATGAAAAAAGGCCTGCCACGCAATGCGGGCAGGCCTTTTTTTGCCTGTGTTTTTTGTGGCTGGTCAGACGTCGCCTGCAACGCCGAAGTCGCGCCGGGCCGACACGATGGTCACCACGACGCCCGCCAGAACATCCAGCAATGTCATCGACATGAGAATGAAGAATGTTGAGGTCGCGAAGTTCGGCAATAGCAGGAACTGGATCAGGCAGACGATGAACAGGATCATCGAAATCGCGTGATTGATGATCGTCGACGTGCCTGTGCTGGTCGATTTGAGAATCTCCAGGAACAGAAAGACAATGGCAAGCAGAAGAATCGCGTCGCCCTTGGTCAGCATCCAGTCGACGCCGGAAATCATGGGCAGGCCCATGAACTGGCCGTTCAGCAGGCCCAGAATTGGCGCTGATGTCGCCCGGATCAATTCGCCCTGAGCGTTGACCGTTTCAACGGCGCCGCCAAATCCAAGCGCCAGAAGATTGTACAGTGCTACCGGAATGACCAGCAGCGGAAAGATCCCGAAAATTGCGCGCATCATGTACCCCTTTTCGTTCGAGTCGTTCGAAACGTGTTTCTCACGCTTCTCGCGTTCCATTTTGGCGACCGCAGCTCCCGCAAGTGCGATCCGTGTGTCTTTGCTCATTTCATCACCACCCGTCATGCGACTGAGTTAAGATCAGGTTTACCGTATCGCAGACGACGATGCGAGGGGATTTCCCCAAACCCGGCCGACGTTGAACGCTGTTTGGCCAGAATAGGGGTAAACACGGCTATTTCACGTCACCATCCACACATTCGGAGGATACCTTGTCTGATATCCACATTCTCACAGGTCCCCCGGGCAGCGGAAAGTCGACAATTGTCGATCTGCTGGCGAACACGTGTTCGACCATTCCCGAGCCTGCTCGCCGTGTACTCGCCCAGCAACGTCGCATCGGCGGTCAGGGAACCGGCGAACAGAACCCGGCTTTGTTTGTTGACCTCATGCTGGAACAGTCCCTCCACGATCTGGCGCAGGTGCCAGCGCTATCGGGCCCTGTCATATCTGACCGTGGACTGCCGGATCTGCTGGCCTACGCGGCATACTGGAATCTCGGCACGTCCCGTATTGAACGGGCGCTCGAAGCGGCGGACCGCGCGGTGCGTGTCTTCTGGTTTCCGGCCTGGCAGGCAATTTATGCGCCCGACGCTGAGCGCACGCTCGATTTCGACGGTGCACGGGCCTTTGGCGACCTGACGCGCCGGGCCTACGAAAGCCTCGGTTACGAATTAATCGAAGTGCCATGCGTTGATGCTGAGGCGCGCGCTGCCTTCATCCGCAATGCCATCAACGCCTAGATTTCGTCTGCGCCGCCCGGATTGCGCCGGCGGCGGATCAGCCACATCACGCCGCGCAGGTCTGACAGCGCGTCGTTCAGGCGTCCGAAATTGGTATAGTTCGATGTGCCGCTGCCCCGTGGGCGATGGTTCACGTCCCGGAATTCCACCTTGTAGCCTTCGGCCCGCATCAGCGCCGGTATGTATCGGTGCATGTGGTCAAAATAGGGGAGGGAGATATAGGCATCGCGATACAGCGCCTTGGTGCCGCACCCGCTATCGTCGCAATTATCTTTCAGCAGGCGCTGGCGGATATTGTTGGCAAAACGCGATCCGAACCGTTTCCAAGGCGTGTCCTTGCGGCTGGCCCGGCGGCCCATGACCATTTTCAGGTCGCTCGGCGCGTCGGCGCGGGTCAGCGCACGGTACAGGTCCGGCAGGTCGGCCGGGTCATTTTGGCCATCGCCATCCAGCGTGCCGATCACCGGAGCGCGCGCAGCAAGGATGCCTGAGCGGATCGCCCGGCTTTGCCCGGCATTCTTCCGATGCCCCAGCACACGCAGCATTGGAAAGCGCGTTTTCAGTTCTGCCAGTGTGGCGCGCGTGTCATCTGTCGACGCATCGTCAACAAACACCATTTCGAAGGCGCGCCCGTCCAGGGCCTGCACGATCTCTTCGATCAGCGTCTCGACATTACCAGCTTCGTTGTGCACGGGCACGACAACAGAGAATTCAAGGGAATTGGCCAAATCACTGAGCCTTCGGACTTGCGAGGAAAACGAACAACGCCTCATAACGACGCAAACCCGCAAAAGCGAGACCTTAGCTCATCTTGTGCTGATACAGGCTTTCCTGTCCAAATTCACGAGACGGACCCGACGTGACCCGTTAGAAAGCAGAGCCATGACACTTCTCGACCGTATTTCGACCGGCTGGAAAGCCTGGGTTCTGCTCTTTGTGATCACGCTGGGTGCCGCTGCGCCCGGTGTTTTCAACCTGCCTGCACTCGACCGCGATGAGAGCCGGTTTGCCCAGGCCTCCAAGCAGATGCTGGAATCGGGCGATTATATCCGCCTGCGCTATCAGGACGAGCTGCGCAACAAGAAGCCGGCCGGCATTCACTGGCTTCAGGCGGGCGCGACGGCCCTGTTCACCGGCGCTGAAGCAAAACAGATCTGGACCTATCGCGTACCCAGCTGGCTCGGCGCAGCCTTCGCAACGCTCGCCTGTTTCTGGTGCGGCATTCCGCTGATCGGACGGCGCGCGAGTTTTCTCGGCGCAGCCCTGTTCGGGGCGACCCTGCTGCTCACCAGTGAGGCGCATATTTCCAAGACGGATGGCGTGCTCGTTTTCCTGACCACACTGTGCATTGGCGCGCTCGCCCGGCTCTATATGCGCCATGACCAGTCGAAACGCATGGCGATCCTGTTCTGGACTACGATGGGGCTCGTCTTCCTCATCAAGGGGCCAGTCGGCCCGATGGTTGCGGCCTATGCCGGTCTCGGTGCGTGGGTCTGGACCAAATCGGCTGGCGGAAAAGGCGGCGACTGGTGGAAAGTCCTCGTCTGGTGGCCCGGGCCGCTGATCTTTGTTGCACTCGTCTTGCCGTGGTTCCTTTGGATCCAGGCCGCGACCGGCGGAGAGTTCATCAAGGGCGCCGTCGGCAAGGATTTGAAAGACAAGTTCACCGGTGCCTCGGAAGGCCATGGTGGATGGCCTTTCTACCATCTGACGCACCTGCCGGCCTGGTTCTTCCCCGCCACGCTGATGATAGCCCCTGCCTGCATGGCGGCCTGGCAGCGTTTGAAACCGCGCAACGACCTTGGCTGGAAATGGCTGCGCGATTCAGCGCTGATCGCGGCCGTCGTGTTCGCCTTCCTCACCGTGCTTCTCTACGCGTTGCCCATGCTGCCGCATCCCGCCGGCACAGGACTCGTGGCAAAGACACTTGGCACCCTGTCCACCCTGAAGACGCTGCCCGCCTATCCGGCCCTGCTGCTCGCCGTCTTCTGGCACATCTCCGGCCGGGATGACTGGAAGCGCCGCTGGCCGATCGGCATAGACGGCCTGACCGATGAAACCCGCGCCATCCGGTTCATCGTGGCATGGGCTGCGCTCACGTTCGTCTTTTTCGAACTCATGCCCACACTGCTCAGCCACTATATCCTGCCCGCCTATCCGGCCATGGGCCTGCTCTGCGGATATGCGGCCGTACAGCTGATGGATGGCGTGCGCATGCCAGTCAGCCGCTGGATATCCCTTGTCCTGTTTGCGATTGGCGGAATCCTGCTTCTGGTCGTTTCTTTCCCGGGCGTTGCGGTGTTCTACATGGAAGAAACCGCAGCAGACTTCACCACCGCCGCTGCCAGTCAGGTGCTTGAATCGTGGACCGCGTATCGCAGCTTCCCGCTTTGGCTCTGGTGGGGTGCGTTTGCCCTGACAGGCCTTGCGATCATCGAGTTCGCTCGGCGCCGTGACAGCCTCGCCATCCTGTTCGCCATCGTCGCCAGCGTCGCTATCGGCTGGCATATCCGCATATTCATGCTGCCCAGCCAGGTCTGGCTGCAGCCGACCGAAACAGCCCGTATGGCCCTAGAGGACGTCTGCGGCGTGCCCGGTGACGATGCAGACTGCGACACGTCGGCCCCCGTGCGGGTGCTCGCCCTCGGCTATGCCGAACCGAGCTATATCCTCACGCTCGGGACGCAGAACCTGCACCCACCGGAAACCCCGTTGGACCTGCCCGCCGATCCCTCTGCCTACCCGGTCGTCTATCTCGTCAATTTCGAGGATCGCAAAGCCGAACCTGCGATTATCGATGAGGTCGCCAACCTGCGCGCTCAAGCGGAAAAGCTGGACCTGTGCGTCACCGAATCCGATCCACACTACGCGTTGAACTATTCAAACGGCGATCCGGTCAATTTCCGCGCCATCCGCTTTGATACAGACGGGTGCCCGGGGGGCTAGTCCGGAACGAAATCAGAAGCTGTAATCCAGCCGCACGCCAAAGGTGCGCGGGTCTGACCGGAACGTATTGTAGCCGATGAAGCCATAGCCCGAGAGGGCATAGTCTTCATCGGTCAGGTTGCGTCCCCAGATCGTCAGGCCAAGCCCCGTATCAGCGAACTGGAATGCCGCTTCGGCCTGCAGCGTGGTAAAGCCGTCCTGCATCCGTGCATCAATGCCCTCCGGGTCAAGATAATAGTCGCCGCGATATTTCGCGTGCGCCGCCAGGCTCGCGTCCACGTCGGGCGTCAGCGCGAATGCATAGCGCCCGCCCAAGGTGGCCGATACGTCCGGCGCGAAGGGCAGGGGATTACCGTCAAACGCGGCGGCATTGCCACCAATGTTGGTGGTCTGATCAATCTCGGTATTCAGCAGGGTCATCCCGGCGCCGAGTGTAAGGCCCTCAGTCGGTTGCCAGGCAATATCGGCTTCCGCGCCATACACCGTCGCTGCATCAAGGTTCGACAAGGAATTCGACGTGATGCTCGACCCATCCGGCAGAGGGAAGTTCACGAAAATCCGCGCCTGCGGCGCATCATAATCCTGCCAGAACGCCGCAAGGCTCCAGCTCAACGTATCCGTGGGCCGGGCCTTGTAGCCAAGCTCATACGCCGTCACTGATTCAGCCTCGAACAGGCCCTCGTCGGTGAAATGCGTCGCATTGTTCTGCACTTCGCCATTGAAGCCGCCGGACTTGTAGCTCTTCGACACAGACGCATAGGCCAGCCCCGGTCCAACGTCATAGGACAGCGCCGCATTGCCGGTCAGGCGTGTTTCGTCGATTTCGTTCGATCCGAAAGCAAGGCCCAGCCCGCCAACATTATTGTAGCCGACCGTGCCATCATCAAAGACATGCCGCCCGCTGCCATTTCCCTCGATCTTTTCATCGGTCACACGCAGGCCCAGAGTTGCCTTCATGCGATCTGTCAGGTTGAATTCATTGTGCGTGAAAGCCGCAAGCGCCGTGCGCGACTGGTTGATGTCGGTAACCAGGGTCATCGCGGTTCCCGGCGATACCGGCGTCGGGCCGGCGCGGCTTCCTGCGCCTACATAAGGGCAGGTGCCCAGCAATGTGGCCGGGTCCAGCACACCGCACCAGATCGTATAAGTCTGGCTGAAATCATCGACCGATCCACTCAGGCCGAACAATGTGTGTCCGCCGCTCCAGTCGGTTTGTAGGCGCAATTCCTGCGAATACTGACGGAAGGACCGGTCATAGGCGAGATTAGCATTGAAATTCGGGTTGCCGAACAGGGCGACGGCTCCGTCAAAGTCGAAACCGTATTGTTGGGCATAGCCCTCAAACGCCGTCAGCGAGGTAACGTCCCACCGTCCGAGCGTGCGGCTGTATTCGGCTGACACGCCGTAGAAGGCATTGTCCGTGTCCTGCAGGCCGTCTCCGGCCACGGCGATCTCATGGTCGCCCAGGTCCAGGCTGTCATTTCGCGGCGTGGTGTTGATGCCATTGTCTTCCTCGTAATGCGTTCGCACCAGCAGTTCGCCGCCACCCGCATTCTCCCAGAGAAGACCCAGCCGCAGGCCGAATTCATCGCGCACGCCGCCCGCGTCTGCCGGGCCCGCCGTATTGTCCAGCGCGGCGTCACGCGAAAGATACCGCCCGGCAAGGCGATAGCTGAACCCGTTATCCGATGCGTTGCCATACGCGCCGCCAAGGTCGACGCGGTTGAAATTGCCATAGCCCGCGCGAACATAACGCGTCTGGTCGCTGCCCGGTCGCGCCGTAATGAAATTGATCGCTCCGCCAGACGCATTGCGACCATAAAGCGTGCCTTGCGGGCCCTTCAGCACCTCGATCCGGTCGAGGTCATACAGCATCAGTCCGGTCTGCACATTGGTCGCCAGATACACACCATCGGAATAGACGGCCGCCGCTGTCGGGGTCAGCGCCTGATGGTCCACCGCGCCGATGCCGCGAATCTGGAAGGCCACCTGCGTGCCATTGGCTACCGCGGCATCCACGCCGGTCAGCAGGTCGGTAATGTCTTCTGCGCCCAGATACGCATCGGTCAGATTCAGCGCGTCTGACCCGATCACACTGACGGACATCGGGATGTCGGTCAGCGGCGCAGCGCTTGGCGTGGCGGTCGTAACAACCGGGTCCAGGCGCCTTGGCGTATCGCCTATTTCGGCGAGCGCCGGGGTGGCAAATGTGGCAATGAGAAGCGAGGCGGGGAGGGCGCGGGAGGATTTCATCCGACGCGCTTAGGCGAGGTGAAAATTCTTTGCAACTGTTGTGTTTATTGCGGAAAAGGTGACGCCGAAGTCACCTTTTCGCTATCTGGCCGTGTGATTTTTAACGCGGTGCGCGTTTCGCCAGAATGCGCTGCAATGTACGGCGATGCATGTTCAGGCGACGGGCTGTTTCCGAGACATTGTGATTGCACAGCTCGTAGACACGCTGGATGTGTTCCCAGCGTACGCGATCGGCCGACATCGGGTTTTCCGGTGGCGCCGGCTTCTCGTCTTTCGAGGCCGTAAGCGCGCGAATGATATCGTCCACATCCGCGGGCTTGGACAAATAATCCACCGCGCCAGCCTTGACGGCAGCCACAGCCGTGGCGATGGCGCCATATCCGGTCAAAATGACTGCACGGGCTTCTGGCCGGTGCTTTTGCAGCACGTCCACGACATCCAGCCCGCTGCCGTCTTCAAGGCGCAGATCCAGAACTGCAAAGGCTGGCGGGTTCAGGCGGGCAATATCCTTGCCCTCGCTGACGGTTGAAACAGCTGACACCACGAATCCGCGCTGGGCCAGTGCGCGGGCCATACGTTGAACGAAGGGGCCGTCATCATCCATCACAAGGCAGGAACGGTCTTCCACATCCTTCAGGCTATCGTGCACGTTTACAGTCACAGGGCGGTCCATGTCCGCATTCCTTCTCGCGATTCCATATCAATATAGGCTTTTGCACGGCCTAGGCCAATTTAGAAGCTTCAAGCGCTGCTCTCGGCCAAAGAGCCTGCACAACTGCACCGCGTTTGGGCGGCGTCCGATTGCGTGTCGCAATGCGGCCGCCGGTGCGTTCGATCAGGGTCTTGGCGATGAAAAAGCCCAATCCCATGTCGCCTCCTCCCAGCTGGGCTTCGCTGCGCTGGGACACGTATGGCTCGCCAAGCTTCGGCATCACTTCAGCCGCAAAGCCCGGTCCGTCATCTGTGATCGTGATCATGATCTGGTCATCGGTCCAGGATGCGACGGCTGTCACCTTTGTGTCAGCAAAACTTACGGCGTTCTCGATGAACGCGCCCAGCGCATGCAGGATTTCAGGGCTGCGGTTCAGCACCGGTGCCTTGGGTTCGCCCCGCTCGCCGGGGCTTGCCCGCACCACCAAGTCGACGCCCAGTCCCTTGAACGGCGCCGCCGATTCCTCGACCAATGCATCCAGCGGCATCAGGGCGTGCACGATGTCTGTGGCCTCGCGCGCCTCGCGAATGGTCGACAGGATGGCGCGGCACCGGTCGGCCTGTTCGGCGATCAGGTGCACGTCCTCATAATTCGGGTGGTCAGGCCCGATCTCCGCCAGCAATTCCTTTGACACAAGGTGAATAGTGGCCAGCGGCGTGCCGAGCTCATGTGTCGTCATCGCCGACATGGCACCCAGCGCGGAAAGTTTCTGCTCGCGCGCCATCACCACGCTGGCCGCATCCAGTGCGCGCACCAGTCGCGCTTCGTCCTGGCTGACCCGAACGGCTGATAGCGAGAAGAAGACCACCCCCACCGCCAGCGCTGTGAACTGACCCCACTGGAACAGGGGTGGCAGGTTGATCACATCGCCGCCGATCCAGGGCAGTGGCATGGAGGACAGGGGCATCGCGGCGGCTGAGGCCAGTGCGAGCACAGCCACCATGGTCGCCCGGGCCTGCGACACCGACAGGGCCGCCACAGTCACAGGGGCCAGCAGCAGCAGCAGGAAGGGATTGGACAGTCCGCCCGTCACCGCAATCAGCGCGGCCAGTTGCAACGTGTCGAAGGCCAGCTGCAGGCTCGCTTCCCAGCCACGCGTCAGGCGCTGGCTCTGAAAGGCGAAGGACAGGAACACGTTCAGCCAGGCCGACGCTGCAATGATAGCCAGGCACAGCGCCAGCGGCACTTCGAACCCCATGACGAAGGCTACGAACAGCACCGCCGCCGTCTGTCCGGCCACCGCCAGCCAGCGCAGCGTGATAAATGTGCGCAACCGCGTGCGGCCCAGCGCCGATTGTGCTGAACCCAACCCCTCGGGTGCCAGCGTGAACACGGCGTCGTCCAGCCCGTAACGGGAATCTCGGGTGATATCGTCCATGGCCTGCTTATGCGGCAGCGTGACGCTTGCGCCAAGCGGGCTGATGGCGGCATATCGCGGCTATGACCCTCCCCTACCGCACCCTTGCTGCAGCGTTTGGCGTACTCGTTGCCACCGCCTGCACCCCCTCACCCCCGCCTTCCGACACCGCTACTGCACCTGCTAAAGCACGGTCTGGCGGGGTAAAGTCGGGCTGTCTCAGCCGGGCATACCCGGAGATCGGCGGGCCGATTTCGCTGGTCAATGACAAGGGTGAATCGGTGACCGAAGCGAATTTCAAGGGTCATCCAACCCTGATTTATTTCGGTTTTACCTATTGCCCGGACGTTTGCCCGATGACGCTGGTCAGCGTCGCCCGCGCCTACAAGATGCTGCCCGAAGGCATGACGCCCCCGCAAACCCTGCTGATTTCCGTCGATCCTGAACGCGACACCCCCGAAGCCCTCGCCCAATACGTAACAACGGCAGCGTTTCCCGACAATCTGGTCGGTCTAACCGGGACCACTGAACAGGTCCGTGCAGCGGCCGATTCCTTCATCGCCGACTATTCGCGCATCGATGATGAAAGCAGCTCAGCCGGCTACACGATGGACCATACCAGCCTGCTCTATCTTATGGACCAGGACTGGAAGCTGAAGACCTTCTTCACCCATGAAGACACCAGCGAAACCATCGCGGCGTGCCTTGCGGAAGTGATGGACGAGTAACCGCTGCGCCTATTCCGCTGTCCAGCCGCCGTCGATGGATAGTTCTGCGCCATTGATCTGGTCGGCGTCGGGTGAACAGAGGAAGGCGGTAAAGCCGGCGATCTGTTCGACGGTCACGAATTCCTTGGTTGGCTGGGCTTCCAGGATCACGTCCTCGATCACTTGTTCGCGGGTCATGCCGCGCGCCTTGGCTGTGTCAGCGATCTGCCCGTCAACCAGCGGCGTGTGGACGTATCCGGGGCAGATCAGGTTGCAGCGAACGCCATGCTTTGCGCCTTCAAGGGCGGTCACCTTGGTCAGGCCGGCAAGGCCATGCTTGGCTGTGACGTAGGCAGACTTGAACGGTGACGCGACCTTGGCATGCGCGCTGCCCGTATTGATGATGCGGCCCCACCCCTTCTCTTTCATCCCTGACAGCGACATGCGGGTCGTATGAAAGGCCGATGTGAGATTCAGGGCGATGATGAGATCCCACTTTGCAACCGGAAATTCCTCTATAGGCGCGACGTACTGTACGCCCGCATTGTTGACCAGAATGTCGGCGCCGCCAAAATCCCGGGCGACATAGCCCATCATCCCTTCAATCGCGTCCGGATTGGTCAGATCAGCTGATGAATACCCGACTTTGACACCAAATTCCTCGGCCAGCCCGGCGCGTTCGGCTTCGATTGCCGCCTCGTCACCAAAGCCGTTGAGGACGATATTGCACCCTTCGCGCGCAAGCCGGGTTGCAATCGCTTTTCCGATCCCGCTTGTCGAGCCGGTTACGAGTGCAGTTTTTCCGCTTAGCATGGTGATGTCTCCTTGAGGCGCGGGCGCGCTGTGTTTAGGGATAGAGGCGGCCTCGGGAGGGCCATCGCGAATATGTGTTCAAGATAGGCTGGTTCAATGGACGGTGAAATTGGTGCTTTCGTCGAAGCGTTTCCGCGCTTCCTTCTCTGGACGACTTCTGCCGGAGTCATGCTGCTAGTCGCAAGTACTATCTACGTCTTGCTAACACCCTGGAAGGAACTTGCACTGGTGAAGGGCGGAAACGCCTCGGCGGGTCTTGCACTTGCTGGCGCGATTGCCGGACTGGCCATTCCGATTGCATCGACCCTGGCGTCGAGCGTTTCGCTGCTCGACCTTCTGATCTGGGGCGTCATCGCCCTGTTGCTGCAATTGATTGTCTACCGTCTTGTTGATGTTGTGCTGCGCGATATTCCCCAGCGCATTGAACAGGATCAGGCTGGCGCAGCGATTGTTCTGATCGCGGCCAAGCTCTCGTCCGCGCTCATTCTGGCTGCCGGATTGTGGGATCCTGCGCTACAACGGTTTTGATTTGAGGAGGCTCGTGCGCAGATGAGGTCGTTTGATTGGGCATTGTACCTCCTGGTTTTCTGCGTCGTTGTCGGGACGTTGTTTGCCAATGAACACAATGCCGACGCGCCCGAGCCGCCGCCCACCATGCTGGAGTCGGATGGCCCGACTTTGCCGCCGCCATCCATTCTGGATGAACAGATACTCGTTCAGGTCACCGCGCCGAAGGACGGTATCGGTTCGGCTTTTGCCATCAACAATAATGGTGACTGGATTACAGCCCGTCACGTTGTGGATGGGTGCAACAGCGTCGGGCTTCTTGTCGCGCCAGATCAATACGTTCCGGTCGGCCGGGTGACGGTTGATCCGAACCACGACCTGGCTCTGCTTTCGACGGGCCGCAGCCCCAATGCCGTCAAGCTTGCCCTGGGAACACCCCTTCGTGTTGGGGATGAAGGCTATCATGTCGGCTATCCGCAGGGACGGCCGGGCGAAGTGGCCACCAAGCTCCTGTCGCGCTCCAAATTGATCACGCGGGGGCGCCGTGATGGCGCAGAGCCAATTCTGGCATGGGCTGAGATCGGGCGCACTCAGGGCCTCACCGGAACGCTTGGTGGTATTTCGGGCGGGCCTGTATTCGACAAGAATGGCGGTGTGCGGGGCGTCATCGTGGCTGAAAGTCCGCGTCGTGGCCGAATCTACACAGCGGCCCCGTCGTCGGTCGAAGCCTTCCTGACAAGCCTCGATGTGTCGACGGTCGATGGGCCGTCCGAGGCGTTTACCCAGGAGACCTATGGTCCACAGTCCGACAATGCCCGCCGCCGACTCCAGGTGGTTAAAGTCGCTTGCCAGGTGAAACCATGACTGATTTTGCCAGCCGCTTGACGGCTGCATCCCGGAAGATCGGTCCACTCTGCGTCGGTATCGACCCCCACCCCGGTCGCGTGCCCGCATTATTTGGCGGTGATACGCCCGACGGGCTCGCCACATGGGGGGAAGCCATCGTCTCTCAAGTCGCCGGACGCGCTTGCGTGATTAAACCTCAGGTCGGTCTTTTCGAGCGACTTGGCCCCGATGGCATGCGCGCCTTGCAACGTGTCTGCCATGCTGCGCAGGCGGCCGGACTCATCGTAATTGCAGATGCAAAGCGCGGTGATATCGGTTCGACTGCAGAAGGTTATGCGCAGGCCTATCTCGGCAAATCTGCCCCATTTCCGTGCGACGCTGTGACAGTCAATCCCTATATGGGCATCGACACGTTGGAACCCTTTTTGGCTGCGGCTGAGTCCAATGGAAAAGGCGTTGTCGTTCTGGCGCGCACCTCGAACCCCGGATCGGCAGATTTCCAGACCAGAGATATGGGCGGAGCGCCGCTTTTTGCGCGCATTGTGGAGGCGTTACAGCCAGCGATAGAGCGGCTCGAGGGCGCCAGCGGTTGGTCGAGCCTGATGCTGGTCGCGGGCGCGACCGGACCGGACGAGGCGCGTGCCTTGCGGAAACTGGCACCAAGCTGCCTGTTTCTTGTGCCCGGTTATGGGGCGCAGGGGAGCGGTGCTCAGGATGCGCTGGCCGGATTTGTCAGGCGAGGAAACCACCTGGAAGGCGGCGTCGTGAATGCGTCGCGGTCGGTAAACTTCCCGTCGGGTGCGGCAGAGGCGAACGATCTGGCCGAATGGCAATCCGCCATCGCGGGTGCGATTGAACACGCGCAGGCTGATCTGACCGCGTTGAGTGGCGTCGCCGAGAACGCCAATAGCTAACCTAGCGACAGACCTCGACAAATGCAGACGAAGGATTAGCATCGCTTCAAATCTATAGGCGGCGTCAGACCGTTCCTTACAAACCGAGGGGAGACATCAGGCCATGACTCGTTGGCATTCATTTATCATGGCGGGAGGCGCATTGGCGCTGCTCGCGGGCTGTGCCCCGAAAGAAAAGGCCGAGGTGCCTGAAAAGCCGGTCGAAACCGCTTTCGCGGCTGTCGACACGGATCGCATCAAGACGGCCAGCGGCGGGGCAGAATGGCTCACCTATGGCGGCACATATGACGAGCAGCGTTATTCGACGCTGACCGGCATCAACACCGAGAACGTTGGCCGCCTTGGCGTTGCCTGGACGCATGATCTTGCGACTAATCGCGGTGTCGAAGCCACGCCGATTGTTGTCGATGGCGTCATGTACGTCACTTCGGCCTGGTCCGTCGTCTATGCGCTAGATGCAAAGACCGGCGATGCCTTGTGGACCTATGACCCTGACGTGGATCGCGCTGTTGGCGTGAAGGCCTGTTGCGATGTCGTGAATCGCGGTGTCGCTGTTCTGGATGGCAAGGTCTATGTCGGCGTCATTGACGGACGGCTCGAGGCGCTGGACGCCAAGACAGGCGCACGCGTCTGGAGCACCGTCACCGTTGATCAGGCCAAGCCCTACACGATCACAGGCGCGCCGCGCGTCGTGAATGGCAAAGTGCTGATCGGGAACGGCGGCGCTGAACTCGGCGTGCGCGGCTACCTGACGGCCTATGACGCAGAAACCGGCAAGAAGCTCTGGCGGTTTTACACGGTGCCCAATGCCAAGAAGCAGCCTGATCAGGAAGCATCCGACGCAGCATTTGAATCCATCGGCAACGTCACCTGGGGTGACGAAGGCGCATGGGTGACAGATGGCGGCGGCGGAACGGTGTGGGATTCCATCGTCTATGACACGGTAAATGACCAGATTATCTTCGGTGTCGGTAACGGCTCGCCGTGGAACCGGACTTTCCGTGACCCATCGGGCGGAGACAACCTGTTCTTGTCCTCCATCGTTGCAGTCGATGCCGAGACAGGTTCTTACAAGTGGCACTTCCAGACGACGCCAGGTGACAACTGGGACTACACCGCCACGCAATCGATCATCCTTGCGGACTTGCCATTGGGCGAGGATGGTGGGTCGCGCCGGGTCGCCATGCAGGCACCCAAGAACGGCTTCTTCTACGTTCTCGATGCAGCGACGGGCGAATTCCTGTCAGGCAAAGCCTATGGTGCGATGAATTGGGCAACCGGTCTCGATGAGAATGGTCGGCCGATTGAAGTGGCTGCTGCCCGCTATGGCAAGACACCTCACCAGCAGTTGCCAGGCCCACTCGGGGCACATAACTGGCACCCGATGGCCTACAGCCCTGACACCAAGCTCGCCTACATACCGGCACAGGAAATCCCGCAGGCCTATGTCGAGGATCCGCGTTTCGTTTCCAAAGCGGTTGGCTGGAACACGGGCGCCGATTTCTCATCGGGCATCCCGCCAATTGCGCCACCGGATGTTGCCAAATTCCTGCGCTCGACCCTCAAGGGTCAACTGGTCGCCTGGGACCCCGTCAAGCAGGAGCCTCGCTGGACAGTAGAGCATGAGAATGCATGGAATGGCGGCGTGCTGACAACCGCCGGCAACCTCGTCTTCCAGGGCAAGCTGAATGGCGACTTCGTGGCCTATAATGCAGAGACCGGCGAAAAACTGTGGAGCCAGAATGTGAAGTCTGGTGCCGCATCTGGTCCGGGGACCTATTCCATAGATGGTGAGCAATACGTAACGATCACGACCGGTTGGGGCAGCGCATTCGCCCTCGTAGCTGGCTATGCCTATGATGAGGGTGTGCCATCTACCGTTGGCAAGGTCGTCACGTTCAAAGTGGGCGGAACAGGCTTGATAGCCGATGCAGACTTCACGGCGATCGAAAGAACCGTGAAAGCAGATGCGTTTGGCGACGAGGCAATGATTGCTCAGGGCGCGGTTGCCTTCTCACGCAATTGCATGGTTTGCCATGGCGCGCTGGCGGCAAGTTCAGGCGTTTTGCCTGATCTTCGCTGGTCGGCGATCACGGGTAATACCGACGCTTGGAAGGGTGTCGTCCTTGACGGCAATCTTGCGGCCAATGGCATGGTATCATTTGCCGAATTCGTCACCCCGGAAGAGTCCGAGGCCATTCGCGCCTACGTTCTCGCGCAGGGGCATGCCGCTACAGATGCGGCAGGCGGCGAACAATAGCTCCACTGAACCGGAATTGGTGTGGCGCGTCCCAATGGGGCGCGCTACACTTTTTTCATGCAATTTCTTGTTGGCATTCTTGGTATTCTGGTGGCGATCGGTGTGTGGTCGTGGCGGCTGCGCATGGCGCGTGATGGCGCGCGCGAAGCGGCCAAACTTGCCCGAACCGCAGCCAACCTGCCGCGGCGCCTTGCCTTCAAGTTTAGAGCGGGGCGGAACGGTCTCGATCTGATTGACGACCCGCGCGAAGCCGCCGCGATCATGATGATGGAAGTGGCACGCGCACGGGGCGGCCCGCTTACAGACCGCCAAAGTGACTCCATGACCGAGGAAATGGTTCACCATTTCAATTTTGCCGAACACGAAGCGCACGCACTGGTGGCGCATGCGGCCTGGGTGACGAACAAGGCTCCGCTGCCCTTGGAAACCATGCGCCGCCTCAGCCAGAAAATCGTTGGCGACCGATACCTGGGTCCGAAGGAGGTTGTTGATCTCGACAGCATGCTGGTGGCCGTTTCGGAAGCTGAAGGCGCGCCCACGCGGGACCAGTTGTCACTTCTGCAAGTGTTTCGGGATCGTGCAGGCCTGAAGACGTGAGCCATGCCTCAGTTGCGCATTGGCGAAGCAGTCGGTAGGGGCACAGTCATGACCGAGACTCTCCCTGCCGCCTATCGCGCCCGTGTTCGCAACGACAATTGGAACAATTATTCCGTGCTGCGCCACGGCGCATTTGATGGCATGCTGGTCACATCAAAGAACTCTGGCACGCACTGGCTGAAATACATGCTGGCGATTGCGATTGCAGACACTTACGGCATCGCCCGGCCGACCTATTTTTCTGAGAATGCCGTGCGGCCCTACATAGGGTGGCCGAAGGACAAACCGACCCATGCGCAGATACCGCGTCTGGCCTTCAGCCATACCATACCCCACAGCCTGGCTGATTGGGGCTGGGCCCGGAGCCTGGCCAAGCTGCCACCTTATGTCCTGGCTATTCGTCACCCCATGGCCATTCTGGCGAGTCATCACGCCAAATGGGAATATGATATCCAAGTCGACTGGCTGACCTATCTGAAGGGCGATCCTGCTGGCAAGCGGTATCGCTGTGACATCTACTGGCTGGCGCGTTTCTGGAATCGCTGGGGCGATGTTCAGGCGGGCGCACCTGGCCTGATCCTCAATATTCATTACGAAGACACGTTGAAGGATGCGCGCGCGATCATCGAAGCCGTGGCGGCACACTGGTCACTCAACCTTGCGCCTGAAGCGATTGATGCTGCGCTGGCGGCGGGCACAAAGGAAGAAATGGCCAAGCGCGTCGATCCGCAAGCTGAACCGAACGTGCTGCAGAATCGCAAAACATCCCTTGCGGAATTGTTTTCAGGTGACGCGCTGGACCTCTACCGGAAGCAGGTGAAAACGCTCTTCCGGCACGATCTCGGTTACGACCTGCTCAATCTTCCGTCTTGAGGTATCCGCTTGAGCGGCCGTCCGGCCCGTAGGCGAGCCACCATGGCTCGGCCTTGGCCTGATCTTCCAGAACCCGGAATTTCGGGTCGTTGAGTATGGCGTCAGCATACGTTTGGGCGGTGGGGGTAAGGGGGAGGTTATAGGTGCGGAACCGGGTGACCACGGGGGTGTAGAAGGCGTCTGCAGCGCTCCATTCACCAAATAGGAATGGCCCGGTTTGGCCAAATCGTTCAAGCAACTCGCACCAGAGGGCGTCCACTCTGGCGATGTCGGCAGCGAGTGTTTGTGTCATCTCCGGCATCGCGTGACGCGCACGAATGTCCATCGGGCACAGGCTGCGCAGAGCCGGGAAGCCGGCATGCATCTCTGATGTCGCTGCGCGGGCCACTGCACGGGCGGTGGCATCCAAAGGCCAGACCTGACCGGGCTTCGCCCATTCGGCGATCCATTCCGTGATGGCGAGGCTTTCCCACACGGTCTGGTCGTCCCAGCTGAGCAACGGCACCTTGGCTGTCGGGCTGATCTCCTTCAGCTTTGCCGAGGTTTCCGGAAAATCGAGCGGCACGATGATCTCTTCCACTGGCAGGCCGACATGACGAGCCACCAGCAGGGGGCGGATCGACCAGCTGGAATAATTCAGGTTGCCAAGGACTAGATGTCTCATGCCGGTTTGCCGTCACCTATTGACCAGCGGGCTTCGTTGATACGGATTTCGCCGAAGACGCCAGCCTGAGTGTAGGGGTCCTGCGCGGAGAGCGCCTTGGCCGCTGGCAGACTGTCGGCTTCGATCAGGAAGACGGATCCGATCATCGTTTCACCGTCTTCCGCCAGTAGTGCGCCAGCCATGCGGACTTGGTCCTTGAGGCCAATGGCCCACTCAAGATGAGAAGGACGCGTCTTGGCGCGCAGCGCGGCGCCGCCGTCTTGTCTGTCGAGACAGTGTAGGCAGAACAATGGCATGAGCGTCTCCTCGAGGCCTGGTTGAGTGTCCGGACCGCTATGGCATACTGCTTGCGAGCTTTCCACTGCCAAGCAAATCCGACCAATGTGAACTGAATGAATCATTGATCCTTCAGGAATTAGTAGTATGGTTTTCGCATGAATGACACGACAGATACCCGCGAGCAGATCCTGAATGCCGCCATGGAGCGCATCCATCACTATGGATATGGCAAGACGACCATGTCGGAGATTGCCCGCGACTGCAGCATGTCGGCCGGCAACATCTACCGCTTCTTCGCCTCGAAGATCGACATTGCCGAGGCTATGGCGCGTAAGTTCAACGCCAAGGTCTTCGAAGATTATGCCGCGATTGCCCGCAAGAAAACATCAGCGTCTTCAAGGCTTCGCGAATTTTTCGAGATGAGTCTCGAACGCACTTTCAAGGCCATTGAGGAAGACGCCAAGATTTTGGAAGTTGCCAATGTCCTCAAGGAGGAACGTCCGCTCTATTTCAACGAGCAGATGGCCCAGGAACGCGTTTACCTGGTGCAGATCCTGAATGATGGCATTCAGGCCGGTGAATTCCGCGCGCTTGAGCGCCCCGAGGAAACAGCTGAATTCATGCAATCTGCGCTGATGAAATTCCGTTTTCCACAATTGTTCTCGGCGTTGTCCCTGCCGAAACTGCAGCGGGAACTGGGCGGCGTTCTCGATCTTCTGCTGGCATCGCTATCGTGTGGCGCCCATACGCCGGATCGGTAAGAAAACCTAAACGCTGAATAAAATCTAATTTGTTCATTGATTATTTTTCAGGGCCTGCTATATCAGGGTTATGGAAGACTATGGTGCCTTCCAAAAGACCCCTTGAAGAGCAAACCAATGACCCTCTCGAAAACTGAAGCCCGCCAATCCTTTTACGCCTTGATCGCAGCCGTGCCGTTCGCCGTTGCCATCTTCGCAGCCACGCTCGCACTTGCTGAATTTGCAGTTTAGTGACGCCTGATCAGGCCTTGGCGCCCTTGAGGCCCGTGGCATAGGCTGGATCCCGCGTCGCAGACGCTTCATCCAGCGGCCACCGGGGTCTTGCCCCGGCGCCAAGGTCCCCGATCCCGTCTATTTGCCCGGCAGCCATCCGCTCGGCCCCAACGAGGGCGATCATCGCAGCATTGTCCGTACAGTGCCGCAAAGGCGGCGCAACCAGCTGCCCCCCGAACGCCGACGCTTCCGCTTCAAGCGCCAATCTGATTGCCAGGTTGGATGCCACGCCTCCCGCCACCACGAAGCGGATGCTTTCCCCCTCACCCGGATCAAACGCCTCAAGTGCGCGGCGCGCTTTGCCGCCCAGCACATCGCAGACGGCTGCCTGGAAACTGGCGGACAGGTCAGCAAGGCGTTGATCGGTCAGCGGCGCTTCGGCGGCGGCGCGCGCGACGGCGGTTTTCAGGCCCGCAAAACTCATGTCGAGGCCGGGCCGGTTCATCAGGGGGCGCGGGAAACTGAAGGCTTTGGGGTCGCCGGATTTTGCGAGCCGCTCCACGGCAGGGCCGCCCGGAAAGCCGAGGCCGAGCAATTTGGCCGTCTTGTCGAATGCTTCGCCCACCGCGTCATCAATGGTCGAGCCGAGACGCCTGTAGTCGCCAAGCCCGCGCACTTCCAGGAACTGGCAATGCCCGCCCGACACCAGCAGCAACAGGTAAGGGAAGGGGCAATCGCCGCCGAGCCGTGGGCTCAGCGCATGGCCCTCCAGATGATTGACCGCGATGAAGGGCTTGTTTGCGGCCTGCGCAATCGCCTTGCCGGTCATCATGCCCACCAGCACGCCGCCAATCAGCCCAGGGCCGGACGTGGCGGCCACGCCGTCGAGGTCTGCATAGGCAATCCCGGCCTCCGTCATGGCAGCGGCCACCGTCTTGTCCGCAATCTCCGCATGCGCCCGCGCCGCAATCTCCGGCACGACACCCTGATAGGGCGCGTGCTCTTCCAGTTGGGTATGGATCACATCGGCCAGCAGCGTCACGCGCCCGCCCTCAATGCGCAGCACAGCGGCGGCGGTCTCGTCGCAGGAAGATTCAATACCGAGGATAGTAAACGGGCGAGTCATGGGGCGCATATAGACCTGACTGGAGGCGGGGAGAAGGCCGCGGTTCAGCAATACCTCACTCTGACCGGGAAACCTCAAATTGCACTCTTTGGAGAAAGCCTATCTGAAACCTCTTTTGAGACCATTCCAGTCAAGTGGCTGGAGGTTGCTCGCGGATGGGCCGCAAAGACAACGTTATCGATATTCGGCGGGCCGCAAGTGTCCTGAACCGCGCAACGTTTCCAGAACGCCCTCGGCTTAAGGGGCAACGCCGAAGCCGCATTTTGAAACAGCAAAAGCTTTTCGCTGTCCTTTGTGTCGCTGTACTTGTGTTGCCTTTAGGCATCCGGCAGGTTGAGAACCCGGTGGTAGGTCAAGCCGTCCCGGCTCCTGCTTCGTTCTCCATTACGCGTGCCAGCGTTGCCCGGGGAAATGTCTATTGGATCGACGGCGATAGCGGCCATATTAACGGCAAGCAATTTCGGCTCCATGGCGTCGATGCGCCGGAGGGCAGCCCCTCGCGCGCGAAGTGCAACCGAGAGCGAAGTCGGGCGAACGATGCGCGATATGCGGTGCGTACCCTGACCATGGGCAAGAAAGCCATCGTCAAACGCTCTCATGGCGTCGACAAGTACGGCCGCGAACTGGTCGACTTGTCAGTCGACGGGAAGGATATCACGATCACGCTGATTGCCAGGGGGCACTTGAAGCGTTGGCGCTATGGCCACGAAGCCAAACCGGACTGGTGTCGCTGACGTCTCATGACTGCGCTAGGCAAGCTAGTCATTATCCATCCGCAGGGCCGCCACGAACGCTTCCTGCGGAATCTCCACTTTTCCGAACTGGCGCATGCGCTGTTTGCCCTTCTTCTGTTTCTCCAGAAGCTTTTTCTTGCGGGTCGCGTCGCCGCCATAGCATTTGGCGGTCACATCCTTGCGCATGGCCGAGATCGTTTCGCGCGCCACGACGCGGCCACCAATGGCGGCCTGGATCGGGATCTTGAACATCTGGCGCGGGATCAGGTCTTTGAGGCGCTCGCACATTTGGCGGCCCCGGCTCTCGGCGCGGTCGCGGTGCACCAGCATGGCGAGCGCGTCGACAGGCTCTTCATTGACGAGGATCTGCAGCTTCACGAGGTTCTCGGCGCGGTGCCCGACGATTTCATAGTCGAAGCTGGCATAGCCGCGGCTGATGGATTTCAGGCGGTCATAGAAGTCGAATACCACCTCGTTGAGCGGCAGTTCATATTTCACAAGCGCACGGCCGCCCACATAAGACAGCTCGGTCTGTATGCCGCGCCGATCCTGGCAGAGTTTCAGGATGGCGCCGAGATATTCGTCGGGCGTGTAGATGGTGGCATTGATCCACGGTTCGCGGATCTCGGCGACCTTCACCACGTCCGGCATGTCGGCCGGGTTGTGCAGCTCGATCTCGGAGCCGTCGGTCATCGTGATCTCGTAGACCACGCTTGGCGCGGTCGCGATCAGGTCGAGGTCGAACTCGCGGCTGAGGCGCTCCTGGATGATTTCGAGGTGGAGGAGGCCAAGGAAGCCACAGCGGAAGCCCATGCCGAGGGCAGCGGAGGTTTCCATCTCCCACGTGAAGGAGGCGTCGTTGAGGCGCAACTTGGACATGGCGGCGCGCAGGTCGTCAAAGTCACCTGCATCCATCGGGAAGAGGCCGCAGAAGACGACGGGCTGGACTTCCTTATAGCCCGGCAGGGCTTTTTCGCAGGGACGTTTGTCTTCGGTGATCGTGTCGCCGACGGCCGTTTCGCCGACTTCCTTGATCGACGCCACGAAGTAGCCAACCTCGCCGGGGCCAAGCGCATCGGTTTCGGTGAGTTTCGGATTAAACGTGCCGATCTTGTCGATTTCGTAGACGCCACCTGTGCGCATCATGCGGATCGACTGTTTCGGCTTCAGCACGCCATCATGCACGCGCACGACGACGACGACGCCGAGATAGGGGTCGTAATACGCGTCAACCAGCGCGGCCTTGAGCGGCTTGTCGACCTCACCTTCAGGGGGCGCCGGCAGGCGTTTGACGATGGCCTCAAGAACATCCGGGATGCCGAGGCCGGTCTTGGCAGAGGTTTCGACCGCGTCGGAGGCATCAAGGCCGATGACGTCCTCGATCTGGTCCTTGACGCGCTGAACGTCAGCGGCGGGCAGGTCGACCTTGTTGAGGACGGGGACGATCTCGTGGTTCTGATCGATGGCCTGATAGACGTTGGCGAGCGTCTGGGCCTCGACACCCTGTGACGCGTCTACGATCAGGAGCGAACCTTCGCAGGCGGCCAGGCAGCGGCTGACTTCATAGGCAAAGTCGACATGGCCGGGTGTGTCCATCAGGTTCAGCGTGTAGGTTTCGCCATCCTGCGCAGTATAGGACAGGCGCACTGTCTGGGCCTTGATCGTAATGCCGCGCTCTTGTTCGATTTCCATCGTATCGAGCACTTGCTGGGACATTTCGCGGTCGGTCAGCCCCCCGCAGGCCTGAATCAGGCGGTCAGCAAGCGTCGACTTGCCATGGTCGATATGGGCAATGATCGAGAAGTTCCGGATTTTATCGCGTGGGGTCATGGGGCGCATATAGCGGCGCTTGGCGCGCACGGGAAGTGGGCTTGGACGGCATCCCGGAACTGCGGTCGCCACGCGTATCTCAGCTGCCTCTGGCATTTCGCCTTGAAGCTGCCACATGGTTCGCGCAAACATGTGATTGGCGTAGGTGAAGGCGGGTCAAAAAGCTTGGGAAAATTTGTCTGATGAGCAATGACACCACGGGCCGTCCGCCGTCCTCCCTCCAAGTCGTTCCAGGTCAACCAAACCTGACGCCGACTCCCATTCCAGACGATCAGGTCGTTCCCGAAATTCCCGCTGCCGCGAAGAGCGAAGCCGATGTGCTGGAGCGCCAATTCGCCCGCCGCATGGAAGCGGTCGATACCCGCTGGAGTCCGCGTCTGGACTCCATGCGTGCGCAACTTGAGAGCACGAACGAGGTCTGGGACGATATACAGGCCTCTGAACAGCGCCAGCCGCGGTATTCTTCCGCTTGGTTCTATTGGCCCTTCATGTTCGCGCTGGCCGTTGCTGAGGTGCCGATCAATCGGTTCAGCTTCGAATTGTTCTTTCAGGAAAGTCCGGCTGTGGCCTTGCTGGTTTCATTCCTCGTTGGCGGCCTGCTCGTGTCACTCGCCCACCGTTTGGGCATGTTGATGTGCCGGTTCGGCTATAATGCGAAACGCAAGAACTGGTGGGGTGAAGCCGCGCAAATCGTACTCGTCATCGCGCTCGTCGTCGCGCTGGCCTATGGGGTGTCAATCCTGCGGCAAGGCTATCTCGCCTTTATCACGCAGCCTGATATCGGGTTTGGACAGGCGCTGGAGAGCCAGCAGTTTGGCGGGGCCGCGATCATCGCGCTCAAGGCCGGGCTCGGTCTGGACGGCTGGATATTCCTGCTGATCAATCTGGCCGTAGTCGCCGTTGGCGTATCTGCAGCCTATTTCTGTCACGACCAGCATCCCGATTTCGAAAGAGTCGATCGCCAGAAGCGCAAACTGGAAAAGCAGGCGTCGCAGATGCGCGCCAAGCGCGCCGATGAAGAGGCCGTCGAAAAACGCCGCTTCGCGAACCAGATGCGCAGGCTTGGCGCCTGAATGAGACGGTTTCTGCTGGCAATCGCATTGGTCCTGACGGGCTGTTCAGGTGCGTCGGATGAGACGCCCTCAGGCGCGGGGGCGGCAGGCTATTGCGCGTTCGGCCAATCCTCGTCGCTATTCCTGATCGACCAGACAACGCCCTATGACGACACAGATCGCGCCGTCATTACCGAAAGCATCGGCACTGTCGTCGACCAGCTTGGCCCGGGCGACCGGATCGTTTTGGCGACCATTGGAGAACACTACACCCAGTCCACCAGGCTGATTAATGCGTGCAAGCCGGGCTGTCCGGAAGGGCAAGGCGCGCTTGATTCCATGATGGGCGGATGCAGCAGCATGAAGGCGCTTGCCGATGAGCGCCATTTCATGGGCCAGCTGGCGCAAACGCTGGCGCCTGCCGTTCAGGGCTCCGCTTCGGCAGACCACTCGGCCATCATGTCGACCATCGCCCAATGGACGCAGGCCCCTCCAGGCGGCCAGCCTTTCAATCACATCTATATCTTTTCCGACATGCTCGAAAACAGCCAGGCTGTTCCGTGGACAGAATTCAGGTCGATGGAGCCGGATGCCGCCATGGCGCAGGTAGAGAAATACCGGCTGCTGCCCGTCGTGCACGGGGCTGAAGTCCGGGTTGTCGGGTTTGGGCGCTCGCACAATCCGGGCCGTCCCCCGCTCGACCCGGAACTGGATGCACGCTTGCGCGCCTTTTGGAGTGACTATTTCAGGGCGGGTGGGGCCTCGGTGACATTCGAGGGTGCCATACGGAACTGATCGGGTATTCGACGCTCTGGCGCGCCGCATGATTCCTGCTATGCCAGACACATGATGGAGGATTTCACATGCTGCGTTCCCTTTTGCCTTCCTTGCTTGCCGGCCCCTTGCTTGCCGCCTGCATGGGGCCGGCGGCAAGCCCTGTGATCGAAATGGAAAGCGGCCTGCTTTATGCCGGCGCCGAGCAGGACCGTGGCCAAGTGGCGATGCAGGTCGGCCAAACGCTCCGTATCGAACTCGAGAGCATTCCCACTGCAGGCTATGTCTGGGAAATACAGGACAAGCCTGATTTCCTGGAATTGGTGGCAGAAAACACGCGCCCGACCGATCCGGAATTCCAAAACCAGCCGGGCGTCACCGGCGGCAATCATTTCATGGCCTTTGACCTGAAAGCGACAGCCCCGGGCGGAGCCACGCTCTACATGGTCAATCACCGGCCTTGGGAGGGCGGTGAAGAGATCGGCAACTGGCGCATTGAAATCAACGTCGCGCCAGCCCCGTAAGATTACCCATCAGCCCACACTGCCGGGAACAGTGATGTGTACCGGCGCGCCTGGCCCAAAGTCGACGCCCAGGAATATCCACAGCATGATCAGGGCGACGCCCGTGATGAGCATCCACACCGAATAGGGGATCATCATTGCCGTCAGGCTGCCAAGGCCAAAATCCTTCTGCCAGCGCCGCGCGAAGACCAGGATCAGCGGGAAGTACACCATCAATGGCGTGATGATATTGGTCGCGCCATCACCCACGCGATAGGCTGCGGTGGCGCCTTCCGGGCTGATGCCCAGCAGCATGAGCATGGGCACCAGGACCGGCGCCATCAGCGCCCACTTGGCACTCGCCGAGCCGACAAAAAGGTTCAATACCGCCGAGAAAAGCACGATCAGACCTAACACCAGGGGCAAGGGCAATCCGCTGTTCTGGATCGCATCAGCTCCATGCACCGCCGTGATCAGACCAAGGTTCGACCAGCCGAACATCGCCACGAAATGCGCGGCCGCAAATGCCAGAACGAGATAATAGCCCATGTCCTTCATTGACTCGGCCATCATGTTTACGAGGTCGCGATGATTGTTGATCGTGTTGGCAGCGGCGCCATAAGCCCAGCCTGCCGCCAGGAACAGGACAAGGAAACCTGCCACCAGCGAGCGGAAGAACGGCCCGGCCTTCTGGTACCAAGGGTTGCCTTCTGTACCCGGCCCATCCGCCAGCAGCGGCGTACCGGGACCGAACGTCATGAAAGCCCACAGCGCGCAAACGCCCAACAGGGCAAGGCCAGCATAGCGCAGGCCTTTCTGCTGCTCGGGCGTCAAAGGCTTGTCCTCGTCGCCGGCTTGAACGGCAGAGCCCGGCTCTGGCACCCATTTCCCCAGACGGGGCTCGATGATGCGGTCGGTTACGAACCAGATGACGGGCAGATAGATGAACAGCAAGGCGATGATAAAGTACGCATTGCCGGCAATGTTCATCGTCCAGCCGACATCAATGCCGCTGGCACCATAGGCGGCTTCGGTGATGCCGAACAATAATGCGTCCAGCTGGCCGGGGGAGATATTGGCGGAGAACCCGCCCGATACACCCGCAAAGGCCGCTGCGATTCCAGCCATCGGATGGCGACCGGCTGAGGCAAACAGGATGCCTGCCAGCGGGATCATCACGACATAGCCAGCATCGGCGGCATGGTTCGATAACATTGCCACAAGCGCGACCAGCGGCGTAAGCAGGAATTTCGGGGCATTGCGCACCGCCGCCCTGATCGCGCTGGAGAAGAGGCCCGAGCGTTCGGCCACACCCGCGCCCAACATGACAACCAGCACATAGCCGAGAGGGTGAAAGTGCGTGAATGTGGCGGGCATCTCGACCCAAAGGCGCTGGATGTTTGCGGGCGAGAACAGGCTGGCCGATTCAATGATCAGCGCCGAACCTGTATCGGTTACCTGTGTCGGGTGAGGCGCCGTCAAATTCGTCCAGGCAGCTATCTGGGAAATCGCCATCAGGAAAAGGATCAGGTAGAAGAACAGGAAGACCGGGTCCGGCAGGCGGTTGCCTGTCTTCTCCACCCATCCGAGAAACCCCTTATTGGTCGTCGCTTCGGCCATAGTTTGCTCCCATCTTTCCCGTTGTCGGGACACATTATTGCCAATCGCCGGGTTGGCAACGCCCTGCGCTGGCGCGGCGCAGCATCGCGTGTGGCGTGGACTGGCTCCCCCGCGCCAAATGCGATAACCAGAATTCAAGCGCAATTTCGGGTTTCCCTATGGCTGATACACAACATCCCGCGCCGAAGGCCGGCATCACCGATGAGGGCTACCTGACGGACAGCTGGTATCTCGCGGCGGTATCTTCGGAGTTGAAAGCAGGCAAGCAGCACCGAATCATGGTGCTGGGCGAGCCCGTGGTGGTTGGCCGGACGCCTGCGGGCGAGGCCTTTGCGCTGCGCGATATCTGTCCACACCGGCTTGTGCCGCTCTCGGCCGGCAAGCAGCTGAAGACCGATGGCGAGTGGACGCTGCAATGTTCCTATCATGGCTGGCGCTTCGGAACGGATGGCGGCTGCAAGCTGATGCCGAGCCTCACAGACGACAGCGCTTATGAGCCCGGCAAGGTGAAAGTGCGCCGCTATCCGATCCACGAGGCGAATGGCGCGGTCTATCTCTATGTCGCGCACACTCCGCGTGTAGACATGCCACCCGCCGTGCCGCCGCCTGAGTTTGGCCCGCTGCCGGGCAAACCGAATTTCGTCATCCACGACGTGTTCAATGCGCATATGGATGATGCCGTTGTTGGCCTGATGGACCCGGCGCATGTGCCCTTCGTGCATAATCAGTGGTGGTGGCGCCCGCCGTCTGTCGGCCTGAAGCTGAAAGAGAAACAGTTCGTGCCAACCGAGCGCGGCTGGGCGATTGACCGGCACGCGCCAAGCTCCAACTCGAAACTCTACCGCTGGGTCTTTGGCGGCAAGGTCGAGACCGAAATCCGGTTCCAGCTGCCGGGTTTTCGCTGGGAAATCATCTCGAACGACAAGATGCGCCTGCTGACGCTGACCTGTCTGACGCCGGAAGGCGCGAAGCGTACGCGCATCACCCAGTTCACCTGGTGGACCGGCGCGCCAATCCTGAACCTTGCCATCCCGGTGGCTATCCCGATGGCGAAGAAATTCCTGCGCCAGGACGGCGACATGGTGGACCTGCAAAACCAGGGCATGGCGCACCAGAAGGCAATGCTGTGGATCGACGATATCGACGTGCAGGCCAAATGGTACCAGCGCCTGAAGCGCGAATGGGTCGAAGCCCGCTCCGAGGGGCGTGAGTTTGCCAACCCGATCGAGCCGCGCGTCCTGCGCTGGATGAGCTGAAGTCCGGCTGAAGAGGAACCGAATCTCGTGCCCCGGCGTTGAACGTCAAATAGCATTTGTTTTGCCAAGAGGGTTACCCGATGAATCTGCGCCTCCTGACCAGTATTGCCGCCAGCGCTGTGTTTTTGGCCGCCTGTTCCGACCAGCCGGAACAGGTTTCCGACGCATCCGCACCGCTCGCCGTGGAAACTGTCGAAGCCGAGACAAACTTCTCAACCGCAGGCATGGACGAGCCCATCCAATTGCCAACCATGGTCGACATCCTCGGATCCAGTCCTGATTTCTCGACGCTGGTGTCAGCGCTCGGCACAGCTGACCTGATCGAAACGCTTTCCGGCCCCGGCCCCTACACGATCTTTGCGCCGACGAATGAGGCTTTTGCGGCGATGGATAACGGCATGCTCGAAGAGCTGATGAAACCGGAAAACAAGGGCAAGCTGATTAAAGTGCTGAGCTATCACGTCATTCCGGGCAAGGTGAGTTCAGGCGACATTGCCGGAAAGTCCGAGGCGGTGGCATCATTGAATAACAAGGACATGCTGCTCGATGGCTCGGGTGTGTCAATCAAGGTGAACACGGCGACGGTAACGATGGGCGATATCGAAGCATCGAACGGCCTGATCCACGTCGTCGATCAGGTTCTCGTTCCCCGCTTCTCCGAATAGGCGCCGAGCAGGGGTTTTGACTCTGAATTAGAACAAATGGGGAAAATGCAAGCTGTCATTAACTTCGCTCCCTGATAGGGTAGGCGCCATGACAGCGACGATTCGGATTCTCGGCATTGACCCGGGCCTGCGCCATACCGGCTGGGGCGTGATTGAGCAGACCGGTGCCCGGCTGCAGCACATTGCGCACGGCATTATCTCGGTTGATCCGGGCCTGCCCATGTCAGAACGACTCGGCGGCATATTCGAAGCAGTAGGAGAGCTTGCGCGCCATCACGCGCCTCACGCGTCCGGTGTGGAAGAAACGATTGTCAACGCAAACCCGCGCTCTGCGCTGAAGCTGGGCCAGGCGCGCGGCGCGGCCATGGCGGCGCTGGCCATGGCAGGCATAAGCGTGGCGGAATTTGCCCCGCGCAAGATTAAGCTGTCTGTCGTTGGTACCGGCACGGCAGACAAGACCCAGGTCATGTTCATGGTCAAACGCCTGCTGCCACGTGCAGGCGAGATGAAGGAAGACGCCGCCGATGCGCTCGCCTGCGCCATCTGCGCAGCGCATCACCTGCCAATGGAAATGAAGCGGGGCGCAGCATGATTATCGGACGCCTGACTGGAACGATCGCGGCGCTCGGCCTTGATCATGTGCTGATCGACGTAAACGGTGTCGGCTATGTCTGCCACGCGGGTACACGGCTGCTTACCCGGGTGCATGCGGGCGAAAACGCGGTGCTGCATGTCGAGACGAAAGTGACTGAAGCGGCGATCACACTTTTTGCGTTCGGGACTGACGAGGAGCGCGCATGGTTCGTGCGCCTGCAGGATGTGCATGGCGTGGCGGGCAAGGCGGCGATGGCTATTCTCGATGCGATCACGCCGGCGGAACTGATGGACGCGATTGCGCTGGGCGATGCCGCCGTGCTGGAGCGCGCAAAGGGCGTTGGCAAGAAACTGGCAGAGCGGATCGTGGGCGAACTGGGCGGCAAGGCGCCGCCGATGGGCCGGTTTGGCAAGTTCGATACGGCCAATGCGGCTGGCATGGCGAGTGCGCCTGTGGCGGCCACGACCGGGCCACGCTCTGAAGCCATTTCAGCGCTGGTTAACCTTGGCTACGGCCAGAGCGACGCAGCACGGGCAGTAGCAGCCGCTTCGCAGACGGTCGGCGACACGGATGTCGGTCCGCTGGTGAAAGCCGCGCTAAAGGAACTTAGCCGGTGAGCCGCGAGGGTGAGTTGTCCGATCCGAACGCACAGGGCGGCGATGCGCTGGACCGCGCTCTGAGGCCGCAGACGTTTGACGACTATGTCGGGCAGCGCAAGGCCAAGTCGAACCTGAAAGTCTATGTCGACGCGGCGCGCGGGCGCAGCGAGGCGCTGGACCATGTTCTGCTGTTCGGCCCGCCGGGATTGGGCAAGACGACGCTGGCGCAGATACTGGCGCGGGAGATGGGTGTCGGTTTTCGCGCCACGTCTGGCCCAGTGATTGCCAAGGCGGGCGACCTCGCAGCGATACTGACCAACCTCGAGCCGAACGATGTGCTTTTCATCGACGAGATTCACCGCCTGCCGGCGATCGTGGAGGAAATCCTCTATCCGGCCATGGAAGACTACGCCCTCGATATCGTGATCGGGGAGGGGCCATCAGCGCGCTCTGTACGACTGGACCTATCGCCATTCACGTTGGTCGGCGCCACCACGCGGGCTGGCCTTCTGGCGACGCCTTTGCGCGACCGGTTCGGAATTCCATTGCGGCTGGAGTTCTATGAGCCTGAAGAACTGGCGCGAATTGTCATGGCGGCAGCGCGTAAACTCGGTGCAGCCATTACAGAAGATGGCGCTGTAGAGATTGCCAGCAGGGCGCGGGGCACCCCGCGTATTGCGCTGCGCCTGTTGCGGCGCGTGCGTGATTTTGCCGAGGCCGAAGGCGCCAAGATCGATAGCGCGGCGGCGGGCCGGGCGTTGAAGCGACTGGAGATTGATGGCGACGGATTGGATGCGCTGGACAGGCGCTACCTGCATGCCCTGGTGCATACTTATGCGGGGGGACCAGTGGGGGTCGAGACACTTGCAGCGGCGCTGTCAGAGGCGCGCGATGCGGTGGAAGACGTTATCGAGCCTTACCTGATGCAGAAGGGCTATGTCGCCCGCACGCCGCGTGGTCGTACGGCGGCCCCGCTCGCATATGAGCGCCTTGGCGTGCCATTGCCGGGCGGGCAACAAAGCGGTTTGTTCGGCGAAAAGTAGGGCTAGCCGCTTTTCTGCATCCGCCAGAGCAGGCCGATAAAAGCACCTTTGACGCGCGGCAGCAGCACAAGCACGGCGCCAACTGCACCAATGCCGAGTGCAGGCAACGATATCCATAGCGGCACTGCTTCGTTCATTGATACGATGAAGGTAATGGGTGCCAGGAACGGCCCGAGGATCAGGACCGTGAACCAGGGCGGACCATCCTCAGCGCGAATGTAGCCGATGGGCTCGCCGCAATGGGAACATGACGGCGCCTGCCGCAGATAGCCATCGAACAGGCGTCCCTCACCGCAGGCCGGGCACCGCCCGCGCAATCCCCGCAGGACCGACGAGAGTGCAGGACGGCGAGACGTGGTCATGAATTCCCCGAATGTCAGTGAATGTCAGTGAATGTCCTGATTGCCATGCGCGCTGCGCTCTGGCCAGATCGGCATGAAACCGAAACGCATTTCGGCGCGTATAAAATGCAGGAGTAATTGACCATGATACGCCAACGCCTGATCACCCTTCTTGCTGCCATGGGACTAAGTGCCTGTACCAGCCAGCCGGACTATCGGGCCGCTGAAACGGCCCCGCCGACCGTGGCGCAGGTCGATCTGACACGATATGCCGGGCTCTGGTATGAGATCGCCCGCTATCCCAACGGGTTCGAGAAGAACTGCGCCGGCGTGACGGCGGAATATGTCCAGCGCGATGATGGCCGGATTGATGTCATCAACACGTGCCACAAAGGTAGCGTGGATGGTCCGGTCAAGGTTGCCAGCGGTGTGGCAAGGGTGATGGACCAGTCCGGCAATGCGCGGCTGAAAGTAAAGTTCGCGCCATCCTGGGTGCCGTTCGCCTGGGGCGATTATTGGATACTGCATCTGGAACCGGATTATTCGGCAGTGCTGGTGGGTGATCCTGGCGGCAAGTACCTGTGGATACTGGCGCGGGACAAAGCGCTCGACGCGGAGACGCTGACGCGAATCAAGACACGGGCGGAGGAACTCGGCTATGAGACCGCGCCGCTGGAGATGACGGATCAGGGGTGATCTGCTAACGCGGTTGGCATGACCCAGCCGACACTCGACGCCCGGAATTTCGATGCCCACCGCCAGCACTGGATCACGGTGCGTGTCTATTACGAAGACACCGATTTCACGGGCATGGTTTATCACGCCAATTACCTGCGCTTCTTCGAACGCGGGCGTTCGGATCATTTGCGCGATGCCGGGATTTCACATCAGTCACTGCTGGACCGGGAAGACCCTGCGGCCTTCACGCTGACCAATGTGAATGTCAGTTACAAACGCCCGGCCAAGGTGGACGACCTGCTGCATATCCGGACGCGCTATCTGGGCATGGATGGCCCGCGGATCCGGTTCGAGCAGGCCTGCCTGCGTGAGGGCCTGGTGGTGGCAGAAGCCGAGATCACGGCGGTCATGATTCACGCGGATGGGCGTCTGCGCCGGCCGATACGCGAGGTGGCGGAGCATCTTGAGGCTTTTGTTTGCCGACCTTGATCTCATTGTAATTGCAGTAAAATTATTCTGATTTCGGTTGCTACTGACAGTGAATGACAATTTTCATGCGCCTGGGCCTTGCATTTAGATATATCTAAAACTATTTTCTATTTAGATATATCGAAAGGAGCATCTATGCACGATCAACATTCCGACGACAGACACGTTCTGACCGGTGAGATTTTTGACAAGGACAATTCGATTGGCCGCCAAGGGCGCCGCGAGAAAGGAAACATGATGAACAGACATGACAGAGGCGGCCGGCGTGAACGCTGGCATATGAAAATGGGTATGGGCGGTGGACACCGTCACGGACGAGGCGGAACGGGACGCGGCGGACGCCAGGGTGGCAGGCCGCTGGGGCATGGTGACTTGCGCCTGCTGATCCTTAGCCTGATCGATGAGACGCCGCGCCACGGCTATGACCTGATCCAAGAGATCGAAACGCGCACGGGCGGAACCTATAAGCCGAGCCCCGGCGTGATGTACCCAGCGCTGGAGATCATCCAGGATCTTGGCTGGGCCCAAGTGCGGACCGATGATGGCAAGAAGACCTTCCACATCACCGCCGAGGGCAAGGCGGAGCTGGCCCGCGAAGCCGAGACGGTGGAGGCCATTCATGCTCGCCTCGCTGACTTGTTGAGTGCCGAAGAAGACGTAGACCCGACAGATGTGCGCACGGCGATGCACCGCCTGAGGCATGCGGTCGTCAAAACAACGCGCCACAGCCTGGCAGACGAAGCACGACATCGCCGGATCGTCGAGATCCTGAGCGCGGCGCGCGACGAGATTTCATCGCTCGACTAAAGCGTCACCGTGATCGGACAATGAGCGGGGCGCCTTCGAGGGCCCCGCTTTTGTGTCAGAAGCTGACTTCAGCCGAGACGGGAAGGTGATCGGAGAGTTGATGGGCCAGACAATGCCTTTGGTCGAGACTGATGCTGTTGGAATACACGATATGGTCGAGATCTTTCTGCGGGCGCCATGACGGATAGGTCGGCAACAGGGGATGATTGGCGATTTTGGCCTTGTTGGCCTCGGCGAAGGCTTCAAGGTGAGTGGAACTGTTCGTACAGTTGAAGTCTCCGACGACCAAAAAGGGGTTCTTTCGGGGCAGGTGATCGGCGACTGCATCGAGTTGCAGTGACTGATCATTGCGACCAAGGCTCAAATGCAGGTTTGCAACCGAAATCCCTTTTCCCACCTGCACATTGGCGATCAGGCAGCCGCGGCCCTTCACGCGTCCGGGAAGCTTGAAATCATGTATATCAGACAGGGTGTACCGACTGAGTATGGCGTTGCCGTGAAGGGAAATGCCGGGAATGGTCCGGTTGCGCTGGACCGCGACATGCGCGTGGCCGGACAGCGTCGCGATTTGCTCTGCCTGGCAGGTGAAACCGGAACGACGCCCGCCAAGATCGACCTCCTGAAGGCAGACGACATCATGCGTGCTGACGATTTCCGCGATTTTTTCCAGCGTGGAGCGCTTGGCGCTGGTATTGAAGACCTGATGATGGGCCCGGGTTACATATTGTGAGTATTTCGTCGTGCCGATCGCAGCCTGGATATTCCAGGTCATAATCTGAAGAGAGTGGGCCATCTCGCTCATACGGCGACGGGAACGCGCGGTTCCATCCGGCGTTCGGTCCATAGCGTTGAAGGGGATTGTCTTGCTACCAAGTTCACTAGTCTTTGCCCTCCACATCGTGATTTCGGTTGGACTGACCTTTCGCCTGCTTTACCGCAAGCTGGCTGTCAGCACGACGCTGGCATGGATCATCATTCTCTTCTCTCTGCCTTATATAGGTATCTTCTTCTATTTTCTGTTCGGCGACCACCGGATGGGTCGCAAACGCCTCAGTCAAGGCACCCGTATCCGGCAGTTCTACCAACGCCGATACGGCATAGAAGAAGACCCGTTAATGGACGTCACACTGGACGTCTCGCCGACGATGCGGGCGCTGAGCCAGAGCGTGGCGACGCATCCTGGCTTTCCGGTGACTCACGATAACAAGCTGGAGCTGCTGGAGGATGCAGCAGATATTCTGGACCGGATCGTTGCCGATATCGAAGGGGCGACGAATACCTGTTTCCTCGAATTCTATATTGTGGAGCCGGAAGGCCGGGTGGTGGCCGTCATGGAAGCGCTGGTGCGTGCGGCCAAGCGCGGCGTCGACTGCAACCTGTTGGCTGACAGTTTCGGCAGCAAGGCGCTGTTTCGCTCAAGCTGGCTGCATCGCCTGCGCAAAGCGGGCGTGGATGTGGAAGAGTCACTGCCTGTGGGTGTCATCAAGTCACTGTCCCAGCGGTCTGACCTGCGCAACCACCGCAAGCTGATCGCGATTGATCAGGCGATTGGCTACATTGGCAGCTTCAACCTTGTTGATCCGAAATTTTTCAAGAAAGACAAGGATGTTGGTGAATGGGTCGACTCGATGTTCCGGCTTGAGGGCCGCATCGTTGACTCGATAGGATGTGTGTTCAACGCGGACTACATCTTTGACTGTGTCGGGCTGGAGGTTGACCGGGAGGCCCTGCGCGACCTGCCGACGGACCGGCCCGATGTGCCACCCGCCGGCAACGTATCCCTGCAATTGCTGCCGTCCGGGCCTGAAACACGCGACAGCCCCATTCATGAATGGGTCGTGTCTGCCATCTTCTCTGCTCAGAGACGCGTCTCGATCATCACGCCGTATTTCATTCCGGACGAGACGCTGACCCTGGCGTTGAAGGCGGCACGCAAGCGGGGCGTGGCTGTGGATGTCATCGTGCCGGAGCGGATCGATTCCAGGCTGGCCCAATATGCCAGCGAATCGGTATTCGAGGAATTGCTGGACGCGGGCATACACATTGCGCGCTACAGCGATGGCCTGCTGCACACCAAGTGTGTGCTGGTTGATGATACGGTGTCCATGCTGGGCACCGTGAACATGGATACACGCAGCTTTTACCTGAATCTCGAACTGACGCTGATCGCTTATGACCGGGATGTGTCGCGCCTGATGGACAGGTTGCGAGAGCGCTATCTCGCCAAATGTACCTACATTGACGCGTCCGACTGGGCGGCGCGATCGAACTGGCGGCGGATGACAGAAAATATACTTAGACTGGCCGCCCCCCTGCTTTAGGCGTCATTGCTGCAGTGCAGCGCAATGCAGCCAGCCACTAATCCTTAACCAAACGCCCCTATCGGTTAACCAGATGCGGAATCTCGTCCTCCTGCCGTGTTTCCGCCAGATTTGGTGGTGAAACAGGGGCGGAAGCCGAGGCTGCGCGCCGACGGCACAAACTCATATGCGATGCGCCCGACGCGCGCAGACTTCAAGGAGCAGGGAAACTCATGGAATCCGAAGCGATAGGCACGGCGGCCAGCCATACTGACTTTTCTCTGGTCTCACTGATTTTCGATGCCGACCCGATCGTGAAGCTGGTGCTTTTGTTCCTGTTGGCCGCGTCTGTCTGGTCGTGGATGGTAATTGCCGAGAAGACGTTTTCACTCGGCGCCGCGCGCAAGAAGGCAAAGAAATTCGAAGAGGCGTTCTGGAGCGGTCGCACGGAAGATTTTGACATGCGGCCCGGCCAGGTGGCTGGCGATGCCGCGAGCCGCGTGTTCGCCTCTGCGGCCCGCGAATGGTCAGACGCCAAGCGCGGTGTGCCTGCGCCAGCCGAAGCGGCTGCCATTGTCAGCCGCGCAGAGCGATCCATGCGGGCCTCCGTTGACCGTGAGATCAGCAAGGCCGGCAGTGGGCTGGGCGTGCTGGCAACGATCGGTTCAGCGTCTCCCTTTATCGGCCTTTTCGGCACGGTCTGGGGCATCATGAACGCCTTCCTGAACATCGCCGCCCAACAGGATACGAGCCTCGGTACCGTGGCCGGTCCGATTGCTGAGGCCCTGTTCGCGACAGGCATGGGCTTGGTGGCAGCCATTCCGGCGGTTATTTTCTACAATAAGTTTACCGGCGATCTGACCAAGCTTGGTGATCAGCTTGATACGTTCTCGCAGGATGTCCTGGTGCGCCTGTCGCGCCGCGCCTCCGACGCTGCGAGGGATTAAACCATGGGATTGATCCTGGGATCTGGCGGCAAGGGCGGACGGCGCGGACGCCGTGCCCTGAACGCTGAAATCAACGTTACGCCGTTTGTTGACGTCATGCTTGTTCTGCTGATCGTGTTCATGATCACGGCGCCGCTGCTGGTGCGCGGCGAGGATGTTGCCCTGCCGAAAACGCGGTCAGGACCGATCAAGACTGAGCCAAACGATGCGCCACTGGCGATCACCGTGAAGGCGGACGGGACAATCTTTATTCAGAATACGGAAGTGACGGTCGATGATCTGGGCGCAAAACTCGCGGCGATTATCGGCGAGGGATACGAGCAGCAGATGTACCTGCGCGCTGACGAATCCGTTCCCTATGGCCGGATCATGGAAGTGACGTCTGAAGTGCGCGCGGCAGGCTATACCCGCCTCGCCTTCGTGACCGAACAGAAGAAATAGCGGGGCCTTTCGACACCCATGCTTCGCGGATTCACCATCTCGACTGTTCTCCACGCGAGCGTGCTCGCGCTGGCGGTCATGTCATGGCCGAACCAGAAGTCGGAATGCGATAAGGCAATAGCCAAGCTGGAACGGGATGAGCCCGGCCTTGGCCCGGTCGATATCCTGATGCGCCTGCCAGAATGCGCGGCGGCCATAGATGTGCCGATCGAGTTTCTCGATATTGGCCTTGTCACCAATGTGTCAGCGATTCCGAAAGCGGAGGTCGAGCCAGAGGCTGAGCCAGTTCCGGAAGAAGCGCCAGAAGAAGAAGCTGAACCCGACGACCTGAAAGACCTGACGGCAGACGAAGTCGACGCCAATGACACCCGCGCTGAGGAACCGAGCGAGGATGACATTGTTGTAGAAGACGACAAGGCCGAACCGGAGCCAAAGCCTGAGCCTGCCCCGGAGCCTGAAAAGAAGAAGCCGGAGCCGAAGAAAGACGAAAAGCTGGTCGAAAAGACGAAGCCCAAGACTGCGACCGATGACCTCGACTTCCTCAATGATTTCGAAGACGTCCTGAAGACCAAGGCCCAGAATGAGCGCAAGGCCCCGCCGGCGCAGGAGCCGCCGCGCATCCAGAAGCCGGTCCTGGCCGATGCCCAGCAACCGCGCAAAGGCGCGGGCGACCGGACCGGGAACACGGCTTCGCTGCAGGCCGCGGTGCGTCGCCAGATCGGCTATTGCTGGAACGGGGTCGACGACCTGCCCAAGGAAGACCAGATCAATGTCGTGGTGCGCCTCAAGCTGGCCCGCGATGGCACCTTGTCCAATTCGGCCGAACTGATTTCGCCCAAATCGCGGCCGATCGGCCGGTCCGGCATTCCGGTTGACCTTGCCCTTCGGGCAGTGCGCAAGTGCGCCCCATACAAATTGCCTGCTGATGATTACGACCAATGGCAGGAAATCGACGTGACAATCGGGCCGGAGAACTGACCGGCCCTCCAAGTTTCAAGGAGACTATCGAATGAAACGTATCCTGATGGCGCTGGTGACAGCGTTCCTGCTGGCCACGAGTATTTCCCTGCCGTCTGCGGCCCAGCTGCAGGTGCGGGTCACCGATGGCAATTTTACCCCGACGCCGCTGGCCATTCCGGACTTCCAGATTTCCGGCACCGATGCTGCCATGGCGAAGCAGATCAGCGACGTCGTGCGCGCAGATCTGGCCTCAACCGGGTTGTTCGAAATGCAGAACCCGGCCTCGTTCATCCAGAAGGACCTGTCGCTGGACGTGCAACCGCGTTTCGCTGACTGGAAGATCATCAAGACCGACGGTCTGGTGGTCGGTGCGTATGAGGAGCTTCCAGACGGCAAGATCGCCGTCTCGTTCCGCCTCTGGGACGTTTACGCAGGCGAAGTCATGCGGATCAATGGCCAGCCTGGCCGCCGCCTGACCACGACGCCGGACAATTGGCGCCGTATCGCGCACAAGATTGCTGACTCGATTTACCAGCGCCTGACGGGCGAGGACCCATATTTCGATACGCGCATCGTCTATATAGCCGAGACAGGCCCGAAACTGGCCCGTGTGAAACGCCTCGCGATCATGGACAGCGATGGCGCCAACCAGCAATATCTGACGCCCGGTCGCAACACGGTTCTGACGCCGCGTTTCTCGCCGTCCGCCCAGGAAATCACATACATGTCCTATGAAGGTGGCAAGCCGCGCGTCTATCTCTTCAATATCGAGACGGGCCGTCAGGAATTGCTGGGCAATTTCCCCGGCATGACCTTTGCGCCGCGCTTCTCACGCGACGGACAGAGCGTGCTGATGACCCAGGCCGAGCGGGGCAATTCCGACATTTATATCATGAACCTGCGGACGCGGGAATCGCGCCGAATGACAGACCATCCGGCGATTGATACCTCGCCGTCCATGTCGCCTGATGGCAAATCGATCGTGTTCACGTCTGACCGGGGCGGCAGCCCGCAACTGTACATCATGAACGTTGATGGCAGCCCACGCACCTGTCCGTCAGGCGGACGCGATGCGGCCTGCCGTATTACCTTCGGCAAGGGCAGCTATTCCACCCCCGTGTGGAGCCCGCGGGGCGATCTCGTTGCCTTCACGAAACAATCGGGAAGCCGCTTCTATATCGGCGTCATCGGTACGGATGGCAAAGGTGAGCGTCTGCTGACCGAAGCTTATCTGGACGAGGGCCCGGACTGGTCGCCGAATGGTCGCGTGATCGTTTATTTCCGCGAATCACGTCCCGGTGCCGGCCCGCAGCTCTGGTCCGTGGACCTGTCGGGACGCAACGAACAGCGCCTGCAAACCCAAACAGATGCCTCTGACCCCGCCTGGTCGCCGCTTCTGCAGTAATAAAAGCAGTAAATTGGCCCCGGAATGCGTCCGGGGCCGATGCTTTCTGAAGACATGACGACAATTTTGTGCAAAACGACGCACGGTTAAGTCACCGCCCGATTGTCGCCTGATTTCCGTCAGAAAATGGAATCACTACCGCGCTAGTCGTCACACCGTTGACAAAACGCCCGCCGCAAGGCGTCAATATCGCTCTAAGGACATCCAGGGGAGTCTTAGCAATGCAAACGTCACTGAAACTTACCGTCGCCACCGCCGTGCTGCTTACGCTCGGGGCCTGCGCTTCCAAGCCTGCGCCTGTCGTCGAAGATACGACACCTGTTGAAGTTGTCGACACAACGCCAGCGCCAACCGCGCCAGTCGTTGAAGAAGTCGTGAAGCCTACCGGCCCGCTGGCTGGTTCGCTCGACGATTTCCGCGTCAACGTTGGTGAGCGCGTTTATTACGACCTCAACAACTATCGCCTTGATGCCGACGATCAGGAAATCCTGAAGCGTCAGGCTGCCTGGCTTGCATCCTACCCAGCCGTCCGCATTCTCGTTGCAGGCAACTGCGATGAGCGTGGCACGCGCGAATACAACCTCGCCCTCGGTGAGCGTCGCGCTTCGGTCGTGAAAGACTATCTCGTGAGCCTCGGCGTTGATCCTTCGCGGGTCGACACGATCTCTTACGGCAAGGAACGCCCGATCGCTGCTGGCAGCGACGAGCAGTCCTGGGCTCTCAACCGTAACGGTTTCACGCAAATCGTTTCCGGCTCGACCAGCTAAGCTGTTCTGCTGAATAGCCTACAATTTGCAGCCGGGTGCCTTATTTTGGCCCCGGCTGTTTTTGTATTGTCCTGAAGAAATTGCGTGGAGAATTGCATTGATGTTCAAAGCCCCGGCTGTTGCCCTCGCCTGCCTCATGCTCGCGACCCCGCCAGCGCTCGCTCAACGCAGCGCTCCGATCTCTCAGGGCGTCACGAGTTCTGACCTTGCATCGCAGGTGGCCACCGCACGCCAGCAGAACGCTGAATTGAAAGTTCAAGTGAACAATCTGCTCGGCGATATCATGACCCTGACAGGGCGCGTCGAGACCATGGAGTTCCAGCTGTCGCAGGCGCGTGAGGCGAATGACGCTCTCCAGCGCGATAATGAATCCCTGTCTGACAGCATTGGTGAACTGCGCGCTCAGATGGATGCTCAGGCCCGCACGCTGTCATCGCTCGAAGCGCGCCTTGGCGGCGCTGAGCTATCCTATGACGACCCGGCACCGGATCAGGAATCAGCTTATCCGGGTACGCCTGATAATGGCGATTATTCTACCGGGTCTGCGACGGCATCGCGCTCGGGCGGCCTGACAAATGCCGGCCCGACCCAGCTCATCAAACCGATGCCGCAATCATCGGCGACCGGCGTTGCCAACAGTGCATCCGGCGTGCGTGCCTCAAGCACACCCGTTTCGAACAATCCGTCTGAGGATGGACTGAACCTGCCATCAGGCTCGCTCGGCACGATTTCCGCCAGCAGCCTTCCGGGTGAAGCGGGCCCCCTGTTTGCCGCCGCAAAATCCAAACTGATCCAGTTTGACTATGCTGGCGCCGAGCAGGCATTCCGGCAGTTCCTCGGCAAGTTTGGAAATGACCCACAGGCTGGCGAAGCTCACTACTGGCTCGGCGAGACGCTGTATCAGCAGAAAGCCTATGCTGACAGCGGCGCGGCTTACACGACGATGATCCGTTCATTCCCGAATGATCCACGTGCGGCGGATGCACTCGTGAAGCTTGCCCGTGCGATGCGCCTGGTCGGTGACAAGCAGAAAGCCTGCCTGGCGCTGGACACTTTGCCAAAGCGCTATCCGAATGCGTCGGGCGTAACGCGTGACCTGTCGGCCGTTGAACGGACTAAGTCCGGGTGCGACAACTAGAGGCGGACGCGCCCAGTCTCGCCGCCTTTGACCGGCTCTGCCAGGCCAGCTGCGGCCCGGTCGGCATCGCGGTTTCGGGCGGAAGCGACTCGCTCGCACTTCTCTATCTCGCTCATGAATGGGCAAATCTGAATCAACGCGATCTCATCGCTCTTACGTTCGATCATCGCTTGCGGTCGGCATCTGCGGGCGAAGCGGCCCACGTGGCCGCTATCAGCCGTGACTTGGGTGTCGATCACTATACCTTGCATTGGGATCAACCGGTTGGTCGCCAATCGGTCGCTCGCCGCGCACGCCATGCGGCGCTGGCGCAGGCAGTGAAGGCTGAGGGCGGCTCTCTCCTGCTGACGGGCCACACTGCGGACGATCAGGCAGAAACTTTCCTCATGCGCGCCCGGCAGGGGTCCACCTGGTACGGGTTGGCAGGCATGCAACCGGTCTCGCTGTCACCCGTCTGGCCGGAAGGGGAGGGTGTCCGCATTGCCCGTCCGCTGCTGGAGGAGCGTCGGACAGACTTGCGCAGCATCTTGCGCAACAAAGGCGCCAAATGGGTCGAAGATCCGACGAACGACAATCCTGCCTATGAGCGCGTCCGGATGCGACAAATGCTGGCTGCCTCGCCCACCCTGTTTGATCGTGTTTCACGGTGTCAGGCTGATCTTGCGATCCTGCGTGCGATTGAAGATGTGCGCCTTGGATGCTGGTTACGCGACCATGTGCGGGTGTCGGGCACCGGGGGGCTGGACGTGGCCTTGGGGCCGCTGGGGCTTGAAAGTGCGGCGCGCGGGATGGGCCTTCTGATCCAGTTTGTGGCAGGCAGGGAGACGCCGCCGCGCCGGGACAATCTGCATTCGCTGGCCGACCGATTGCTGTCCGGGCGGGCTTTTGCGGGTGCGACATTGGGCGGCGCAATGGTTAGGCGGAAGGGCGAAATCGTTCACCTTGAGCCGGAGCCCTCTCTGGATCGCCCGGATCCATTACTGATCGCACGCCTCGGCCCCATGCGTGACATGTTGTTGGGTCAGCCGTGACAATTGCTGCATGTTAAGCGGAAAGGAGTCGTTTTTGTGCGACGCTGCTCCTATGTTAGAAGTCAATAACACTTCCAAATTGAAAGTCCTGATATGAACGTGCGCAATCTTGCCATTTGGGGGGCCATCGCCCTGTTAGTGATCGGCATGGCCGTCGCCATGGGTGGAACGTCGGAAGCAGATCATGCCGACAAGTCCAAACTGTCCGAAATCTACCAGCTGATCGACTCCGGTGAGGTGGCCGAGGCGACCTTGGGCGACCAGCAGATCGTTGTGAAAACAACGGACGGCCGGACGCTGGTCAGTGAACTGCGCGGCCTCGACATGGAAACTCAGGGCATTCTCGTCAAAGAGGGCGTCCCGTTCACGATTGATGCAGACAGCGGACGCAACAATTTTGCCTCGCTGATTTTCTCGATCCTGCCAATCCTGCTGATCGTCGGCTTTGTCTTCTTTATGATGCGCCAGATGCAGGGCGGCGGTGGTCGCGGTGCGATGAGCTTCGGCAAGTCGCGCGCCCGCCTGCTCACCGAAAAGCATGGCCGCGTCACGTTTGACGATGTCGCCGGCGTTGATGAAGCCAAGGAAGAGCTGCAGGAGATTGTCGAATTCCTGCAGGACCCATCCAAGTTCCAGCGCCTCGGCGGCAAGATTCCGAAAGGCGCGCTGCTTGTTGGCCCGCCCGGAACGGGTAAGACACTGCTCGCTCGCGCCGTCGCAGGTGAAGCTGGCGTTCCCTTCTTCACGATTTCCGGTTCGGACTTCGTTGAAATGTTCGTCGGCGTGGGTGCCAGCCGCGTCCGTGACATGTTCGAACAGGCGAAACGCTCTGCGCCCTGCATCATCTTCATTGATGAAATCGACGCGGTCGGCCGTTCGCGCGGCGCCGGTCTTGGTGGCGGCAATGACGAGCGTGAGCAGACGCTGAACCAGTTGCTGGTCGAGATGGACGGTTTTGAAGCCAATGAGGGTATCATCCTGATTGCAGCGACCAACCGCCCGGACGTTCTGGACCCAGCGTTGCTGCGTCCGGGTCGCTTCGACCGCCAGATCACAGTCGGCAACCCCGACATCATCGGTCGCGAAAAAATCCTGCGCGTCCACATGCGCAATGTGCCGCTTGCCAAGGACGTCGATTCCAAGACGATCGCCCGCGGTACGCCCGGCTTCTCTGGCGCCGACCTTGCGAACCTCGTGAACGAAGCCGCGCTTCTGGCCGCGCGACGTGGCAAGCGCGTCGTTGCGATGGCCGAATTCGAAGATGCCAAGGACAAGGTCCTGATGGGGCCTGAACGCCGCTCGATGGTGATGTCCGAAAAGGAAAAGCAGCTGACAGCATGGCACGAAGCAGGCCATGCCATCGTTGCGATGAAGGTGCCGTCAGCTGATCCGGTCCACAAGGCGACGATCATCCCACGCGGTCGCGCGCTAGGCATGGTCATGCAGCTTCCTGAAGACGACAAGCTGTCCATGTCCAAGATTGAGATGACGAGCCGTCTGGCCATCATGATGGGCGGACGCGTTGCCGAGGAACTGAAATTCGGCGATGATAATGTCACGGCAGGTGCAGCCTCCGATATCCAACAGGCAACACGCCTCGCGCGCGCCATGGTCACGCGCTGGGGATTTGCCGACAATATCGGTCCTGTCGATTACGGCTCTGACCAGGGCGATGTGTTCCTTGGGCAGCAATTGATGCAATCGTCCCATATTTCGGAAGAAACCTCGCGCAAGATCGAGGAAGAAGTTCGCAAGTTGATCCAGACAGGCATGGACGAAGCGCGCCGCATCATGACCGAAACGCGGTCTGAGTGGGAATTGATTGCGAATGGCCTGCTCGAATATGAAACGCTGAGCGGTGCCGAGATTGCCGAGCTGCTAAAGGGCAACAAGCCGAGCCGACCTGACCTTGGCGACGATGATGCCGGTCCGGCGTCAGCTGTTCCGGTTATTGGCAAGCGCCGCAAGCCCAAGGGCGATACCGGCCTTGGCGACCCGGAACCCAACCCGGCCTGATCTGCGGTACATATTGATTGCATCGAGGCGCAGCCAGACTAGGCTGCGCCTCATGCATATACGGACCCGATTTCTCTGCCTCCTCGCCCTTCCGCTCGGCGGATGCCTGCAGTCGCCCGAAGCCGATTTCTGGAACAGTCTGACCTTGCTGTGCGGTCATGCCTTCGAGGGTGAGATCGTCAGCGATGATGCCGCGGACGACGCTTGGCGTGCCGAGCGGGTTGTCATGCATATGCGCGACTGTTCGGCATCTGAAATTCGCATACCCTTGGCCGTTGGCGATGATCTTTCCCGAACATGGGTTCTGACGCGCGACAAGGCGACGATGGGCCTGCATCACTTGCACTTGCATGAAGATGGAAGTGAGGACGCCCTGACCGGTTATGGCGGTATCGCAACGGAAGACGGCAGCGGCACGCGCCAAACCTTCCCGGCGGACGAAACGACCAAAGCCCTGTTTGATCGTGAGGGCATTCCGGTTTCAAACGCCAATGTCTGGGGGATAGAGGTCGATCCGTCAGAGTCTCTGTTCACCTATGAACTGGCCCGGCCCGGACGGTTCTTCCGTGTGGAATTTGATACATCCAATCCGGTTCCCCCACCGCCTCAGCACTGGGGCGCTGCCGACTAGGCGGTTTCGGAGGGCGGCTTCTTGCGGTGCCAGGCCTTGTGCGACGGGATCAAGTGCGGAGCCACGCGCAGCGTGCGTGTGGCAACCGATATCTCTGCGAGAAAATAGACGAGTCCTGCGATCAGTGCGCCCATGGAGGCGACGAACAGCGCTGCGACGGCGTTTGATACATCCATTTTGACAACCTGGCCTGTGAACAGCGTGACAACCACGAGGCAGATCAACAGGGCCGCAAGCGTCGACAGAATGACGGCGCGATTGATCAGGATCATTCGTTTGTCGATGGCTTCCAGTTCTGGCACATAAACTTGACGCGCCTCTACATCCAGTTCCGCCACGAAACCCTCAACCTTGCGCCAGCGGTCCACCACACGGGTCAACCGATTGGCCATGACATTGAGAAAAGCGCCAATCCCCGCGAGCAGGAAAACAGGTGCAATGGCAAGCTGGATGATGTGGGCGATGTCGGATGGGATGGATATAGGCATGCCGCAAGGATTGGGCGCGGTAGCCGCTGACGTCAAGCCGCCGTGCCTGTCGCGGCGCCGTTCAGGCCGATGCGCTGGGGCGGGCTGAGACAGCCGCGTGCCAGCGGGCGAGATGGGTGAGGCCGTCTTCCGGTGGGACACCGACCAGGCCGGCACCGAAATCGTAAGTTGCCAGGGCCACGGCATCGACGATGCTGTAGGTGTCACCCGCAATGAATTCATTGTCGGCCAGCTGGTCGTTCAGCAGCTTGTATCCCATTGCAGTGCGAACGCGGTTTTGCGCGGCCGCTTCGGGGATCTGGCGGATCAGCTTGGCGGTCAGCGGATGACCGTGAACCCAGACCATGCCGATCGGCACCATCAGGTTCAGTTCCACCCGGCGCAGCCACATTTCGACAATAGCGCGCTCTTTCGCGCCTGTGCCGAACAGAGGTGGCTCTGGATGCAATTCCTCAAAGTAACGACAGATCGCGACGCTCTCGGCGATACAGGTTCCATCGTCCAGCTCGAGGATCGGGATGCCGCCGGTCGGATTTTTCTCCAGGAAATCAGGCTGGCGGTTGCGCCGGGTCATGATGTCCACGGTTTCCATGGGCACGGACAGGTTCTTCTCAGCGAGATAGATTCGCACGCGGCGCGGGTTGGGCCCGCCGGGATAGTCATACAGGATCATGAGACCAGCCTAGCGCCACCAACCCGGTGGCGGAATGGGTGACGCCAAGTCAGGACCATAGTTTTGGCTGGGCGGCGATCACATTGGCGGCGCAGCCTTCGTCCCACGGGTAGAGGCCATCGAGCCAGCCGGGCCAGACAAGCTGGACCACGGCGGGGTGGCCGCGATGGCCCTGATGTTTCCAGAACCCGTCTGCCACGGGCATATAGAGGGTAAACAGCGCCTCATCGGCGGCCTTCTTGCCGATACAGTCAAAGTCCGGGCTGAGGCCCTGCCAGGCCTGTCCGCCATCCACTTTTCGGCCCGCCTTTATCTGGCGGAACACTTCAGACAGCATGGCGTGCATCTCGTCCCTGTGCAGGCCGAAGACAATGAATTCCGGCGCATCCAGCGTTTGCGTGAAGCCGACCGTATAGGTGAAATTGGGTGTTGCGAGTTCAGGATCGAACACATGGCAACTGTGCCAGCCATGCCGGGCGATATCGTCAAGGATACGCTGATCGGCCGGGGTGATCTCACTTTCGGTCATGAAAGGATGACGCGGTGCGCCGGGCGGCGGGTCAAGCCACAGGCACCAACATGTCCGAGATTTAAGGTGGCGTGGGGCCAGCACAGGCGGCCGCTGGCCCTGTGGGCGCGCGGCGGGAAAGGTGTGGG